>Ga0066710_100000975_pt1 | contig 19804 bp, 17 predicted proteins | sample GraSoiAngelo_159_FD_79666 | JGI IMG/M metagenome (GOLD analysis project Ga0066710, IMG submission 79666) | Grasslands soil microbial communities from the Angelo Coastal Reserve, California, USA - 14_1009_16_40cm | ecosystem: Environmental > Terrestrial > Soil > Grasslands | place: USA...
AGACCGGCCCGCTCGGCGACGAGGCGCGCCGTCTCGAGCAGCTGGTCTCGGTAGGGGTCACCGTCGGCGAGGATCCGGGACGGGAGGCTGTGCGCCGTGAAGACGACGTGCGCGTCGGTCCCGCGCACGCGGTCGGCCAGCACGTCGAGATACGGCGCGTGGTCGTGCCAGCTCGCGACGAAACGCAGCTCGGCCCGGTCGGCGAGAGCCTCCTCGAGCCGCTGCAGGTAACCCTCTACCGAGAGCCGCGAGTAGTGGGGTGCAAGGACGAGCCCGATTACGAGATCGCAACGCCCTGCGAGCGCCTGCTCGACCGCCTCGGCGATCCGAGGCCGCCAGTGCTTCATGCCGGCGAAGACGGGAAGGCCGAGCTCTCGCTCGAGCGCCGCACGCTGCCGCTCGGTCAGCTCGTCGAGCGGCGAGCGGCCGCCGATCCGGCGGTACCGCTCGGTCAGCTCTTCGATCGCCTCCGGCGAAACCGGTCGGCCTTCGCGGATGTCCGCGAGGTACGCAGGGATGTCCTCGACGCGCGCGGGGCTGCCGTACGCCATGAGCACGACCGCGGGCTTCACGCGACCACCGAAGCCGTGCGTTCGTGGACGAGCTCGACGAGGCGGTGCAGATCGCCCGGGTCGGTGTCGGGCATCACTCCGTGCCCGAGGTTGAAGATGTGCCCGGGTCGTCCGCCGACCGCTTCGAGGATTCCCACCGCCACCTCGCGGACCCGCTCGAACGGGCCGAGCAGAAGCGCGGGGTCGAGGTTTCCCTGGACTCCGCGGTCGAAGCCGATGCGCTCCCATGCTTCGTCGATCGGGAGGCGCCAGTCGAGGCCGATGACGTCACCGCCCGCTGCGGTCATCGCCTCGAGCAGATGCGCGGTGCCGGTGCCGAAGTGGATCGACGGCACGTCGACCGACTCGAGGATGCGCCGGGAATAGGGCACGGCGAACTCCTCGTAGTCGGCGACCGAGAGGGCGCCCGCCCATGAGTCGAAGAGCTGGACGACATCGGCGCCCGCCTCGACTTTGGCTCCGAGGTAGAGGACGAACGTCTCGCTCAGCTTCTTCACCAGCCCGTGCCAGACCTCCGGCGTGGAGTACATGAGGCGCTTCGTCTTCGCGAAGTCACGGGTCGGCTTCCCTTCGACGAGATAGCCGGCGACCGTGAAGGGACCGCCGCAGAAGCCGATGAGGGCTCGCTCCGGCTCCAGCTCGGCCCGGACGAGCCGAACGGCCTCGAGCACGAACGGCACCGATTCGTCCGGCTCGGCGACGCGAAGCGCCTCGACATCGGCCATCGTCTCGATCGGCCGCTCGACGACGGGGCCGACGCCCTCGACGAGCTCGACCTCGAGCCCCATGCCGAGCAGGGGCAGCATGATGTCGGCGAACATCACGGCCGCGTCAACGCCGTGCACTCGCACTGGCTCGAGCGTCACCTCGGCGCAGAGCTCCGGCCGACGGCAGACCTCGAAGAGCCCGTGCCGGCTACGGATCTCCCGGTAGCCGGGGAGCGAGCGGCCCGCCTGGCGCATGAACCAGACGGGCGTGCGCTCGACCGCCTCGCGTCGGCAGGCTCGGACGAGGAGGGGTTCGGTCATAGCCAGTGCCTAGAGCTGCGCAGCGAGCTGGTCGTCGACCCGCCGGAAGACGAGCGAGGCGAGCGCCAGCGCACCGGCAGCGACGCCGACCGTATAGACGACGTCGCCGAGATGCGGCCACTCGCCGAAGAAGAGCGGGTCGCGGATCGCCTCGACGAAGGGAGCGACGGGATTGCCGTAGTAGAGGACGTGCGCGATCGTCGGGTGCGTCTTGATCCCGGGCAGGATGTCGAAGGTGTAGAAGATCGGCGTCAGGACGAACCACGGCAGGAGGGCGGTCGTCACGAGATGCTCGACGTCGCGGAACATGACCGTCGCCGACGCGAGCAGGATCGCGAGGGCGGTGACGAGCGCGACGAGCGGCACGATCAGCGGCAACGCCGCCCAAAAGGTCGTTCGCGACTCCGGCACGATGATCAGGTTCAACGGCAGCACGATCGCGAGCATCACGCCCATCGTCACCAGGTTCGTGGCGACGACCGACAACGGCAGCAGCTGGCGCGGGAAGCGCACCTGCTTGACGAGGCTCGCGTGCCCCAGCAGGCTCGTGCACGACATCTGCAGCGCCGACTGGAAGAAGATCCAGGTGATGAGGCCGGAGAGCACGAACAGGGGGTAATGCTTGATCGAGACTGCCCTGAGCAGGATCGAGAAAAGCAGCCAGTAACCGAGCATGAGCACGATCGGGTTGATCAGCGTCCAGAGGAGGCCGAGCACGGAGCCGCGGTATTTCACGCGCAGCTCGCGGCGGAAGAGGTTCAGAAAGAGGTCGCCGTAGCGGAAGAGATCGGCGTAGAGGGTCACCGGGTCGGGCCAGTGTACTGGCGGGTCCCGGTCTGTCATCGCGCTCAACGGGCCGTATCCTGTCGGGCGATGACCGAGGTCGAGGCCTGATGGCGCAGGCGTCCCATCGACGAAGCTCCGGCCGGCTGGCGAGCCTCGGGCAGGACTACGCGCGCGGGCACAAGAGCTACGTCGAGAACCTAACTCCCGGCGGGCGGCTCTGGCTGCGCACCAAGCCGTTCTTCGCGCCACCCCCGGACGAGCTCATGCTCTGCCTGCGCACCTTCGCGCACATCGTCGAGCGGCTCTCGCTCGGCCTGCGCGCGCAGGTGCTGGACGTCGGCTGTGGCCCTGGCTGGATGAGCGAGTTCTTCGCCCGGTGCGGGTACTGGGTGACGGGCATCGACATCTCCGAGGACATGGTCGAGATCGCGCGCTCGCGGATCAAGTCGATCGAGGGTCCGATCGGTGAGGGGACCGAGAAGCCGATGGCCGAGTTCTACGCGATGCCTGTGCGCGACATGCCGTGGCACGACCGGTTCGATGCGGCCGTCCTCTACGACACGATGCATCACTTCGATGACGAGCTGGCGACACTCCAGGTAATCCGCCGGGCGCTCGTGCCGGGAGGCCGGATCTACATTCGCGAGGGGGCGCGCCCCGCACCTGGATCGGAGGGCGAGCAGCAGCTGATCCGTGAGATGGAGGAGTACGGAACGCTGGAGTCGCCGTTCGACCCCGAATACCTGGCGCAGGTCGTCCGCGACGCGGGTTTCGTCGACGTCCGGCGCTTCATCGAGATCGACGAGTTGCTCGACATCGGCGACACGCGGGGGCTCCTAGCGCGCCTCCGCAGGTATGTCGCCTACCGCCTGGGCCGGAATGAGCCGGAGTCGAACACGCTCATCGCGACGAAGCCGATCCCGATCGACCAAGGTGCGGAGAGCTTCTCGGCCGAGCTCCAGGCGGACGTGGGCTGGCGCGCGAGCGACAACGGACAGACGCTGTCGCTGCTACTACGCGTGCGGAACACGGGCCGGAGCTTCTGGCCCGCGGGCGGGACCGCGAAAGGCGTCGTCACGCTCGGCCCATACGTGCCGCAGCCCGGCGGGGAGCGCCTCGAGCTGCCTCGAACGCTCCTGCCTCACGCGCTCGCGCCGGGCGAGGAGCTCCAGATCGAGCTCTGCGTCCCGCGCGTTTCGGTCGGCGACAGCCGCGAGGTCGCGGTCGACTGCGTCCGCGAAGGCATCGCCTGGTTTGCTGACATGGGCTCGGCCCCGCTCGTCGCTGCGGTCGAGTAGCGCGCTGGCCGGATGCGGATCGTCGTCGACGTCACGCCGCTGTCGCTGCCGAGGACGGGGATCGGCAACTACACGCTCGGCATGCTCGGCGGCCTCGTGGAAGCTGCCGCCGGCGAGCACGAGATCGTCGCGTTCTCGGTGTCAGGACCCCGCCGTGCGCGTCGGATCCGAGAGGTGCTGGCGGGGCTCGACGTGGAGCGTCGCCTGTTCGTCGTCCCCCCGTCGTCACACACCTGGCGCACGGCGTGGAGCAGGCTGGGGTTCCCGAAGGTCGAACGGCTCGCCGGGCGGCTCGATGTCTTTCACTTCTCGGACTGGATGTACCCGGCGCAGCGCGGAGGGCTCCGGACGACGACCGTGTACGACCTCTCTCCCCTCCACCACCCCGAATGGGTGGCGCCGCTCACCCGGAAGATGCACGGCCGCAAATACGCGCATGCCACACGCACGAGCGACCTCATCTTCGCGATCTCGAACTTCACGGCGGAAGACGTCGCCGGCACGCTGAGCTTCCCGCGCGACCGAATAGCCGTGGCGTATCCCGGAGTGCATCCCCGGTACTCACCCGACGGGCCGCGGGCCAAGCGCGGCGGGCCCTACGTGCTAGCCGTGGCGACGCTCGAGCCGCGCAAGAACCTGGGGAAGCTCGTGACGGCCGTCGGGCTCCTGCGGGCCCGGCGGCCTGAGCTCGAGCTCGTGGTCGCAGGGGCCCCGGTGCAGTGGGCGGAGCAGCAGCTCGCCGGCGAGGGGGTGACATCCCTCGGCTTCGTACCAGACGAGAAGCTCCCTGAGCTCTACCGAGGAGCGAGCGTCTTCGCCTACCCCTCGCGTTTCGAGGGCTTCGGGATTCCGATCGTCGAGGCCATGGCCTCGGGCACCCCGGTCATTGCCTCGTCACACCCCTCCCTCGACGAGGCAAGCGGAGACGCGGCCCTGCGTGCCGACCCGGTGAGCGCGGAGGAGTTCGCCGACGGCATCGAGCGGGCGATCTCGGAGCGGGATGCGCTCGTTCCTCGCGGCCTGGAGCACGCGCGGCGCTTCACGTGGCGGGCCTGCGGCGAAGCCCACCTTCACCGTTTCGCAACAGCACTCTGAGACACTTCGACGATGTTGCAGGTGGGTCTCGACACGTCGTCGCTCGCACTCACCCGCGCCGGGACCGCGCGGTATGTGACAGAGCTCTTGGCCGCGCTCGAGGGGCTGCCGAACATCGAGATCCGCCGGTACGAGCTCGGCGGCCAGGGGCGGCTTCGAAAGCTCGAGCGCGACACCGCTTGGTCACTTGCCGCGCTGCCGCGAGCTGCGAAGCGGGACGGGGTCGATGTCCTCCACGCGCCCTCGCAGCGCGCTCCGTTTCGATCCTCCGTGCCCCTGGTAGTCACGATCCACGACGCCGCCGTCCTGCGCCATCCACGCGCGTTCAACCGCTGGACACGCGCGTACAGCGCTTTCGCCTTACCCCGGGTCGCGCGCGGTGCCCGGCGAATCGTCGTCGGCTCGCAGTTCACCCGGAACGAGGTGGTCGAGCTGCTGGAGGTGCCCGACGAGAAGATCCGTGTCATCCCGTACGGGGTCGGCAGGCCGTTTCAGCCGACGGGGCCGGCCGAGCCCGGCGACTACGTCCTCGCCGTCTCGACGCTCGAGCCCCGCAAGAATCTCGCTCGGCTAGTCGAGGGTTTCCGGCGGGCGGCCCTGAACGGGCTCGAGCTGCGCGTCGTCGGCGCCAAGGGCTGGGGCGGAGTTCGGGTTGCGGGCGAGGGAGTCCGCTGGCTCGGTGGCGTCGACGATGAGGAGCTTGCCCGACTCTATCGAGGCGCCGCTGCCGTGGTCTACGCATCGCTCTACGAGGGGTTCGGACTTCCCGTGCTCGAGGCAATGGCGAGCGGGACGCCTGCCGTCGCGCCCGCCGGGCCGCCCTTCTCGGAGTTCGCGGAAGGCGCCGCAGCCATGGTCGATCCCCGTGATCCGGATTCGATCGCGGCGGGTCTCCGCGAGGCGATCGGACGCCGAGAGGAGCTGCGTGCACGGGGGCCGAAGCGGGCAGAGTCGTACACGTGGGAGAAGGCAGCGCGCGCCCACGTCGACGTCTATCGCGAGGCCGCCGCCTGAAGCCGCTCGTCGTGATCGACGCGGACGTCCTCGGTCGCCACCGGACAGGCGACGAGAGCTACGTCGAGGCCCTCCTCCGGGAGCTGCCTCCGCTCGCAGACAACGAGCGGCTGGCAGCGGTCACCCGCCGTCCCGACCTCGTACCGGAAGGAGTGGAGGCTGTCGAGCTGCCGGCGCGGAGTCAGCTGTTACGCATGACTTGGGGGCTCCCCCGCGTGCTCAGGCGCCTGCACCCGCGCTTGGCCCACTTTCTCTATGCGGTGCCGCCGGGATTCGACGGCAAGGCGATCGTCACCGTCCACGACGTCTCCTTCGAGCACCTCCCGGACTCTATGGGCTTCCGCGACCGGCTTCTCTTCCGCACGCAGGTTCCTCGGTCGGTCCGGCGGGCGAAACGCGTCCTCACCGGTTCCGAGCAGACGAAGCGCGACCTGATCGAGCGTTACGAGGTTCCCCGCGAGCGGATCGTCGTCACGCCTTACGGCGTCGATCCCGCTTTCCGGCCGGAGGGGCCGAAGCGAGAGGGTCGCTACGCGCTCTTCGTGGGCGCGATGCAGCCCCGCAAGGATCCCGTCGCGGCCGTCGAGGCCCTAGCGAGAGTCAACGGCGAGCTCAGGCTGGTGCTGGTCGGGCCCGAGAAGGGGCAGGGCGACAGGGTGCGGTGGGCCGTGCGCCGACTGGGACTGGAGCAGCGAGTTGAGTTCGGCGGCCACGTGGAGCGCGAGGAGCTCGCCGCCCTCTACCGCGGTGCACTCTGTCTCGTCTTCCCCTCGCGCTACGAGGGCTTCGGTCTGCCGATCCTCGAGGCGATGGCCTCGGGGACCCCGGTTGTCGCCGCGCGGACGGGCGCTGTTCCCGAGGTCGCGGGCGACGCCGCAGTGCTCGTCGAGCCCGGCGACCCCGCTGCGCTCGCGGAGGGAATCCGGCGGGCGCTTGCAGAAGGCGAGCAGCTCGCGGCGGCCGGGCTCGAGCGTGCGCGGCGATTCAGCTGGGCGGAGACGGCCCGCCTCACGCTCGGGGTCTACCGGGAGCTTCTGTGAAGGCTGCTGGCGTCGTGGTCACTCACGGGCCCGACCCGCACCTCCCGCGCTGCTTGGAGGCACTAGGGCCTCAGGTAGACGAACTCGTCGTCGTTGCCAATCCGCCGGCCCCGGAGCCGTCCGCGAGGATGATCGTCAACGACCGCGCCCTCGGCTTCGCCGCGAACGCGAACAAGGGCATCGCAGCGACCACGGCCCCGTTCGTCGTCGTCGCCAACCCGGATACGGAGCCGAACCGGGACGCCGTCGCGACGTTGCTCGATTTCATGGCCGATCAGTCTCGATGCGGCATCGCAGGCCCGCTAATGCTCGATCGGAACGGGATGTGGCAGCCCTCCCGGCGCCTCTTCCCGACCGTCTCCGGGACGCTCGTGCGCAGGACACCGCTCCGCTTGATCCTCAAGCCCCAGTTGCGCCAGCGCGGCCATTACCAGCTCGAAGAGCGCCCCACCCATCCCGCTCAGGCCGACTGGATGCTCGGCGCGTTCCTCCTCCTTCGGCGGGAGATGCTCGACGAGCTGGGCGGGTTCGACCCCGGCTTCCGGCTCTACGGCGAGGATATCGACCTCTGCTACCGGGCCGCTCGAGCGGGTTGGGAGCGCTGGTACGTCCCGCAGGCAGTCGTCCGGCACGAGCACGAGGCCGTGACCGACCGCCGATTCCTGACGCGGCGAACGCTGTGGCACTGGCGGGGGATCCTGCGCTTCGTCAGGAAGCACCCAGAGCGGCTGCGGGCACTCTGAGCGCCGGAGCTTGTGATGGAATCGCGCCCATGCCCAGCCTGCTCGGCGACGGCGTGGTCGCTCTCATCTCCGGCTTCGACGACGAGGGCGCCGGCGGCGGCATGTTTCGATACGACGGCCGGAACGTGGGCCAGCTCGACGGACTGCCGTGCACGGGCCTGGCGGTCGAAAACGGCGTGCTCGCACGAGTGCTCCGGGGGTCGGAGGCAGCGTCACGTGCATCGCTCCTGCTGCACGACTCCGAGAGCAACGTGACCGATGTGGCCGTGGACGAGCTCGTCGACCCACACGACATCCTCTGGACCGGTGACTCGTACGCGATTGCCTGCGCCGGGGCGAACAAGATCGTCTTCGTCTCACCCGCTGGAGTGGTGACCCGGGTCTGGGAGGCGCCCGGAGCCGGCGATGCCTGGCATCTGAACAGCCTGCTGCTCGTCGACGGTGAACTGCACCTCTCGGCCTTCGGCAAGTTCGAGCGCCACAGGGAGTGGGCCGAGCCGGGCGCGAATCCCGCTTCCGGCTTCGTCCTCAACCTGGCCACCGGCAGGGACGTCGTCACCGGGCTCTCATCTCCCCATCACCCGCGCCTCGTCGACGGCCAATGGATCGTCTGCAATTCCGGTCGGCGAGCACTCACACTGATCGACGCCGAGACCGGTCGCATCGAGGCCGAGGTCGTTCTCGACGGCTGGACGCGCGGCCTGGCCGTCCTCGACGGGGGCCTGCTCGTCGGCGAGAGCCCGGGGCGCACAGAGCCGAAGGGCGTCTCGGCGAGCGTTGCATTCGTCGATCGGGGGACATGGGAGGTCGCTGGGCGCTTCAGCGTGCCCACCCGCGAGATCTACGACATCGTGCTCGCACCGTCCGAGCTCGCCCGGTCGGTTCGACGCTCGGCCCGTCGCGCGAAAGTCCGCCGCACGCTCCTGCTCCCGAAGCCCGGCACCGCGGTCTGACCCATAGTTCTCAGGAAGCTCGGGATCTTCCCCGGCCGAGACCGGCCTCGCGAAGGCGGGCGGCGACCTCGCCGAGCTCCGCTGCGTCTGGGCCCATTCCGGTCTCGGCGGCAGCGCGGGCGACGTCGTGCAGCACCGCGTGCTCCACGTCGTCGGTGCCTGCCGCTTCCTCGATCGCTGCCAGGTACAGATCAGCAACCCGTTCGAGGTCGTGCTCCGTGCGGGCGAAGCCGGCCGCCGCCGCGCTCATCTTCGCCCGCAGGGCGGAATCCCCCGCGAGCCGGGCGAGCACGCCCTTCAGCCTCTCCACCTCCCGCTCGTCGACCGGGACCTTGGCAGCGACCTCGTCCGGCAGCTCGGCGAACCAGCCGACGTCGCTGACGACGAGCGGCTTTCCGAGGGAGAGCGCGCGGACGACCATGCCCGAGGTCTCGCCCATCGTCGGCGAGCGGAGGTTGACGATGATGTCTGCTTCTCCGATCAGCCGCCAGAGCTCGGGTTCGTCCAGATAGCCGCGGCGCGTGACCGCTTCCTCGAGGCTGAGCCGGGCGATCGTGCCTTCGACCTCGAGTGCGGGGGAGGCACTGCCGGCGAGCACGAGACGCGCCTCGGGCAAGCCGCGGCGAAGAGCCGCGAAGGCCTCGAGGAGCTGAGGAACTCGCTTGGCCGTGTTCATGTGACCGAAGCAGCCGATGACGAGCTTCTCCCCGGCAGGAGGAGGCTCGGGAGCGGAGACGGGCCACGCGGGCATCGGGATCCGCCAGATCCGTCTCTCGAAGCCAAGCTGCCGCAGGCGATCGAGCGCGTACTGCGAGTGAACGATGATCCCGGTCGCCGGGCCGACAACGGCCATCGTCAAGGGAAAATCCTCGGGCCGCTCGGCCCAGAATGGCGGAAGCAGACCGTCGATCACACCGTGGGCGAGGAGCCGACCGACGACTCCGCCCTCGACCTGCATTGCCTCGAGATAGCCGTCGTTGTCTCCCTGCCCGATCGTCATCTCGGCGACGAGGTGGTGCAGGACGACGTCGTGCAGGACGACGAGCCCCGGCCGACGGCGCAGCGCCTCGACGATCCAGCCGTGAGCGTCCGCGTTGTTGCCGACGTGGTAGAGAGCGAGATCACACCTGCGCGGCGACCGATGAGCCCCGCGCCTGGCGACCTTGACCTCGATTCTGCGCTCGAGCGCCGGCAGCAGATGTGCGCTGTAGTCGGCTACCCCGGAGGGCTCAGGCGGCAGTGGGGAGAAGTAAGCGACCTTCACGCGCCCAGCAAGCGCTCGATGGTGGCATCCCAGGTCAGACGCTCGGCTTCGGCCTTGCCGAGCCGACCTTGCGCGCGGGCCTGGTCCGGATTCGCGGCCAGCCAGGAGAGCGCCTCGGCGACGCCGCCCGGAGTGGGCTCGGAGACCACTCCGGTCCTGCGGTCCTCGACGACCTCGAGCGGACCGCCCGCGTCCCTGGTCGTGACGACCGGCTTCTCGGACAGGAACGCCTCGTAGGGGACGAAGCCGAAGTCCTCGTCGACCGGCGCATAGAAAACCGCGAGGCAGCGCGCGTAGTGGTCCGCGAGCGCTTCGTCTCCGAGCCGGCCGGTGAACGACACCCTGCCGTCGAGGTGGAGCTCACGGGCGAGGCCCTCGAGCCGTTCGCGGTCGGGCCCCTCGCCGACGACCACCACCCGGAGGCCGTCGTCGGCGGCAGCTGCCTCGAGGAGCAGGTCGACCCGCTTGGCTCGGTCGAGCCGACCGACGGAGAGCACGAAGTCGCCGTACTCGTCGCAGCGATAGTCGAGCCGCTGTGGAGGCGGGCGCAAGACCTCTGCCTTCAGGCCGAGCGAGCTCTCGAGGCGATCGGCCACGTTCCCGGAGATAGCGAAGAGCCGGCGCGCCTCGGAAAGAGTCGCTTGGTCGACTCGGTGAACCGCCCGGCGGGCGGCGCGGTCGAACGGCTCCTCGCCGAACTCGCCGAGAACGGTGCGATCGAGGTCGTATGCCTGGCGGAACTGGTGCACGAGCCACACGATCTTGTTCGGATGGCGCACGACGTAGGAGGGGAATTTCGTGGCGATGAGCAGGTCGACCGGCCCGCCCTGTACGTCCTCGAGGTCGAGCATCCGCCAGACGAGGGACTGGGTGACGACGCTCTTCGGCGGATACCACTTGAAAGGCACAGTGACGAGCTCCGCTTCGTGGTCGCGTCGGCGAAGCTCCTCGACTAGGTTGTCCGCGAGGATCTCCGCCCCTCCGCGCGCGAACGGAACTTGAGGATGACAGACGACGATTCTCATCGGCGAGCGACGAGCGCGTAGTCCTGGGGCCCGAAGATGATCTGGTTCAGCTTCGACCGGTTGGCGTCGAGCGCCCGCCGTGCGGCGTCGAATGAGGCTTCGCCCGGAAGTCGAACCGGTTCGAGCAGCTGCTCCTCCGGGGGCTCGTTGAGGAAGCGGGTCTCGGCTTCGGCGAAACCGGCCTGGCGCACGAGGAGCGTGAGTGTCTCCGGGACGAGCAGCTGTGTGTGAGTGAGGTCGGCGAAGTAGTTGCGGAGCGCGAACAGGGAGAGCGGGTTGATCGTCTCGAGCACGAGCACCCCCTTGGGGCGTAGCCTCGAAGCGGCGAGGTCGAGGAAGCCGGCCAGCCGGGCCGGCGGGAGGTGCTCGACGAACTGGGCCGCGAAGATCCCACCGAGTAAGCCCTCCTCGAGCCCGGAGAGATAGGAGAGCCCATCGGCGTGCTCGACGGCGAGACCCTGCTCCCTGCAGAAGGCGGCCATGTCGGCGTCGAGATCGACGCCTCGGGCTTCGATGCCTTCCTCCTCGAGGAGCGAGAGGAATTCTCCGCGGCCGCAGCCGACGTCCAGGACCGGCTCGGCTCCGCGGAAGTCCTCGACATAGTGGCGCTGGCGCTCGCGGACGAGCTTCTGCGGGCCGCGCATCCGCGTCTCGAAGGCGAAGTAGTCGAGCCCAGCCTGCTGGGAAGGGATCGGTTCGGCGGGCGCAGTCTCCGCAGACGGCCGGGGCTGAGCCGTAGCGGGTCTACGCTCGAGCCTGAGCATGCGGTCGTCGTGCTCTTCGAGCCGCGTCTCGAGAGCCTCGAGCCGCATCTCGAGGGCGTGCCCTTGACGCTCGGCCGCGGCGAGCGTCTCGCCCAGCTCAGCAGCCTTCCCGTGCGCTGCATCTGTCGCCTCGGAGAGGGCGTCGACCAGTCGAAGCGCGATCGCGTTGAAGGTGCGCTGGTCAGCGGCAACGGGCTCGACGTACCAGCGCATGAGCTTGCGCAGCACCGCCTTCACCGGGACGAGCGCGAGCCCGCGTGCCCGCCCGAGTGCTCCCGGCTTGAAGAGGAAAGGCCGGTCTGCGGTCACCGCCCACGCGCGTTCCGCCTCTCCGCGAATCGCGAGCCGCGACGAGTCGGCGCCGTCGCCTGGGGACGCCCCGGGGGAGGCCGCGAGCTCTACTTCGTCCTTGAGCCGCGCGACGATTCGCTCGATCTCCGCGGCATCGGGCTGCGGCGGGTGGTCGGGCACGCCGCAGATTCTAGGGGTGGCCTTCTCACCCACCGGGCCGGCTGACGGAGAGCTGAGCCCCCAGCTCGCGCGTGTCGGCCGATCCAAACCGCGACGGAGAGAAGGTCGGCCGCACGTGGATCTCGATCCGGTAGGGAGTCTTCGGTGCCTGGAACGTGAACGTCCGCCTACCGCGGCTGTGTATCACCCACGTCCGGCGAGCGAGCACTCTGCCGAGAGTGAGCCCCCCGGCGGAGCCGGGCACCGGCTTCCCGAGCTCGATCGTCACGCGCCCCGGCACGTCCGGGCCGCTCCAGCTGTCGCGCGAGAGCCGGAGCTCGAACCGGCCAGCGGTGCCCGTATAGCGGGTGATCGCCGCGTCCGGGCCGGTCCACCCGTCCGGATAGAGACCTTCGACCGACTGCTCGAGTCTGAGGGGCGCTTGTACCCGGTAGAGCACGAAGGGCGGAGCGCTTGCGACGAGCTTTCCCGAGAGACCGAGCCCGCTGGCCGCGATCACGTAGTGGTATGGGAACGGTTTGCGGTCCTGGGGGACGATCCGTCCCGAGGCGTAGTCGATCGCCGCCGGCGTCTTCGCGAAGGCGGCCGGCTCGGGTGCGAGGTTGTACACCCTCTTCACGTCTCGGTTCCAGAACTCGGTCTGCCACATGCGCTGAGCCTCGCCGAAGGGATCCGCGGTGGAGCCGAAGACGAATCCTGCCGACGCGCCCTTCGGCAGGGTCGCGTCGACCCAGTCCAGCCGCGGTGGGGCATTGACGGCGCGACTTGCCTTGGAGAAATCTCGAACGGCGCCGTAGACGGCGTACGTGGTCAGCACCATGTAGACCGCGATCGCCGACGGGAGGAGCAGCGTCGCAAATCGCCTCGGGACGAGCAGCAGCGTGATCGCGGCTGCCAGCCCCGCCGCCAGCATCAGCCAGCGAACCGTCGGGACCGAAAAGTGATACGAGAGCCGAAGGAGCGGAATGAACGCGAACGTGTCGGAGAAGGTCGACATGTTCAAGCGCTTCTCCAGAGGCAGGGCGAGCAGGAGCGCGGCCGGAGCGAGCGCAGCGAAGGTGGTCAGCACAGGCGGACGCGGTAGCCCTCGATCCAGCCAAAGCAGCAATGCGATGAACAGGAGCGGCGCGAGGAAGAACATGTAGCGCTCCTCGATCCGCTGCGAGAACACCGAGGCGTAGACGGCGACCTGGACGACGATCAGGACGACAGCCGACCCCGCCACGGCAAGGAAGGCCCGTTCGGCCGGGCTCTCCGCGCCGCGCAGCAACGCGAGGCCGAGCAAGACGACGAGCGCGCTGACCGGGAAGATGCCGACCGAGAGGCCGAGCTCGGCGATGTGCTCGACCGTCCAGCGGGCCCCCTCCGAGAGCGAGTAGTGGACCGCCGTCAGGCCGGAGTAGACGCCGAGGCCGGAGCTGAGCGGGACGCCTCGGGCCGTCTTGTAGAGCACGTAGCCGAGAATCCCGACGACGTAGATCCCCGCGAGCGGCGCGTAGCGGAGCGCTTCCCGGCGCAGGAACCGGAGACGCCCCGGCCCCGGGGCGGCCCGCACGTCGAGGGCCAGCTTGAGTAGGACGGCTGCCGGGAGGACGACGCCGAGGATCAACGACTGCCCGCGAACGAAGTAGCTGAGCGCGACCGTGGCCAGAGCGGCGAGCTGGCGAACGAGCGTCGGACGCTCGAGCATGAGCGCGATCACGAAGAACGCCAGCATCGTCGCGGCGAACGAGCCGTTCTCCGTCATGATCATCCCGGTGTAGAGGAACGCGGGCATGAGGGCGGCGAGGGCGGTCGCGAGCACGGCATAGAGCGGCCTCAGCAGCCGTCTCGACCACAGGTAGATCGGAATCAGGCCGATCGTCATCAGTACGACGTTGATCGCCTTGGCCAGCTCGTACGTGGTCTTCATCGAGCCTGCAAGCCACGCCGGTGAGATGAGGAGCGGGTACCCGACGTTGTAGATCGGATAGAACGCATCGCGGACGAGGAAGCGGTGGTCGTCCGCGAAGCTTCTCGCGAGCTCGGAGTAGAGAAGCTCGTCGCTCATGATCCACGGGGTCGCGATCTTGCGGGTGAGCCAGATGCGGAGGACGACCAGGATCAGGACGAAGCCGGCCAGGGCAGCCGTGAGAACGGCCGTCCGGCTTCCCCAGCTCCGGACGTGCTCGAGGCGCGATTCGCGAGCCTGGACCGGGTCGACCGCCTCCTGCATCAGGGCATCTTAGGAAGCTCGAGCGCGGGCCCGCGCGCTCAGGACCGCCGCCGCAACCCCAGAATGCTGAGCAGGAACGAGGTGAAGAAGACCTGGATCCCGACGATCATCACGGAGGCCGCCAGCACCGCAAGCCTCGCCTCCGAGAGCTGGCCGAACCCCCTGTGCACCCACCGCGCGATGAGAACTCCGCCCAGCGTCAGGCCGATGGCGATCAGGACCGCGCCGGCCAACAGGCCGTGCTCCAGCCGTACGCGCGCGCGCAGGTAGTCGAAGAGCCGGTCCTGCTCGCCCAGGAAGTAGACGCCGTAGGCCCGAGCGGCAAGCCCGAGCGAAAGGACCTGCGAACCGACGATCAGGAGCAGCGTTCCGCCGATCATCGTGTGGATGTCCCAGCGGCGCCCGAGGACGTCCACCTGCGCGATCACGGTCAGGGCGATCAGGAAGCCGAGCAGCGCCATCACGGCTCCCGGTACGAGGAAGAGATAGTTCGGCTGGTGAATGAGCAGGAACCGGAGGTGCCGCCAGCCGTCACGGAAGCTCGAGAGCTTCGACTCGCCCTCGCGAGGGCGGTATTCGATCGGTATCTGGCGGATGTCCAAGTGCTCCTTCGAAGCGCGGATGACCATCTCCGACGCGAACTCCATGCCCGTCGTGCGGAGGTCGAGCTTGGGGAGGATGTCGCGCCGAAGCGCGCGCATGCCGCAGTGGGCGTCACGGACGCCGGTGTGGTAGAAGAGGTTCAGGACGCCGCTCAACAGCGGGTTCCCGACGTAGCGGTGGAGCCAGGGCATCGCTCCCGGCCTGATGTTGTCCATGCGGTCGCCCATGACGAGCTGCGCGCCGGCCTCGAGGAGCTCGACGAAGCGGGGGATGTCCTCGAAGTCGTAGGTGAAATCCGCGTCCAGCATGACGATGAAGTCGCCCCTAGCTGCGTTGAACCCCGCGAGGTAGGCGCTCCCATAGCCTCGCCTCGGCTCCTGCACGACCCTGGCGCCCGCGCGAGCAGCGAGCTCCGCGCTGCCGTCCTCGGAGCCGTTGTCGGCGACGACCACCTCGCCGGAAAGGCCCGAGCTCTCGAGCGCCTCCCGTGCCGCGACGACACAGCGCTCGATCGACTCGGCCTCGTTCAGGCACGGAATCACGACCGAGACGCGGGACCGCTCGGGCTCTTGCGCGCGCCGACCTCGAGCGGGATCTGTTTTCTGGATTGTGCTCACGGCAGGGCCTTCCTGGCTGGGTCAGTCTACTGTCAAGTTCTTAGAAATCCGTAAGCTCCGGCGGCATATGAGCCGACTGCGCGAACGGCGCGGAATCGAGGTCAATCTCCGCTCCGAGCCGCAGATGCTGGAGTACAAGGCTATCGCGGCGCGGATCGCAGCCGACCGTCCGCGCAGGGTGCTCGACTGGGGTTGCGGTTGGGGCCAGGTGGCGAAGCTGCTGCAGGACCACGGCCTCGACGTCACCGCGCTCGACTACCGGCCCCACCAGGACGCAGCAATCGAGCCGCTTCCTCGATTTCCCGAGATCGAGGCGCATTTCACGCCCGATCCCGTCGGGCTGCCGTTCGAGCCCGGGTCCTTCGACGCCGCGCTCAGCCTCGGCGTGCTCGAGCACGTCGCCGATCCGAACGGGAGCCTGGAGGAGATCAAGCGCGTGCTCGAGCCCGGCGGCACGTTCTACGTCTACAAGCTTCCGAACCGGTACTCGTACCTCGAGCGCCTGGCCAAGCTGATGGGGCTCTACTACCACGGAGCGAACCCGGACGATGCGGTGTACACCAAGCGATCAGCGGTCGCGCTGCTGCGGGAGCATGGCTTCGAGATCCAGGAGTTCCGCCGCGCGAACATGCTTCCGCTGACCCTCGAGGGTACCGCTGCGACCCGGGCCGCGCCGGCGATCTGGACGGCGAACCGAGGGTTGGCGCGCGTGCCTGCCCTCAACCTGCTGTCCACGAACCTCGAGCTCGTCGCGATCTCGGCTGCGTGAAGATCGCCGTCGTCTACGACTGCCTCTACCCGCACACGATCGGCGGTGCAGAGCGCTGGTATCGGAGCCTGGCCGAAGGGCTCGCCGCTCACGGGCACGAGGTCACCTACCTGACGATGCGGCAGTGGCCGCGCGGCGCGGATCCCGGCTTTCCGGGTGTCGAGGTCGTGCCGGTCGCTCCGCGCATGGGCCTCTACGTACGGGGCCGCCGCCGAGTCTTGCCGCCGGTCGTCTTCGGCGCAGGGGTCTTCTGGCATCTGCTCCGCCACGGCCGACGCTACGACGTCCTCCACACCTGCTCCTTCCCCTACTTCTCGCTCCTCGCGGCGGCCTGGCTCCGGCCGTTTCGGAAGTACCGCGTGGTCGCGGACTGGTTCGAGGTCTGGAGCCGGGAGTACTGGCGCGAGTACCTGGGGCGGCTCGGCTTCGTCGGGGCCTGGATCCAGCGGCGGTGCGCGCGGACCCGTCACATGGCGTTCTGCTTCTCGCGCCTGCATGCCGAGCGGCTGCGGAAGCTCGGGATTCGCGGAGAGGTGACGATCCTGGAAGGGCTGCTGACCGGGCGGCCCTCGGCACCCGGTCGGCCTGCCGAGCCGCTCGTCGTCTTTGCGGGGCGCCACATCCCGGAGAAGCGGGTGCCTGCGATCGTCCCGGCGATAGCCCGCGCCCGGAAGCAGCTGCCCGGCCTGCGCTGCGAGATCTTCGGAGACGGCCCCGAACGCGAGGAGACGTTGAGGCTGATCCGCGAGTACGGCTTGATCGGTGCCGTCGAGGCCCCCGGGTTCGTCTCTGCGGAGCGCGTCCACGAGACGATCGCGCGGGCGCTCTGCCTGCTCCTGCCGTCGAGTCGCGAGGGCTACGGCCTCGTGGTCGCGGAGGCCGCCTCGATGGGCACGCCCAGCGTCGTCGTCGAAGGGCCGGACAACGCCGCCGCCGAGCTCGTTGAGACCGGCATCAACGGCATCGTCGCGTTGTCCGCTGCTCCGGATGATCTAGCCGAGGCGATCCGGCTGGCTCACGAGGGCGGCGATGCGCTCCGGGCCTCGACCAAGGCCTGGTTCGAGCGCAACGCGGACCGGCTTTCGATCGAGACCTCCGTCGACCGCGTCGTGAGCGCCTACGAACACGCACTCGCTTGAAGGTCGCGCTGAACATGCTCCATCTTGTCCCGGGTGAGACGGGGGGGAGCGAGCTCTACGCCCGCCGTCTCGTCCCGGCGCTGCTCGACGCACGGCAGGATCTGAGGCTGATCGTCCTCGCCGGAGAGGCAGCGTTGCCATCGCTCACAGTGGAGGAATGGGCCGGCGAGGTCGAGCTAGTCGGTCTTCCCTTCGACCCTCGCCACCGTGCCCGGCGCGTGCTCGCCGAGCAGACGCTCCTTCCCCGCGCGGCACGCAAGCGCGGTGTGGATCTGCTCCACAATCTGTTCACGACGGCTCCGGGGGCGCCGCTTGTGCCGCAGGTGACGACGATCCTGGACGTGATCTACAAGCGCTTTCCCGAGACTCACGCGGGACTCCTTGGGCGTGGGCTTGCCGCGCTGACCTGGACCGCCGCCCGCCGCTCGCGCCGCATCTTGACGATCTCCGAGGCTGCGAAGGCCGACATCGTGCGCTTCCTAGGCGTTCCTGCGGACAACGTCGACGTCACGTATCCGGGGCCCGCCCTGCCCCAGACGGCCCCTGCGGATGCCCGGGCAGAGCTCGGGCTCGGGCCGGTTCCGATCGTCCTCACCGTCTCTGCGAAACGCCCGCACAAGAACCTCGAACGGCTCTTCGAAGCCTTCGCTCAGGTGCGCGCAGAGCCCGCGCCGATTCTCGTCGTCCCCGGCTACGAGACCTTTCACGAGGACGAGCTGCGCAAGCGCGCCGACGAGATCGGCATCGCGGATCGGATCCGGTTCGCGGGCTGGGTCGCGGACGACGTCCTGGAGGGCCTCTACCGGGAGGCAGCCTGCCTCGTCTTTCCCTCACTCGCCGAGGGCTTCGGGCTGCCGGTGCTCGACGCGCTCGTGCGCGGAACGCCTGTCGCCTGCTCGAACGCGTCCTCGCTTCCAGAGGTGGCCGGCGACGCCGCACTCTACTTCGAGCCGACCGACACAGATGCAATCGCAGCAGCGATCGAACGGCTACTCGCAGACGAAGCTCTCAGGGAGCGCTTGCGGGCAGCCGGACTCTCGCAGGCGGCGAAGTTCAGCTGGGCTCGGACCGCCGAGGGCACCATCGAGAGCTACGACCGGGCGCTCGCCACGCGATGACGACGATCGGGATCGACGCGCGCGCCGCAAGCGAGGAGCCGGCCGGGCGTGGGCGCGTTGTCCGCGAGGTGCTCAGCGCGCTCGGGCAACGCGACGACCCCGTCCGCTATGTGCTCTACGCCCGCACCCCCCACGATGCAGAGCTCGACGAACGGTTCTCGTGGCACTGTCGCCGACTTCCCGACCCCATCTGGCATCTGTGGGCGGCCACTGCTGCGAGCAGCGAGTGCGACGTGTTCCTCTCGACGAACAGCTATCTGACGCCGTGGTTCTTGCGGATCCCCGCCGCCGTGATCGTGTACGACCTCGTCGCCTTTCGGGAGGGAGCTGCGGCCCAGCGCCGGGCCGCTCGGATCGAGCGCGCGACCATCAAGCGCGGGCTCAGGCGGTCTGAGGCCGTGTTCTGCATCTCGGAGGCCACGCGCCGCGATCTCACAGAGCGATTCCCCTGGGTCGAAAGACGGACATCCGTCCTGCCCCTCGCCGCCGACCCTCGCTTCGCGCGCGGCGACCGCCTGCCGGAGGCCGAGCTGAGGCCGGTCCTGGCGCGCTCCGGACTTGGCGACCGGTTCATTCTCGCGGCCGGAACTCTCGAGCCCCGCAAGAACCTCGTGCGGGTCATCGAGGCCCATGCAGCGCTTCCGGCGCCGCTTCGAGAAGCGCATCCGCTCGTCCTCGTCGGACCGCGCGGCTGGGAGTCAGACGAGATCGTCGCCCGGGCTGAGGTCGACGAGCGGCTGGTCCGCATCCTCGGGCATGTTCCGGACGAGGACCTGGCGGTGCTCTACCAAGCCTGCACGGTCTTTGCGTACCCCTCCCTCTACGAGGGCTTCGGCCTCCCCCTGCTCGAGGCGATGGCCGCGGGCGCGGCCTGCATCACGTCCAACGTTTCGAGCCTGCCCGAGGTCGGGGGTGACGCAGTCGTCTATGTCGATCCTCTGAGCGTGGAAGAGATCACCGGAGCGCTCGAGAACCTCCTGACCTCCGATGAGGCCCGAGCCGACCTGGGAGAGCGGGCCGCCAGGCGAGCGGCCGGTTTCTCCTGGGATCGCACGGCCACGGGCTTGCTCGAGAGGCTTCTCGAGCTCCGGAGTCATTCAGAGGCACGCGTCTAACCTGGGTAGCGATGCCTGGGGCTCGCGCGGTTACGATCGCCCTCCTCGCCCTCGGCGCGGCGCTGGTCAGCGCACCGCTGACCGCAGCTCCGAAGGCGGCACCGTCTAGCCCGCGAATCCTCGTCTTCACGAAGACCACAGGTTTTCGGCATGCGTCGATCCCGGTCGCGACCCG
>Ga0066710_100000976_pt1 | contig 19803 bp, 16 predicted proteins | sample GraSoiAngelo_159_FD_79666 | JGI IMG/M metagenome (GOLD analysis project Ga0066710, IMG submission 79666) | Grasslands soil microbial communities from the Angelo Coastal Reserve, California, USA - 14_1009_16_40cm | ecosystem: Environmental > Terrestrial > Soil > Grasslands | place: USA...
TCGTCCTCGAGGTGATGCGGTCCGGGCGCCTGTCGCTCGGTCCGTCCATCGACCGCTTCGAAGAGCTGTTCGCGGAGGCGGTGGGTGCACCATATGCGGCCGCTGTCTCGAGCGGAACGGCCGGGCTCCACCTGCTTTGCCGCCTGGCCGGGATCTCGCCGGGCGACGAGGTGATCACGTCCCCCTACTCCTTCGTCGCGTCCGCCAACTGCGCGATCTACGAGGGCGCGACGCCCGTGTTCGCCGACATCGATCCGCGGACGCTGAACCTCGATCCTGCGGCAGTCGAGGCTGCGATCACGCCGCATACGAGGGCGGTCGTCGCCGTCGACATCTACGGCTACCCGTGCGAACTGGAAGAACTGCAAGCGATCTGCACGCGTCACGATCTTTCCCTGATCGACGATGCCTGCGAGGCGCTCGGCGCCCGCTACAAGGGCAGCCCGGTCGGGTCGCACGGTGTCTCGGCCGTGTTCGCGTTCTACCCGAACAAGCAGATCACCACCGGTGAGGGCGGAGTCGTGACGACGCACTCGGAGGACGAGTGGCGGCTGCTCAAGTCGCTCCGCAACCAGGGTCGCGCCGACGGCGGCGGCTGGCTCGAGCATGCGAGGCTCGGCTTCAACTACCGGATCGACGACATCCGTTCCGCGATCGGGATCGGGCAGCTGGAGAAGCTGGACACCATCCTGGCGCGCCGCTCCTTCGTCGCGGCGCGCTACTCCCAGCTCCTCGCCGGCGTCGATGGGCTCGAGCTCCCGCTCGAGGACGACGACGACCACGTCCGGTCGTGGTTCGTCTACGTGGTCTCGCTGACCGCGGGAGTCGATCGCGAGGCCGTCATCACGGGGCTCGACGAGCGGGGTGTCCAGACGGCTCGCTACCTGCCGTGCATCCACCTGCAGGATTACATGCGCGATCGCTACGGCTTCCGCGAAGGGCTGTGCCCGGTGGCCGAGGATCTGAGCGGGCGCACGCTGGCGCTGCCGTTCCACGCCCGGCTCGACGAGGACGATCAGGACTACGTCGTCCGATCGCTGAAGGAGGTGCTCGCGCGATGAACGTGTCCGACGCAGACCTGGCTGAGCGCATCGACGCCCTCACGGCGGAGATTCAGCCGCTGCAGAAAGCCACCGCCGAGGCGGCGTGGCAGCTCAACGTGACCGGTGAGGAGCGCTGGCAGGAGGAAGTGGCGCGTCTCAGCAAGGAGATTCGCCTCGTGCTCTCCCGGCCAGAGCCGTACGCGTTCCTCTGCTCTGCGACGGACGGTGCCAACGGCTCGGATCCTCTGCTGCTCCGCCAGGCCGTCCTGCTAAGGAACGCGCACGCGGAGAACCAGATCTCGGCGGAGGCGATCGAGCGGATGGTCACGCTGGAGACGTCGCTCGAGAACCGCTTCAACACCTTCCGGGCCGACCTCGACGGAAGGCGCGTGAGCGAGAACGACATCCGCGAGATCCTGGAGAAGTCCGACGACCTGGAGCTGCGCCGGCGGGCGTGGGAGGCGTCGAAGCAGATCGGGGCCGAGGTCGAGGAGGAGCTCCGCGAGCTCGCCCGACAGCGCAATGCCGCCGCGCGCGAAGTCGGCTGGTCGAGCTTCTACACGATGTCGCTCGAGCTCGACGAGCTCGACGAGACCGAGGTGTTCTCGATCCTCGACCGTGTCGTCGCCGGCTCGCAGGGTCCCTGGGACGAGTACAAGCGCGCGCTCGACGAACGGACGGCAGCGAGGTTCGGCCTCGGCGTCGCCGAGCTTCGTCCATGGCACTACGCCGACCCCTTCTTCCAGGAGGCACCGGCGGAAGGGGTCGATCTCGATGTCTGGTTCGAGAACCGGTCGATCGAGGATCTCATGACCGAGTACTTCGACGCCGTCGGGTTCGACGTCAGGCCCATCCTGGCGCGGTCCGATCTCTACGAGAAGGAAGGCAAGTCCCAGCATGCGTTCTGCGCGGACATCGACCGCAGCGGCGACATTCGCGTGCTCGCCAACGTGAAGCCCACCGAGTACTGGGTCGCGACGATGCTCCACGAGCTCGGGCACGCCGTCTACGACGCGGGCATCGAGCCGACGTTGCCGTTCTTTCTCCGCACCTCGGCGCACATCATCGTCACGGAGGCGTCGGCGATGCTCTTCGGCCGCCTCTCACGCGCCGGTGCGTGGCTGACCCGGTACGCCGGCATGCCGGCAGACGAGGCCCAGGCTGCCTCCCGGAAGCTCGACGAGGGGAGGCGGGCGCAGCATCTTCATCTCTCGCGCTGGGTACCGGTCATGGCGTCGTTCGAGCGCGAGCTGTATCGAGATCCCGACCAGGATCTGAACAGTCTCTGGTGGGATCTCGTCGAGCGTTTCCAGTCGCTGACGCGGCCCGATGGTCGCGACGCGCCCGACTGGGCCGCCAAGGTCCACTTCTCCGTCGCGCCGGCCTACTACCAGAACTACCTGCTCGGCGAGATCACCGCCTCGCAGCTGCAGGCGCACCTCTTCGAGCTGCTCGGCGGCGGTGACGGCGTGTGGGAGCGCTATGTCGCGACGAACGAGGTCGCGACGTTCCTCAACGACCGTGTCTACAGCCTCGGCCGCTCGACGGACTGGCAAGGCGCGATACGCCACGCCACGGGACGCCCGCTCGACGCGGCGCCGTTCCTCGCGGAGGTCAACGGCACCGCATAGCCGCCTCTACGGGTAACTCCGTCGAGCTTCTACGTAGCCGCGCAGCGGGGACCATCTCCTCACTGTCATCTCACCGTGCTCGGTGTCCCAACTGACGAAGGTGGCTTGCTCGATCTGCATCGAGAAGACCACCGCGGCTTCGAGCGGTCGCGCTCGCCACCACCCTGCCTGGCAGCTCTCCCGGATAGGGTCGTCGGCTTCGCCTGCTCGCCCGTAGAGCTTGAGCTCCCCTTCGCCGCTGTCGGGATTGGCGATCGCGCTGTGGAGAACGCAACGCGGGTCTCGCAGAAGATCACGCGTCTTCAACGACCAGGACATCGCGCCGAAGAGCAACTGGCCGTGGACGAGGTATGGCTCCACCGGGCTGATGCGCGGTGAGCGCGCGCCCGCTCGAAGCACTCCTTGCCGAGTTGCGCAATCTCGGGAGCCGCTGCTTCGAGGTCGTTCCAGATCATTCGCGCTCTCGTCCGGCGCCAAGCCGATCCCATTATGGGCACTAGACTCGCGCGGGCCACCATGGCGACGATCGTCTTCTTCCCCGAGGGCGCGTATGGCCCGACGAACAACTGCGCCGGCATCGGCCAGGTCCTGCGCAACCGTGGTCACCGCGTCGTCTTCGTGATCGAGGAGTCGTTCGCAGGCAACCTCGAGGCGCAGGGCTTCGAGGAGCGGCTGATGCGGCTGGGGCCGGCCCCTGACGTCCTCGAGGAGCCCGGTCAGTTCTGGAAGGACTTCATCCGCGAGACGGCGCCGGTCTTCCGCAAGCCCACGATCGAGCAGCTCTCGGAGTTCATCGAGCCGACGTTCCGGGCGCTGTGCGACGGCGCGCGCTACGTCGACGATCGCCTCACGGAGATCTTCGACGAGCTGCAGCCGGATGTGATCGTCGAGGACAACGTCGTCTTCTTCCCGGTGATCGCCGCGTCCGGGCGACCGTGGGTGCGGATCGTCTCCTGCAACCCGCTCGAGATCCGGGATCCGGCGATCCCGCCTGTGTTCTCCGGGTACGCGGCGGGCGATCGCGACGGCTGGGACGCGTTCCGCGAGGAGTACGCTCGCGCGACGGCGGATCTGCACGGTGAGTTCGCCTCGTTCTGCCGTGAGCGCGGCGGCGTCGAGCTTCCACGCGGCGAGTTCATGCCCGAGTCGACGTGGCTGAACCTCTACGTGTATCCAGCTGCCGTCGATTATGCGCGCACGCAGTCGCTTCCCCAGAGCTGGCAGCGCCTCGATTCGTGCGTCCGCGCCACCGACGCGACATTCGACGTTCCCGACCGGCTCCGCGGCGGCGACGGCGCGCTCGTCTACCTCTCGCTCGGCAGTCTCGGCTCGGCGGACGTCGATCTGATGAAGCGGCTCGTCGACGTCCTCTCACGCGCCCCGCACCGCTTCGTCGTCTCGAGGGGGCCGCAGCATGCCGAGTACGACCTCGCCGGGAACATGTGGGGCGAGGAGTTTCTCCCACAGCCCGCGATCCTGCCGCTGGTCGACCTCGTCATCACGCACGGCGGGAACAACACGACGACCGAGTGCTTCCACCACGGGAAGCCGATGATCTCGCTCCCGCTCTTCTGGGACCAGTACGACAACGCCCAGCGGGTGGACGAGACGGGGTTCGGTACACGACTCGCCACCTATGCCTTCGAGGACGCCGAGCTGCTCGGAGCGATAGACCGGCTGCTCGTCGACGACGGTCTGCGCGGTCGGCTCGAGGCGATCTCACGCGAGCTCAGGTCGAATGCGGGAACCGCCAGGGCGGCGACGCTGATCGAGCACATCGTCGACGAAGAGGCCACCCGCGCGGGATAATCACGCCATGGCAGGGTCTGGAATGGTGTTCCTCGGGTTCGGGAAATACGCTCGCGCGGACCGGATCTACGCCCTCGAGCCGATCACCGGCGGCGACCGCGGCAACGGCCGGCGCACGCTCGTCTGGGTCGAGGGCATCGCAGAACCGATCGTCGCCTCGCGGACGCAGGAGACCATCCTCGAGGAGATGGAGGAGGCCGCCGCAGCCGGAGAGGGGAGACGGCGGCGCTCGGCGCGCGTGCGGTCGGCGGTCGATCACCCTCACCTGTTCGAAGCGTGACGCCGGCGGAAGCGCCGCCGGAGCTTGCGGTCGCAGGCTGGCGGATCACTCTCCTCGAGGGTGACGCCCTCTACGCGCCGTTGCGCTGGGTGCTGCCGCATGCCGGCGAGTCGGAGAGCGCGTGGCTTCCGTGTCACGTCCTGATCTGCCGCCGCGACGACGTGACGCTTCTCGTCGACTGCGGTCTCGGTGTGTTCGACGACGCGTTCGAGGACATCCCGACACGTGCGACCGAGCTGCGAGATCTTCTCGCTGCGGCGGGCTGCGCTCCGGACGAGATCACCGCGGTCGCTTTGACCCACTTCGATCCCGACCACTCCGGCGGCGTGGTCAGCGGCAGCTACCCGGATGCGCTCGAGCCGACGTTTCCGAAGGCGAACGTCTTCGTCCTCGACGCGGCGCTCGAGCTCGCGGAAGGACGCGGCGAGGCGCGCGCCGAGCACGCCGAGAAGCTCGTCTCGGCCCTTCGGCGGCACGGCGTCGAGGTGACCGGTCTGGCGAACGGAGCGCAGATCAGAGAGGGCGCGCGCCTTCTGGCCGCGCCCGGGCACAGGGCCGGGCACGCATGCCTCGAGCTCACGGGTCGCGGCGAGCGATTCGTCTTTCTCGCGGACGCTCTCCACGCCCGCGAGCACGTCGAGCACCCCGAGTGGGACTCGCTGAACGACAGCGACCCCGATGTAGCGCTCGCAACACGGCGCGAGCTCATTGCCGACCTCGCAGGTACCGGGACCGTCGTCGCCTGCTCCCATGTCGGCAGCTTCGGCCGCGTCGAGCGCTCGGCCGGCGGGACCGCTGTGTGGATCGACCTCCCGTGAGCCTAGGCGACCTTCTTGGGCAAAGCGTCCACGACGTCGCGCCGGCGCTGATCGGCTGGACGCTCCTCGTCGATGGCGTCGGCGGCACGATCGTGGAGGTCGAGGCGTACCGCGAGGACGACCCCGCGAGCCACTCGTACGGCGGGCCACGGGGCCGGAACGTCGTCATGTTCGGCCCGCCGGGCCGCCTCTACGTGTACCGCTCGTACGGCGTTCACTGGTGTGCGAACATCGTCTGCGAGCCGGAAGGGACCGGCGCAGCGGTGCTGCTGCGCGCACTCGAGCCGACGAACGGCCTCGAGACGATGCGGCGGCGGCGTGCCGTCGAGGAGACACGGCTCCTCTGCTCGGGACCGGGGCGGCTCACGCAGGCTCTCGGCATGACGAGCACCCACAACGGGCTCTCGCTCGAGCACGCGCCCTTCGAGCTCCTTCCGCCGCGGGAGGCCGTGGAAGTCGCGGTCTCCCGCCGGATCGGGATCACGCGCGCCCCCGAGCAGCCGTGGCGCTACCTCGCGGCCGGCTCCCGCTTCGTCTCCCGCGCCGCCTGAACGCATTCACGCGTTCGCACGAAAGAGGACGCCGAACCGCTGTGTCCGGCGGCCATGGCGGTCGAGTCCGACGACGAACGCGTGCTGCCGCTCGGGCCTGAGGTGCGTTCGGGGGACGGCGAGAACGAACAGCCCCTCCGTCGGCCTCCCAGTGACCGTGTCGCCGCCCGGGAGCACCAGCCGCACGCGTGCCACCTTCTCGCCGCAATGGCCGACGAGGAAGACGTCGCGTGCCGCCGGCTGGGCGACCTCGACCTCGATCCAGCCGCCGGTGGCGGTGAGCGGGCGGCACGCGCGCCGTGACTGTCCCGAGCTGAAGTCGACGCGCCAGCAGCGAAAGCCTCGGACGTTCGGGCCGAGGCTGATGGTTGCCGTCGTACCGTTCGGACCTCTGATGCGGCTGACAGGGCGGAGGATCCCCATCTTCTTCGGGAGCCGGAGACCGGAGCCGAGCGGGAGCGTGTCGATTCCCGCCACGTGGTTGGCCGCGTCGTACGCGACTATGCGGATCGATCCCGTGTTGGGAACGAGCGCCGTGAACATGTTGTCGCGGAGCGCTGCCGTCTGGCTCTCGCCGTCTCCGAGGAAGATACGGACCCGCGCGATCCCGTCGGCGGCCACGCCGGCAACGCCCGTGAACTGATCGGATCCGTTCGGCCCTCCTGAGAAGAAGACGACGTTGAGCGGCCCTCGCTGGCTGAAGAACGTGTGCGGGCGCCAGCAGGCCTTCACGCTCCCGACGACCACGAAACAGCTTCCGTCCCGGGTCAACCCGACAACCACGTCGCTGAGCGGGTCGGGCTTCACGAGCCGAGTGAAGCCGGTCGCGTGGATGAAGCGCCGCTGCGCAACCGTCAGGTGCGCCTGGTCGACGCCGAGCCCCCGCCGCTGCCGGCGCACGTACCAACCCACGGTCGGATGCCGGATGGGAGCCGTGACCCGTGATGGGCCGGAGAGTCGACCGTCGAACGGGCTCAGGTCGAAGAACGACGGCGAGCGGACGCCGATGGTCGTCGGATGGCCGTGCACCGTCGTGACCAGGAGGCTGGTCACCTTCTGACCAGTAGTCGGCTCGTTCTGGACCCAGAGGTAGGCATTGCCCCCGACGACGGCGCGATGCGTGCCGTCGATCGCGTTGACGTCGACGCGCCGCACGCTGTCGGCGACGATGCCGAAGGAGAACGACGCGGCGGGGAACGCATGCTCGTCGGCGAACCCGCTGTTACCGGACACGACGAGGACCGGGGCGCTCACGTGCGCCAGGGTCGAGACGGGAGCGCAGGCAGGCTCGGTGGTGTGCCCGAGCGAAACCGCGCGAAGGCGCAGACACACGGTGTCTCCGCTCCGGAAGCCGAACAGCCTGTAACGCTTGCCGTCGACCGTCGTGTCGATCAGCTCGCGCAGGCGAGTGCCTTTCGGGAACGAGGCCCACGAATGGCCGTTCGCGCCTTCGAAGCGCTGCTGCTCGGCCGCAGGTGCGGGCGCACCCGGCTTGCCGGTGAGCCAGTCGGTGAAGTCACCGAGGCCGCGGCCGATCGTTGCGCCGACAGGCGTGACGACGACCACTATCGTGATCGCCAGCAACGCGAGCACAAGGGCACGGCCGAGTGTCAGCCTCCTTCGCTGTTGCTGCTCGGGGACGCCGGCGCGCCGGAGCACTTCCTCCCAATCGGCTCGTCCACCGCTCGGCACGGGCACCATCCGGTCGAGTCCGGCCATGATCACTTGCGCCTCGTCGATCATCGTCCGACCTCCTCGAGCGAACGTCGAAGCGCCGTGTGCGCGGCGCTCAGCGTGGCGGACACGGTTCCCGTCTCCACATCGAGCGCCGTTGCGATGGCGCGGTAGTCGAGATCCGCGTAGTAGCGAAGGAACACAGCGAGCCGTTGGCGCTCGGGCAGAGCCGCAACCCAGGCTCGCACCCGCTCGTCGTCGGTGGAGACCCCGCCGACGTCGGCGAAGGCCGTACTGAGCTCCTCTACCACCTCGTTGCGTGGTTGGCGAGCGGCTCGCGCGGCGTTGACCAGCACGCGCCAGAGCCACGCCTCGACCGTCCCGTCGCCGCGGTAGGACGCGCCCAAACGGATTGCGCGCGCGAACGCCTCCTGGACGACGTCGTGCCCGACGCTCTCGTCTCCGACGACGGCGATCGCCACCCGAAGGAACCGGCGGTAGCTGCGGCGATAGAGATCCTCCAGTTCATCGATCAGCCGGTCTCGGTCCACCTGGTCATACGATCACGGGTGGGCCGACTTTGTTTAGAGACGACCGACGGCCTACCGGCCCGCGTCCTCGGCCTACCTCGCGACGACGAGGCGGATCTTCAGGCCCGGGCCGGCGGCCAGCCCCGGCGTCACGCTCTGCCGGAGGATTGTCCCGCTCGGCCCCTTTGCATAGCGGACGACGACCTCGAGGTGCAGCTTTGCGAGCTGCGCGCGCGCGTCGGCAAGCGAGGAGCCGACGAGGTCGGGCACGAGGCCGTAGTACGCCTTCGTGACGACCAGCGTCACCGTGTCGTGCGCCGACAGCCCTCCGGTTGCCGGGTACTGGCGGATGACGACGCCCGGTCGCGATCGCACCGGCGCCGGCGCATAGACGATCTTCGCCCCGAGCGGCTGGAGCGCGAGGCGTGCGGTCGCCGACTCGGCCGAGCGGCCGACGACCGTCGGCACGGCGACCTCGTTGGGAAGACACCCGGCATCCTGGCTCGGGCCGCGGCCGCTGTAGAAGACGACCGGCTCGGACGTCCGGCAGTAGGCGTTGGCCAGCTTCCAGGCCCCACCGCGGTAGACGACGCGCTTCTCCTGCACGGAGAGGAGAGACGGGTAGGGGAAGCTCTCCGGCTGGTCCCCGCTCGCCTTCAGCGCGTTCGTCATGAACTCCTTCCAGATCAGCGCCGGCAACGTGCCGCCGGCGACCGGGCCACCGCCGAACTCGTGCAACATCGGCCTGAGCTCGTTCGGGTAGCCAACCCAGACGGCGACCACCAGCTGCGGCGTGTAGCCGACGAACCAGGCATCGCCGTAGTCGTCGGTCGTTCCGGTCTTGCCGGCGACCTGACGGTCGGCGAGTGCCGCGCGGGTGCCCGTCCCCGACGTGACGACCCGCTGGAGGATCGAGGTGAGGGTCTCGTCCTCGGCCGGCTTCAACGCCTCGCGCTCGACCGGCTTGTTGATCCTCACGTGCCCGCTGCGCGCGAACTTGACCCTGTCCACGACCCGCGGGCGGTCGCCGAGCAAGGAGCCGTCGATGCGCTGCCCGTCGTTTGCGAACGTCGCGTATGCGCGAGCCATGTCCAGCGGGTTGACGGCGAGCTGGCCGAGGCCGATCGAAAAGAACGGGTCGAGCCGGCTGCGGATCCCGAGCGCGTGCGCCGTGGCCACGACGGCCTTGGGCGTCACGAGCTGCGTCAGCTGCGCGTACACGGCGTTGTCCGAGCGCACCATTGCGTCGGCGAGATTGGAGCGGCCGGCGTAGTCGCTCTCGTAGTTCGTCACGTGCCAGTAGCGATCGCCGGTGAAGATCGTCACGGGTTTCGAGTCGAAGGTCGTCAGCGGTGAGATTCCCTGGTGCAGCGCCGCGGCGAGGACGATCGGCTTGAACGAGGATCCGGGCTGACGCTCAGCCTGTGTAGCGAGGTTGAACTGGCTCTCGCGGAAGTTCCGCCCACCGACCATGGCTCTCACGGAGCCGTCGCGCGGGTCGATCGCCACGAGCGCCGCAGCCGGGCCGGAGGGATTCGTGAGGATCTTGTCGATCGCCTTGTGCGCCAGATCCTGCAGGCTGAGGTCGATCGTCGTCCGGACGCGTAGGCCGCCGCCGAACACGACGCGCGTCCCGTACCTCTGCACGAGTTGGTCGGTGACGTAGTTCACGAAGTACGGCGCGCGCAGCGGCAGGTAGGGCAGCGTGATGTCCTGCGCGCGTGGGAGCGGCGTCCCGTTTGCCCGCCGCTCCTGGGCGAGCGTGATCTTGCCCTCGTGGAGCATTGCCAGGAGCACCTGATGCCGGCGGCTGCGCGCCGCGCTCGGGCTGGTCGCCGGGTCGTAGAGACTCGGATCGGCGGGAAGACCGGCGAGCAGAGCGGACTGGGCGAGATCGAGCCTGTCCGCGCCGATGCCGAAGTACGTCTGGGCGGCGCGCTGGATTCCGTAGGCGCCGTTGCCGAAGTAGATCGTGTTCAGGTACGCCAGCAGGATCCGGTCCTTCGACCACACCTGCTCCAGCTGCCAGGCGAGCGCCGCCTCGCGAATCTTCCGGCCGATCGACCGCTGGTTGCGGACGTAGGCGTTCTTGACGAACTGCTGCGTGATGGTCGAGCCGCCCTGGACGACCTTCTTGTTCGTGATGTCCTGCCAGATCGCCCGCCCGATGCCGCGCAGGTCGACGCCGTTGTGCTCGTAGAAGCGCTTGTCCTCGACGGAGACGATCGCCTGGCGCATGATCGGGGAGACGTCGCGGATTGACTTGAGCAGCACCCGGCTCTCGGATCCCCGCAGGACGGCGAGCTGCGAGTAGCCGTTCGAGGCGTAGATGACGGTGTCGAGATCGCCCCGCTGGTGTGCGGGGTCGAGCGCCGGGATCTCACCGGCGAGGGCGCGAACGAGGCCGAGCGTGAACGCGCCGCTGGCGAGCAGGAGCAGCACGACCACCAGGGCCAGTAGGCGCAGCTTGCGTATCCGGCGCCGTCGTCTCCGCGGCGCCTCGATGCCTCTCCGGAGCCGCAACGGGGGGATTCTAGCTCCCTTTCCAAGGGGTCAGACCTGGGTCTGGCCTTCTGGCCAGACCCGCCTTACACCGGCTGCGAGGCGACGAGCGGCGCTGACGTGGGAGCATCGACCCCTCCGGCCCGCTCGAGCGTGACCGCGACGACGGCGTCCTTTCCGACCGTTCCCTCGACGGGGACGACGCTGTGCGTGCCGCCGTGGAAGAGGCCTGCACGCGTCGGTGTCGTGCCCTTGATCACCCAGACCTCGTATGTCTTGCCGGAGGGTGCGGTTGCGAGGTCGTCGACGACCATCACCGCACGCCCATCGGGCGCGACCACGAGCTGACCGTGACCCTTCGCGAGCGACACGGTGTGCGCCGCCGGATCGGACACGATCGAGAGGCTGGATCGCTCCGCGGCGACCCGGTCGTTGGCGTCACCGAGCCGGCCGTGCAGCGACACGGCCCAGGCGCCGAGCGCGATCGCCGCAACGGCGGCGATCGCCGCCACTGCGCTCGCGATCCGAACGGGAGTGAAGGCCGGGCGCCGGACGAACGGCACGACGTTCTGCGGCTCGGCGCGCGCCGCGGCGAGGATGCGGTCGCGGAGCTCACCGCCCGGCTCGGGGCCCGCGACAGCCAGCGCGAGCGACGCCGTCACCTCCCAGAACGAGGCGAGGTCGTCGCGGCACCGGTCGCAGCCTGCGAGGTGCTCCTCGTAGGCCTGGCGCTCCTCGGCGTCGAGGGCGTCCAGCGCGTAGCCCGCGGTCAGTTCGTGAATTCCGGCTTCCATGATCCCTCTGTGGTGCTGTCGTCCAAGAGCTCGCGCAAACGGGCGAGCCCGGCGAACATCCTGCTCTTGATGGTACCGAGCGGCTCTCCGAGCCTCTCTGCGAGCTCGGACTGGGTGAAGCCGCCGTAGTAGGCGAGCTCGATCGCCTCGCGCTGGGTGTCGGGGAGCTGGCGAAGCGCGTTCTGGACGCGCTCTCGCTCGAACTGCAGCCACGCGTCGTCCTCGGCGGACGGACTGGCGGCGTCCTCGGCTCCTCCCGAGTCGTCCAGCGGCTCCGCACGCCGGCGCTGCTCGCGCCGGACGAGGTCGACCGCGCGCCGGTGGACGAGCGTGAGGATCCACGTCGTTGCCTTCGCGCGCTCGGCCGAGAATGCCGCAGCGGTGCGCCAGACCGTCAGGAACGCCTCCTGGACGGCGTCCTCGGCGAGCCTGTCGTCGCGCAGCACGCGGAGCGCGAGACCGAACGCGGTACGGCCCACGCGGTCGTAGAGCGCGGCGAGCGCAGACTGGTCGCCCCGCGCAACGAGAGCGACCAGGGCTTCCTCGGAAAGGTGCGCGAGCTGGTTGCGCATCGTCTCCACCCGACGGGGCCGGGTCAACGCTACCACGGGTACGGCTGCTGCAACCATCGCGAGCGGGTTCGCCGCAGCCCGTAATCCGGTTCGTTTGCTGCGGATTCGAACCGGATGGCGTCCTCCTCCGAATAGGCGGCGTCATCCGACCTCAAGCAGACAAGGAGACAGGCATGAGCAAAGCTCTCGTGCTCGCGGCCGCAGCTATCGCGGTCGTGTTGGCCGCCGTCGCGGCCGTGGTCAAGGGCACGGGTCCGTCCGGAGCGTCGGCGTCGAGCCACCGCGAAGCGCCGCTGATCTCGGAGGATCCGAGCGCGGACCTGACGGACGTCTACGCGTTCCGCAGCCCGGACAAGCCCGACATGGTCACAATCATGGCGAACGTGCTGCCGGGCGAGGACCCCGCGGCCGGCCCGAACTGGTACACGTTCTCGCCGACCGCTCGGTACAACCTCAAGATCGACACGAACGGCGACGTCAAGCCCGACGTCATCTACCGCTTCCAGTTCCAGACGAAGACGGGGCCGTTCTTCCTCGGCGACACGGCGCAGCCGTACACGATCACCCGGGTCCAGGGTGGCAAGACGACGGTTGTGGCCAAGGGCACCACGCCGCCGAACAACATCGGGCCCCGCTCGACTCCGAACTACCACTCGCTCGTCACCAAGTCGATCGTTCAGGTCGCCGCTGGCGGACAGGCGTTCGCGGGCCAGCGCGAGGATCCGTTCTTCGGCGACGTCGGGGCGATCTTCGACCTGGTCGCGATCCGCAAGGGCACCGGCAACGCCGGCGGCGGCAAGGACTTCTTCGCCGGCTACGGAGTCCACTCGTACGCGATCCAGATCCCGATCGCTGCTCTTCACGCCAAGAACGACACCATCGGCGTGTGGGCGTCGGTCGAGCGCAAGAAGACGACGGTGCGCGGCGCCGTGACCCGGAGCTCGGGCAACTGGGTTCAGGTCGACCGGCTCGGCAACCCGCTCGTCAACGAGGTGATCATCCCGACAGGGATGAAGGACCTCTGGAACTCGTACCAGCCGTGGAGCGAGTCGAAGTTCAAGCAGTACTACACGAACCCGATTCTCGCCGCGGTGATCAACAAGCTGTACAAGCTGGGCGCGCCGGAGACCGGTCGCGATGACCTTGTGGCGGTCCTCCTCACCGGCGTTCCCAAGCTGAACTACACCGGTCCGAAGCTCGCGGACGTCCTGCGCCTGAATCTCTCGATTCCGGTGACCAAGGACCCGAACCGCATGGGTGTTCTCGGCGGTGACAACCAGGGTTGGCCGAACGGCCGCAGACTCGGGGACGACGTGATCGACATCGCCGAGCAGGCGGTGGGCGGCTTCCTGAAGGGCACGAAGCTGCCGCTGGGCGACGGCGTCAACAGTGCGGACAAGCCGTACCTGACCTCGTTCCCTTACGCGGCGGACCCGGACAGCGGCTTCGCGAACACGAAGGGTGTTCAGAAGTCGTAACGCAAGGAGAGCACGGACGGCGAGGGCGGGCTCGTCCCGCCCTCGCCCCGAACCGGCTCTCGGCGGCGTACGAACCAGGAGTGGAGGTAACGGCTTGAATCGCAGAAGGATTCTGCTCGTCGCAACCGTCGCAGGCTCTGCCGCGATCGCCGCCCTGTTCGGCGGCGTCTTCGCATCGAGCCCGTCGTCCCCCCGGCCGGCCGGCGTCACAGCGGCATCCGCCGGCCGCGCGTTGAGCGGGTTTGCGCCGGGCGACACCGTCGCCACCGTGCAAAGGCTCGAGGCGGCAGTCCAGCGTGACCGGAGCGACGTCAAGTCGCTGGCGCTGCTCGGCCTCGCATACGGACAGCGGTGGCGCGAGACCGGCGATGCCTCCTACGTGTCGCTCGAAGCGCGCTCGTTGCACGCCGCCAGCCGTCTCGAGCCACGCGATCCGCTGACGGTGCAGGGGCTCGGCTCGCTCGCATTGACGCAGCATCAGTTCCGTCGCGCCCTGGTGGTCGGGCGGCTCGCCGAGCGCCTCGCTCCCTTCACCGCGAACACGTACGGGATCGTCGGTGACGCCCAGATCGAGCTCGGCCGCTACGCGCATGCCTTCCGGTCGTTCCAGCGCATGGTCGACCTCAAGCCGAGTCTCGCCTCCTACGCGCGTGTGTCCTACGCACGCGAGCTCAGCGGTGATCTCCGCGGGGCGACCAGCGCGATGAAGCTCGCTCTGGATGCGGCTGCCGGTGACCGCGAAGGCTACGCCTGGACGGCCGTCCAGCTCGGCAAGCTCTACTGGCTGCAGGGCGACGGCCGGCGCGCTGCCGCGCTCTATCGGAGCGCGCTCAACGTGTTCCCCGGATACGTCTACGCGCTCGACGCGCTGGCGCTGGTCGAGGCTGCGCGTGGGCACCTACGGACGGCGATCGCCCTCGAGCGTCGCGCGGTCGAGGCCATCCCCCTGCCGCAGTTCGTCGCCCAGCTAGGAGACCTCTACACGCGACTCGGCAGGACGCACGATGCGCGCGCCCAGTACGCCACCGTGCGCGTGATCGAGCGCCTTCTCGTCGCGAACGGGATCAAGACGGATCTCGAGACGGCGCAGTTCCGCGCCGACCACGCGATCGAGCCGGCCAAGACCGTCGAGCTCGCCCGCAAGGCGCGCACGGATCGGCCCTCGATCCTCGGCGACGACACTCTTTCCTGGGCGCTCGCGCGGGCTGGGAAGTGCGGGGAAGCGTTGTCCTGGTCGAAGCGGGCTCTCCGGCTGGGCACGCAGGATTGGCTGCTCGACTTTCACCGCGGCTACATAGAGCGCTGCCTCGGCGAGCAGGCGAGCGCGCACCAGTGGTTCGCGAGGGCACTCGCGCTCAATCCCGGCTTCTCGATCCGCTGGAGCCCGATCGTCGCAAGGTGGGCTCGCTCGTGAAGCGGCTCCTGCTCATCGGTGCGCTGCTCGCCACCCTGGGCGCACTCGTCCTTCCCGCGAGCGCCGGCGCGCATCCGCTCGGCAACTTCACCATCAATCGCTCGGCTGCGCTCGAGCTGTCCGGCAACCGGCTGTACGTCTCCTATGTGCTCGACCTGGCCGAGATCCCGACGTTCCAGGATCAGCAGTCGGGTGTGGGCGCGGCAGTCTATCTCCGGCGCATCGAGCGCGGCCTTCACGTGACGGTCGGCGGTCGACCGGCGGTGCTGACGCCGATTGCGCGCCGCATCGCCCATCCGAAGGGCCAGGGCGGCCTGCACACGACGCGTTTCGAGGTGATCCTCGCCGGGCCGACGCTCCACGGGTCGCAGCCCGTACGCGTCGACGACGAGACCTACTCCCGCCGAATCGGCTGGAAGGAGGTCGTCGTCACTGCCGCACACGGCGGAGGTGTCGTCAACGCCACGGCACCCTCGACGTCGCGTAGCGACTTCTTGCGCTCGTACCCCAAGGATCTCCTCCGGAGCCCGCTCGACGTGACGACGGCCACCGCGACCCTCTCCGCCGGCTCGAGCCCGGGGCCCACGCCGACGCTGTCCTCGCAGGCGTCCCTCCAGGCCCCCGATCGTGTGGCCGACCACGGCTTCACGCGGCTGATCTCCCGCGGACACCTGACGCTCGGGATCATCCTGCTCTCGCTCCTGGTCGCCGCGTTCTGGGGCGCGGTGCACGCGCTGACACCGGGTCACGGCAAGGCGCTCGTCGCCGGCTATCTCGTGGGCACCCGGGGCCGCCCCCGCGACGCCGTGCTGCTCGGTGCGACGGTCACCATCACGCACACAGCCGGTGTCTTTGCCCTCGGGCTGGTGACGCTGCTGCTGTCGCAGTTCGTGGTGCCCGACCGGCTGTATCCCTGGCTGACGCTGGCCTCAGGGCTCCTCGTCGTCTGTGTGGGCTTCTCCGTGTTCCTGCAGCGCCTCCGCAGCGGCGGCTGGCACCGCCACACGCACGGGCACAATCACGGGCACGATCACGATCACGGGCACCACCACCACGACGACCATGTCCACGGCCATGACCACGACCACCACCACGGGCACGAGGCGCCCGACGTCGAGCCCCTGACCTCGCGCGGCATCCTCGGCGTGGGCATCGCCGCGGGAATCCTTCCCTGCCCCTCGGCGCTCGTCGTGCTCCTGAGCGCCATCGCGCTCCACCGCGTCGGCTTCGGAATCGTCCTCATCCTGGCGTTCAGCCTCGGGCTGGCAGCCACCATCACGGGCATCGGGCTCGTCGCCGTGCTCGCGCGCCGCGCGTTCAGCCGCGTGTCGTTCGAAGGCCGCCTCGTCCGCGTGCTGCCGGCGCTCTCCGCCCTCGTCATCCTCTGCGTCGGCGTCGCGATCACCGCCAAGGCGATCCCCGGCGTCCTCTGAGCGAACCGTGAGATACCGGCCGACGAATCAACGGCGATGTTCGGACTAGACAACACCATCGCCCACCTCTCCACCGGCTCGTCGGTCGCGGTGGTGATCCTGGTCGCGGCCCTGCTCGGTCTGAGGCACGCGACCGACCCGGATCACATGGCCGCCGTGACGACCCTCGTCGCGTCGGGTCGCGACCGCGTCGCGCGGCAGGCAGCGCGCCTCGGGGCGTTCTGGGGGCTCGGCCATGCGCTCTCACTCGTGGTCTTCGGAATCCCGGTCGTGCTCTTCCAGCGCTACCTGCCCGAGCTTGCACAGCGGTGCGCCGAGACCGCCGTCGCCGCACTGATCGTCTTTCTCGCGCTCCGGCTCCTCGTCCGCTGGCGCCACGGCTACTTCGACCTTCATCCGCACGTGGACGAGGATCAGAACCACACCCACAAGGTGCGGACGCCGCTCGGTGCGTTCGCGATCGGGCTCGTCCACGGCACCGGCGGCAGCGCCGGCGTGGGAGTCCTGCTGCTCGCGGCGATTCCCTCGACGGCCGTCGCGCTCGCCGCGCTGATCGTGCTGGCGATCTTTACCGCCGTGTCGATGACGATCGTCACGACCGGCTTCGGCCTCACGCTCTCGCGGGGGCCGGTGGCCGCCGTCTTCACGACCGCCGCACCGGCGCTCGGCTGCCTCAGCCTCGCCTTCGGGATCTGGTACGCGTTCGCCGCCTGGAGCGTCGCTCCCTACCCGTTCTAGGTTTCTCCCCGCGTTAGGGTGGCGCGATGGCGGCGCCGATCACGCTGAGCGACGTCGAGAGGCTCGCTGCGGAGCAGCTCGATCCCGACTGGTACGAGTACTTCGCCGGCGGCTCGGGCGACGAGCGGACGCTCGTCGACAACGTCGCCGCGTTCGCGCGCAGACGGCTTCGGCAGCGTGTGCTGCTCGGGCTGGCCGACGCCTCCGCAGCGACGACGCTCCTCGGCCACCGCCTCGCGGCGCCGCTGGTCGTGGCGCCGGTCGCGTATCAGCGTATGGCGCATCGCGACGCAGAGCAGGCCATGACGCGGGCTGCGGGCGCCGCTGGCGTCGCGATGTGCCTCTCCACGTTCGCGACGGCCAGCCCGGCCGAGGTCGCGTCCGCCGCGCCCGATGCAGTCCGCTTTCTCCAGGTCTACGTCTTCAGCGACCGCGGCATCACGGACGAGCTGATCGCCCAGGCGATCGACGCCGGTTTCTCGGCACTGTTCCTCACGGTCGACCTCGCGGCGCTGGGGATGCGGGACCGTGAGCGCCGGATCAACTGGGTCTTCCCGGACGAAGATCTGCCGGCGGTGCGTTACGCCGTCTCGCGGGGCGTTGCCGTCTCCGGCCTCGAGAACCTCATCGACCCGGCGCTCGACTGGGACTATCTGGAGCGTCTCTGCTCCTCGGTCGCCGTTCCCGTCGTGGTCAAGGGGGTGCTCGAGCCCGACGACGCGCGGCGCTCCGCGGAATGCGGGGCGGCCGGCATCGTCGTCTCCAATCACGGTGGCAGGCAACTCGACGGCGCACCGGCGGCGATCGATGCCCTCCCGGCCGTGGTCGACGCGGTTGGCGACCGGCTCGAGGTTCTCGTCGACAGCGGCGTGCGCAGGGGAGCCGACGTGCTCGTCGCACTCGCGCACGGCGCGCGCGGCGTCCTGATGGGGCGAGTTCCGCTGTGGGGGCTCGCTGCGGGTGGGGAGGAGGGCGCGAGAACGGTTCTCGAGCTCGTGCGCGAGGAACTCGAGATCTCGCTCCACCTCACCGGCTGCAGGACGGTCGACGAGGTCGACGCGAGCGTCGTCGCTAGCATCGGCTCCCCATGAGTATCGAGGCGCTCACCCGAAACGCCGTCGACGTACTGCCCGAAGGCGGCCTCGAGGTAAAGGTTCGGCTCGGCCGACCGCTCCGCGTCAAGCTCGGGATCGACGTCACCTCACCCGACATCCACATCGGCAGAGCCGTGCCTCTACAGCGGATGCGCGCCTTTCAAGACGAGGGCCACGTCGGTGTCCTGATCGTCGGGGACTACACGACACGGATCGGGGATCCGTCCGGTCGCTCGAGCGAACGGCCGATCCTCAGCGACGACGAGATCGATGCGAACGCGAAGGTCTACCTCGAGCAGGCCATGGTCATCCTCGACCCGGACCGCACCGAGGTGCGGCACAACGGCGAGTGGCTTTCGCAGCTCACGTATGCCGAGGTCGTCAGGCTCGCACGGACGATCACCGTCGCCCGGATGCTCGAGCGCGACGACTTCGCAAAGCGTATGCAGGCACAGGAGCCGATCTCGGTCTCCGAGCTTCTCTACCCGCTCATGCAGGCCTACGACTCCGTCGCCGTCCAGGCCGACGTTGAGCTCGGCGGCACCGACCAGCTCTACAACCTGCTCGCGGGGCGCGAGGTGATGTCGCAGTACGGTCTCGAGCCGCAGGTGATCCTGACGACGCCGCTCCTGCTCTCCTGGGACGGAGCGAAGATGAGCTCGTCGGTCGGGAACAACATCCCGCTCCTGGCGCCGCCGGAAGAGATGTTCGGGCGCACGATGAGGATCCCCGACGCGCAGCTCCCGGAGTGGTGGGGGCTCGTCGCCGAGCGCGAGGTCCCCGCGGGCGAACCGATGGCGGCGAAGCTCGAGCTGGCGCGCTTCATCGTGCGGCGATCGTGGGGTGAAGAAGCGGCCCAGCGCGCCGAGGCGCATTTCACGAGGGTCGTCCGTGAAGGCGAGGCTCCCGACGAAGTCGAGGCGAAGTCGCTGCCCGACGGCGACCCGGTGCACCTGCCGGCCGTGCTCGCGAGCGCCTTCGGGCTGTCGACGAGCGAGGCACGACGCCTCATCTCCCAGGGCGGCGTCAGGGTCGACGGCACAGTTGTCGCGGAGCTCGACCTCCCGCGCAAAACCCTTGCAAATGCGGTTGTTCAAGCGGGAAAGCGGCGCTTCGTGAAGCTCATTGCGGAGTAAGTGCCCGCTTGACAGCCCTCCCTCGGTTGCTATCATCCTTCGGCCGTTCGAAGTGGACGGCGCGAAGTCTGCACCTCGACACTGGAGCGCCTTCGATCTAATCGGATACGACTCTGTAGCCGACACACCGGAGGCCTCTGGCGCGAGTCGGAGGCTTTTTGTTGCCGCAGAGGATTCGTTCGGCGGCGCCGGTCTTTGAAAACTCAACAGCGTGCACTTGAGACGAGACCCTCGTCCGGCTCCGCGCTTCGCGCGAATCCGGGCTAGGGACATAGATCAATCCCGTCAACTCACTCCCTCGGGAGA
>Ga0066710_100000979_pt1 | contig 19797 bp, 13 predicted proteins | sample GraSoiAngelo_159_FD_79666 | JGI IMG/M metagenome (GOLD analysis project Ga0066710, IMG submission 79666) | Grasslands soil microbial communities from the Angelo Coastal Reserve, California, USA - 14_1009_16_40cm | ecosystem: Environmental > Terrestrial > Soil > Grasslands | place: USA...
AACCGCTCGATTGCCTTATGTGCGCGCGCTGCGTCGCGTCCGTCGGGATCTTCCTGGAGGTACAAGTGGTATTCCTCCAGCGCCTCGACGGGCTGCTGCGTGGCCTCGAGAGCAAGGGCAGCGACCATATGTACGCCGGCCAGACCGGCATGCGGCACAGTATGCAGCTTGCGGGCATGGGCAATTGCTTCGACGTACTCATGAGTTAGAAGCTCAGCATTGGCGGCAGTGGCTAAAGCCCAGGCGTTCAGCGAATCCGTCGAAAGGGACTTCGTCAGCAGCCTGTCGGCCTCCTCGTATTTGCGTTCAGCGAAGGAGATGCGCGCGAGATTTCTGTACGCTTCGGCGAAGTCAGGGTTTGCCGCAATGGCCTTGGAAAATGACAGCCGCGCGGCTTCGACCTCATTTAACTGTACTTGGACGACTCCCAGGAGATTATAAGCGACGTCATACTGCGGGTACTTATGGATGGCCGCTTCAAGCAGCGCACGGCTCTGTTGCCAGCGCTGCTGATGCATGGCCTCGCTGCCCTTCTCGAAGTCTTTGCGAGCTGCGTTAGGGACGTTCAGGCGGGCCGCGGCAACAAGTCCCTCGCTGGGAGATTCGCTCGTTGGCTGCCTTCCTGTCGCGTGACGAACGCGGATGTGCTCCACATGTGACGTCTCGTTGGGCATGATTCTCAGTTCACCCTCGTACGCCTGGATTTGCGGGCCTGTTATTCGGTAGCGATGCAGGCCGTCAAGCGTACGGAATATCACCATGCCAGAGTTGTCGGTGAACTTACTGTCCAGAGCACCGCTCGAGCCGACGGCGTCCATCAATTCAACCGTCACATTCACGGCTTTCTCCGCGTCGCCATCGACGCTGACAATCAAGCGCAACATGACAGCCTTGGACGCACCCAGCTCCTGCCTCTGCTGCGCACCACATACGCAGACGAGGCAAAGTAATACCACAACGGGTTGCAGTCGGCGCCACCTAGGCATGCAATCGGACCTGGCCGCAAGTTAAATTGTAACACTCCGGCCAAGCGGATGGCGTGGCCATGGCAAAAAAAGGGCCGGCCTTGCGGCCGGCCCAAGGAGTGCCGTCGCGGGCGATTAGAAGATAAAGCGGACCGCCAGCCGCAGCCGGCGCGCCGTCTGGAAGACAGTCGGCAGGCCGTAGCGGTTTGCAAGAGTCATCGGTGTGCCCGTCTCCACGGGTGAAGCGAACGCTCCCGTGTGGTTCAGAGCGTCCACGTAGTTGAAGGGGGCCATCACAGCGGCCCAGTCCAGCTGCGGGTCTCCATTAAACCGCGACGCCCGAGTCGGACTGATCAATTGTCCGCCGGACGCGTTCGCGTTTTCGTTGATGGCCAGCGCACTGTGCTGGTTGAGAAGGTTGTAGACGTTGCCTGAGAACTCGAGCTTGTAGTTCTCGTGCGACTTGCTCAAGTTGAACTGATGCGTCACCACGAGATCGGTCTGAAAGTATGCAGGGGTACGCGCGCCATGAATGATTTTATCTACGACGAAGTCGCCGCAAGTAGTGCAAAAGTTTGGCTTCGTAGAATCAGGCTGATAGAGGCCCGGAGTTCGGCTAAATATGACTTCATTGCCGCGGCCTTCGGCCCACGCGCACGCAGAGGAGGTACCCACCACGGGCAGGCAGGTGTTGATCGGTGTGCCTTGGAAGATGGATTGAACCACGCCAAAGTTGGTATCCATTCCGAACCACCTTAATCGGTAGTATCCGTACGCCTTGGCAGTGTTCGGACGATCGGTGCTCAATGGACCGTCGTCGATCTTGCCGTTCGGCAGGTATGTCATATTCGGCAGGTCGAACAGCCGGGTATTGTTGGGATTGTGACGACCACCGTTGCCGTCAGTCGGGTCGCTGTTCGTCAATCCTGGATAGTTGCCTCTTAGCTTGCTATAGGTATAGGAAACCGACCCGTACCACTTGGCTCCCCCGCGGTGCGAGAGGCGGAACTCCACACCATCGTAGCGGCGAATTGCAGGTACCACGCCGGGGCACTCCGCGCAGAACGGTACCGTGGTCAGGTAATTCTGACCGTTGTTTGGGTTACACCCGGATGGGACACCGGGCGATGTGCAAGCTACACCGCTCGTATCGGGGATGACGACCGGGCGATGCAGCACGTCCGCAAATCTGCTACCCGGGTTGCCGATGTAGAAGCCGAGATTGTCGGTGATGGACATATCCTCGATGGCGTCGTCAAGGCGCTTGCGTGAATACCGCGTCTCCAGGCTCCAGGCCGGGCTGATGGCCCAGTCCACACCGGTTACGAATTCATGCTGTGACATCGGTTTCATATTCACGTCGATGGCCGGATCCCGCGGGTCCGCCTTGGTTGAGCGAAAGTCCACGTTTTCGATGAAACGGCCTACCGCCACACCCGGCGCTGGACCACTGGCCGGACATCCGGCGAAGTTGTTGAGGGTAGGCGTGATTGTCGTGTAATCCGTGAAGTCCAAGGTATACACGCACTGGTGCCAGTAGTCTGAGCCGAAGGAGCCGCGCGCCAGATTCATCTTCATGATGTCGTAGAACTTGCCATAGCTGGCATAGACCTTCACTTTGCCGTTATGAAGAAGGTCATAGGCGGCACCGAGACGGGGAGCAATTTTCCTGTTCCAACCGAAGTCGAGCGAGGGGAACCGATTCGGATCATAGGCTGGCAGGCTCTCTGTGTCGAAGCGAACGCCGAGGTTGAGGGTCAGACCGCGGCCCACCGTCCAAGCATCCTGAAGATAAACGGCTTGCGAGGTCTGAGTGGTGCTACCGGTATTGGTCACTGTCGTGCTGCCGACAAAGAAATAGCCGAACTGGCCACCGCAGAATCCGTTCTGCGCAATAATCGCATTGCAGGCCGTCGCACTTGTGAGCGGGGTATACTGCTGGCTCCATTGCAAGTCGACCACGTTTCCGTTCGCGCTGACGTTCACCTGGTTGGCCTGAGTTGACCAGACGTAGCCGCCTTTAAACGTGTGACCGCCCAAGAAATGGCCAACGTAGTACGCGGCGTCGAAGTTCAAGCTCTTACGCTTGAAGGCGTCGAACTGGGTAGCGAAGTTATTGGGAATGTTGGAGAAGCCGGCAGTGTTGAAAGCGGATGCCGGATAGGACGCACCGGTCAAATCCTTGCTGCTGGCGTTGACCGTAACATCGTAGATGTACCGCGTGCCGACGGGCTTGCCGCGGCTTTCGTTGTTGCTGAAGAAGTAGCCGTAGCGGCCGCTGATCAGCAATTTGGAAGTAGGCGTCCAGTCGCCACCGAAGGAATACACCGACAGCGGATTCACAGTGCCATTGTCGGAACGGAAAGTGCCCGGATCGGTCGAAGCACCGGTATTCAACTGGCCAAAGGCGCTGTCGGGGCTGCCGAGCTGACCCTGGGTCCGTGAATACGCGTAATTCCAGTCGGCAAACAGGCGCAAAGAGTTAAACGCGCGAAAGTCCAGCCGATTGAACATATTGTGCTGGAGGAACGTGCTTGACAGCCGCCGTGGGCCGGGGTTGTTGGGACCGTTGAAGGTGGTTGTGCGGTTGGTCGTGTCAATCTGCGGGATATAGCTGCTGAACAACCATAGCCGCTCCCTAAACACCGGCCCGCCAATCTCGTATCCGGGCTCGAGGATGCGGCGAGCATCTTTTTTGGGCACGTAGTACTCCGGGGTGCCGTCCAGACGCGTGCCAGTGGAAAGGCTCGCCAGCCTGGGGTTGATACGTTGACCGCAAACCAGGCTGCCACCGATGGCAGAAGTGAAGCCGCTGGCGCAGGGGTCATTGGCATCCAAAGCAGAATTCTCGTAGTACACCTTGAGTTCGCCGTGCCAGGCTTGCGAGCCGCGTTTCGGAACCGCGTTGATGACGCCGCCGAGGGCGCCGCCGAACTCCGCCTCGAAGCTGCTCGACTTAACCTGGACTTCCTGGATGAAGTCCGACTGAAAGTTCTTGCCTACACCACCAATATTGAGGTCCGTGGTATTGATGCCGTCGATCAGATAGACGTTTTCCCCGTCGCTGGCGCCATCAATCTGAAATCCGCCGGTGCGGTTGGCCCTAGCGCTCTGTAGAGGTTCTTGTCGGGCGCCGGGAGCAAACGGAATCACCGATTGGAACGAGCGTCCCATGGGCATGCCCGACAGATCATCTCGGTTGATGGTAACCGCCACCTTGCTCTGGGTTACGTCAACAGTTGGAGCTTCGGCGAGAACTTCAATCACTTCAGAAGCAACACCGAGCTCCAATTGGATATTAATATTGGGCAGGCGGCCCACTTCCAGGGAGACGCCTTCGCGCTTTATAACACGGAAGCCTCTTGCGGTGAAGGTAATCGAGTAGACACTCGGTGGAAGCCCGGAAATACGGTAGAAGCCCGCAGTGTCGGTTTCCGTTTGTCTCTTACCCATCATAGCTTTACTGGAGACTTCCACATCCACGCCTGCCACTGGCGCGCCGCTCTGGTCCTTCACATAACCTTGAACTCCTGCGTTAGTTTCCTGCGCAAACGTCGCAGGGAGCATGCTGAGTTCTACCACGCAGACCAAAAGAACAGCCAATAGACTCGTCAAAGATACGAAACGCCTATGCATAGGCCACCCTCCTCGGGATTGAACCCGTAGACGACAAACCGATATTAAACCTATGGGTGCAATCTAAATTCCAAAGATTCCTACGGTTGACGTAAAAGTTATCACGGCTAATTTCCGATTTGTCTATACTTTACGTGAGTTCAGAACTTGATTCTGAATTCACCCCTAGTACTTCTATACTATGGACCGTAGGCCCTATGGAAATTAGAAGAAAGTGCTTGGAGGTCAGCTCGTTGGGGATTTTAGGAGTATGAGACCCCGTCTAGCTAGCTCCGTCGCTTCCTGTTACAACTTCTTTATTGCGTGCAGTTACTGAGCACGAAGTCTCGCGGTTTTCCAGTGGGAGCTAGGCGAACGAAAGTAAGCGGTTGATTCCTTCAGCGAAGGTATGCTCGGGCGTAAGGAGGCTCACGACCAGATAACCGTTTCCAGGAAATTCGTAGAAGTGACCTGGATGGACGGAGACGCCCTGTGCATTCAAGAATTCAATCGCCAGGTCCTCGTCGGAACGTGTCGCCGGGAGCCGCAGCACCGCCGACCAGCCGCCTTCTATGATCAGCCGGGAACAGGCCCGTTGCGCTGCCAACTGACGGTCGAGTTCTGCAAGATTTCGCCGGACACGCGAGACAACCTGTTCCTGGAAAGCGTGGCGCTGTTCGAGAAACCTGGGTATCGCCAGTTGCACCGGCGCGTTCACGGAGAGATAGGTGTCGGCAATCACCTCGAGCCGCGCGAGTGCTTCCCTCTTCCATTCCTGCGGCCCGCCGGCAATCAACCAGGCGGCCTTCATCTGCGGCAGCCCGGAAATCTTCGAGAGACCGCTCAGCGTAAATGTCGGCGCGCCGCGATTCGCCGCGAAGCTCGCCGGCCGATTTTCCCCGAGCGGGAAATCGAGGAACACTTCATCGGCGATGATGGCCATCTCTCGCGCGGAACAAATGGAATTCAACTTCGCGATGTCCGCACCTTTTGCGAAATTTCCTGTCGGATTGTTGGGGTGGACTACTATCACGCCGCGCGTTCGCGGCGTGATAGCCCCCTCCAGCGCACGAAAATCGATCTGCCATCCGTGGTCGTTGACCGCTTTGTGGTCACGCCTGAAATAGTCCAGCGGATAACGCACCAGGCTGACGTCTTGTACGTCTGCCAGAAAATCGAACAGCGGATAACTTGGCGAAGGTATCAGGACTTCATCGCCAGGATTGCAGAGTGTTCGAAAGATGTAGGAATACGCTTCGCTCGTGCTGGTCGTGAGGAAAATATCCTCGACGGAAACATTCTCTTGGCGATCGGCATAATACCGAGCGACTGCGCGGCGAGCGGATTCCAACCCCTTCGGATTGGGTTCATAGGTGAGCGCAGCAGGATTGCTCAATGCGTTTAGGATTGCGGAACGATGGTATTCGAAGCCGCATTCGGTGGGATTCGAAATGGTCAGATCGAGCATCGGCTTCCCCGTCGCGCGGTGCTCTGCCAGCGCCTCGCTCAGCCGGTTCGGCGCCATATTCCAATTGGTGCGTTTTGCAAACATTTTTGAGGCCGCATCATTATAGGGGAGCCGCCGCCTTTGTAGGGGCGGCCGCCGCGGCGCGTGCCCTCCTCAAGCAGTTTGCAATCCGGCTCTGCCCGAAGCCAAAACCCGATTGACGTATACTGAACGCGCCACAAAGCCATGACTTCTCAGCCGCAAATTCCCTCCCCACCTGACCCCGTGCCGCAGCATGATCTTGTCGCGCAGTACGCAGCGATCGGTGGCGAGATTCGAACCGCCGTCGAGCGTGTGATGACCTCGCAGCAGTTTGTGCTGGGGCGCGAAGGCGCTGCGCTCGAAGAAGAGATCGCCAAGCTCTGCGGTGTCGCTCACGGTGTCGGCCTTGCTTCCGGAACGGACGCGCTGATTCTGGCATTGCGCGCGTGCGAAGTTCATGCTGGAGATGAAGTGCTCCTACCGCCGTTTACCTTTGTGGCCACGGGAAGCGCTGTCAGCGCTCTCGGCGCGAAGCCGGTTTTCGTGGATATTCGGCCGGACACCTACAATATCGATCCAGCCGAACTCGCACGCCGCGTGACGCCGCACACGCGCGCCATCGTCGTGGTTCATCTCTACGGCCTCGCAGCGGACATGGACCCTATCCTAGCCTTTGCGAAGTCCCGCAAACTTCCGGTAGTCGAGGACAACGCGCAGGCCATCGGCGCGTCCTACAAAGGCCGGCGGACCGGCTCGCTCGGCGATGCGGCGTGCCTTAGCTTTTACCCTACGAAAAATTTGGGGGCGTACGGCGACGCAGGAATGTTGGTGACGAATTCAGCCGAACTCGCGGCGCGCATTCGAACGTTGCGGAATCACGGTCAGGACAGAAAATACCTGAGCAGCGAGCCGGGCTGGAACAGCCGCCTCGATGAAATTCAGGCGACGATTCTGCGGGTAAAGCTGCGTCATCTTTCGAATTGGCAGCACGCTCGCCAATCGCACGCCGCAGAATACAATCGGCTCTTCTCGCAGGTTCCCGGCGTCATGCCGCCGCTCGCGCCCGAAGGTTTCGAACACGTCTACCACCAGTACACGATTCGTGTGGAGCAGCGCGATGCCCTCCAGAAATTTTTAAGCGAAAGAAGAATCGGAAGCACGGTCTATTATCCTTACTCATTACATCTGCAACCCTTGTATTCCGCGCTGGGCCACAAGGCGGGAGATTTCCCGCATGCGGAGCGCGCGGCGAAAGAGGTTCTTTCGCTGCCGATGTATCCTGAATTGCGCAAAGGGCAGATCGCGCGAGTCGTCGATACCGTCGCCGAATTTCTGAAGTGTTGAATTTTGGAAAATCAGAATTTCACTTGCCCAAGTAAAGAAGCGCCAGCAGAAAAACCCAAAGTCCATCCATGAAATGCCAGTAGTAGGAAACCACTTCTGCGGCCGTGGGGAGCCTCAGGCCGGCATTGTCGAATTTTCCAAACAAAACGTAGAGCAGCGCGCCAATTCCACCGAGGAGATGCAAGCCGTGTGCCGCAGTGAAAATGTAGAAGAAACTGCTGGCAGGATTGCTGGCCATGAAAACGCCCTGAGTGACCAGTTGTCGCCATGCGACCAGCTGGCCGATCAAAAAAAGAGCGCCGAGCCCTGTCGTTACGGTCCATAGTTTGCCGAAGCCGGAGAGATCAAGCCGTGAGAGAGAGCGCCGCGCCCGCTCCAGCGTGAAGCTGCTGGCGATAAGCGCAAGCGTGTTGAGCCAGAGCACGGCGGGGAGATGCGCGGGGACCCAGTCGCCGCTCGTCCCTCTACGCACCAGGAAGGCGCTTGCGAGGGCCATAAAGAACATCAGAATGGAAACAATACCGAGAGTGATGCCGGTGTAGTAGCGATTCGGCGAAGGTGTCCCTGGACGGCGGCGCTTGCCGTCGTCCCCGCCATCGCCTCCGCCTGGGGGCGGGGTGGGGCCTCCTCCTCCGATGTCTTCAACGACAGGTTCGACGTCCGGAAATGTGGCTGTGCCCGGCATGGTGATCTTCTCTATTCTCCAGATTCACGGACCTTGGTACCTTGCTCCGGCGCAATGTGCTGCGGCATAAAATCTTCGGCCACATCCGGCACGCTGAATTCGTAAGCCCCACGATACACCACCGGGTCGCTGGGGCCAAAATCATCGGCTGGGGGCGGTGAGGAAACGCTCCATTCGAGCGTGGTGGCGCGCCAGGGATTGCATTCGTCGGTCTCTTCGGCGCGGAAGAGGCTCCAAAGAAAATTGATGAGGAAGAGCCCCTGTGCGAAAACGGTGAGGAGAATGGCGACGGTGATGAAGGTGCGAATTGCGGAGCCGGCCACGGCGACGGAAGCCAACGGAGTGCCCGGCGAAACGCGTGAATGGGCGATCAGACCGAGCCAGTGCATGGGCATAAAGACGCAGTAAACGCCGGCGAAGGTGATCCAGAAGTGCAGTTTGCCAAGCGGCTCGTTCAGGCGGCGGCCGAAGAGTTTGGGGAACCAGAAAAACAGTGCGCCAAGAATGGCGAACGTGGCTGCGACGCCCATGACGAGATGGAAATGGCCGGTGACGAAATCGTCGCTGACGGCAGCGGCGGCGAGATCGTGGCGGGCGAGGAAAATTCCAGAGAGCCCGCCGGAGAGAAAAAGCGAGATGAAACCGAGCGCGAAGAGCATGGCAGTGTTGAGCTGGACGCGCGCGTTCCACAGTGTGCCGAGCCAACTGACCAAGAGGATCATGGCGGGCAATCCTAGGGAAGAAGCCAGAAGCGAAAAAACGAGGGGAGAAAGGGGATTCATGCCGCTGGAGAACATGTGCTGGCCCCAAACGCAAAAACCGAAGAGGCCCACTCCGCACAGCGCCAGAACTACCAGGCGCTCCTTCCAAACCGGTGTGCGGGAAAAGGTGGAAACCAAATGCGTGACGAAGCCGAAACACGGAAGCATGGCGACGTAGACTTCCGCTTGCGCGAAAAACCAGAAGAGACGCTGCCAAAGTACGGGAACGGCATTCACGACCGCACCGTCCGGCGGACTGGTGAGGAAATACAGCTGGGGGAAAAAGTGCGTGCTCAAGAGACGATCCGAGAGCAGGCACACGCAGGCCGCCAGGAGAATGCTGAAAATCAGCGTGCCAAGGATGGCGTTGAGGAACCAGGACCAGACGGTCAAGGGAAGCCGGGGGAGAGTCATTCCCTGGGCGCGCAAGTCGATAGTGGTGACGCTGAAATTGAGCGCGTTGAGAAGAGACGCGGCACAGAAGATGGCCACGCTCACGATCCAGAGCGTGATGGCTGGGTGAGGAGAAAGGAAAAACGTCATCGTCAAGCCCAGGAGCGAGGCCACCGTTGCCCAGAACGCGAGGAGGTTCAGCGTGGGGAAGGCTATTTCACGTGCGCCGATTTGCAGCGGCAGAAAATAGTTTCCGAAGCCGGCCTGGGGCGCGGCGGTGAGCACCAGAAAAACCATCAACGAACCATGGAGCGTGGTGAGCGCGGCAAAACGGTCCGGCGAGTTGCCCAGGCTGGAGAGGAACGGGAGGTGCACTCCCGGCCACACTAGGTGGATGCGCATGAGCAACGACATCGCCATCCCTAGGAAAACGCTGAAGAGTGCGAGCCAAAGATAGTTGAGGCCGATGGTTTTGTGGTTGATGCTGAAAACGTGGGGGTACAGGAAGCCGGTCCGCGGCGTGTCCGGGTGATTTGCTCCGTTGTCGCAGCTGGTCATGCGTGCTTTGGGGAGGCCCCTGAGCGGCCCGAGGATGAAATACAGCCTCGGGGACAGTCCACACTAGATTACATTTTCTTGGGGAATTCAAGGGTGCAAGGGGCTGTGGTTGAAGGTTGGAAGAAAAGTAGGACCTAACCCAGAAATTTTGTAATTGACTGATTCTGCATCGCTGTATCTTCCGCGGACAGCCAAGAATGGCTGTGCCACGAATCACTCAGCAGACCGCCGTTTGTCGCTCCGCTACAATGTGAAAACAGCGCTTCGGATTTAGGCGTGCAAGACGGCGGCGCCAGAGCACCGGGCCGAATCATTCGAAATGACGGGTGAGGAGAGGCTGCCGCAAGGAAGCGGGATGCAGTGCTGCCCTGCGCGGGAATTATGGGGCGGCGAGGCGGCTGAGGTAGAAGCGGAAGAAGGCGTCGGGATTGGAATCGAGACAGACTTGTGCGTTGGGGACACTTGGCGCGTTGGGAGGGCCCGGTTCGGAGCGAGTGAAACCTTTATCGTCCACGCGAATGTGCATGGGCTGGACGGGGCAGAGGGTGGGATTCACGAGGAAGGCGATGGTCATGGGGTCGAAGAGAGTCGGCGTTTCCTGGCCCCACTGGTGGTAGAGGAGAGTAAGGGCGTCGGTGAACGGCGTGCCCTGGCTGAAGAGGAAGGCGCGCTTGACCTCGTCGAGCTTCAGTTGGGTGGCGTCGAGGGGCATGACGAAGAGGGGCACTCCTGAAGCGAAGAGTTTCTGGGCGGAAGGGACGTCGTTGAGGATGTTCCATTCAGGTTGCGGGGGCTGGGGAGGGCCGAAGCCGAGGTCACCGTAGCCGCGTTTGATGGAGCCGCCCATGAGGATGACGCGCTTGAGCTTGCTGAAGGTGGTGGCGTCTTTGTCGATGGCAGCGCCGACATTCATTAGAGGGCCGATGGCGATGAGCGTGATTTGGCCTGGGTAGCGGCGGATCTGGTCGAGGAGGAAAGCTACGGCGTCGGGGTGGGAAGGCTTGGCGAAATGGCCGCCTTCGGCATAGCGGCGCTGGGTGAAGTTGGATTTGGCGGGAGTGGGGGCGCCGGCGGCTGCGGGAATGTCGGGGCGACCGACTTCGGCTAGGAAGCGGTCGAGGAGCTTGGCGCGGGTTTCGGTATCACCGAAAGTCGTAGTGATGCCGAGGATTTGCAATTCGGGGCTGCGCAAGGCCAGCGCGAGGGCAAAGGCATCGTCGATGTCGTCGCCGATGTCGGTGTCTAGGATTACTTTTTCGGGGAGGGCAGGAGGAGGAGAAGATTGGGCGGAGCAGAGCGGTACGGCCGGCAGGATTGCGCAAACCAGAATGGAGATGAGAACCGCTATGAACTTAGACAGGTGCAAACGCTTGAACTCCGTTAGGCACGGCGCTGATGGGAACGAACAAATTATCAAGCGAAATGTTGGTGCGGTCGAGAGGACTCGAACCTCCACGCCTTGCGGCGCTAGCACCTCAAGCTAGTGCGTCTGCCAGTTCCGCCACGACCGCGTTGACATCCATCCTAAAGGCTATGGTGGAGGCTGTCAAATAAGCGGTGCACAAAGCAAAATGGCGGCGTAAAGCCGCCGCTGCAAAGGCTGGCTATGGTTTTTTCGCCGGCGCGGGAGCTGGCGCCGGAGGCTGAGAAGCAGGCTGCGCGTTGGACTGCGGCGCTGGCGGTGTAGTTGCCGGTAGGGTCGCAGGTGTTGCTGGAGTTGTTGCGGCCGCGGGCTTTGGCGCGGGTTTCGAAACCTTTTCGAGGATCGAACTGCCCTGGCCTACGGCCTTGTCTGTGCGCAGGACCATAGCGAAGGCGCACAGCATAAACATGACGGCGCACCATGTCGTGGCTTTCGAGAGAACGTTCGCCGCGCCACGCGGACCGAAGGCCGTCTGACTGCCTGCGCCGCCGAAGGCTCCGGCGAGGTCCGCGGCCTTGCCGCTCTGCAGCAAAACGACCACAATCAACACAAGACAATTGGCGACGAAAAATGTTGGCAACAACCAGAAAAGCCAACGCGAGTCCGCCAGTCTCCATCCTGCCACGATAATTCCAGCGCCGATCAACAGCGCGACAGCCCACTTCATCCAACCTGGCATTTCGAAACCTCACAGAAGACGAAAGATGGCGGGATAAACCCGCCCGTACAAAAGCCGTAACATAAATGGTCGGCCTCGGAAGGCCGACCCTACAAAAACCGAGAGGCCAAGGCGCGAACCGGTGTTACCCAAAATTCACGAGCGCGGCGAACGACTTCGGGTCGAGGCTCGCTCCGCCCACGAGCGCGCCATCCAATTCTTCCTGCGCCATCAACCCCCGAATATTGTCAGGCTTGACGCTGCCGCCATAGAGAATCCGGAGGGCCGAGGCGTGGCGGACGGAGAACTTCTCCCCCGCGCATCGCCGGAGAAACCGATGAGCCTCGGCGGCAATTTCCGGGGTCGCCGTGCGGCCCGTGCCGATGGCCCAAACCGGCTCGTACGCAATCAGAATACGGTAGAACTCTTCCGGGGTCAACGCGCCGGGGCCGCCGCTGAATTGGCGACTGAGAACTTCCTCGGCAAGGCCAGCGTCACGGTCTTGTTGCGTTTCTCCCAAGCAGACGATGGGAGTGAGACCGCTAGCCAGCGCCATTAAGGTTTTCTTGGCGACATTGTCATCGGTCTCGCGAAAAAGCTGGCGGCGCTCGGAGTGGCCGATGATGACGTAGCGGCAACCGGCTTCGGCAAGCATGGGGGCCGAGACTTCGCCGGTGAAGGCGCCTTCCTTGCTCCAGGAGACGTTTTGACCGGCGATGGCGATGCTGGAGTCCTTTACGGACTCGACCGCGGTCGATAGCGCGGTGAACGGCGGGGCCACGACGATGTCGCAGTGCTTTGCGCCGACAACGAGCGGAAGAAACGAGGAGAAAAACGCGCGCGTCTCCGCGAGCGTTTTGTACATTTTCCAGTTGCCGGCGATTACGCGGCGTCGCATGTCAAGACCCCCAGAAAAAGAAAGAATTTAACGCAGAGGACACCGGGCACGCAGAGTTCACAGACAAGAGCGGCGGTCATTTGTCGGTTAGGGCTTCGACGCCGGGGAGTTTGCGTCCGCCCAGAAATTCGAGGGAGGCGCCGCCGCCGGTGGAGATGTGCGAGATCTTGTCTGCTACGCCGGATTGATGGACGGCGGCGACGGAGTCACCGCCGCCGACGATGGAGGTGGCACCGTTGCTGGTGGCTGCAGCGACAGCTTTGGCCACTTCGAGAGTGCCCCTGGCGAAAGGGGGCATTTCGAATACTCCCATCGGACCGTTCCAGACGATAGTCTTTGCCGTGGCAATTTTCAGGCGATAGGTGTCGATGGTCTTGGGGCCGATATCGAGCCCCATCCAGCCGTCGGGGGTGGCGGAAACCGACAGCGTCTGCGTGGCGGTGCCGGGCTTGAATTCGGCGCCGACGACATGATCGACAGGCAGGAGAAGAGCGAATTTCCTTTGTTGCGCTTCTTCACGCAGGCGGCGAGCGAGGTCAACCTTGTCGTCTTGGACGAGCGACTTCCCGATGGGCTGCCCTTCGGCTTTTAGAAACGTATAGGCCATGCCGCCGCCAATGAGCATGGTGTCGGCGATCTTCATCAGGTTTTCAACGACTTCGATCTTGTCGCTGACCTTGGCGCCGCCAAGAATCGCGACAAAGGGGCGCGCGGGATTGCTGACCGCATCGCCGAGGTAGGCCAGCTCCTTTTCCATGAGCAGGCCGGCGGCGGATTGCCGGACAAAACGCGTGATGCCGACTACGGAGGCATGGGCGCGGTGCGCAGAGCCGAACGCATCACAGACGAAAAGGCCGTCCGAGAGAGCGGCGAGCTGTTTCGAAAAGGCCTCGTCGTTCTTTTCTTCCTCGGGATGGAAGCGGACGTTTTCGAGCAGGAGGATACCGCCATCGGCGAGGGATTTGCTCTTCGACTCAGGAACGGGGCCGACGCAATCTGAGGAAAACCGAACCGGCCGGCCGATGAGTTCTTCGAGCTTTTTGGCGACCGGCAGGAGCGAGTATTTCGGGTCGGGGCCACCCTTCGGGCGGCCGAGATGCGAAGCGAGCACGATGCGGCCACCTTTTTGTACGGCGAGGCGGATTGTCGGGAGCGATTCGCGAATGCGCGTGTCGTCGGTGACCACGCCGTCTTTGAGCGGAACATTGAAGTCCACGCGGATGAAGACGCGTTTTCCGCGAAGGTCGAGACCGGTGATGGTGAGCTTGTTCATGATCGAGTGCTCAGTTTTCAGTTGTCCGTTTTTAGTTTTTGGTTCTTGGTTTTTTGGTCTTCAGTCTGAGAAAAAACATCGCAGAAGTTTTTCTGCGCTTGCTGCTATTGCTACTCTCACTGTTCTTACGGTGATCTGTCACTGATTACTGAAAACCTTTTTCAGAATTTGGAAGCCAGGAGCTTGATCAGGTCGCGGCAACGGCAGGAGTAGCCCCACTCATTGTCGTACCAGGCTAGGACTTTAACGCAGCGGTCGCCCACGACCTTGGTGTATTCGGCATCGACGATCGAGGAATTCGAATTGCCCTTGAAGTCCGCGGAGACGAGCTCCTCTTCCGTGTAGCTGAGGATGCCCTTCATCGGGCCGTTGGCAGCAGCCTTCAGGGCGCCATTGACAGTTTCTTTGGTTGCGGGCTTTTCGACGAACACGGTCAGGTCGACGACGCTGACATTGGGTGTGGGCACGCGCATGGCATAGCCGTCGAGCTTGCCTTTCAATTCGGGGATGACGAGATGTAAGGCTTTGGCGGCACCGGTTGAGCTGGGAATCATGTTGATGGCGGCGGCACGCGCGCGGCGCAGATCCTTATGCGGCAAGTCGAGCAGCTTCTGATCGTTGGTATAGGAGTGGATGGTGGTCATGGTGCCGCTGTTGATCCCGAAGGTTTCCTGAAGAACTTTGGCGACGGGCGCGAGGCAGTTGGTGGTGCAGGAGGCGTTGGAAATGACGTGGTGTGCCGCGGGATTGTAGGTCTTGTCGTTCACACCAAGGACGAAGGTGGCATCGGGGCCATCGGCGGGCGCGGAGATGATCACCTTTTTCACCGGTGCGCGAAGATGCTTTTTGGCATCCACGCCCTTGGTAAAGAGGCCGGTCGATTCGACCACGATATCCGCGCCGACGGAGGCCCAATCGATCTCGGCGGGATCCTTGGTCTTGAAAACCTTGAAGCTTTTCCCTTCCACGGCGATGGTGCCCTCGGTATGCGTGACGTTGTGCGGAAGATTGCCGAGGACGGAATCGTACTTCAAAAGGTGCGCGAGGGTCTTCGCGTCGGTGACGTCGTTGACGGCGACGAACTGAATGGCTTTGTCGTCAAGCGCGGTGCGCATGATATTGCGACCGATGCGGCCGAAGCCGTTGATGCCGACCTTGATGGGCATTACTTCCTCCGATGGAGTGTCAGAAATTGCGGCCTTACAGGAGCGAATGACGGCCGCGGGTGAACAGAAAATGCTATGGGTTGCGCGGACAAAAGTCAACGCGCGCAGAATTGGCCCGCTATAATTGCCGCCGATGAACGACTGGTCACCTGCGTCCATTCTGCGCTGGCTGTTCGATTCGGAACGAGGCACTTCAGACCGCCTGCTTCCCCGCTGGATTTTCTTGCGTGCGCTGGGGCTCATTTATTACTCCGCATTTTTCTCACTGGTCTTTCAAATTCGCGGATTGATTGGGTCCCACGGGATTCTTCCTGCCGGAGAATACCTGCAGGCGTTGGCCGAGCGATTCGGGCATGCGGGCTGCTGGTATGCGCCGACGCTGCTGTGGCTTTCGAGCAGCCCACACATGTTCACAGGAATTTGCTGGGCAGGCATGATCGCCTCGCTGCTGCTGGTCTTGAACTTCTGGCCGCGTGGCATGCTTGCGGTTTGTTTCGTGTGCTTCCTCTCATTCGTGAGCGCGGCGCAGGATTTTTCCGCTTATCAATCCGACGGAATGTTGCTGGAGGCAGGATTCATTGCCATGTTTTTCGCGCCGGCAGGATTTCGGCCGGGATGGGGTGAAGAGAGCCGGCCTTCGCGTGCGAGCTTATTTCTGCTGGTGTGGGAATGCTTCCGGATCTATTTCGAATCGGGCATAGCGAAGATCATGAGCGGCGACCCGCAATGGCGGAACTTCACCGCGCTCGATGAGTATTATCAGAACGGCCCGCTGCCGACTTGGATCGGCTGGTACATGCAGCACCTGCCGCACTGGTTTCATGCTGCCACCGCATTTGGAACGCTGGCGCTGGAACTAGGGCTGGCGTGGATGATGTTTCTGCCGCGGCGAGTTCGCATCCTGTGTTCTCTCATCGTAACGCTCTGGCAGATCGGAATCATCCTCTCCGCGAATTACACTTTCCTGAACTATCTCGTGCTGGCCCTGGGGACTCTGCTGCTCGATGATCGGTTCCTGCTGCCCTACTTGCCGCGATTCTTGAAAAAGAGTTACCTCGCCACCAAGGAGGCAAAACCTCTTGCCACGCCGGCCCTCGAAGACAAATGGCGAAAGAAACTTGGTGAGCAATTTTCCGCGGTGAAGCTGGCTGTGACGGCAGTGATGCTCACGTGGATCTTCTACGCGACGCTCGCGCAAATGGTGTGGATGGTGAGGCCGTGGCCACTGCCGAGAGCGCCCGTGTCGGTGCTGGATCCGTTTCGCATCGCCAACCGCTATGGACTGTTCGCCGTGATGACGCGCGGCCGCTACGAAATCGAATTTCAGGGTTCGGACGACGGGCAAAACTGGTTCATTTACCCATTTCGATTCAAACCGCAGGACCCCGCGAAGCCGCCGGGGATTTACGCACCCTATCAGCCGCGATTCGATTGGAATTTGTGGTTTGCCTCGTTGAGTTCCTGGCGCCAGGAGCCCATCGTGGTGCGCACGGAGCAGAGTTTGCTACGCGGCGATGCGGATGTGCTGCTGCTTTTTTCGGGGAATCCGTTCCCGCATGCTCCGCCGCGGCAGGTGCGCGCCGTTATCTGGCAATACTGGTTCACAACGCCAGCCGAGAAACGCTCACAAGGCACGTGGTGGAGAAGACAGCAGCTCGGCCTCTACGCTCCTACGCTGGAGCGCCAATCCGATGGAAGAATTGCAGTCTTAGAATGGCCACCTGCGACGGAACCGCGAGAATGAAGGTTGAAGGATAGATACTACTGCGGGAACTGTTTGATGCTGGTCACGCGGTCGCCCATGAAGCGGACGAAGACGGTCTTCGAAGGCGGCTGGCCGTAGATCCAGTCTTCGATGTCGTTGCCATCGGAATCGCGCTCGCGCACTTTGTGGTCGGGCTTCCCTATCGCGGCAACAAGCTCCTCGCGGTCCATGCCTACCACGGGCCTGCGGTCCTGAATGGCCTTCTTCATTTCCGGCGGCAGCGTATCGAACCACTGCACGGCAGCGGAGCGCTCCTTCGAGAAATTCAAAAAAGGCGAAAGGAGCTGCTTCAATTCGTCCGGGGTGATATCCGGCAGCGGCTTATTGAATTCCAGGAAAATGGTGCTGCCCATACCGGGCTGCATCCCCGGCGGGCCCTGATCCTGCGTCGAGCTTGTCTGCATCGGGGGATAACCGCCGCCTCCCAGGCCGACCTGGATATGATCGCGCCAGCGCCGCTTGCCGCGCCCGCCGCCATTCAAATCGACGATGATCTGGTGGTCGCGGAACTCCAGCTTGGTGATCTGCACGTTATCGCCGGTATTCACGGCTGGGCCGTGCGTTGCGACGGCGCGATCGAGAAGATCGGTCTCCAGCGGCTTGCCAACGCTGACATGGAATCCATCCTTGCCGGCGGGCAGCGGCTTGACGGCTTTGGCAAATTCACCAGAGACGTAGCGGATCAGATTCAGCTTTGAAGTTTCCTGGAGCAGAGTGTTCCTAGGAGCGGAGGGAGTCTTCGACGACGATTGGCCCTGCAACTGCGCGCTGTCCGAAGATGCACCGGCGTTCCGGAACAGAGGAATCTCCCCGTCCGAAGGAAAGCCGGGGGTTGGGTTTGCGGGCGGACGAAGGCTGTTGACCCGCGGGATGTCCGCGTCAGCCAAAAGCAAAAACGCCAGAGATAAGGCCAGCCAATTTGACATGATCAGTGCGGCCCAGGACCTGCCGGGGCCTACATTCCTTATTCTACGATGCCACGAAGCTGCTGAACAGGTGCCTCCTCGGCGGCAGACACCTCTCTCTTACCTGTCCTTCATTGGGACTAAACTGTACTACCGGACGGGGATTAGCGCTATCCGTCTAGCGGGACACGACTTGGACGCCCTGGCGGTCGATGGTCATGGGCAGGACTTGGGCACCAGCTTCGACAATGGCTTTTTCCACGCGTTGGCGGGCCTCTGGCTCGATTAAGAGCACCACGCAGCCGCCTCCGCCCGCTCCGCATACCTTGCCCCCCAGCGCGCCATTGCGACGGGCACTCTCGATGACGCGGTCGATAGTTCTCGTCGAGATTGTGGGCAGGTTTCGCTTGCGGAAGGACCACTCTTCGCGCATCAGGCGGCCGGCTTCGGGCCAATCGGGTTTTTCGAATGCCAGGCGCATTTTTTGAGCTACATCGGAAATCCGCTCGAGGCTGTTCTGCACGGCGAGCTTCCCACCGATGTGCGCTTTGTAGACTTCCCAGTTGTTGATGCCATGCTGGCGCGGCTTGCCGGTGTAACAGACGACCACGCGGCGCTCGAGTTCGTCGAGATTGACGCGAAGTTCGACGCGATGTTCTCCCCCGGGTGGGAGTTCGATGGCCGCGGCGCCGCCGAAGGCCGGCGGATAGTGATCCTGGGTTCCGGTGGGAACATTGATGACGATGGCTTCGGCGTCGCGGCTGATGTGGATCCAGTCGACCTTGCTCTTGCCTGCTCCGGTGAAGCGGTCAAGCGCGGCGCAAATGGCCACGGCCATGGCGCTGGAGCCGCCGATACCTGCTCCCGCGGGAGCTTCGGAATCCGTTGTGAGCGTAAAGCCGCCCTGCGGCTCGAAGAACTTGGTAATTTCCGCGAGCAGTGGGAGGCGATAGCGTTTGGCCTCCACGAGCGCGGCGAAGGAGGCAAAACTCTCTTCGCGCTTGATATCGCGGGAAACCAGCTTGATGCGGTTATCGCCGCTGGCGTGCGTTTCGATGAAGCACGAAGCATAAAGCGAAATGGCCGCGTTCAGTGTGACCGAGCCCGGATGAAACAAATAGAGCGGCCAAATGTCGAGAGTGCTTCCAGCGAAGTCGACGCGGGTCGGTGCTTTGGATTCGATGATCATAGGTGGGCTAGCTCGATTCAGAGGAATTTTCAGCCGAGCCAGTTTGACGGAATAAGACGGCCATCTCAAGCAATGACCGTGACGGCTGTCCACGGAAAGGCAATGACGCCGCCGTCGGCTGGTGGCAAAGTACTGCCTTTAGCGCAGATGAAAGACTTAGCTGCCGCCGGCGGAGGCGGTGCGGTTGCGGGCGATGAGCTGCGGGCCGTCTTTCTTCTCCTGGGCGAGCGCGGGATGGGGTTCGAAGCAGCGGCGGCAGCGGGCTTCGTAGGCGCCCATGGCGCCAACGACGATGAGCTCTTCGCTTTCGACGAGGCGCTGGGTGTGAACGGCGGGATTGCCACAGCGGACGCAGATGGCGAGCAGCTTGGTGATTTCTTCGGCGATGGCGAGGAGGCGTGGCATGGGTTCGAACGGGCGGCCGCGGTAATCCGTATCCAGGCCTGCGACAATCACTCGCTTGCCGAGATTGGCGAGCTTGTTGCAAACGTCGACAACTTCATCGCCGAGGAATTGCGCTTCGTCGATGCCGACGACTTCCGTGCGCGGCGAAAGCTTTTCCATGATTTCAGAGGCTTTGAACACGTTGTCCGAAGGAATGCCGAGGCCGGAATGCGACACGATTTCGTTGGCGGCGTAGCGTTCGTCGATGGCCGGCTTGAAGATCTGCACGCGCTGGCGCGCGATTTCCGCGCGGCGCAGCCGGCGGA
>Ga0066710_100000980_pt1 | contig 19795 bp, 18 predicted proteins | sample GraSoiAngelo_159_FD_79666 | JGI IMG/M metagenome (GOLD analysis project Ga0066710, IMG submission 79666) | Grasslands soil microbial communities from the Angelo Coastal Reserve, California, USA - 14_1009_16_40cm | ecosystem: Environmental > Terrestrial > Soil > Grasslands | place: USA...
AGCTCGTGGGCGGTGGCGATGTAGGGCACGAGGGCGAGGTGGACGAAGAGGGCGTTGTCCCGTCCCACGTCCTGCCGGAACTGGCGCACCGCCTCCAGGAAGGGCAGGCTCTCGATGTCGCCCACCGTGCCCCCGATCTCCACGATCACCACGCCGGCCGACTTGGCGACCGCGCGGACGGAGGCCTTGATCTCGTCGGTGATGTGGGGGATCACCTGGACCGTCCGCCCCAGGTAGTCGCCCCGGCGCTCCTTGCCGATCACCGAGCCGTAGATCTTGCCGGTCGTGATGTTGGAGTCGCGCGAGGTCACGCAGTGCGTGAAGCGCTCGTAGTGCCCGAGGTCGAGGTCGGTCTCCGCCCCGTCCTCGGTGACGTAGACCTCGCCGTGCTGGTAGGGGCTCATGGTGCCGGGGTCCACGTTGATGTACGGGTCGCACTTCATCATCGCGACCTCGTAGCCGTGGCCCTCGAGCAGGCAGCCGATGGAGGCCGACGCCAGCCCCTTGCCCAGCGACGAGACGACGCCGCCCGTCACGAAGATGTACTTGGTCGCCAAGCTTGCTCCTTCGCCGGGTATCCGGCCGGGGGGGCGAGCAGCGCGCGCACCCGCTCCAGGTCCTCCGCCGTGTCCACCGCCACGCCGGCCGCTCCTTCCATCGCCACTACCCGGATGCGCATCCCGTGATGGAGCGCGCGCAGCTGCTCCAGCCCTTCCGCCTCCTCGAGCGGCGCGCGGGGCCAGCCGGCGAAGCGCAACAGGGCCGCGCGCCGGAACGCATAGAGCCCGACATGCTTGCGGGCCAACCCCCTGGCCAGGGCGGCCGCCGCCGCTTCTCGCGTCCCGCCTCCCGTCCGCACGTGGGGGATGGGGCTGCGGGAGAAGTACAGGGCGTCACCCGCCGCGTCGGTGACCACCTTCACCACCGAGGGTGACAGCATCTCGTCCACATCCACGAGCGGCAGCGACAGGGTGCCGACGGGCAGCTGCGGGTCCTCCACCAGCGGGCGCACCGCGGCGTCGATTCCCGCCGGGTCCAGCATCGGCTCGTCGCCCTGCACGTTGACCACGATGTCGGCGTCCAGCGCCCCCGCCGCCTCCGCCAGCCGGTCGGTGCCGGTGGCATGGGCGGACGAGGTCATCACCGCCTCGCCTCCGAAGCGCCGGACGGCGGCCGCGATGCGCTCGTCATCGGTGGCCACGAGCACGCGTTCGGGCAGGGAAGCGGCCCGTGCGCGCTCCCATACCCGCTCGATCATGGTCTTGCCGTGGATGTCCGAGAGAGGCTTCCCCGGCAGGCGTGTGGAACCGAAGCGCGCGGGGATGATCGCGACGATGGCCAAATCGCTCGGGGGCCCTCGTGTACGCGTCATCGTAGCCGCCGATCCCCGCGAAGTCAACGGCCCCGTGCCGGCACGACCTCGCGCGAGCCGGGAACGACCGGCGGCACCGCGCCGGGCGTGGCCGTGTGAGGGACGTCACGGCGCGGGGCGCCCGCTGGGTTGACCGGCCCTGGTCGCGGTCGTACCCTGTGCGCGGTGACCGAGGACAAGCGTCTGGAGCAGGCCATTCTCCTCCAGGACCTCGGAGTCCTGCTGGGGTCGCTCTGGGCCGCTCACGTGCTCCGCCGCCAGGTCGCCTTCGTCCTCCCCGTCCTCAAGCCCTCCGTCCCCCTCCACGAACACATCCACCTGCTCTTGATCTTCCTTCCCACGTGGGCCTGGTGCGCCGACCGCCTGGGCCTGCAACAGGTCCGGGTGCTCGTCGGCCCCCTGCTGGACATGGTGAGGTCGCTGCTGTGGACGCAAGCGTGGGGAGCGGCGGCGATCGCGGTCATCCTCGTCGCCGTCCAGGTCGAGGTCAACCGCTCGCTGATCGTCCTGTTCCTCGGCGTCTCGACCGTGCTGCTGATGGGGGCCAAGCTTGCCCAGCGCTCCTGGGTCCAGCGCACGCGGGGAGGGATCCTCGCCCTGGTCCTCGACGGCATGGACGAGGCGGCGGGGGAGCTTCGGGCCCTGCGCGGCCGGCGCATCGAGCGCCTGGCCAGCCTCGACGTCGGCCGGCTCCACGACCGCCTCCGTCTCGGAGGCGTGGACGAGGTGGCCCTTCCCGGGGACCTGGAGAAGGACCATCTCCGGCGGCTCCTCGACGCTTGCGAGGAGGTGGGAGTGCCCGCCCTGGTCCGCCTCGATCGAGTCGGGCTGACCCTCGTCCGGCCACGGGCGGAGATGCTCGGGCCGACCCTCTACCTGAGCTACCAGAGGCACGAGCCCGATCGGCCGTCGCTCCTGATCAAGGCGTTCCTGGACCGGGCGGTCGCCGCGGCGGCCCTCGTCGTGACGGCCCCGTTGATGCTGGTGGTCGCGCTCCTGGTCAAGGTCACGTCGCGTGGGCCGGTGCTCTTCGTGCAGCGCCGGGGCGGCGTGAACGGCCGCCCGTTCCCGATGCTGAAGTTCCGGACCATGAAGGAGGGCGCGGAGCGCGAGCGCCAGGCGCTGCTCGGCGCCAACGAGATGGACGGTCCGGTCTTCAAGATCGCCAACGACCCCCGCGTCACCCCGCTGGGCCGGATCCTCCGGAAGACCAGCATCGACGAGCTGCCCCAGCTGGTGAACGTCCTCCTGGGCCACATGAGCCTGGTGGGCCCCCGGCCGCTGCCGATCGTGGAGACCCGCGATCTCGTCGGCACCCATCGCCGGCGGCTCAGCATGAAGCCCGGCTTGACCTGCTTGTGGCAGGTCAGCGGCCGCAACGAGCTGGGGTTCGACGAGTGGATGACCATGGACCTGCAGTACGTCGACAACTGGAGCCTGGGACTCGACGTCGCGCTCCTGCTCCGGACCCTTCCGGCGATGCTCTCCGGCCGAGGGGCCCGGTAGCCCACGACGCGATTGTGGTCGCCTGACCGTCGTGCCGCCGCACGGATGAGCCTGGCCCGGGTCCTCGGACTCCTCCTGGGGCTCCTGGCCATCCTCGGCTACGCGGACGTGGGCCGGTACTACGGGGGCTTCCGGGTTCCCCAGGGCTACGGCATGAACTTCCTGCTCCCCGAAGAGCTGGCCCACATCGCGCTCTTCTCGGTGCTGGGACTGGCGGCCGTGGTCGGCCTGTCGGCGGCCCTGGCCGGCACGGACCTGACGGCCTGGTGCGTCCAGGCCGTGCGCGGCGCCTCCCGCCACGGCGTGGCGATGTCGGCGGTGCTGGGCGCTTTCGTCCTGCTGTCGACCTTCGGCTTCGCCCGCTACGTGCTGGGGCATGCGGCGATCACCGACGACGAGCACGTCTACCGCTTCATCGCCCAGACCCTCCGCCACGGCTCCGTCACCGCGCCGTCGCCGGGGGTCGACCTGGAATTCTTTCGCGAGCAGTTCGTGGTGCTGACGCCGTTCGTCCGCTACGGCAAGTATCCGCTCGGCCATCCCCTGCTCCTGGCCGCGGGCCAGGCGCTCGGGGTGGAGGCATTCGTCGTGCCACTGGCCAGCGCCCTGCTCGTCCCGGCCCTCTTCTGGGTGGGAAGCGCGACGTTCGACCGGACCACGGCCACGGTCGCGACGCTGCTGCTCGCCAGCTCTCCCCAGCTCCTCGCGACGGGGGCGACCCTCTTCTCCCAGCCCGCGGCCGCCGCATGCCTGATCGGCGCCATGGGCTGCCTGCTGAGGGCCATGCGCGGCGAGCGCCCGTCCCCGCCTTGGCTCGCCGGAGCCGGCGCTCTTCTGGGATACGGGGTGCTGGTGCGTCCCCTGCCCGGGGTCCTGTTCGCGCTCGCGGCGCTCTGGTGGATGGCCGCGGCCGGGGGGTCGCGAGAGCTGCGGGTCCGGCTGCGGGCGGCGGCCGTGCTGGCCGCGCCCGTGGTGGCGGCGGGGATCGTCCTCCTCCTCGTGAACCGGGCCCAGACCGGCGGCCTGCTTTCGAGCGGCTATCAGGCCTTTCATGCCCCCAACGACGTCGGCGTGGGGGTGGGCACCGGCGTGGGAGGGGATCTCGGGCTGGAGGTGATGTCGGTCGTGGCCAGCCTGCTCCGGGTGAGCGTCTGGCTGACCGGCTGGCCGGGCGCCCTGCTCTTCTTGTTCCTCGCCCGCGGCGGCCGGGCCCACGGCCTCGTGTGGGCCATGATCGCCGCCGAATGGCTCTACCGCCTCGTTTCTCCCAAGGCGGGCGTGGGTGGCGCAGGACCGCTCTACCTCTTCGAGGTCCTTCCGCTCCTGTGCCTTCTCGTCGCCGGCGGCCTGGTGCAACTGGCCCGGACGCGGCGTCCGGTAGGCCCGTGGACCGCGTCTCCCTCACTCATGGCTGCCCTGGTCCTGGCCGGAGCCGTCGTCAATCTCTGCATGTTCCTTCCCGTGAAGGCCCTCGATCTTCGACGGATGGCGGAGGCGCAGCTGCTGCCGGGGCGGCTCATCCGCGAGCGCGGCCTCGGCCATGCCCTCGTCTTCCACAACGGCGTCGTCCCGCCCTCCTCGGGACTGAGCTGGGCGTATTTCCCTCCCTGCAACTCGCCGGCACTCGACGACGACGTCCTCTGGGTGCGCGTGGACCGGGCGGACCTTGGACGCAACCTCGCGTTCTGGAAACAGCGCTTCCCGGAGCGTTCGGCCTGGTACTACCGCCTGGAAGGGGGCAAGCCGCTCCTCCAGGACCTCGAATCCTTCCTCGAGCGGCCGGCGAGCCTCGTCACGTCGCCGCCCGGTCCCACCGCCACTGCCGGTCGCCCGTGAGGCCGCGGCGCCGGATCGTCTCAGGAGCCGCGCTTGCGGGCGTCGACGACGAGCTCGGCGCTGAACAGCTCGCGCTTGATCCAGCCGCCCACGCCCCGGTCCGAGAAGCCTTCCAGAGCCGGGGGCAGGCAGAACACGCCGTGGACGCCGACCACCGTGAGGCGGTGCTGCTCCAGCAGGTCCACCACGTTGCGGCCGCAGAAGTAGTGCATGCTGCCGCCGTCGTACCCGACGGGGTCCCGGGAGGTGAGGGGGAACCGGCCTCGGACGGCCAGCGACCACAGCCGCCACAGCGCCCGCATGTTCGGCACGCCCACCACCATCTGCCCCTCCGGTGCGAGGACGCGGACGCACTCGCGGAGGAGCCAGTCCAGGTCCCAGACATAGGGCAGCACGCCGAGGGCGGCGACGGCGTCGAACGAACCGTCGGGGTGGGGCAGGGGCTCGCAGCTCAGGTCGACGACGGCCGCCTCCACCCCGTTCGTCCGGGCCAGGGCCACGGCAGTAGGGGAGAGATCCACGCCATGGACCTCCCGGAAGCGCGTCCGCGCTTGCGTGGCGAGCGACCCGGCGCCGCATCCCACGTCCAGCAGCCGCTGGCCCGGCCGCAGCAATCGCAGCGCCTTGTCGACGCGGCGGTTCTCTCCGGGTCGGTAACCGGTCGGGATCCGCGCGCCGAGCTTGCGGTGCCATACCTCCTCGAAGTGGCGGCCGGTGTTCGGGGCCATCAGCCCCCCCGACGTGCTCCGATGGAAGCAGCCCCGACGCCCGGCGCGGCATGATCGCCGAGGACCCCGGGCGCAGGATCCGCGCGATCTTCGTCTCCAACTTCTGCCCGCATTACCGGGTCCGGACCTACGAGGCGCTGGCCCGCAAGATGGACGTCCGTTTCCTTTTCGTCTCGCCGGGCGACGAGGAGTACTGGGATCCACGGCGAGGCGTGCGGCGGGGCGACTTCGCTCACGAGTACCTGCGCGGGTTTCACCTGACGCCCGGCCTGCGGGTCACGCCCGGCCTCGTGGCCCGGCTGTGGCGGTCGGACGTCGACGTCATCTTCATGGCTCTCGCCGACCGCTTCTCCGTGCCGATAGGTTACGGTCTCGCCCGCCTGCGCCGCAAGCCGTTCGTGCTCTGGACGGGCCTCTGGCAGCATCCGGACACGCTCTTCCACCGTCTCACCTTCCCCCTCCTCCGGCACATCTACCGGCACGCCGACGCCGTCGTCGTCTATGGCGCGCACGTGCGCGGTTACCTGACCGGGCTCGGCGTGGCTCCCGAGCGCATCTTCGTGGCCGAGCATGCGGTGGACAACGGCGTCTACGACCGACCCGTCTCGGAGCCGGCGCGTTCCCGCCTGCGCGCCGAGCTGGGCGCCGGGGACGGAAAGATCGTCCTCTACGTCGGACGGCTCGCGCCCTCCAAGGGGCTCTCCGACCTGGTTCGAGCGGCGGCCGCCCTGGCCGACCTGCGTCCGGTGCTCGTGCTCGTGGGAGAAGGAGAGCTGCGTCAGGCGCTCGAAGCCCAGGCCTCCGCCTCCGGGGTGCAGGCACGCTTCGTCCCCCATGTAGCGCCCGAAGAGCTCTACCCCTATTACGCGGCGGCCGACGTCCTGGCGCTGCCGTCGGTGACGACGAGGGCCGGAAAGGAGCCGTGGGGCCTGGTCGTGAACGAGGCGATGAACCAGGCGACGCCGGTCGTGGCCTCGAGCGCGGTGGGCGCGGCGGCCGGTGGCCTGGTCCGCCACGGCGAGACGGGGATGGTGTTTCCCGAGGGAGATGCCGCCGCGCTCGCCGCGGTCCTGCGGAAGGTTCTCGGCGACCCGGCGCTTGCCCGCCGGCTGGGGCGCGCCGGCCGGGAGGCGGTCGGCCGGCACACCAACGAGCGCATGGCCGAGGCGTTCCTGGCCGCCGCCGGGCGGAGCCGGAACGGCACCCTATAATGCCTGGTCTGATCCAGAGGTCGGCGCTGCCCGATAACGTGACGATCGCCGCCGGCAAGAAGGCCCTTCGTGTCTTCCGGGACGTGGAAGACCTGGCGCTGCGGGCGGCCCATCGCGTGCGGCTCGAGGCCTACCTCCGCTCGGACCGCCGTCCGTGGCGGGCGGGATACACCGAGTTCCGGGCCCGGCACCTCGGAGAGACCCTCGAGGATGCGGGGCTGATGGCGCTGTTCCGGGACTCGCGGCCGCTCCCGCCGGGCTACGGGTTCCGTCTCGACGCCCGGGTCGTGGAGATCCCGTGGGCGCTCTCCCGCCTTCCCGCCGGCCCGGGCGCCCTCCTCGACGCCGGGTCCTCGCTGAACCACGCCTTCGTCGTCGGGTACTGCCAGGGCCAGGGCTGGAAGCTCCACGTCCTCACGCTCGCTCCCGAGTCGCGCTGCTTCTGGGACCGGGGCGTGTCCTACGTCTACGGCGACCTGCGCCGCACCGTCTTCGCCGACGACGCGTTCGGCGCGGTCGTGTGCATCTCCACCATCGAGCACGTGGGCATGGACAACTCGTTCTATGCCGGGGCCGCCCCCAGCGCCCGGCCCGGCGACGCGTGGGAGTTCCTCGCCGCGGTCAAGGAGCTGAAGCGGGTCCTCGAGCCGGGGCGCGCGCTGTACATCACGTTCCCGTTCGGCCGCCACGAGGACCACGGCTGGTTCCAGCAGCTCGACGCCGGCCGCGTGGACCGCCTGGTCGACGCCTTCGGCCCGGTCCGCGCGTCGGAAACGGTCTTCCGGTACCTGCCCGGGGGCTGGCAGCTGAGCGACCGCGCCGCCTGCGCGGAGTGCGAGTTCTTCGACGTGCGCAAGAGCCGGTACTTCGACCGGGGGTCCACGGTCGACTATCCGCCGGACTATCCGGCCGGCGAGCGGGCCGTGCTCTGCCTGGAGCTGCGCAAGTGAAGCGCCGCCGCGCGGGCGGGAGGGAGCGATGAGGACGAGCGTCGAGGCGGTCGAGTACAACGGGATCAAGTACGCGGAGATCATCTGGGCGGACACGCGGGTCCAGAAGACGACCTTCTTCTCTCCCGCGGAGTCGTCCTTCCAGTTCGGGCTCCTCGCCCACGAGGCCGGCTTCGTGGAGCCCCCCCACTTCCACAAGGCGGTGGCGCGGACGATCGCCGACCTCCAGCAGATGTTCGTGGTCCAGCGGGGCGTGGTGGCGGTGCAGCTCTACAGCGACGCCGGCGAGCTGCTTCGCGAGATCGTGATGCGGGCCGGAGACGCCGTCGTCCTCATCCACGGCGTTCACGCCATCCGCGTGATCGAGGACATGCAGTGCATCAGCGTCAAGCAGGGTCCGTTCCTGGGCACCGAGAACGACAAGGTGTTCGTGCAGGTAAAGGCGTGATCCCGGTCTTCGAGCCGGTGGTGGGGGAAGAGGAGGTGCAGGCGGTCGTGGCCGCCCTCCGCCGCGGCGAGGTCTCGGGGTCGTTCGGCACGGCCATCCCCGAGTTCGAAGAGGGATTCGCCCGCTTCTGCGGCGTGCGGCACGCGGTGGCGGTGAGCAGCGGGACGGCCGCCCTCCACATCGCGGTCGCCGCGGCCGGGATCGGCGCCGGGGACGAGGTATTGGTCAGCGCCAGCACCAACATCGCGACCGCCCTGGCCGCCGTCCACAACGGCGCCGTGCCCGTACCGGTGGACTCCGAGGCCGAGACCTGGAACCTCGACCTGGACCTCCTGGAGGGCCTCATCACGCCGCGGACGCGCGCCATCATCCCGGTGCACCTCTATGGGCACCCCGTGGACATGGACCGGCTGATGGAGATCGCCGGGCGCCGCCGCCTGGCCGTGATCGAGGACTGCGCGGAGTCGCACGGGGCGACCTGCCGCGGCCGCATGACGGGCAGCTTCGGCCGCATGGGCTGTTTCAGCTTCTACGCGAACAAGGTGATCACGACCGGCGAAGGGGGGATGGTCGTGACCGACGACGACGCCCTCGCCGAGCGCCTGCGCCTGCTGCGCAACCTCGCCTTCACCAAGCCGCGCTTCCGGCACGAGCTGGCCGGCTACAACTTCCGGATGACCGGCTACCAGGCGGCGATGGGCGCGGTGCAGCTGCGCCGGATCGGGCAGGTGGTGGCCGCCAAGCGGCAGCTCGCCCACACGTACAACGCGTGCCTGGAGGGGATCCCCGGCCTCCGGCGGCCCTTCGAGGCCCCGTGGGCCCGCAGCGTGTACTGGATGTACGCGGTGGTCGTCGAGCCGGAGTTCGGCCTCGGCCGCGACGAGCTGATGCGGCGCCTGGGGGCGGACGGCATCGAGACCCGCACCTTCTTCTGCCCGATGAACCAGCAGCCTTGCCTGGCGCGCGTGCCCGGGTTCCGGCCATCTGCCTGCCCGGTCGCCGACCGGCTCTGGGAGACGGGCCTGTACCTGCCCTCGAGCCACACCTTGAGCGCGGAGGAGGTGCGTTGGATCGCCGACCGCGTTCGGGCCGCGCGACAGGCGCCGTGACGACCCACCAGGGCCGGACCGCCGAGCTGTACGACCTCTTCTACGCCGACAAGCCCTACCAGGCCGAGGCACGGTTCGTCCATGAATGCCTGCAGCGTCACTCCCCCCGACCGCCGCGGCGCGTGCTCGAGCTGGCCTGCGGGACCGGCCGCCACGCCCGGGCGCTGGCCGACCTCGGCTACGAGGTCGTGGCCACCGATCGCTCCGAGCCGATGCTGGCCCGGGCGCGTCGCGCGGGGGATCCGGCGCGGCAAGCCGCGCTCACGTACCTGCATCAGGACATGCGCGAGCTGGAGGTCGCCGGCGCCCCCTTCGACGCCGCCGTCTGCCTCTTCGACTCGATCGGCTTCGTGCAGACCGACGAGGCCGTCCGGCAGGTGCTGCGCGGCGTCCATCGCCACCTCCGTCCGGGCGGGCTGTTCGTGTTCGAGTTCTGGCATGCCTCGGCCATGCTGCGCCGCTACGAGCCGGTGCGGGTCCGCCGCTGGCCCACGGGCGCGGGCGACATCGTTCGCATCGCGGAGACGCGGCTCGACCTGCCGCGACAGCTCGCCGAGGTGCGCTATACGATCTTCGAGCCGGCCGCCGACGGGCGCTTCGACCGCGCGGAGGAGACCCAGGTGAACCGCTACTTCCTGGTCCAGGAGATGGCGAGCCGGCTGGGGGAAGCCGGCTTCACGCCCCTGGGCTGGTTCGGAGGCTTCGACTTCGGGGCGGCCATCACCGAGGACACCTGGCACGTCGTGGCGGTCGCCCGGGCCGGCGACCGGCCGGATTGAACGTCGGCATCTTCTTCAACGCGCGGCGCAGCCAGGGCGGCCTCTATCAGTACGCGGCCACGCTCGTCCACTGTCTCCACGCGTACGAGACCCGGCATCGCTACGCGCTGTTCCACGCCGGCCCGGAGCCGCTGCCGGTGGCCGTGGACGCGGGCCGCTGGCGCGTGGTCCGCTTGGGCGAGCGCGCCGTGTGGCCACGGTTGGCGGCCGAGGGCGCGCTCTTCACCCTCGCCCGGCTGGGTGTCGCGCGCGCACTTCCGATCCTGCCTCCGTATCCCGAGATGAGCGCCGCCGGGCTCGACGCGATGCTCTACGTGAAGCCCTCGATCCACTCCTTCCTCTGGCCGTTTCCCTCGGTCTTCCCGATCCACGACCTCCAGCACCTCTTCCAGCCGGAGTTCCCCGAGGTGGCGGCCCGGGGCGAGCGGGCCCGGCGGGAGTTCCTCTACCGCAACGCGGTGCCCCGGGCGGGGGCCGTCCTCGCCGACTCCGAGATCGGGCGCGAGGACATCCTGCGCGCGTACCCGGGCATCCGTCCCGCTCGCGTGCACGCCCTGCCCCATCTCGCTCCGACCTACCTTCGTTCCGAGGTCACCGACGCGGACATCGAGCGGGTCGAACGCCGTTATGAGCCGCCGCCCGGCTACCTCTTCTACCCCGCGGCGTTCTGGCCCCACAAGAACCACGCCCGGCTGCTGAAGGCGGTGGGCCTGGTGGCCGAGCGTCACGGAGCGCGCCTGCCGCTGCTCCTGGCCGGCCGGCGGGACCGCGAGTACCAAAGGCTGGCCGCGCTGACCGGGGAGCTGGGGCTGGCCGGGCAGGTGCGGTTCCTCGGCTACGTGCCCGACGAGGACATCTCCGCGCTCTACCGCCGCGCGCTGGCGCTCGTGATGCCGACCTTCTTCGGCCCGACCAACATCCCGTACCTGGAAGCCTGGAGCCTGGGCTGTCCGGTGATCACCTCCGACGTCCGCGGCCTCCCGGAGCAGGTGGGCGATGCCGGGTTGCTCGTCGACCCGCGCGACGAGGGCGCGCTGGCCGAGGCGATATGGCGCCTGCGCTCCGACGAGGCCCTCCGCCGCTCGCTCGTCGAGCGCGGCCGACGCAAGGTCGCGGAATGGACGCCGCCGCGGTTCACGGCCCGCTTGGCGGCGATCATCGAGTCGGCGGTGCCTGGCCAGTCCGCGTGACCGCGCGGCCGCGGGAACCGGTCAGCCCCTGGCCCCGCCGCGGCCCGGCCCGAAGAAGGCCGTCGTGCGCCAGAACGCCGGCCACCGCGAGCTCGGACCGGGGCCCGTGAAATGTCGGGCCGACCAGCCCCGGTTCGCGAGGAGCGCGCACGCCTCGGCGGCGTCCTCGCGCTCCGAGTTGTCCAGCACCAGGACGCCGCCCGGGCGCACCTTGGGCAGGGCGTTCACCACGCAGCCGAGACGGGCGCGGCCGTCGACCAGCACCACGTCGAAGGCGCCGTCGGGGTACTCGAGCACGCTGCGGGCGTAGCGGCCGAAGTTCAGGCCCGCGAACTGCGGTCCGCTGGAAAGATAGAGGCGGTCGGCGGCACCCGGCTCGGGCGGCAGGTATCGCAGCTCCACGTTGCCCAGCTGCTGCGCCCGCAGCCGTGCGCCCACCGCGGCGCACCAGTCGGGATCGTACTCGACGGAGACGACCCCGGCCACCCGCCGCGCGAAGAACACCGTGGAGCCGCCCGCGCCCCATTCGAACACGCGCATGGTGGGTCGCAGGTACGACCGGAGCCAGCGCATGGCCGGGAACGTCATCCACGGCATCCCGGGCGCGAGCAGGTCACGGCCGAGAAACGTCGTGGAGACCCAATCGCTCAGGTCGGCCGCGGAGCGGGTGGGTGGCTGGCTGGCCGCGTATCGAAGCCAGCGGCCGAGCACGGTGGCGGCGCGGCGCCCACGGCGGCGCGGCTCGCTCACCCCTTCTTCCACATGAAGAGCGCCAGCACGACCGCCTCGCAAGCGCTGCCGAGCACGATGCCCCACAGCGCGCCGTAGAGGCCGCGGCGAGCGACGAGGACCGTCCCGACCGCCAGCAGGAAGAACGCGGCCGCCAGCTTCGACCACAGGATGGCCGGAGACCGGCCCATGGCGCGCAGGCCCACGCCCAGGGCCTGCGCGGCCGCCGACAGGACGCCCGCGACCGCGACCAGCAGGGCACCCCAGCCGTAGCCCGCGTAGGGGCCGCCGCCGTACAGCAGCCTCAGGAGCCGCCCCCCGAATCCCGCCAGGACCGCTCCGTAGAGCGCGGCCACCGCGACGTAGGCGAGGACCAGGGCCAGCACGGCCCGCCGCGCGTGCGTGGCCCCCGCGACCGCGCGCTGCCTCGACACTCCGGGCAGGGCGAGGAGGTTGAGCGCGGCCAGGACCTGCTGCAAGGGCAGCGCGAGGTTCTGCACCGCCTTCAGGATCCCGCTCGAGGCCAGCCCGAGCAACGTCGCCACGAGCGGCAGGTAGAGGGCGTTGCCCGCGTTGTGGGCAATGCTGGCGGCGAGGATCCATCGCCCGTACGCCCAGTGGGACGCCACGACGTCGCGTGGCGGCGCGGACCACGGCCCGAAAGGCACGCCCAGCGGCCGCCACAGGACCGCCGCCGCGGCGAGGCTGGCCATCCCCAGGGCGGGAAAGGCCGCCTGGAGGGGGGAGACCGCTACCGGCCCGAGGACCTCGAGGGCGAAAACGCCCGCCAGGGTCGAGACGTAGACGAGGCTCCCGCGCAGGGCGAGGTCCGGCCTGGTCTGCACGTAACACGCCTGGCGCAGCAGCCACTGGAGCAGCAGCAAGGGCAGGGCCGCGGCCAGGGCGGCAATCGAGCCGGCGAGGGCGCCGCTGCGGCCCCTCACCCCGAGAGCCGCCGCCGCCAGGACCAGGGCCAGCGGCACGGTCAAAGCGATGTGGGCCAGAACCAGGCTGCCGACGTAACGGCCCAGCTCCGCCGGCGGGCGGGCCGCGCCGAAGACGTTCATGGGCTCGAGGATGAGCGCCACGTGGAGGCCCGACAGCAGCAGGAAGATGCCGAACGTCACGGCGAAGACGCCGTATTCGGCGGGCGAGGTCCACCGGGCGAGGACCACGTTCAAACCGAAATGCGCTCCGGAGACCAGGCCCTGATCGAGGACGCTGAGCACCAGCGGCATCCGCCAGGACCCCAGGTTGCCCGCGGAGACCCTCCTCACCGCACGCGGGCCGGGAAGGGAAGCCGGCCGGGGTCCTTGGCCGCGACCAGGTTGACCGTCACGCCGGGCGCGGGCTCCTCCTCCTGCGGCCACAGCCCCCGGGACGGGTCGTAGCGCCAGACGAGATAGCCGCTTCTGCGCAGGAGGCGGAACACGTCGGCCGGTGAGTAGCCGAAGCGCGCATAGTTGTGGGCGGCGCACTCGAAGATCAGCACCGGGGCCTCGGCCGGGGCCCGCTGGAGCAGGCGCTGGGCGCCCCGCAGCACCCGCATCTCGGCGCCCTCGACGTCGATCTTGACGACGTCGAGACGGCGCGCGGCGACGTATCCGTCGAGCGTCACCGCCCGCACTCGGTGGACGCGCTGGCCAGGGGAGAGCGGGGAAGATGCGACGGCCAGGGCCGAGAGCGCCGGCTCGGCGGCGAGACGCAGCTCCACCTCACCTTCCGCGTCCGAGACCGCCCACGGCCGGATCACGACCCGCTCCAGGCGGTTGAGGCGGACGTTCTCGACGAGAGCGTCGTGCACTCGCGGGTCGGGCTCGAAGGCATGCACCTCTCCCGTGTCGCCCACGCGCCGGGCGCCGAGCAGCGTGTACTCGCCGAAGTGGGCGCCGACGTCCGCCAGGACCATCCCCGGCTGCAGGAGCGCCCGCAGAAGGTCGGCTGTGTCCGGCTCCGAGAAACCCTGGTAGTAGACGAGCGCCGCCGGTCCCCCTTTGGGGAGCGCGATGCGAAGACCCTCGTGCCACGCGATCAGCCAGGGCCGCCGGGTGAGGAGCCAGCGCACCCGCCACCAGATCCGCCGCCAGATCGCACGCAGCGGGTGGCGCCGGAAGTCCGGGCGGTCACGCAGGCGCTGGACGAGGGCGGCGACGCCCAGATCGCGGTTCGGCACCGGGAGGGCAGTCTAGCAAAGCGCGGCCGCCGCTGACGCTCGACGGCCCGAGGCTGCTGTTGCGCGCGTATCGGACGCTCTCCTAGACTCGCATCGCGGGCGCCCGCTCCAGGGCGCCCGGATCGGAGCCATGGAACGGGAGCGCTTCGAGGTCCTGGGGATGCGGATCGACGCCGTCGATCCGGAGCGGGCCTTGTCCCGGATCGAAGGGTGGCTGGCCGGCCGAGAGCGGCGCTACCTGTGCGCGGCCAACGTCCATGCCGTGATGGAGGCGCTCCGCGACGACCCGCTCCGGTCGGTCTACGAGGAGGCCGGCTTGACGGTCCCCGACGGCATGCCTCTCGTGTGGCTGGGCCGGCTCAAGGGCCATCGCCACGTGCGCAGGGTGTACGGCCCCGACCTCGTGTTGAAGCTCTGCGAGCGCGCGGCGCGTCACGGCTACCGGTGCTATTTCTACGGCGGCGCAGACGGCGTGGCCGCCGGTCTCGCCGTCGAGATGTCCCGGCGCTTTCCCGGCCTGCCGGTGGCGGGTACCGGCGCTCCGCCTTTCCGGCCGCCGGCTCCGGAGGAAGAGGCGGCCGCGGCCGACCGCATCAACGCGACCAGGCCCGACATCGTCTTCGTGGGCCTGGGCTGCCCCAAGCAAGAGAAGTGGATGGCCGCCCATCGCGACCGGTTGGCCGCCTCCGTGCTGGTCGGCGTCGGCGCCGCCTTCGACTTCCACACCGGCCGGGTCCCCCAGGCCCCCCGCTGGATGATGGGCGCCGGTCTGGAATGGCTCTTCCGGCTCTACCAGGAACCGCGCCGGCTGTGGCGGCGCTACCTGATCTACAACCCGCTGTTCGTCGTGCACGTGGCGCTGGAGCTGCTGGGGCTGCGGCGCTATCCCACGTCGGACGCCGGCGGCAGGGGCTGATCCGCCTCATCGGTCGGGCCGCCCCCTGCTCGACGGCGCCCCAGCACGATCAGGACGCCGCCGGAGAGCCCCATCGCGACGAGGCCGGCCCGCAGTCCCGGAGGCTGGTAGCGCATCCGAACACGATGGCGGCCCGCGTCGACCATCACCGCGCGGTAGTGACCGGCCGCTTTCAGGATCGGTGCCGGCCGGCCGTCGACCCAGGCTCTCCAGCCAGCGGCGTAGCCGTCGCGCAGCAGGACGAGGCCCGGCGCGCCGGCGTCCACCGCAATCTCCATCGCGTCGGAGGACTCGCTCTCCACCGCAGCCTGGCCGGGGATCGCCGCGCCGGCGGCGTCGACGAGGGTCACCCGTCCCGGCCCCCCCGGCACGAGGTCGTAGACGTGGACGGCGACCGGCGCGATGCGGCTCGGGGCGATGACGGCGCGCTCCTCCAGCGCCGGATCCCGGAGGGGATCGAGGCTGACGACGTGCGTCACGTCGGCCGCCCGCAAGCGCTCCGCCACCTCGCCGATCCGCTCGCAGCCCACCTCGCGCTCCGGCGTCGCGTCGATCGGAACCAGGGACGTGAGATCGTCGCTGAGGGCCGTGGGCACGCCGGCCGGGAGGTTGAAGTCCGGCGTCAGCGTCTCGCGGTAGGTCTCGAACGTCCACGCCTCGTGGCTCTCGGGATGCAGGGCGCGCCCGGCCCAGTAGGCGCGGCTGCGGACAGGCTCGCACACGAAGACACGGGAGCGCCGCAGCAGGGGCAGATGCGCCGACATCTCCGGCGAGAGTCGGTAGAACCCGGCCGTCACGAACGGGTTCAGGCCGGCCCCCGCGCGCAGCAGGTCGGCGGCGACCAGCGCGGCCACGCCGGCGGCGGCCAGCGGGGCGGCCAGCCGGCCGCGGAGGGCGACGAGCGCCAGGCCGGCCGCGCCCAGCGCCACCGCGCCCCCCTCGGCCGCGTCGCGCAGCATGTGCGCGAGTTGCCGCTCGCGGAGCGCCCGCGGCTCGTCCGGGGGAAAGAACCCGCCGGCGAACCACCGGGCCCGCTCCGGCGCGACGCGCGGCAGGAGAGGACCGAGGGCGAGCCCGCCGCCGAGGACCAACCCGGCGACGGCCAGCCATCGCCAGGGGGCTCGCCGTCCCTGCGCCAGCGCGTCGAGGCCCAACGCGGACAGGAGGGCAACGGCGAGGTGCACGGTGAAGAACGCCTTGCTCGGGAAGCGGAACCGCCTCAGGAGCGGTAATGCCTCGACCAGGGGACCGATGAGTCCCCAGCGGCCGAGGCAGACGACGAGCGCCAGCGCGGCCAGCACCATCAGTCGCACGCGCAACGTCCGGCCCCAGCGGGCGCCCACGACGGCCAGGGCCAGGGCCGCGGCGCCCACGTAGAGGCTCAGGAAGTAGGGGAAGCCTCTCGGGAAGAAGTTCTCTCCCCACCAGCGGTTCGCGACGTCCGACAGATCGCCGTAGAAGTCGGCGATCACCACCTGGAGGAGCGTCAACGGATGGAGGGACTGGGCGAGGACGACGGCCGGGGTGAAGCCGCGGCCCCGCTCGCTGCCCGCCACCACGCCGCTCATGACCCCCGTCGTGGGAGCGGAGAGGCCGAGCCCCAGCACGATCGCGCCGCCGACGCGCAGGAGAGCAGACCGTCGTCCGACCCCAGGCCACGACAAGACCGCGGCGGCCAGGATCGCTTGCAGGACCAGCTCGGTCCCCACCGTCGACCACGCGACCGCCGTCACGACCCCGGCGAGCGCCACGTCGCGGGCGCCTCCCGCCGCCGCCCGGCGCGCGCCCCAGATCACGAGGGGCGCCCAGGCCATGGCTTCGAGATAGACATAGAGGTTCAGGGTCGAGAGGCAGAAGCCGCCCAGGGCATAGACGAGGGCGCCACCCGCCGCGGCCACCGGTGCCACCCCGAGGCTGCGGGCCAGGACCAGCAAGGCGAGCCCGGCCAGCGGCACATGGAGGGCCAGCACCAGCGACAAGCCCCACTCGTCGGGCCTCAACAACTGAAGCAGTTCCAACGGGTACGAGAGCGGCGGGAAGGGAGACGGGATGCCCTCGTGGAGGTAGGGGTTCCAGTACCGCAGCTCGCCCGCACGCAGGCCGTCCAGGGCGAAGCGCCGCAGCGGGAAGAAGTGCAGCGAGAGGTCGCGGAAATAGAAGGCATGGCCGTCGACCAGGCCGCGGACGAAGGGCAGGAACGCGACCGTCGCCACCGCGAAGGCCGCGACCGTCCAGGCCCGGCGGCAGGTCGATGGGCGGGCGGGGCTGCCGCTGGCCATGCTAGGCCAGAGCGCGGACGAGCCGCGCGGGCACTCCCGCGGCCAGCGTTCCCGCAGGGATGTCTCCGATCACGACACTGCCGGCGGCCACGAACGACCCCCGTCCCACGCGGACTCCCGGCAGCAGCGTGGCGCCGGCGCCCACGAAGGAGCCGGCTTCCACGAGCACGGGAGCGGCCACCGGTGGGAAGTGGCGCTGGAGGGGGTGGTCTCGGTAGCCCACGTTGGTGTGGGTGAGGACGAGCACGCGCTCGGCCAGCGTCACCTGGTCCTCGAGCACGATCGCCTCGGCCAGGTCGAGCAGGCACTCGTCGCCGAGGAAGCAATCACGCCCCACCGAAAGCCCGGGCAGACCCCGCCGGTAGAGGTTGAAGAATCGCACGTCGTGGAGGATGGCGCCCGCCCCGATGCGCGCCCCGAGCGCACGCAGCCAGAGCGAGCGCAGGGGCGGGAAGAGGGCGAGCCGGTAGGGGACCATCGCCAGCGTCATCACGCCGAAGCGGGCGGCGCGCCCGAGCCCGATCTCCCCGATCGCCTTCACCGCTGCCGGGCCTCGAGCTGGCGGCGGAACGAGAGCAGCCTGCCGAAGTACTGGACGGAGTCCCGCAGGCCCCGCACGGTGGACGTCTTGTCGAACCGGCGGACGTAGGCGCCCGGGATCTCGGCGATGCGCAGGCCGCGCCGCTCGGCCCTCACCATGACCTCCGTGTCCCAGAACCAGCCGGGATCGCGCACCTCGTCCAGCAGCGGCAGCAGTGCCTGGCGCCGGAAGAACTTGTAGCCGGTCTCGGTGTCGCGCAGCGACGTCCCGAGAAGGCGCCGCACCAGGTAGGAGTATCCGCGGCTCATGAAGTAGCGGTCCAGCGACCGCAGCTGGAATGCGTAGATGCGGCGCACGGTCGCCACGTCCGCTCCCTTGTCGATGGCGCGCACGAGGGAGGGGATGTAGCGCGCATGGACCTCGAGGTCCACGTCGAGGAAGCCGGCGATCTCGCCGCGCGCGGCCCGGAAGCCGTCGGCCACCGTCGCGCCCCGGCCGCGGTTGGTCTCGTGGAGGATGACCTGGATCGCCACCGAAGGGTGGGCGGCCACGATCTCGCGGATGAGGTCTCGGGTACGGTCGCGGCTGGCGTCGTCCACGAAGACGAACTCGTAGGGGCAGCCGATGCCCTCCAGCTCCTCGTGGATCTCGGCGAAGCTGCTGGCCAGGATCTCCTCTTCGTTGTAGCAGGCCAGGACCACGCTGAGGCGGGGGCCGGAGGCCATCGCTCAGGCGAGCGCCTGCTTCAACGCGCCGACGACGCGGTCGACGTCCTCCTCGGTGAGCCGGGGGTGGAGGGGCAGGCGCAGCAGGCTGGCCGCCACCCGGTCGGTGACCGGAAGCTCCACCGCTGGCCCCAGCCTGCGGCCGTGGGGCGAAGAATGGAGGGGCACGTAGTGGAAGGCCGCCATGACCCCCTGGGCCCGCAGGCGGGCCAGGCAGCGGTCGCGGGTGGACGGATCCGGCAGCAGCACGTAGAAGAGGTGATCGTTCCCTTGCCGGTCCGCGGGCGGCCGCGACAACCGCGCGCCCCGGGCGGCCGCCCACGAGGACAGCTCCGCGAGGTAGCGTCCGGCGACCCGCGCCCGGCGGGCCTGGATCTCCTCGAGCTTGTCGAGCTGCGCGTCGAGCATCGCGGCGAGCACGTCGGACAGCACGTAGCTGCTGCCTTCGGCCACCCACGTGTACTTGTCGACCTCCCCGCGCAGGAAGGCGCTGCGGTTGGTGCCCTTCTCGCGGATCACCTCGGCCCGGTCGGCCAGGGCCGGATCGCGGACGGCGAGGGCTCCGCCCTCGCCGCAGGTCACGTTCTTGGTCTCGTGAAAGCTGAAGCAGCCGGCCTCGCCCAGGGTGCCGAGGGGCCGGCCCCGGTAGCTCGCCCCCAGGCCGTGGGCGGCGTCCTCGACCACCTTCAGGCCGTGGCCGCGCGCCAGGGCGAGCAGCCGGTCCATGTCGGGGGCAATGCCGGCGTAGTGGACGGGCAGCAGCGCGGCCGTGCGCGGCCCCAGCCGGCGCTCGACGTCGGCGGGGTCGAGGCCGAGGGTCTGGTCCTCGATGTCCGCGAACACCGGTCGCGCCCCCACCCGCAAGATGGCGTTGGCGGTGGAGACGAAGGTGAACGACGGGCAGACGACTTCCTGGCCGGCCCCGATGCCCAGCGCGAGGAGCGCGAGCTCCATCGCGTGGGTACAGGAGGTCGTGAGCAGCACCCGTCCGCCCCCGAGGAGCTGGGCAAGCCGGTCCTCGACCTTGCGGCAGAAGGGGCCGTTGCCGGCCACCCGGCCCTGGAGGGCGGCCGAGATGCGTTCCCCTTCCCGGGCATCGAACCAGGTGTCCGAGAGCTGGATCGGGGAGGCGGGCATCGGCGGGTATCCTAACAGCTTCCGTGTCCCGCGCACTTGACAGCACTCGAGCCGCGCGCTAGGATCGCCCGACTAAGTGCAAGACATCAATAGGTTTTCTCGGATCGAGGATGCCCGTCAAGCTCGGTGAGCTCCTGCTGAAGGAGAACATGGTCACTCCTCAGCA
>Ga0066710_100000983_pt1 | contig 19784 bp, 16 predicted proteins | sample GraSoiAngelo_159_FD_79666 | JGI IMG/M metagenome (GOLD analysis project Ga0066710, IMG submission 79666) | Grasslands soil microbial communities from the Angelo Coastal Reserve, California, USA - 14_1009_16_40cm | ecosystem: Environmental > Terrestrial > Soil > Grasslands | place: USA...
CGCGGACGAATGGACCGAGAGCACAAAGCCCACGGTCAAGCCATCAAAGATATCTACGTGTACCCGCTGGTCCGCGATGCCCGGCAACGCCTATGCGGCGAGCTCGAGCGGTAAACAAATACGGTTCAAATAGCCAAGTCATTCGCGGTCTCGTCGCGCAACGCGTTCTTGGCGGTCCCTCCAGATATCAGCAGGGCCATTCCAAGCTGGTGCCTGCCGGCGACGTTCACCGTTTCTCAGGCCAGTACGTAGGCGTAAACGCCCTCGCCCGGCATCTCCACGTGATAGATCATTGGCTGCGACAGCATCTCAAAAAGTCCGGGACGGCGATGCTTGCAGTCCCGGTAAACTCGAGGGCAACGACGTACTTTCTCCGGAAGGAGGTCGCAGCAGAGGTACGAATCTCCCCACCAAGGAAGTCTTGGCGATAGCCACGTTCCCACGCCAGGCCTGGGCGTGTTTATTGCATTCAAGCGGGGGCGTTCGATGGAGCAGGTAATGCCCGGCCCGACAAGCGCCAGCGGAATTCAGCACTCAGTATCGCCCTCTCTGAGTTGTAGGTTTATACCAGCAAGTGTGGCAAAAGCGTAGGACCATGCCAGGAATCGTGACGCAAATTGTCAAGAACCACGGCATCGAATCCTGTAGGCCCTTTGATACCAACATGCGATTTCTTGCTTACTCTGACATGACATCCTACAGCTTAGCAGCAGGCGCGCCGGTTGCCTTGTTTGGCTGCTTCCTACCGGTGGCCGCGGCCGCGCCGCCACCGGCCGGAGGCGAAGCGGCTGGAGCCGATGAAGCCGGAACTGGCGCAGCCGGACCGGGCTTCAGGGCTGCGTCCAACCCGCTATCTCGAGCGCTATCAGCGGCGCGCGCTCCTTGCAACCGTGCTTGGCGTTCCTGGCTGGCGAGCTTTTCTTCCGCGTCGGGGTTTATCGTATTGACCTTGATGCGATCGACTTGGCCTTTACCCGCCATGCGGTCGAGAGACAGGTAGTCGGTTTTGAAAACCAGTTCGACCGAAGAGTTCAGATCAAGGTCCGTATTCATCTCCTCGGTACTCTGCTGCTTTTGAGTGGACACGTACCCGATCGTGTTCTTCATGGCCATTTCGACGCCCCAATAATTCGCCTTTACCGAGGCCTGATTTTCAAGATTGAACTTGCTCCCGCTTTCGTCGCTGGCCGCGCTCCGCGTATCTATGTGGAACCTCATGGCCGCGTTTATGCGACCACTTTCGATTACGATGCGCTGCATCCCCATCATCACCATGCTGGCGAGCACTTGCTGGTGCTGGCGGGCAATAGCGCGCCGCGCAAATGGCACTAGAGCGGTTTCAGGATCGCCACTAGGCGCCGACTCCTCTGGTCCCAATCCAAGCGCGCTACGGAGAGCTTCCTCCGATGGCATGGACGCTCCTTCGCGAAGGTGAACTCGCGCGCTCTCGTTTTCCTCCGCTCTGTCCTCCGGGGCTGTGTCGGCGTCTGCCCCACCCTGGATCTCGAACGATCCCGGGAATGTGTCCACCACCCACTGCCGAGCTTGATCCTGTCCGAGGCTCATCTCGGCGAAACCGTCCACCGAGATGGCCACATTCTTTATTAAGTCAACATAGGACGCCATCTGCTGGCGATTCGAGTCCACCATTGCCCTAAACACGCCGTTGATGAGGTCGGTCACGAACCGGGGAAAGGAAACCGCGTTCAGGATGGCCTGAGTTGTCCCTGCGACCTTCGAAGCAGAAACACCGCCAAATTCCTGGCGTGCGCTCTGAGCCGTGGCGATTCCGCGCGCTCGCGCCGGAGTCGTTCCGGACTTTGCCTCCAAGTCCGCTTTCGCCTCTTGCCGCATCAGCGACACGGCGGTTTGGCAGACTTTCACCATGGCTTGTGCCGCGGCTTTTCTTTCCTCTGGAGCGAGACTATGAAACGCCTGAGAAGAGGACAGCAAGTCGCGCACCGCGGTGCGGACCACGGGCAAGACTTGCCCTGCTCCCTGTTGTGCTTCAGCCGCCACTCAAGCGCCCTCCGACGGCTGAGGGGGACTGGCTGCTGCGGCTTGTTCCCCCGCCCTGTTCTGTTCAATCGCCAGGCTGGATTGCAGCCAGTCGACCGCCGCCGTGATCACCGGGTTGTCCAAGCCGACCAACGGTTGGGTGGAAGAGTGGATGACTCCTTGGGCGTCCGCGAGCCAGGACAGGATCGTGAGTCCCGCTTTCCCGCGAACGACGAAGGAGACAGGATCCGCGACTGCCTTCCCGTAGCGGTGCAAAATGGCTGTCACCGTCATCCAGACGGTGTGCGCCCCGAAGGCGTGCTCGACGCGGGAATCCTTCAAAATCTCGGTGGCCGCGCGCGTCGAGGCGAGAATATCGCTGGCCGCAAAAGTACTCTCGCCTGTGGTATGGTTCAGCAGGTACTCGGCAAGTTGCTCTCCGAGAGTTCGCACCTTTGCCTGCTCGAGCGGATTGCTCCTGCCCTGCGGAATGACGCCCTCATCCAGCTTATAAAGGGCTTCGCACAGGCTGATCATGAGATTCTCGAAATTGGAATCAAAGAGCCGGTCATACAAGCCCCGCCGTTCCTCGGGAGAAAACCGTTCCTTCCGGTGATGCCAGAATTCCATCAGCTTGGAAGAGGCTGGACCCAAGTCAACAGACACCCCGCCGCCACCGACCCCGATTCCGGCGAGCAACTCCACCGCCGGCAGCAATGAAGCTTGCTCCAACTGCGAGGTAAGGTACAACGAAGCCAACGTCCGAAGGTGTGCCTGATCGTCGGCCGCAGAGGGTTGGGGAAGGGCGAGATTGCCAAGAGTATCAAGCGCCAGCGCCAGTGCCCGCGTACGGGCGTGCGCCGTCAGCCGTTCCGCCAGGGCTAACCCATGCTCGAGGTAGCCCACGGAGCCAACGCCATGGACCTCTTCCGTCCCCTGCTGGATCAGCAGCGGCAAGCGGCCTCCTTGTGCCTCACGATCCGCTGACCGCTTTCTCTGGGGGTTTTGAATTGCCTTGAATCGCGGCGATCATCTGCGGACTGGCCATTTTTTCCATGGGGAAATAATCGCTCTTGAAGTTCACGTGCACCTCCCCGGACAGTTTTGCCTTGACTTCGGCTTTGGACTCGGATTGATCCTCCACCGCGGATTGCACGGTGGCGACGTGGTCCTGTTTGTATTCGTTGTCCACAGAAGCGCTGACGGGAGACATCCATCCACCGTAATCCGCGTGAATCTTATTAGTGAGTGAGGAGGTTTGACGGTCCGCCATCGAAGCCGTGGCCTGCCGTGCCGCGGTGTCAGACGCTCTCATGTCAAAGATCACCTTCGCGTTGATCAACCCGTCGGTTACGACAATCCGGTTGATGCCCAGCATGACCATGGAGGCCAGGAGTTGTTGCCGCCCACGCGCCATCTGCAAGCGAGCCGCCTGTACCAGCCGCGCTTCCTCGGCTTCATCGGAGACGTCAGTAACCGGCTTTTCCAGGTTCAGATCCTTGGAGATTTTCTGCAGAGCCTCCTCGGGATTGTCACCCTTGGCCTGAAGCTTCGGGGATGGGGGCGCTTGGGCGTCGCCTTCTGCGAATCCGCTATCGGTCCCCGTGCTGACGCCGAGGGCCTCCGGATACTTTCCCGCCAGCCAGTCTCTCGAGTTGTTCTCGGAGATGTTGTCCTGAGCGAATTCATCCACCGTTTTTGCGACATTCGCGACCAACTCGCCGTAGGCGCGCATCTGCTCGATGGAGGATTCGACAATGGCCTGAAACACGTTCTTGATCAAGCCTCCCACAAACTTCGGGAAGTCCACTTTCTTGACCAGTTCCCCGAACTGCTGCACGCCCTGCTCCACGGCGCCGGCCTTGAAGTCCTGGCCGACCTGTCCGGGAGCCTTGGCGAGCCTTTGTTTGGTGGCCTCTGTAGCATCGGCCTGCGCGGTAGACACCGGGGGCGTAAACGCTCCGGAGGGATTCGCCATGTAGGAGGCGATCTTGACCATTCCGGCCGCGATTCTCTGCTGCTCCTCGGGGGAGAGTTGTTGGAATGCCGGAACCGAAAGTAGCAAATCACGAACAGCGGGGCGGACCGCTTCCAGAGTCTGCCGGTCCGCGGGAGCGGTTTGAGTGGATACGTTGCTCGCCAAGTTCGATTCCTATGCCTTCGGTTGCGCTGCGGCGGCCGTGCCGGAGCCCGAGGGCGCTGGCGGCAACGTGCCGGAACCTGACACCGGAGCAGTGCCTGCCGCAGGCGCCGTCCCGCCGGCTGCTGCTCCCGCTCCCCTCCCGGGCTTTGACGCGTTTTGAATCATCCCGATTTGGAAGGAGTCCGCCATTTTCTCCAAAGGGAGATAGTCGCTCTTGAAGTTGATGTCGACGACTCCAGACAGGCTTGCTTTGGTCTGTAACGCGGATTCAGAAGTCTCGGAGGCCGTACTCATCGCCGTCACGATTGGTTGCTGCGTGTACTTATAGGTCCCCTTGGCATAGTAGTTCCCGTCCCGATGGTCGTAGCTGTCCGTGTCTTGTTTTCCTTGCGTTTCCCCGCCTTCATATTTGTTTTCGTAATCGCCTTCTTGACCATAGGTCCGCTGCACGTTGCCCGACTGATCGCGGGCGTAATCCATGGCGGCTGCGGAGCGTTGACGGCGGGTGTTGTCGCGCGCCTGAAAGTCGTACATGATTTTGGCCTGAATCTTGCCATCGGTGACCACGATGCGATTGATTCCCATCAACACCATGGTGGCTAAGAGCTGCTGGCGGCTGGTGGCGAGCTGGGTCCGGGCCGACTGGACGAGTTCGCGCTCGTTGTCCTCATCGGTCAAGTCCATACTCTTGACTGGGGTGGGAAGGCTGGAGTTCACACGCTGCAAAGCATGATCCTCATCGACTCCTTCCTTTAGCTGGACGCGAGGCTCGCCGCCTCCGCTAGTTCCCATGAAATCGCCGCCATCGGCAGTGCCGAGCTTGAACAGATCGGGGAACTGCTCGACGAGGTGATCCCGTCCCTGGTTGTCGCTCACATTTTCGTCCCGAAACTGATTTATAGACTTGGCAACACTGGCAACCAGCTTTCCGTACGCCTCCATTTGCTCGATGGAAGCCTGAACAATGGCGTGGAAGACTCCTTGAATAAGCTTGGCGCAGAAGTCCGGGAAATTCACCTTCTGGAGAAGCATACCCGCCACTTCCGCACCTTCGCGCGCAGCGACGGCTTTGAAGCCTCCCCCGACCTTGTCGACTTCTCTCATGGCATCTTTGTAGCTGGTCCCCGTTTGAGACGGATCGGTGTCCAGCGCACGGGTAGCTGGGGGCGGAATGCCGGCCAAGGCGGGCGCCGTGGGCAACCTGTCCCCCGAAATCCCCTCGGGACTGGCCAGATAGCCTGCGACTTCGGCGGTATCCCTGGCAACTTGTTGCTGGGTTGCCGGCGGCAGCTTCAAGAATGCGGGACTGCGCATGAGCAAATCCCGCACCAACGTACGTACTTCTATCGGTGGTCGCGGCGTCGGTTTGTCCCTCACCGTTTGAACGGCCATCGTATCTCTCCTGTCGAGCGGCGTTACGCCGCGGCCATTTCCTCGCCTACACCTCGCGGAATCTCAAACTCCACTGGGCGCAGATAAAGGCTGACACGCGGCGATCCTTCCGGGGACGTCTTCACGCTCAGGACCGAAAAGTTTCCCGGCCAGTCGCCGCTTTCGGGTGTAAACGCGGCCAGCCACCGCAGCATTGCGTCCAGCTCGCGTGGACGTTCGCTCAATCCCATCGCCAACAGGTCCAAGAAGTTTCTCGGAAGATCCGGGATCATTCCGAGCAGAACGTAAAGCTCGAATTCGGGTCCGTGATGGCCCTGCTCCAGTGCGATCAGCACGGATTTATCCGGCAATTCAAACCGGCCGCCCAGGGCCAGTCCAAACGTTTGCATGATTCCAGAGAGTTGGTTCGAAAGGCCGAGTTGATCGAGCAATGGTCCCAGATCTGCCAAACGAAGCGCGCCCCGGTGCAGAAATGTGATCCGTTGGCTGCCGAGCTCGCGTCGGCAGGTGATCGAAGTGAACAGCGGAACCAGATTCGGCATGGCGAGCAGCGCCGTCGTTACCACGTGGGCCAGCGGGCGGCGAAGGGTGTCCAGTTGGCCGGGTAGGGTTTCGTAGAACACTTTCGACGAATAGAGGCCGTCCTGATCATAGGAATTTCCGAAGAATGCCCCATATTGGAGGCGGGATCCGGAACCGGTTTCCCGAAACTCCTCGCTGGTTTCATCGAACCAGTGCAGCGCGTCACGCCCAAAGAAGTCCCTCACCAGACGCCGCATCTCGCGAGTCGACTCGTCGCGCCGGTCCACCGAACCTGCGCACGGACCCAGAGGTTCGAGCGTGAAGCGAAGAACCCTTGGCTCCGTCTCCGAAAACGATGGCTCCAGTGGAGCTGCTCCCGGCGTAAGAGAGTTTGCCGCGTAACGCGGGTCCCCGGCCGGAAGAGAAAAGGTTTTATCAAGTAAGGGCTTGAGCAACCGAGTTGGATCGGCCGTGTTCAACTTGCGGGCGGCCTGGCTCAAGCGCTGCATCACCGATACAGAAAGCGGTTTCGTCACACATCACCTCCTGTGCTTCGTCGGATCGTGGCGTCACTTCAAGCGCCAGTTGTCGTTGAGCGCGTTTGATTTTCCGTTTGCGCCAGCGTAAGCCATGGCCGGTACACCGACCGATTCCAGCATGTCGCGAGCGACCGAGGGAATCTGGATGGGCCGAGACGGCATAGCAGGTCCCTCGATCGGTTGCGCCATCTTATCGACCGAGTCCTCCGCAGTGCCGGTAACCGCCAGCCATTGATCGCAAGCGCCAACGAGATCGTAATCGGATGGATTCGTGGTTGGTTTGGTTGAGTAAGTAGGGGCGTTCTGCAATTGGGCCACGTCCAGAATCGGCACGTAGGAGCCGCTTGCCAGTTGTGTGGCCTTATTGGCAAGCCACGCGAACACGGTCGCTCCGGCGGAGGCCATGGTGCGGTACTTCACGCTGTTCTTGGCGCCGCCGAGTTCCAGACCGGCCACCTGGTCAACCAGTTGCCACATATCCTTAGCGCCGTAGGCATCCTCGATCTCGCCGTTTTTCAGGATTGTCATAACGTCGGTGATCTCTTTCTGCAGCTCTGTCGCCATCGGATACGCCATGCCGTAGCCATGTGACGAAATGTTGGTTGCCAGATCGCGGCCCGCCTTGCGCACCTGCTGCTGGCTTATGGCGCCCGGAATGTTGGAGCGGAGCAGGTTGTCCACAGTGTTCTGGCGAACGAACGACGAAACCGCCGAAACGAACCGCATGAACGCATCTTTGAACTCACGGTTCGGGGAGTCGGCGTCGCCTCCTGGGAAGCCGAGCGTGCGCGCGTAAAAGCCGCGCCGTTCCGCCTCGGAGACTCGCAGTGCCGCATTCTTCCAGTAGGCAAATAGTAGATTGCCGGCATCCCCTCGAACAACCGGCAGAACGCCGTTCTGGAACAGCTCTACCAGCTTCTCCACCACTTGAAACACCTTCAGCTCTTCCAGCATGGCGGCGAAATAGGCCGGCTGCAGCGCAAAAATGTTTCCGCTGATGATCTCGAAATTCGACACGTCCTGCTCGAGGTCGGGAAGGTCAATGTTGATCTCCGACGGTCGCGGGGCTTGGCCCACGTTCTGAGCGGTGTCCAAGGCGCGATCAATCCAGGTGTTGAGCTGAGGGTTGTTTGCGGCGATTCCTCGACTGACCAGCACGCCAACAACTTTGGCCCAATCGGTGACGTTGATCTGCGCAGTCTGACTGGTTTGAATCAGCCGAGCCAATGCCGCCGAGTATAGCGGACCGTTGGTGCGATAGTCGGCATCCGCGGTCTCCACTGCTTGATTGAAAAGAGCGCGGCGGTTTTTATCGTCCGGCGTGACCAGGGTCGGATCCGTCCTATAGGGCGGAGCCGCGGCCAGTGAATTCTGGACGCGGCCATAGACGGCAGCAATCCGCATTTGATCGTCGGTCAGGCCGCCAGGATTGGTCCCATTGCCGCCAAATGGGAACGTTCCCGGGTCGTGTTCCAAGCTCACGCCGTTCACCTTAAGCGGCGGCGGGCCATAAAGGTAATCGCCAATGGCGCGGAAGCGATCGTCGATTACGTTGCCCTTTCCGGAACCTGTCCCAACGTTGGTTCGGTCGGTATTGAATTTAATGCCCAGCTGTTCCAAATCAGTGAGGTTATTTCCCGCCTTGCTGGCCGCATTAAAGTTCGGAATTGGCGTACTTGGGTTGTTGTTCAGAAACCTGGTCACCAACTCCAGGCCGTCTTTGAGCTGGGCGATTTCCGCGTCGGAGAGGTTCCCGCGGCGTTCAAACGCCGTCAACAGCTGGTTGACACGGCTCTTGGCGTTCGAAAACGCCTGAGTGTCGGCCGCGCCGAGATCGGGGAAGTTGGGGACGACGTTCAAGGCTAGTTGCGGGCTGGTGAAAGTTTTTCCGTCCGCCCGGTAGGTCGCGGTTATGTTGGTCGCGCCGAAGGCACCTGCGGTCGCAAGACCTGTGGTATCGATGGTCGCCACGGCGGGCGATGTCGACGACCAAGCAGGATTAGCGTCGGTGGTTACGTCCTGCGTGCTGTGCGAGTTGGTCGCCGTGGCGGTGAACTGGCGCGTTTGTCCCGCTCCTACTAATAAGCTCGACGACGATACGGCAATCGACCATTGCACGACCGGTGGCGGTGTGATAGCAGTCGGAGTCCCCTTCAAACGTTTCACGCGACCTCTCGTATTAGCCATCTTCCTTCTCCTTTTCTCCTGCCTAATAAAGGCAACGGTTTAGATTCGGTTACGCCGGCGCGACCGCATCGGCCTCGGCGTAAAGCATTTCTTCGGTTGCCGGATCTGCGTCGATCCTGCGGTCCAGTTCCTGCAGCGCCTGATAGACGTTCAGGATTCCGGAGCCATACCCGCCAACGCCTTTCATCCAGCGTGTCGCGGATGCAATCAGAATTTCCTTCGCGATACTTCCCTCACACCGGAACGAACGTCTTCCGGCGCGGCTCAGGAGCAAAGCGGCTGATGCGGCCACGAACGGGGCTGCGAAACTGGTTCCGGTCGCGAGTTGATACCGGCCATCGAGTGCGCACGTCGCCACTCGCTCCCCGGGGGCACACAGGGCCACGTGTTGCCCCCAGCTTGTGAAATGCGAGGGCTGGCCGTCCGCGTCCGCCGAACCGACCGCGATTACTTCCTCAAACGCCGCGGGCCAAAATTGTTCTTCTTTTCCGCTGTTGCCACTGGCCGCCACCAGCGCGCATCCGCGAGCCGCCGCATAACGGATTACATCGGCGTGCGGCTTGGGCATTCCGGCTTCGATGGCGCTTTCGGGAGTGCCAAAGCTCATGTTGAGAACCCGGGCTCCCAAGTCGACCGCAATCTTCACGCCCAGATCGATATCCGCAATGGCGCCCAAGCCGACCGGCTCAGGCTTGCCGGTCAAGCGGGCTGCACCCAGCACCCGCACGGGCAACAGCCAGCAGTTTCCGCCCACGCCTGGAGGAATTCGCTCGCCCCGCGCGCCCATGATGCCGGAGCACGCCATGCCGTGCCCAACGTAGTTGTCGACGGGCCGCGTATCGACCCGGCCAGTCTCACCCAACAGAGTCACTCCCTGAGCGAAGTCCGCCGCTGCCAGTTGCACGGTGTCGTAACCGCCGCGAAAGCGCTCATTGGTTTCGCGGTGATCGAGAGCCACTCCGGTATCCACAATCGCGGCAATGACCGACGGGTCGCCGGTTTCGTAGGCGAGCGCTTCACGGGCCTGCACCATGTCCCGTGGAGCCCATGCCTCGGCGAGGTCGATGAGCGCAGGCTGTACGGCCGCGGAAGCGAACGGAGTCCGGCAGCAGTGATGGGTGCTGGCCGATTCAACTTCGGGGAGCTCGCGCAACACTCCCACCAGTCTTTCCACCGGAGTGTTTCGTTCCAATTCAACGCGAAACGTGCGCGACATCCCGTATTGGTGTTCCATGTCGTCAAAATCCAGGTGCCTCGAGCCGTGCCGCGCGAGAGACCGAGCTGCCGGAAATACTCGCGTGATGCGGGCACTACTCCCGTGGTGACGCAGGAGCCGGTCGATCGGTCCGCCATCCATCTTTGTCGCCGCACTGGCTGCCCCCAGGCGCACGTCGAGTTGGGTCGGAATGTGCTCCGGCGCTTCCCCGAGGTGCATCTTCAACAGCAAGCTGCCGGGTAGAGGGTAGGCGAGGCTCGAGGGAGCCCACGGAGTGGCGAGTTGGCGGCTCATTCGCCTTCTCCTTTGCCAGGCGCGCTCATCAGAGTCGGCCGCAGATCGAACGCCGTCTGCGTCACGTAATTCGGTTCGGTTTCGATAGTGAGTACCCCGCCGAACTGGTGAGCCTTAGGAGCCAGCAACACTTCCCGGTCGCTCGCCTGCAGAACGCTAACGGCTTCGCCCTCGATCTCGACTTTCGGAACTTGCTGCCGCATCAGATTCTGGCCCCGGATCCGCAGGAGCTTTTGCGCCGGAGTTTCGCCGTCTTCCGTTTCCACCCGCGACACCATGGGCTGTACCATCTTCTGCAGAGCCTTGCGCAGCCTCTCTACCGGCAGGTCTGCCATGCGTCCGATGGTCGTTGCGCCCTCTTGGTCGTGAAGTTGTTTGAGTTGCCGCACGGTTTGCAGTCCGGCCCACTCCAGCTTCCGGCGATCCTCTTCCGGTATGTCCTTCACCTCGTCGATGCGTTCCTCGGTTGCGTCCATGGCAAACGCGTTCTCTTCGATCATCGGTCGGGTTATCGTAGTCAGCGTAAGGTGCAGCACGCTGGCGTCGCGATCGCTGGGTCCGGCCGGACGCACACGGATCTGGTTCTTCACCACCTCGACCTGAGTCCGCAAGTCGATCGAGATGTCTTTTACCGCAAAGGTCAGGGGAAGGTTAAGGTTTCTGGCCTTCGTGTGCATGGCGCGCTGGGCACGGTCGAGTTGTGCTTGCAAAGCCTGCACAAAATCCTCAATGGGCACGGCGCTATCGGAACCGGTCATTCCTCGATCTCCTGCCGTGTTTCTTCCAGTGTCAATCGCAATTGTCCGAAGGGCGGATCCCAATCCGTACGCCACCGCCAAGCGGGCACATCAGCACGAAAGATAAGGCCTTCCTTCGAGCGACTTACCTTCACGTCGATGGGCAATGTCAACTCCACGCTCGTGGCCCGCACAACGCTCTGGTCATTGCCCACGCTCAACAACGACCCCGCGATGTCCGTCAACATGTCTCCTAAGGGCCGTGTTCTCATAAACCTTCCCTACCCTTTCGGCGAGGGGCCCGGTCCGCCTGGCGTTGGAACCGCCGGCGTTGGCGCCGCCGGAACAACTGGTGCCACGGGTGCGGGCTCAGCTGCGGGCGCTTGAGCAGCTGCTTGCTTCAGCGGCCGCGCATGACGCTCCAGTAGTGTCCGCCGGGCATCGTCGGCAAATTTCTCCAGAGGCAGTGTCTCGCTCGCAAAGTTGATCTTCACCTCGCCAAACAGCTCGGCTTTCAGATTTGCGTCAGACTGCGCCGTCACTCCCACGGTCGAAACCTTGGTGGAAGCCGCCGGGTAGGTGAGACTGCCGCGAGCTCCCCACGTCGAATCCGCGCCGGGATCGTCGGAGACGGCATAATCGACCTTGGCCTGGTCCGATGCCTCCGCCCGAAAACGAAGGCGCGCCGAGATCGTCCCGTCCTTCACCACAACTCGGTTCAGACCCAACAACACCATCGTCGCCAGCATCTGTTGCCGGCTACGGCCCAAGCGCTTCTGTGCTTCCGGGATCAGCGTCTCTTGAATGAGTTCTGCGGTAAGCTCCTGTCCTCCGACATTGAATGACGCGAGCCACTCCGGGCTTCTTGCCTCATCCGGATTGTCTTTGTCGTCGGACGGTCGCGGCAGGACGGTTGGTGGTCCCTCCAGACTAAGATAGAGATCCTTGGGATACTGCTGTACCAACCAGTCTTTGGCCTGGTTTTCGGACACGTTCTCGCGCGTGAAATCTTCCAGAGGCTTCGCCACTGCGCTCACCAGGCTGGCATAGCTCTCCATCTGGCGAATCGCTGAATCGACCACAGCGTCGAACGTTCCGTGGACCAGGCCCGCAACAAACGCGGGAAACGCGATCTCATCACTCAAGGCGCCCGCTCGCGCTGCGATGGTTTCCGTGGCCTGCTTGCGGGGCCCACTCGGGGGAGTATCTTCGACCGGCGCCGCAACCGGCGCCGACGCGCCATCCGGAGGATTCGCCGGCGTTTCTAACCCGCGCACCCCGGCGCGCAACTCCGCCGGCGTACCCAGGCTGGTCGCAGACGAGCGTTTATCGTTCGTGCGACGCACATTCGGCGGTGGGGGCGGAAGGTTCATTTTAGGCCGCTGCCCGTGACGTCCAACTACTGTTCTGGTCGATCGAGCCGTCGCTATACAGCTTCAACTCAGTCAGCGCGACCACATCCGCTCCGTCGGCGGTGGAGAAGTGGTAAGTGAACCGGACCACAAGGGAAGTGGTGGTTGCATCGCGGTTCGTTCCGTCCTCAATGCGGGCTTCGACTCGCAAGGGCTGAGCCGCTTGCTGGTTCCCCGCGGGGGTGATGCGGACCTGGCCTAGTACCTGGCCTGAGAACTTCCAATCCACCGTGAACCAGGCGCTGGCCCGTGTGCCGTTGGCATGGTCGCAGTAAGGCCAGTCGGAGAGTTGAATCGTCTCCGCGGACTGTAGCGCCGCAGCGGTCGCTTGCGCCACACTCTTGATCCCGGGGAACTGGTCGAGTTCCCAGCTAATGTTGCCATCGCCGCCCGTCACGGTATTGATCGGAGAGTTTCCCACCAGGCGTACTGGATCGGCCGCCTGGCCATACACGCCGCGAACCTTCTTGGGCGGGGGCACGGGCAGCCCGACCGTGAGCGATTGGCTCTGTGTCTGCGGATCGTAGCAAGTCGACGATGTCACCATCCCCATGTAGTAGTCCCAATCCCACACCGCGTTCGGACAGGCCGTGTGGGTTGTCTTCGGATCGGCCTCGGAGTGCCCCAGGACGTGGGTGCGATCGATGGGAAGGTCGAACTGGCTCGCCAGCCAGTTGGCCAGGGCTGCCGATGCGCAGTACTGCAACGGAGTCGGATTCAGCCCTTTCGTGTTGGCGACGTGCTCGATTCCAATCGAGTCGCCGTTGGCGCTCGAGGCGTGCCAGGCGACATCGTTGTGCTTGACCATCTGCACCACTTCGCCATCCTGACCGACGATGTAGTGGGCGCTGACTTTCGCTGCCGGATTCTTGAACCAGCCAATGGTGCCGTTGATCTTCGATCCGCCGTCGGTGATGTGAATGACTATGCGGTTGATCGTCCGGGTTCCCGAGATGGCGTGAAAGTTTCCGCTGTCGGCGGGTTCAAAGCGAGAAGCTTGGGGATACTCCGGAGAGACCGCCAGAGATCGCGCCAACGACTGAGCGGCCGCGCCCCCATCCGGGATCGGCCCTTCGATGCCGTGCCGGGCGTCCTCATCGTCTGCGGCTGCCTGCGCGACCGGGTGGTGTTTCTTTTGCTTACCCAGCGAAAAACTCGCGGCTCCGGCCGAAAAGGGCTGCCCCACGGAATTGATCCAGGCAATCTTTGCTGCCGTCAGGCGGCATCCCTGATTGAAGACTTTCGAATCGGAGGAAACATGCACCCCGACCACTCGGGTTTCAAGGACGGATTGCTGCCGTTGTTCGTCTTCCCGCGCGGTAACGTAATACACCGGGGAGCCACTGTTCCCGGGTTCCGTTTGCAGGTTGTACAGAACCGTCTCGCCACTATCGTTGAGCAGACGGATTTCGTCGCCATCCAAGTGTTGCTTGTCAGCATTCACAGTGTCGGCGGCGTATCCGCAAACGATGATCGGACTCTCTTGACACTGCAGAAGCTCCTCAAGATTCGTGAACACTTGGCCGTTCGGGGGTGGAATAGTCGTCTTGATCACGGCTAAGTCAAAGTCATGCCCGGTGGGTGAGGAATCGGCAGTCGCGTCATCGTACTTGGGGTGAATGACCCAATCGGATGGCCGGGCAGAGAAGGCGCCGAAGGGTTCGTCTTTGTCGTTCTTCCCCGGAATGATGGTCACATCCGTCGCGTTCACCAGGTTGTGAGCGCAGGTGAGAATGCGATCCCGGGCGATGTAGAAAGCCGTCCCGATGTACTCTTTGTCCCCTTCGAAAATCCGCAGCCGGCAAATGGCGGAATGCGGGAAGAAGGTGGTGTCGGGAACGCCAGCTTTCCATGCCTGCTTGCGATTCTGGAATTGCTGCATGTAGAGCAGAGCATCCTGGGCATTGGCTGGCGTGTAACCGGGATCAACCTGCCGCAGAGCTTTCGCTTGCGGCTTGGGCGGCCCGGTTCGCGGAGCCTCGCGGCGGGAAGGAGGCAGCGACAGCGATGAAGCTGTCACCGATTCCGGCGTGCATGAACCCGACGTCACCAGGCCCATATAGCGGTCCCAATCCCAGACGCCGGTCGGGCAATCGTCGTGATGATCTCGCGGCGAGGCTTCGTTGTGCCCGACAATATGGTCGCGGTCCATAGGCAGGTTGAACTGATTGCAGAGCCAGTTCACCAGCGCCGCGGAGTTGCCGTACTGTATGTCGGTGGGAAACAGGCCGGGATCGGCATGGCCCAGTTTCTTGTCAAACTCATGAGGAGACCGGGCTTCGTGCTCGATTCCGATGCTGTCCCCGTTCGCGATGGAAGCGTGCCATGCGATGTCGTTGTGCTTGACCATCTGCACCACTTCGCCGTCCTGGCCTACGATGTAGTGAGCGCTGACTTGGGCCTTCGGGTCCTTAAACCATGAAACGGTTCCGTCGGTCTTTCCCCACCCATCGGTAATGTGGATCACGATGCGGTTGATGGTTCGCGTCCCGCTGACCCGCCTGAAGTTTGGGCTCGGTTCGAAGCGTGATGCCCCGGGATATTCCGGCGCGACCGCCAAGGGCTGGACGAGACCTTGGGCAGATGAATAGGCATCGGGAACTGGCCCGGTGATTCCGTGCTGGTCGTCTTCGCTCGAGCGAGAAACGTCGTCGGCAAGACTCTTGGCTTGAGGTTGTGGCTCCGGTTTGGAAACCACCGGGGCCGGCGCCGCCGGCAGCGGACCGTAGCCGTCGTCGTAGTGAACGGGTGCGGCCGCGGAAGATCCATCGCTTACCGTGCCGCTCTTCGCCGAGGGCGGAGTCGCCGGCTGACTGCCGGGTGTCAACGCATCGCCGGCCCAGTCCATCTCCGAACCGGCCTTGCCGTAGTTGGAAGCCATACGCTGGCGGTTGGGAAGCAATCGCACGCGCTGCAGGCTGCGGCCAGTCAATCCGCTGATGTTGACATACGGGCTTCCCGAGCCAGGCATCGTGGCAACCTCTGCCCCGCCTGCTCCATTAACAGCTGTGGCCAACCCGTAATACAACCTTGCCTGGCCGACGAACCGCGCCAGAACTTCCGGAGGCAACACGTACACCGCTTCCCCACGTTCGATCGGCAACGGACCGACGGCGCACGTCGAATAAAAGTTGCTTCGGGTGCGGTGGCTCTTGCCCTCGGGGCCAAACAGGTCGGGCGACGTGCCGATTGCGATTTCATAACGCTTTGCATTGCCGTCGGTGCGCACGGTGAATCCGAGCATCGGAAAACGGTCGCTTACTTCCAGACGATTGGGGCGGATCTGGGTAGCCATTACGATTTGGTCTCCGTTCTTTTGAGTGACTCGCGCACCATTTCCATCGCGTCTACTTCGTCGGAATTGGCCGGAATCGGGCCGTGCTCGCGCTCAAAACTCTCAACCGACGCGGACAGAGTTCCCCCCATCATCTTGGCGTACGCCGGGCCGGTGACAATGCGCGTGTGCATCTGGACCTTTTCGGACCGGGGATCGTACTGTCCAAAGTCGACATAAAATTCGAATTCGTTGTGCCCGACCTCGAAGTAGTTCGCGTATTTCCCTTGACGAACCCGGGCTGCTTTGGCGTGAGTCTTCATCCTTGAAGCCATGAAGCAATCAAACTGCCAATGACGGCAAGCGCAGAAACTCGAGCCAAAGAGAAGAAATCAGGCAGGGAATTGAACGTGGACTTACGTAGGGTGTCTCATCGAAAGTGACACGCGCCTAAAAAAGTCAGTGGATCACGTGTCACTTCCGAGTGTGACGCGCGATGTCCCTAGTGACACCTTGTGATCTTGTATTTCTCCAGCTTGCGATACAGAGTCATCCGGGACCATTGCAGCTCGCGGGCAGCCATCTTCTTGTTCCAGTTCGTGCGTGACAGAGCCGACAGTATCGCGTCACGCTCGGAAACGTTGTCTTCCCGGTGGTGCCGGAAGATCCTCTGGAATGATTCCGGTAAGTGCTCGAGCCCGATCGGTCCGTTTGGCGGATCAACGAACACGGCTTCTACGCAGTTGCGCAATTCCCGTACGTTGCCGGGCCAGTCGTAAGTCGTGAGACGGTCGGCAAGTTCGGGCGTGGGCGCTTGGACGCACCTGCCGTATAGAGCGTTGAACTGTTGGATGTAATACAGGAACAACTCGGAAATGTCTTCAGGGCGTTCTCGCAAACTCGGCAAACAAATACGCCCCACGTTGAGCCGGAAGAACAAATCCTGGCGAAACGTATGCCGCTGAATCATGGGCTCCAAATCCTGGTTCGTGGCGGCCACGAAGCGCACATCGATCTTGGTCATGCGGCGTGCTCCCAGAGGAAAGACCTCCCGGCTCTCCAGGACGCGCAAAATCTTTGCTTGCCCCAGGGGGCTCATCTCGCTGATCTCATCAAGGAAAACGGTCCCGTGGTCCGCAAGCCTCAGTTTCCCGGGATAGTGCTCCTCGGCTCCCGTGAACGCACCCCGCTCGTAGCCGAACAACTCGCTTTCAAGCAGTGAGTCGGGGATCGCGGCACAGTTGACCGAGATGAGCGGAGCGCGCCGCCTATGGCTGGCCCGGTGGATTGAATCGGCGACCAACTCTTTGCCCGAGCCCGTGGGCCCGCTAATCAGCACGCTCACGTCGCTCTGGGCGAGCTTCTGCACGTAACTGCGCACCGCCGCCAACGCGTGGCTCGACCCGATCAGTCCGCTCTGCCCCCCGTGTGCGGGAGTCACCGTTCACTCTCCTGCCAATCAATGTTGCATTTTGCAGCGTTACGATTGTATGGCTTAGCGTGGCCCAGTTCGTGCATAGACAGGTTTTCGTTATTGTTGATGTGCACGATTTTCTCGATGGTAGTCGTAGCGGGAGATAACCACGTCCTTGTCAGCCAGATGGTTTCCTGGCCGGTGCGCAGAGCCTCCGCCCTTCCTTCCCAGCGCCGCGAGCATTGCCCTTCCCAGCGCCTTCACGTCCGCGCATGGTTCCGCTTTTTGGATCATCTCGCCAAAGCGATAGGGAGCGTGACTACTGCCTCCTAGCAGCGGCGCCTGACCTTGCCTAAGCGGAAAGAACGGAGAGAATAGGTTAAGAAAAGGGAATCGTCTGTACGGCATCGCACATATACTTCCGCATTTGATAATACGGTATCGCACATGTACTTCGGGATTGATAAAATGATCGGGATTGATAAAATGATATCCCGCCAGAGGGCACCGGAGGTGATTAGCCATGTTCGCGGAAGTCAGCGGCGCGGGTGATAACTACCTTTTGTCGGCACTTCCCGAAGAGGAAAATGAACATCTCCTTCGGAGTCTGGAGCCTGTGAATTTCGCTCTCGGACAGGTCGTCTACAACTCGGGCGGACACCTCGATTACATCTACTTCCCTACCACCTCAGTTGTGTCCCTGCTCTACACGATGGAAGACGGGACGACAGCGGAAATGGGTCTAACCGGAAATGACGGGGTGGTAGGCGTTGCTCTGTTCCTGGGAGGCGAGACAACGCCGAACCGAGCAGTGGTTCAGATCGCAGGAGCGGCCTTCAGGATGAAGGCGAGGGTACTCCACGAGGAGTTCGCGCGCGGTGGGCCGTTTCAGGGCTTGTTGTTGCGATACACGCAGGCATTGATTACCCAGATCTCGCAGACGGCTGTCTGTAACCGTCTCCATTCCGTGGAAAAGCGCCTGTGCCGCTGGCTGCTGCTCAGCCATGACCGAGTGCGTTCCGATGAGCTGTTGATGACTCAAGAATTTATCTCCAACATGTTGGGAGGACGTCGCGAGAGCGTTACCGTAGCCGCCGGCCGCCTGCAAGATGCCGGTTTGATCCAGTACGCCCGAGGCCAGATCAGGATCCTGGATCGGAAAGGCTTGGAAGCGACGGCGTGTGAATGTTATCAGATAGTTCGAGACGAATTTGATCGTTTGCTCGGTAGCGCAAGCAGGGGTAACTTCAAGGGCTAAGTGGAAGATGCTGCAGAAGACGACGCAGGAAACCCCGCAGTTGATCAAAGTTGTCCGGCCGGGTGACATGAACATTTTTTCCGACGTCCACTTCGGCGCCCTGAGCAACTGTCGGAACGCAGAAAATGACCACGGGTACCTCCTCACCCAACTCCGCACGCCTGCGGATACGCCGGGCAGTGGCAATAACATCAGTCCCTAGCCCGTCCAGACTCACCAGGATCAGGTCAGGACGTTCGCGCCGGGCTCTTTCGACCGCGTCCTCTTCGTCTCGCACCGGAATAAGCCGATAGCCATCCGCCTTGAGTAGATCCTCGATCCCGTCGCGGGTTTCTTCTACATCCTCAACGACAAGGATGATCGCGCGGTGGCCGTCTTCGTCGCTCATGAGTTGTCCCCCAAATGACTCCTTCTGCTGTTCCTGCTCCAGCGTCGCCATCATATCCCAAGCAAACAGAAGATGTCTGTGCGCTGAGCCACATTATCAGCGGGAGGATTGACGGCGACGTCGTGCTTGTGATCATCAAGCCAGGTGGGCGCGAGCCGACATGACCGGGCATTCGGTTGCGTACGTCTGTGAGCAGTTGATGAGGAGTGGCGCTCCGCACGAATGACCTGCACCTGGAAATAATCCGCTAAACAGATTGATAGTTGCGCAGCTGGGCGCAACCTGGCACCGAACTGAAGGAGAAATAGCCTACCCAAAACCCTGATTCCGTGAGTCCCCTTCGGCTGGGCCGGACAGGTGCCGTAGGATCATGACAGGAACTGTGGCGAAAACATAGGATCGTGCCAGGAATCGTGGCGAGAATTGTCACGAATCCTGGCATCGAACCGCCTTTGTCCCTTTGTTATCAACGGGCACAATGCCACTTATTCCGGCATCCTACACACGGCGGCCTCTGCGTCGTCAGGGGCAGCAGTCACTCCGGCCCCGCTTCTGCGCCTACCTCTGGCCTTAGCGGGAGCCGGCGGTGAGGTCGCGCTCAAAGTCCAGGCGATGAAGCCGGAGGAATTCGCTGCGGCGCAGGAAAGAGCAACCAAGGGTGACCCCGATGCGCAAACGATGGTTTGCATCGCATACCGCCTCGGTCGCTTCGTGCCGCAGGACGACGGACAAGGTCTTGGCTGGTGCGAGAAGGCAGCAAATCACAACAACCTGCTCGCTGAGGCGGACGTGGGTTTGCAGTACGTCTATGGCTTGGGAGTCTCGCGTGACGCTGCACGCGGGCTTGAATGGCTCAAGAAAGCAGCTTCACAGGGCTCGATCTCGCCAGCGGCAAGAAAGTCTGGGAAATACGAAGCCGCCTCGCCCGTGACGTCCTCCCCGGCCGTCGCCAAGGGCAAGGTCGTCGTCGCCACGGCCGACGGCCAGGTCATCTGCTTCGGATCACGCCA
>Ga0066710_100000984_pt1 | contig 19777 bp, 17 predicted proteins | sample GraSoiAngelo_159_FD_79666 | JGI IMG/M metagenome (GOLD analysis project Ga0066710, IMG submission 79666) | Grasslands soil microbial communities from the Angelo Coastal Reserve, California, USA - 14_1009_16_40cm | ecosystem: Environmental > Terrestrial > Soil > Grasslands | place: USA...
CCGTTGAGCCATCATCGACCAGCAGCAGTTCCCAATTGTCATAGGTCTGGGCAAGTACACTATCTATAGCCTCCCGAATGAACTTTTCCGCATTCAAGAAGGGAATGATAATGGAGACCCGTGGTTTACCACTCATCCAGAACCTTGCTTTTCTTGGAAGGTCGCGAACACAAGCAAACGCATCAACCGTTCTAGCAGCACGCAAACATCAGAGCGAGGATAAACATTTTCCTGAAACAAAATTGCGTCACAGTTCTCGCGCCGCAGCTCATGATCGAACAGTCTCAGCGGCGTACTTAGATAGAGTACCACTTCCCCTGGCATAGCTAATGCCGAAAACAGCATCCAGCGGGCGCCGCCCATCTCCCCAAGTACATGCGTCACGGTCCGGCAATACAGGTTGCCCGCTATCTATAAAGTCCTCTAATACGTTACCGCACAGTAGCAAAGCAATCGTTTGCTCTCTACTAACTATTGGGACCGACTCGAGCATTCGCTATTTCGCTGTTTCCGATGTCAAGACAGCCACGCCGGGGCCCGCCATCGCGGCAGAGCGCGCTCTCGCGGGTGTCAGTTCCTGTCCGCCCCTTAAGAGACCGTTCGGGAGCTCCCTCGCTCTCCGGATGCTCGAGCAGCCGGTTGGCCCGGAGAACAACCGTCTGGTCGAAGCGCGCAGCGGGCTCGACGCCTCGCGCCCATGCGGGCGTACCACGGTCCTCATCGACGAGGATCCATGCAACCTGCTCTGCTCGCAGCAGAGGTTGGGGATCCGCTCCTTTTTCGAAGATCGCCTCGACCTCTGCCCGGCGACGCCGGTATTCATTCGTCCACAGAAAGTGTCCGACCAATACCCGATGATGCCCCCTCGATGCGACCCAGGGGCTCAAGTCCGACCTCGCGAGCACCACGTCGGTGCCGGGCTGGTCGGCGATCCACCGGATGGCGGCCACATCTCCGCTAGTCAGATAAACAGGTGGGCCGAAGTGGACCAGGCCGCTCACATTGCGGGCGTAGTAATAAGGGATGCTGATGGTAGCGGCAGCCAGGAGACCTCCGGTCAGGATCCAGCGGAGCCCACGGCGGAGGCGCAGGAGCACCGGCCACCAGGCGGCGAGTGCCCCGATCACGAGCACGGGGCTCAAATAGAAGATGTGAGAACGCCAGGGATGGGCAGGGACATAGAGCGCCAAGATGCAGGCCATCGCGAAGCAGGCGAGCATCTGCTGGTAGGCGTTGGCCCGCAGCAACCGAGGTATTCCAATGATCGCTCCCGAGCCCAGACCAAGACTCACTAAGGTAAGGAGGGGTGAGAACAAGGGCCGCTGGTTGTCGGCGGCAAAGCGGGCGTACTCGCTATCCACCCAAGGCAGCATGGCCCAATAGAGCATCGGCAAGGCCGAGAAGACACCCAGCCAGCCGATACCTCTCAGCATCGGTCGCCAGCCCCAGCGCCTTGCCCATAGCAGCGCGCAGAATCCGGCGGTGAGACACAGCGTGGGAATGAAGAACGGGTAGATGGCCGCCAGGGCAAACAAGATGACGCCAGCCAGGCGGAAGCCGCGCGCGGGGTCCTGCGCGTCACCCATAGGCAGCGCGGCCAGCACAAAGACGGCGAGCAGAAGATAGGGGCCGGGGCCGGCGAAGATGGGCGTCGCGTCTCCTCCCACGCTTCGCACCGTCGCGATATCTCCGTGAATCAATCCGATCATCGCCGCCCCGTGGACGAGAGGCGCGAAACTTCCGGCGAGCAAGGCGATGACGGCAGCAACCCCTGGGCGGCCAAGGCCGGCCCGGCGAGCCACAGTCATCAGGCCGAAGGCCAGTGCCGGCGCGCAGGCCAGCGCGAGGGCATTCGCGAGCGCCATATAAGGAATCCCCGTTGCCCTCTGGGCAAGCCCCAGAACCAGTTCTAGGGGGTGAAAGAACCATCCCCTCGGCGTCGGCTCGGGAGTGAGCAGGTTCCGATACCACAGGTGGGCGGCCATCTCCGCGGCCCAGGCCTCGTGCTGGGCAACGTCCTCCGCGTAGGTGGGAGCGCCGGTGAAATGTAGGCCTGGGGGTGCCAGCAGGTAGCCAGCGAAGAAGGGGGCAACCGAGACGAAGACGATCAGCACGACAACCGCGACCGCGAATGGAGAGTGCCCTCGCCACCAACCGGGCTCGGGGTGAATGGGAGGCGCGGTGACCGCCTGAGCGTGCGCCAGAACGTACGCCCCCATGGCCCGCGTGCATCGGCGTCCGAAAGATCGGCTGGCGAGAAGAGTCCGTGAGTTGATGGTATACAAGCCGTAAGTCGCCACGTTATTCTCTTCCGTTCACGGTCCGGGGCAGCCTACACCGTCGGGGAGTCCTTCTATAGTCCGCAGGCAGTGGGACAAAGAGCACATGATCCCACCAGAGGAATATGCTCTCCCTTACCATGACCGGACAGATATCCAGCCGATGGTTGCGTTCACGCGTTCCTCGACCCCGGGCTTTGTTCATACCTCGCTTGCAACCTTCGGTGACGGGGCCGTCCGCCTATGCACAGCGGAATATACTGAATAGCACGCTACCACGGCTAACGTTCCCCAACTGAATACGACTAGCCAAGGAAATCCGAAGGGGTGGTATGTAAATTTAATGTTATTCTGGCCGGCCGAAACATGGACCGCGCGGAAGATGAAGTTTCCGCCATAAACCGTGGTCGGCCTTCCGTTGACTTCGGCCTGCCAACTGCGTGCCCAACGATCAGTCACAAGCAGCCAACCATCGGTTGGACACCAAACGTTAAAGCTAAGTTCATCAGGCAAGTACCGAACTAGATTGATGGTGGCCTTTTCCGCTGCGGGAAGCTCGTTGATCTGTGCAACCTGGCGCGTGCCGGTCTGTTCCGACCCATCCCCACCGGTCCTCTGAAAGAAATCTTCTTTGGAAGGAACATCCCGGCGCAGTAACTCTTCTGGCGAGTGAACCACCAGGGGTGGGGCGCCAAGCGTCTCAGCCCTTCTTACAAAAGCGGCAAAGTTGCGTTCCGTTGCCACAACTTGACTCACATGTTTTGAGAACCAGACGCGCTCCGTCCCAATCGACATTTCTTTCAGGATGGGATGGTCTATCATTTTATAGTGAAAATAGCTTTCTCCGGTCGCGTAAGAGTTGAAGACCGGAACTTTTGTGATCAACTGATCGCTTTTGAGAAGTTTGCAAGGCGGATTCGGGTAACATGAAGTGTCCTCGCGGAGTAACCCGTTCACAGTGAGGTCGAGAACCGCCGAATGCCTTTCATCGAGACTCGCCCATCGTTTCACATCCTCGGGTCTTGTACTGATCACGGTCTGTCTTGATAAGGTGCTTGTTAGAAAAGCATCGCTCCCTGCCAACGCCAACATTAGTATTGGGAGACAACGAGACCTCAATCCATTACGTAACAGCCACATACTAAAGGCGACACCACAGATTCCTAGCCAGATCCACAGAGCATGAACATAACTCAAAAGAAAAATGATCTTTCCGGTGTCCGATGCGTAATTAGCAGAGGCCATAAAAACCAGGAGTGCGCAGGATGCAACACACGTCGAGGCCGCGAAAAACGTTGTCCAAGTCCGGTCCGTGGGACAACGGAAAGCAACCGCGAGATCGCAGGTTGCCACTGCCGCAAGAACCGAAAGGGCAAACAAATAATAGAGGCGAAAGATGGCGGCGTGCCTGAAAAAACGCATAGGATAAAACCAATCATAGAGCCACCCGCGCAACGGAAGTGCTTGCCCTAGAGCGCAAGCAACGCTCACTAGACCAAGGCCTAGCAACCACCAACGCCACCGATCCCGGGGTTGTCTGAGGAGTGCACATAGAGCGAGCACTGAAATAATCGCGCCGGCATAGATGCTTGCCGATGAGACATCCGTGTATGGCCACAGGTTATTTTTACCGTTCATCTGGTCGTAGAATTTTACTATGGTCAAGTATGGGCTCGCGAAGGTCCAGAGGGCGCCGGGGTGAAGTGCATTACTAACGATCGCCCGCTCCCGGCTCAAGGCACCTACCCGTGCGTTTGTACCGGCTCCTTCGACGAAGAACGCAACATAAGTAGGCGAGAGAACAACTAGACCTACAACAAGCACGAGCGCTAAGGTAGAAAAAGCGAACCAAAACGGCGGCCGTCGCACCATCTTTGTCGTTGAATTCGTGCTGCCCAATATAAGCTCAGTGCCGGAAGGCTCAGCAAATAGCCATCGCCCTACTGCCCATAGGGCAGAAAAACATCCGGTAATAATGGTCAGCCCTGGGTATCCGGCTAGAGCGGACAGTCCCCACAACGCCCCAGCTTCAATCGCTGGTCGGAACTGGTGGGTCCTGAGGGCAGAATCCAAACGCCAGATTATGAGTGGCAGGAAGGAAAAGGCGGTGATAAAGGGAGTATGCTCGGCATGCCCCGTGTAGGCCCCACAAAAGAGAAAACCTAAAGCTACAACGCATGCACCCCAAGACGGTGCCTTTAGGTGTCGGGCTAGCATCAACATGCCGAAACCTCCTAACCACCACATCAGTAGCCAATAAAATATGAAGCCAGAGGATGTGCCCCCAGTGAGGAGTCCAATTATGAAATTTACTGGTGAGAAGATACCTAGCTGTGGATCACCCAAAATTGACCGCCCGGCATTAGACCATGGATCCCAATGAATCAAACGTCCGATTCTAGCATAGTCCGCTACCAATACTTGGTACGGAAAAAATACGCCGTCGACATCCCAAATGCCAACTGCCAGCCCTCGGACCAGGAGGTGGTTTGGAATTAGGAATAAAACAGTGGTGATCAATACCCATAGAGGCCAATTAAATTTGACGAGCGCTACCTGGACAAATGAGGTTGCGAAGGTTAACCGACACCGGCCTTTGCTGGATATATAATAAGCTGCCAAAAACACGAGGACGCAAGCACTGGAGCATAGGACCACCGTGAATACAAATAGAGGAAACCCAGCATGAAGCTGGAGTTCACGCATCACGTCGGTGCTAATCATTTCGAGAAAGCAAAAGCATGGTTCTCAAAATTAGCCAAATTATTGAACCTCCCGTGATTCCGGAAGTACCGCATAGAGAACCCAAGGCTTTTCATTTTAGTGATAAGATCGTCGTCGACGATCCCCCACTGCCAAATGTCATGAATGTCCCGGTATATACGCCGCTGCTGGTACTGTGGACGCGGGTGAATTTCGTACATTTTTTCGAACACCGCTTTGTAGGTTTCTTCGTCCTTCGTATGTGGGATGTTTCTAAAATACTCTTCTTCTCCGAGATCAAGGAGCCTGACGGTACTCTTAGAAGCAATAAACTGTGGATTGAAAATTAAGAAACATTTAGTCCGTTTAGCATAGAGTTCAAGAATTTGGTCCCAATCTGGATTCATCTGATGAAGTAAGACGTCAAAAAGAATTACTGCATCTACATTACCAATTTGCTGAGCGACCTCTTCGGCTCCAAAGTTGCCCCTGATCAACTTGAGACCCGGGTACTCCCTCTCCTTCTCCACCACGGGTTCCGTGACGTTAATATCGACCAATATTGCAGTTTTGATCTTGTGCCTCTTCATTGCATAGAAAGTATATTCCCCGTCCACTCCCCACACGCCTCCTAAATCCGCAAAGGACCGAATGTCCAATCTCTCGCAGGCAAAGTCTATTAGTTTTTTTTTGCCCCTTCTCTGGCGATAGAGCCAGGGCGGATCAAAAGGCAGGACGGGTTGCAGAGTTGATCTCAAAGATTTGATTAGAGTCCGGTCCATATCATTTTCCTTTTTTTTCTCTCGCATAGCATGTACTTTGGAATCGCGGCGCGGTGGGAAGCAAGGACACGCCCGCACCCGATGTCAACCTCTCATGATCTAGCTGCGCACCGTAACTCCTCTTCCCAAAGAGTGAGAAACAGACTGCGGCGCAGGGCTTCCCGTTCTGGCTTCCTCGCGACATCGGCTATGAACCACTGGTACTCCGAGCGAGAGTGAAGCAACCAGCATAACAGCCGAAGCGGGCGTAGGTTGGCAAAGTCGAGGCCCGTCTTACTGGCATAGCGCTCCAGACACTCACGCAGCACGCTGCCGGTCGAAGTCGATGGATTTAGGATCTTTCGATATGACGCACGAATGCGCCCTGGGTTTATGGTGCCGTCAAGCGACAAAGCGAGGAAGGAAAGAAAATAGATCAGGTCCAGGGCCGGCAGTCCCTGGGGTTCAGATGATTCCCAATCCAGAACGGATAACTCCCCATCGGCAGTCATTAACACATTCCATGGTCCGAAATCCCGCTGTTCGCAAACCAGGGGAAGTGCACCTAACATCGTAAGAATATCCTGAGTTTCTCGCACCATGCCCGGGTCGACAACGGAGCTATATGACTCACCGAAGTCCCTGAGCACTGGTTCAATGAGGCGGTTCCGCCACATGGCTGGAGGGTAAGTTACCGGACGTCCCGCTAGATCAGCCAGCCAGGCCGTTACCTTCAGAGCAAAATCACGGTAGTTTTCCGGCCTGAGTAGCGTAAGGATTGGCCGGCCGGTCAGAGCTGTTTCGCCCAGGGTCAGGAGGCCAGCGTGCTCTTGGCAAAACAGCACTCGCGGAACCCCCGTTACCCCACCGGGGCGCAGCGTTTGGACGCATTGAAGAGTTGTTGCCTCTCGGGTCAGACCGGGGATAGATTCTGGTACCCTCGGCATCTTGACAGCTAGTCGGGGACAGTGGTCCGGCTCGGCAAACACAAGCCAGACAACTTTACCGACGCTACGATGACCCCCGGTCAGAACGAGCGAGGAAAGGTGGTTCGGTGTCGGGCCAAACCCCCACGTCTCCCACTGGGCCCGAATCATATTAAGCAGGTCCAGGTTTATACCGGAGTAACTTGTTGACCGGTCGGCGGATGAGGGCACCTGGTTGACAGTTGAGAGACGATGATTAGTGGCTCGCGCCGGTTTATTAGCGACGGCACAGATTGGAAGCGTCAACCCGACCCGCAGACTCATGAGGCAGAGAGCCCGAAGCCCGGCGTTAGCAATCCACCGAACAGCCCCGACAGTTGGCGGTCGGCTGAGTAAGAAATGGCGTAACGCACCCGGTGCTCCCAGAGGGAGCCAGAACCGTGGGTGAGAAAAAGATGGCCAAGGCCAGGCCCAGTAACAGGTTACACCTTCGAAGCCGGCCGCTGTCAGTCGCCGCCGGACGCCTTTAGGCCCACCAGCTAGCGGAGAATACCACTCTGTATAGCAGGAGCCACCCGGACGGAGTGCCGTCCAACCTTTCCGCAACGTGGCGCGGTTAGGGTTCACCGCCACGGCTAGATCACAGTCGGTAGCGTCGAGCCGATCGTCGGCCACGCAGTCAGAAATTAATTTCACCGCCCTGCCCAGCAGACCATTGGCGAAACAGATGCTCTTCATTGGCTGGGGGTTTGGCAGCAGGAATCGCCAGTCGGCCCGCCGCAAGAGTCTGTTGCGAATCTCCTCGCAAAGGTGGTCAGTGGTAGCCATGTCGCACCTCGTGGGTGGAAAGGATTTCTTCGTAGATGTCCGCCACGCGCCGGATCATCGCTTCTGCCGAGAATTGCTCATGAACCCGCGCTTTACCCGCTACTGCCAGCCGCCGCGCAAGATCCGGATTGGACAGAACTCTTTGGATAGCCTCAGCCAAAGCGGCTGGGTCAGCCGGCGGCACCAGGAGACCGGTCTCCCCGTGAACGATGGCTTCATCGTTCCCACCTACTGCCGAGGCAATCACAGGTTTGTTGGCAGCCATGGCTTCCAAGATTGAGAGGGGAAGCCCCTCAAAGAGCGAGGGAAGGACAAACAGGTCACAACAGGCGAGTAAATCAGGAACGTCATGCCTGTAACCTAAAAAAAGAACCCGTTTGCTCAGGCCAAGCTCCCGTGCCTGCCACTCAAGGTTCGCTCGCTCTGGGCCATCACCGGCGAGGATAAAAATCGCTTCAGGCACGAGCGCCGCGGCCTTCAATAAATAACAATGCCCCTTCTGCTCAGCCAGCCGAGCAGTGGTCAGAACAATCGGTTGCTCTGTTGACCCCGCCAAGGCGGTTCGCAGTGCGGCGTTAGCCGGTCTGTTGAAAGGGGATAATGGGATCCCATTGTGTACGACATTGATTTTCGCAGCTGGAATGCGGAAGGTTTTTCCCAGGCGCGTGGCCACCTCGTGCGACACGGCTATATAACGGTCAACTATGGTAGAGACGAACCGATGCTGTGCGTGTGTAAAGCGGCACAAGGGAAGATTCACAAAAAGCTGGGCGGTAGCAACGACGGCGGGTACTCGTGCCAGGGCTGCAGCGATGAGCCCATCTTTGCAGGCTAAGGGGCCGTTAAGATGGGCATGGAAAACGGCAGGATGCTCGGCCCGCAGTTCTCGGACGAACTTTGGCAGCCGCGTGACAAAAGACTGCTTGCCCTGCATACGCGGCACTTGGCGCAGCTTGACATTGAGAGCCTCTGCGCCCTTCAGCAAAGGCGTGATCCCGGGTTCGGGATGGTGAAATAGAACCGGCCGCCAGTACCTCTGGTCCAGGCCGGCGAAGATATGCAGCACAGCTTGCTCGGTGCCGCCAAACTCCGCGCTATCGAGAAAATGGACGACCGTCCGGGTCATGAGCGAGACTTTCCGGCTGACTTAGCAAAAAAGGTCAGCGCTTCGCCACCTTCACACTTCCCGCGCAGCGCTGATCTTGCGCCCAGCCAGTAGAAGTAGTCCAGGGCGAGGAAACAGCAATAGTTAAATCGGGCTGGTCGGTGCCGCTCCAGCCATGTCATGAACAACATTACCCATCCGGGTATCCGTGCCCACGCCCTGCTGAGCTGGAGCAACCCGGCCCGTAAAAAGCGCCATTTGCGCGATCCTTGCGCATACATGCTGAGTTTGAGGTCGTGATAGGTCTCGGGGTATTTACTGGCCAAGAGGACTGCTGTTCGGCCCTTGGCAATGTTGTCTCGAGCCAGCTCGGCAAAGTCCTTCGTGTAATGCTGGTGGGCCAGTGCCTCGGGACTAAACACCAGCTGCACTCCTGCCTTGGACAGGCGCACGGAAAGTTCTAGGTCCTCATTGCCGTAAATCCTGAACGATTCATCGAAAGCGCCGACCTCAAGGAGGACTTCCCGATGGATCGAAAAGTTGCCGCTGTAGAAGTCCCGGAGCTTAAACTGGTAGCGGGGCTGAACCAGATTCTGAAGGTGGCCGTTGAATTTCCAGCCAATGTACTGAACGACTGGCGGGGACGACCGGGTGAGACGCACCGGCGCGGCCCCCACCACTCCTAATCGTGTGCCCTCAGGATGTGCCTGCAGGTGCGCCGCGAGAAATCCGTCGACCGGCACCATGTCGTCATCTAGCAAAATGACTAACTGGCCCCTAGCCATCCGAATCCCGGCATTGCACGCTGCCGCCCTCCCGCGGTTTGGCTGCCAGACGGAACGGAGCGTATAGCGGGCAGGGAACTGAGAGACCATTTCCTGGGTACCATCCTGCGAACCGTCAATGGAGACGAGGACCTCGTACTCATCCGGCGAAATCGTTTGCCTAGAGAGCGCCTGTAGCGCCCGTTGCACTGAGGTACAGCGCTGGTAGGTCGGGATGACGACACTGACACGACAGAGAGAGATCATGAGCTTATATTTGCTCCAACTCTCCGGAGCCGCCGCCAGGCACCCTGAGCCTTACAGTGCAGCACCTCGCCCATGCCTCGGGCTGTGTGGAGCCGACAGATAAAGTCGAGTAACGAATCCTGACCAGTGACAGGGACGCGGTGGAGAGCCAGGGAATCGTCCTCCGGGGGTGAGAGGCCAATTCGTACCGAGCAGGCCGAGCGATAACCCGTCTCCGTCGCCATGGCGCGCACCGTCTCATTGAAGAAGCCAAATGGGTAGGCCAGATGCCTTACTTCACGGCCCAGGCGGTCCTCCAGAAGACGTCGCGACTTCAACAGTTCATCACGGCAGGCCGCAGGGGAAAGGTCAACGAGACGAGGATGACTCATTGTGTGCGATCCACACTGAAACCCTGTCGCTTCCAGCCGCCGGGCAGCAGTCCAGTCCATGAGGGGCAACTCGATCCCTCGCTCCAGTAATAGCCAACGGCTTGTCTTACCTACGAGACCGGCGACAAGGTAGAAGATGGCCGTGAATCCCCGAGCGTGCAGTATGGGGACGACATGCTCGATACAATCCTGGAACCCGTCATCGAAGGTGATGATAACTGCTCGTGACGGTAAGCTAGTTCGGCCACTGCGATGATCGAGCAGAGTGTCGAGGTCAATCGCAACGTACCCGGCCAAGGCTAGCCATTTCATCTGTGCAGCAAAGGCCTTCGGGGTCACCGCATATTTTTGGAAGACAGGAAGAGGCCGAGGTGTCACCTGATGGTACATCAGGATGGGTATGGAATGATTCAACTTACGATCACTCATTTCGTGCAACTAGAACTCAGGTCAAAAGGAAGGATGCTTTGGTAGCGAGTGCGGTGAGGCACAGCGTCTTTAGTGGAAGTGCCTCTACTGAGTCAGGTAGCTCGCAATTCGGCATAGATCGCTTCCAGCCGCTGTCCGTAGCCTGACCAGCTATGGTGCTCGGTGACGAAAGCACACGCGCGGCTTCCGAGGGCGTTGCGAGACTCACTTGTGGATAGTAAAACCGCTGTGGCGTTAGCGATTGCGTCAGCGTCCTCAGCAATAACAAGCGGAGGTTGGCAACTTGAGACCGCTAGACCTTCCGCTCCTATCGGCGTCGTCACAACAGCTTTTCCCATAGCCATCGCCTGCAGCACTTTCAGGCGCATCCCCCCACCCGTGCGCAGCGGCACGAGGACGAGTGCGGCCCGTTCTAAAAACGGTTCAACTGCTGGTACCCGACCGGTAACAACAATATCATCGCTGGCTAATGCGCGTACCGCTTTCGTCGGGTAGCTGCCGACGATAATCAACCGGACACGGGGCCGTAGGGTGCGGAGCCTCAACATAATCTCGTTCCCCAGCCAGAGGGCGGCATCCACATTCGGCGGATGACAAAACCCGCCAACGAAAACGACCGTATTTCCCTCCTCGCGCTTGGGATCAGTCCTTACTGGTGATTCGACGTCGAAGGGGTTAACGCGCATGCGAGACGCAAGCTCAGGGGCCATTGTTCGAATCACCGTCGCATCGCGTTGCGTGAAGACCTGAATACGGTCAAATCGACGCCAGACAGTCGTCTGGTACCCCTGCCAGCGGCGCCGCTCTGCTTCGTTCAAGACTCGTTGCATGCGGCTTGTGTTCCATTCGCCATCGTGATCGGTCGACGACGGGAGCCTAACCTCGTGCTCGGTGAGGACAGTTGGTATCGGCGTTCGGTAGCGGTAGCTAGCCATCGCGTTATCCTCGATCTGTACCAGATCGAACTGTGTTTCGGCGAGAACGCGGTCCAGGAGGCGCTGCATTTCCGGTTCCCAGAACTGGAGGGTACGTATTGGATACCTGCCGGACAGCCAAGAGCTTCCCAATCGTAAGCGCCGCTTCCATCGACGGTTAATTGATGCTTTGGGACGCCAAACGCCTTTAACATCAACGCTCGGCGCTCGTAGGTCGTCGAACCCATCCCACTCGGCAGGATCAGGGCCAACAAGGCTCGCCAGCCACTTCCATCGACGAACGATACCTGAGGGTTTCGGACGCCAGACGGCTTTGACGTCAATGCCCAACGTTTTTAGCTGGTCCAGGACATTCCACTCGGCAGGATCTGGGCCTGCCAAGCTCGCCAGTGTCACTTCGTGGCGAGTGGCGAGTGCCGCCAGTTGGGCATGCATGACCAAGGGACCGGCGTTCACGGCCTTGGGGTGCGGCAGCATGGGCGTGACCATCAATACCCTCATCGCGACTCCGACGTGAATATAAAAATGCTCAGCGGCGAGGCGCCTGCCGCTGCCATTGACCGAAGAGCGCTCGTTGCCACGTATCGACATTGGCTGCGATGTTGGCGCGTCTTCGCGCATCACGGGTCATGTACAGACGAACAGTATCGATTGTCAATCTAGCTAACATGATGCCTTTCATAGTCACGAGCAATTCAGCAAGACGTATTCCTGAGTAGTGCCGTTGAAAAAACTGCAGGGTACTCGCCAACAGTTGTACAGCCATCTCGCTGCGAACCTGAATCGTACTACCCTCTCCGACATGCTCAACCGTGGTAACTGGAGCGAAATGGACCTGCCAGCCGGTGGCATTCAGTCGGTAACAGAGGTCAGCGTCCTCGAAATACATGAAGAAGGACTCGTCGAAGCCACCCACGGCTTCGAATGCTTTGCGGCGAATCGCCAGCGCCGCCCCTTTGATCCAGGCAACAACCCGGGCATGACTGTGGGACCAGGTACGCAAGTATTTGTTGCGAACGACGGGGACAAAACGAATTAAGCAACCCAAAGTGCTATACTCGAGAAGCGTGTTGAGTGGTGTCGAAACTGCATAGCAGGAAGCTTGGAGCGTTCCATCCGGATTCACCAGACGTGGTCCCACAATAGCGGCACGTGGATGGAGGTCAAGATAGATGCTCAGAGCGCGCAGCGATCCGTGTTGTAAACGCGTATCGCTATTGAGGAGCAATACATACTCAGCAGTACATCTGGTAATTGCCTGGTTTGCCGCTGTGCCATAGCCTGGATTCGTTTTGTTGGCTTGGACCAGGACACCGGGATATTCGTCACGTACCATTTCAACGCTGCCGTCTCCTGAGCCATTGTCGACAACGACCACCTCACTTGGCGCTTCCGACTGGACTGTGGCAAGACATGCGCGCAGGTGCTCACGGGTGTTGTAGTTGACGATCGCAACAGCAATTGAGGTCATTTTATCACGAGGGAAAGCGCCGCATTACGTAAGGTCAAGCAGATGGTCTGGTTCTGCCACATTAATGGTGGTTCTTTTTGACACCAGCGTCGTAACCATTGAGACGGCCAGATTCAACATTGTTTGTCCTCCTGGTTGGGAGCCAATTGCTTTGACGCAGTTTCTCCCGAAAAAATCCACTAGCATTCGCTATCTGAGATACCACCATCAACGCCGCAAGCGACAACGCTCGCCCGCCTCGCACCTGTGAGAACGGATGGCGGAGCAAATTCTGATAAAAGGACAAGGGCTCTAGCCTGATGCTTTCCTGGCTTCGCGCAACCCGTGCCCGGTGAAAGCGGAAAGCGCCTCGTCCATAACAGAACTGCTGCCGCCAAAAGGTGCGGAAGGTCAAGGCATGGGCGTGATAGATGAGAATTTCTGGGGCGTAGGTCAGCTGATAGCCTCTGTGCAGCCAGCGGTGGCAGAGTTCTCGGTCTTCCCCTCCAGCGAGGGGGAAGGTCGTGTCAAAGCCCCCAATTAAACGGAAGCGGTCTGCTGGTAGAGCCAAGTTGTTAGAGGTAAAGAAACGACCATGATTGAGGTCGGCATTGTAGTAAGTGTAAAGATAATCGACGAGCACTTGGCAGGCAGTTGAATATAGGTTGTCGGGAAGAGCATTTATGGTCCGTCCGCCGATCATGTGATCGGGTGTCTTGGCAAAGCGCACGGTCAGCGACTGCAGCCACTCTGGGGCGGGCATGCAGTCGTCGTCAGTGAAAGCGAGGTATTGGCCCTTTGCCTGCATGGCGCCGGTATTCCGCGCCGTCGCTGGACCAGAGTGCAGTTGCACAAGCAAGGTCACCTGAAGCCGATCGCGGAAGGAAGCAACCGCGTCATTTGGAGGCATCGTGCTGCCATCGTCGACCACAATGACCTCGAAGTGGTCGCGGGGATAATCAAGGCGAGCAAGGGCCTGAAGGCAGGCGGCAAGCCGTCTTGGCCGCTCATAGGTGGGAACAACGATCGAAAAGACGGGCTGTTCTTGTCTCATTAAAACTCACTTCTTCCGGGGTGTTCCTGAGTGTATCCAAGGTAAAGCACGACTCGGTGTTTCATATATTTTTTGAGGATCTCCCGGAGGATGTTAATGATTATGGATGACCGAAGCGTTTGCCCTCCCTGGGGAATCAGGGTTCCCACGAACGTCACCCGAGACCCGATGAAACACTGACCGAGGAGAGACAGATAAGCCCCCACTTCAGGACAAGCTAGTTACATGCCTTTTCCCTGACCGTTTTCTACCCGACGGTTCGCGTGGGAATAATTCAGCTCAGATGCCACATCGTTCTTGGACACCGCAAAGAAGCGCACCTTGGAATAAATAAAATTCTTAAATGGCTCCAAGGGAAATGTGTAATCGAATCCCACCATCTGCAACGCAGCATTTCCGTAGACCTTAACCACATCGAGCCGTTCTGCACTCGTCCGTCCGGAATATAAGAATTCCCCATCCACGAAAATCAGAATAGCCTCTGGGATCTGAGAGTTCTTAAGGTCGGCAGCCCAACCGCGAAACCGCACGTGATCGTTTTCAACAACCATAACGTCCAGGTATCCCTGCAAAGCACCTGGGATCACTCGTATGAATGCTCCGTTCGAAGATAGAATGGCTTCACCACTCGCGCCAGTCGATGAAGTAACGGAATAGGTGAGCGGTGACTGATTGGTTCGATGCAGCCTCAATCGACCTGCTGCCTCTGATACAACGAAGACCTCAACATCATTCTTACCGGGCCGGAAGGCTGTGTCGGGTACCATGGCCGTAAACTTCGTGACACGACCTTCCCGATAGGTGCGTGTCACGGCCCGGATTACGCTGTTCACAGCTACTGCCAAGTTGAGCGGACCAGCATCCTCGCGCGAAAACACGCGGCCCGTAATATGGGCTGGCACAAACGCCGCCTCCGGATCCACATTCTCGAAGGCAGTTGGCCAATCCAGTTCAACGATATAGTTGCCTGCCTGTACCACACTGAAGTCGCTGACGCGCGAGCCGAAGAGCTCATTGTGAGGACCAATCCTGAATAGCCCATCGGGCTTTGTCCCCGAACCAAACAGGGAGAGCTTCCGCTCCAGGCTGACATATTTGGCCTCAAGAGCAGAATCGAACACAAACCGCTCAAGAGAATCATTGAAAACGATCTTCTCCTTTCTCGTTGCCACGGATAGATCAAGCGCTGAGCAGCCATCGACGGGCCAGGGGAGTCGGATGCCCAGGAGGTCTGCGATGGTGGGTAGAATATCGATCGTTTCCACGTTGCGGTCGCTAACGACCGCCTTATGTTGGTCGGGCGCCTTAATGAAGAGGGGTACCGACAGGATGTCCTGATAGTTTGATTCGGTGAGTGGCCGTCGCCCATCAGCACGCCGAAAGCTGACCCCGTGGTCGGCTGTTATGACGATAATGGATCGGTCGTAGAGGTTAACCGCCCTAAGTCTAGCAACAAGCTTCCCGAGCAACTTGTCCATAAAGCCGACCTGAAGAAGATAACGCTGAAATCCCTGCATAGTTTCCCACTCGTCATCGCTCCAGATGTCTTTAGCTGCGCCATGAGGTAAAAATGAGAAGTCCACAGGCCCATACCTCTTTCCAGAAGGCAGGTACATGTATGGCACATGGGGAAGCTGGACATGCAGAAAAAATAGAGTTGGCTGCTGGGTGAAATGAATCGATTCAATGTATGTCTCGAATAGTGAGGCCTGGTCTTTTGTTTCCCATTTCCCAGGCTTCACTTTTATATCTTTTTCCGTTCCGTTGCTGTGCGTGGCGAAGTCCTTCCAATGACCCTCGATGGGGGGCAACAAAGCGGTAAAGTATGGCGGGAGTAGGATGTGACGATACACGATGGACACATCAGAGAGTAGAGACTCCATCCGCTCTGAAAAGCTCGCATGGCTCCTGCTGCTATCGCACAATTGATCCGGGCACAACCGTGTTACCGTCTCAAATACCTGTAAGTTATAGGTTCCGCCCAAGAGGGTGAATAGATTGTGAGGGTGGTCGGCTGCCGTCGCCAGGCGCCGGTCTGGATAATTGCCAGTCAGGATGGCTGGAACCGCATACTCTGTCCCATCGGCCAGGGTGGTGGCGTTTCGAAACCAGGTGGCGTCCCGCGCCAGGGCTGCAAAATTGGGATAACGTATCGAATCTATCTGGTGGTGTTCGTCCATGAGCGAGGTTATATCGAATTCGTCAAATACCACCATTATCACGGGAGTGGTAGCATCAACCTTGGGGTTAATTGTGATGGGATCACCATCTCTTAAGACAACCTTGGAAACAGGAGTATGGAACAGAAACAGTCCTGGGAAGAGCAGCAGCGCTGGTGAAAGAACAGTCAGAACACTACGAAGCGGATGAAAACGTATATAGCTTATGGCTGCCACCATACCCAATATGGCGGCAGCCGTTAAAAGAGTCGCACCGGGAATTCCACTCATCTGCTTTAATACAGGCAGGGCGATCCCAGCCACGAGGCCAGCCACCACAAGGCCATGCATCCCTTTGCGGACCCGCCGGCCGAACAGCCCGGCCATCCACTCGATCAAAACGGCAATCGTGGGGAGGAGGATGCACAGAATAAGGACAAGTAGAATAATATCCAGCGGCTTCGAGCCATGGGCAACAAAGAACTGTACATGCCTGGACAGAAGGTCAAACAACGGCTGAGCAAGCGCGAAACTGAACAGGACAAAGATGTGCAGAGCATCTATAAGAAAATCGTTCTTTTGTTGCATGATGCCCTGTCGAATATACATACCGAGTTTATTGGCCACCTCAATTCCCGGTTTTATCATTTAGATCCTCGCTTGAGCGAAATACAAAATACGGGTTCCGGACGTCAACATTTTACGTTGTACAACATCAAAGGCCCTACCCAGACACTGTTCGAAATACTCGATTTCATAATCGGCATAGTTGTCTTGCTTGTTGCGCAACAATGTCTTTACCATCGGATCTTCCTTAGTTACGAACTCTATAACTAAGGAGGTACCCAAGCTCGCCAGCCAGTCTACGAACTCCGTGAGTGGAATATTGGCGCTGATCACCACATGATGGATTAGGGCAAGGCAGAGTGTCAGGTCCGGTTTGCCACGCTCTATAAGTGCCTTGCGCTCCAATCCGCGCCAGCCGAGATTAGGTGAGGCGTCGACTAGGTTGCTAACCAATGGCAGTATCGAGGTATTGCCTTCGGCCTTAAGTACCTGGTAGAGACGCTCTATAGACAATTGATCAGCATCCATGGCCACTACGTAACTGGCATTTTCCGCGGCGATCCGAGAAAAAGTTCCGATATTACACCCCAGGTCCCATACCAGTTTCCAGGGGCGTGACAGGACCACATTGCGCACGAAGGTTATCTTTATCTCGCGATCAGTCTCAGTGTAGCTGTTGTCATTGGCGTAGTCCGACCATTGCGACCCTGCACGTTTCCACGTCAGGCACCGAATGATCTTGTCGAGACGACTTACGTTTGCCTTGATCAGGGCTTTATTGAAGCCAGCGGCGCGCAAGTCTCCCTTGGTGTCCTTCTGTGTCTGAGCGTATTTTGCCTGCATCTTGCTTTGCAGGTAGACATGCATGAACACGCCTGGACGCAGAAGATCGCGGAACGACATGAGACTATTGCAGTGTTCCGGTTCGATGCCATCGATGCTTCCGCGCAACCATGCCTGAAAGGAAACGTTCTTGTAGGCCAGAAGAAAGAGCGGATATAGGAACATCTGACAGAACTGCCGGTATCCGACCCACGGGTCTCCAGGGGTTAACTTTTCAAACGACGGGACGTCAATGAAGATAGGCTTCGCACCCTTCCACTGAATATTAAATGCCGATGAGTCCTTTAGAATCATATCTTCATCTAGCGCCACAAGCAGTAGCTCAAGCAGCAATAAAGCGGCGTCTTTTAACATCCCGAAGGACCACTCGTAGGGGTATGAAATGAACGGGATGATCTGATGGTTGAGGACAGCAGCCCATTCCCCCACTTCGGCTGAAGTCAATTCCCCTGTAGGATCGATCCGCTCAGTGTGGACCAGTTTCCCCTCGGCCATGAATCGTGGGAAAAATGTCGTAGACGACAAAGCCTCCCATTCGCTCAGCGCTCTCTCGCTCAAGCCCCGGAGGACTGCGTTGGTACCATAGAAAACCCTACTGTCCCGGTCACGAAATGATCCAGGCTCAAGTTGATAGTTTGTACTATATAATACCGGGCTCTTGGTGGTAGGCATCATTGCGGCAGGCACATGTCGTCCCAACTAAACCTTGCGGACGATCCCGAAGCAGAGATAGTTTAATTTTGTATCTTCCTTTTCTTCTCACCTATCCTAAATAGTGAAGCAAAACGATTCCAATATAATTTCAAGATAACCACCAAAGCAGCCCCGCCACCGAGCAGTAGCTGCAGGAGCATGCTTCCTGATCCCGGATCCAAATACGCATAGGCAGGGATTCCCGAGAGCAGCACAAATACAGTTATGGACACGAGGATTAAAATAAGGTTTCGTTTTTTATGTGACATATCTTATCTCCCATTATTTCCTCAAACCTTTTAGCTGAAATCCCTCGGTTAAATAACGTGAATTGAGCTATTCTGGCTTTGAAGGGCTCTTTTAGCCATGTCAGCGCCTCTAGGGCCAGAAATCTTAATAAGATGGGGCGTAATAAAAATATTCCTGCCCTCGCAATCCCCCTCGCTCAGGACCGACCGTGAGATCTGGTCTCTCTCAGCCCGGCGATCCAATTGTAGATTCTGGCGATCAGATATCCGAGAACAAATCCGACTACGAAACCATAGGCGAATCCGATCAGACTGCCGACGAACGTCACCCGATAGCCGATGAAGAATTGACTAAGTAGAGATAGATGCGGACCAACAACATCCCCTCCCTTGAGTACAAGCCAGTTCGTGGCAATAAAAACGACAAATACAGCGATGGTCCCGGTAACAAAACCTTGGACCGTCGCGTTCAGTTTCAGAACCCGAGTGAGTACTACCTCCTCAAGAGCCTTTTCGTCTCCTGCCACGGTCTGTCCCTCCTATAAATAGTCAGCGAATTTTCGCAGGAGCTGCCATTCTGCTTGACGACGGACAAACGCCATGTAGAGAAACACGGTAGCGTTTCTTAGAAAGGCAAAACCCCAACCTGCGACGAAGCCACCAACGAATCCGTAGGCCAATCCCAAGACGCTCCCGGATGGCGTGACGCTGTACCCAGGGAAGTATTGGCTGAGCAGTTGGAGGTTCGGGCCGACAACCCCTCCTCCCTTCAGCACAAGGATGATCGTTGCCAGGAACAAAAGCAACCCGGATGTTATTCCCAAAGAGAGGCCAAAAGCCAAGCGGTCGAGCCTGAGAAAGACTCGGGCGAGCGCTCCCTCCACTGCCTCCACAACTTTTTCCACTTCGACCTCGGCCTTGACCTGAACCTCTTCGAGGTACTCATGGTCCGTGTTAACATTCCACAAGTCGTTCTCCTCCCCCAGCGTTAGGTTACGGACTGCTAGCATTCCTGTGAGCATCGCGTGATCCTGGTTATTATAGCGGTGCAGCCCGTTGCGGCCGATCGTCTGGAAGTTTTCAAGGCCATCAACGAATTCCCGAACGGTGACCAGGTAGTCGCGGTAGTCGGAATCATAGACGGGATAGGCCTTTGGCACACGGCAAACGCAGCCGTCCTCGATATCGGCGGAGCTAGCCAGGCCGACACGATCCACTTCTCGCTTTCCAAGCTCGATGAGGTCCGCGTCCGTCATCTGCCACAGCTGATCTCCTTCGGTGCAGAAGTACTCGAGACCCAGGCTCGTCTTGGCGGGATCGGGGACCATTTCGGGGCTCCAGTTCTTGAAGTTCTGAATCCGACCCACCTTGACATCCGGATCGTGGATGTAGATC
>Ga0066710_100000986_pt1 | contig 19771 bp, 15 predicted proteins | sample GraSoiAngelo_159_FD_79666 | JGI IMG/M metagenome (GOLD analysis project Ga0066710, IMG submission 79666) | Grasslands soil microbial communities from the Angelo Coastal Reserve, California, USA - 14_1009_16_40cm | ecosystem: Environmental > Terrestrial > Soil > Grasslands | place: USA...
GGTCCCGAGGGTTGTGTCTTCGAATCAGGCAATGGCAGCAGCGGCCGGGGCTGCGGTTCCTTCCGGCACTGCCGTTTTTCCATCTGGGCAAATCAAGTCGGAGAAATCGCCTCCCGCTTCGGTCGTGGAAGCCGCGGCCCAGATAACTGCAACGGTGGCCGATACTTCTGCAATCAAGTCCGGTCCCATCCTGAACGGCGGAATGGAGTCAAAGTCCTGGCTCTCGGCGAATAAATACATTGTCGGAACTCTTCTCCTGGCGGCAGTTGTAGTCGGCGCCATCCTTCTGCTGCGTTGAATTGGGGTGCAAACGGCCCATTCTCAAGCCTAGAAAAACCTTAAGCACAGAGGCCACTGAGGTTTTGCGTGAATCAGGCCTCGGTGGGGAGGGTGAAGACGAACGTGGCGCCGTGGTTCAGTTCGCTTTCGGCACGGATCGATCCGCCGTGGGCGAGCATGATGTGTTTGGCGATGGCGAGGCCGAGGCCGGTCCCTCCGGACTCGCGGGAGCGAGCCTTGTCGATGCGATAAAAGCGTTCAAAGAGACGGGGCAGATGCTTGGAAGGAATGCCGGCGCCGAAATCCTGGACGTAGAACTCGACTCCCCGTCGGGAGGGCCGTGCGCCCAAGACGATGCGTCCGCCGGCGCGGCCGTATTTCATCGCGTTGTCGATGAGGTTGGAGAAGACCTGGTGAATGGCCTCGCGGTCGGCTGAAACTGCAGGCAGGACTTCTGGTCCGCCGTTGTGATTTTGAGAGTTTTCAATCTGCAACTCCACGCCCTGACCGCGCGCAATCTCGCGAAAACTCTCTTCAGCGTCGTGCAGCAATTCGATAGGCGGAACCGCATCGGGGTCAAATCGGGTTTCGCCGGATTCCACGCGGGCCAGGGTCAGCAGGTCTTCGGTGAGGCGTGACATGCGCGCGGCATTCTTGCGGATGATTTCCAGGAACTCGCGGTGGGGAGCTCCGTTTTCCGGCACGCTGTCAAGTAGAGTTTCGGAGTATCCCTGAATCGAGGTCAGGGGCGTGCGGAGTTCGTGAGAAACGTTGGCGATAAAATCGCGGCGAGTTTTCTCGACCCGCTCCGTCTCGGTGAGATCGCGAAGCACGGCGACGGCGCCTCCGCCGGGCAGAGGAGCAGCGGTCACGTCGAAAGCGCGGCCGGGAACGATGGACGTAGCACGCGCAGTCTTGACCTGCCTGGCATTGGTTGCGGTCTTGACGGCGGCGAGGAAGTCGGGGTCGCGAATGGTTTCAACCACAGGAGCATTCAGACGAGCGCGCTGCGGAATGAGGCGGTCCATGGGCTGGTTCGCCCATTGCACGAGGCCGTCGGCGCTGATGGCAATGACCGCGTCCTGCATGCTGTTGAGCAGAGTTTCGAGTTGATGCTGGCTGGAGTGCACGGCGGCGAATGTGCGCTCGATCCGGCTGGCCGTCTTATCGACAGCAGCGGCGACGAGGCCGATCTCGTCGAACGTGGAATCCGATACCCGGGCTTGGAGGTCTCCGTCAGCGATGCGAGCGGAGACATCCACGATGCGCTGTAACCGCCGGGCAGAAAAAGTGGAGGCGATGGCCGCCACGAGAAGAGCGGCGGCGAAGGCCAGCGTCGAGCCCCAGAACATCTTGCGGCGCACTTGAGCTTTGACGGCTTCGACGTCGGAAAGTGGATAGGCGAACCGGACCGCGCCGCCAGAGATTGGAGCAGCAACGTAGAGGAATGGAATTCCTAAAGTTGCGCTGCGACGCTCGTTGCTGCTGGTTTTTCCGGCGAGAGCGGCGGCAAACTCTTTCTGCGAGGCGTGGTTCTCCATGGTGGCGGGATTGCCTTCGGAGTCGGCGAGCACCTTGCCGGCAGCGTCGATGATTGTGGCGCGGGCTCCGGCCGCCAGGCCTTCCTGAGCTGCGATTTCGGTGAGCGAATGAGTACGGTCGGTCTCGACACGGTGGGCGAACAAAAGCGTTTTCTGAGTGAGGTCGCGCTCAACCTCGGCGCGCAAAGAGGATTCCCAGGCACTGCCCAGCGTGAAATCCAGAGTAATGGCGGTAACGGCGATTACAACCAGGAACGTGGCCAGCAGTTTGAAGAAGATCCGATTCTTCACCGTCTCCTCATTTGGGGGACTCGAAACGGTATCCGGCACCGCGCACAGTTTTCAGATAGCGCGGGTTCTCCGGGTCCGGTTCGATTTTCTCACGGATGCGGCGAACGTAGACATCCACTGAGCGGGGAGTGACATACGAGGTGTCGCGCCAGACGGAATCGAGCAGATGGTCGCGGGTGAAGACGCGTCCGGTGTGGCGGGCGAAGTAGTCGAGCAGGCGGAACTCGGTCGCGGTGGTGGAAACGCCTTGTCCGCGCACAGTGAGAGTCATGGCGGAGGGATCGATCTCGATTTCGCCGACCTTCAGGGGACTCGGAGGCAGTGGGCGCTCAAAGCGGCGCAGTACGGCCTTGACTCGGGCAACGAGTTCACGCGGGCTGAAGGGCTTGGCAAGGTAGTCGTCGGCGCCGAGTTCGAGGCCGAGGACGCGGTCCGCTTCGCTGCTCTTTGCTGTCAGAAAGATCACGGGAACAGCGGCCAGGCCGGGAGTCTGGCGGACGGTGCGGCAGAGTTCGAGCCCGTCTTTGCCGGGAACCATAATGTCGAGAATGAAGAGCGCGGGACGCTGTCGCTCAGCGTCGGACAGTACCGTGGCACCTGTGGGATAGACGCGCACGCTAAAGCCGTCATTTTCGAGGTGGTGGCGGACCAGGCGGGAAATGTCGGGGTCGTCCTCGACAACGAAGATGCTTGGCTTCACGTGTCTATTGTAGCGGTCGTGAGCGGGTTGTTAGTACGGGGAAGCGGGAGTCAGCGATGATTTTCATCGAATTGTAACAATCAGATTTCTGGCGAGGTCCAGGTGGATGGACTTACGTGGTGGGATGGCTGTGGTAGCGCTGTATTCAGTGATGATGGCGGGACCGGGATATTTCTTGCCTTGGCGGAGTTCGTCTCGGGAGTAGATCTTCGTTCTTAATTTCTTACCGTCGAACAGGACTGAGACTTCGGGCGAGGAAATCGAGCCGAGCTTTGCTCGGCCTGGACGAGCCAGAGCGCCCGTCCCCACACCATCCGTGCCCACACGGGCATTGGCGATGCCCAACGGTGGGGATTTCACGACGGCGCGGAGGCGTAAAGTTACGAGTTCGACTTCGCGACCGGGGTGCGTGTATCCGTAGCGGCGCTTGTGTTCTTTTTGGAAGGCTTCGATCAGATTCGCGTCGGCGGGGACATTCAGTTCGTAGCCCTGGCCGCGATAGCGAATATCCACGCTGCGGCGGTAAATTGCGCTTCCTTTCCAACCTTCGCTGCGAAGATCTTTTGCAGCGCGACGTTCGAGAGATGAGAACTCGCGATTCAGGTCTGCGGTTGGTACTTTGTTCGAGACGCGCCAGAGGACGGTACGCGAGTAGTCTTTGACGACGTCGCTCGCCAGAATGCCGAGAGCGGATAGCGCGCCGGGGAAGGCGGGCACGATGACGTGCGGAATGCTGAGGGCTTCGGCCAGGGCGCAGGCGTGCAGGCCTCCGGCGCCGCCGAAGGCGACCAGGGCGAAGTCGCGAGGGTCGTGTCCCCGCTCGATGGAGACTACGCGGATGGCTTTCTCCATGATTGCGTCGACTACGCGAATGACACCGGCTGCGAATTTATCGAGAGGGAGTGGGCTTCCCTGATGCTTGAGCCATTCTGTGGTGATGCGGCAGGTGCGATCGAGATCGAGAGTGAAATCGCCGCCGAGGAAGCGGGTGGGCTGCAGGCGTCCGAGGATGAGATTCGCATCGGAGACGGTGGGCTGGGTGCCGCGTCCGTAGCAGATGGGGCCGGGATCGGCTCCGGCGGATTCGGGGCCGACGCGAAGAACGCCGCCGGCATCGAAGCGCGCGAGCGAACCTCCACCGGCGCCGACGGTGTGAATGTCGAGCATGGGGACGCTGATGGGAAGGCCGGCGACCTGCGCGTCGCTGGCGGTGGTGATCGCACCTTCGACCAGAGAGACGTCGGTGGAGGTGCCTCCCATGTCGAAGGCGATGATGCGAGTGAAGCCGCTGCGGCGCGCGGAGACGGAGGCGCCGACAACGCCTCCGGCGGGGCCGGAGAGAACGGTGCGGACCGGTTCGCGGGCGGCAGAGGCAAGCGAAGTGATGCCTCCGCTGGATTGCATGACGAAGATGCGCGGGTTCCGCATGCGCTGAGGTCCCTCAGGGGCTAAAGCCCTAGTCATCTCACGAGTGGTCTTCGCAGCGCTGAAGCGCTGCGCCACCCGAACACTCTGGTCTCCCGACACGCTCTTCTCTACTGGATTCACTCTTCCCTGGAAGGCTGAAAGATAGGCCGCGCATCGCTCGAGGTTCTGTAGATAGCGCTGCATAACAGGCTGCAGGTAGGCATTGATGACGACGCTCGAGGTGCGCTCGTATTCGCGGAATTCGGGGAGGATCTGGTGCGAAATTGAGAGCGGGAGCCCGAGCGGTTTGAGGGCTTCCGCAATCGCCCATTCGTTGTTTGGATTCGTGAACGAAAAGAGCAAAGAGATGGCGATGGATTGTGGGCGGTATTCGGAGACTCGAGAGATGAGGGATTGCAGATCTTCGCGAGTTGGAGAAGTCAGAATTTCGCCATCGCAGCTTGTGCGTTCGTTGACTCCGAAGCGCAGCTCGGCCGGTATCAGTGGCTCGATGCGCTCAAAAAAGAAATCGTAGAGCTTGGGGCGGGCCTGGCGACCGATTTCGATGGCGTCCTCGAATCCGGAGGTGGTGACCAGCGCTGTGCGAGCACCCTTGCGCTCCAGCAGAGTATTGGTTCCGACAGTCGTACCGTGGAGGAGCACGAACTCACCTTCGTGGGCGACTTTCCGGAGGGCCTCGACGATGGCTTGGGACGGATCGGCAGGAGTGGAAAACACCTTCAGCATGCGCAGGCGGCCACGCTCAAACCAGACACAGTCGGTGAACGTGCCGCCAGTGTCGACGGCGACGCGAAGAGGTTGGGAGCGGCGGCGCATGGAGTGAAACCGGAAAGTCAGGTTAACACCGACGTGATGCTTCTGCTGCCCGGGCAAGAAGCGGACGGCGCCGCGCCAGGCGGTACCTACTAGTTGTGAGCTACCGGGCCGTCACTTTTAGCCGGCGGGAGTAAGTCTTTGGCAGGCAGCTTGGCGTCGAAGACCAGGTTGAAGAACCCGACCATCATCTCATCCCAATTCTGTTGGCCCCAAGTCACCGTTTTGGTCGGGTCAGGGTTCTCAGGATTACTTGGGGAATTGTCGAAATGTGCCGTGCACTCGATCTTTGTGCCTTTCGGGAGAACGATCGGTTCAGCCAGGTCGTACCAAAGTTGCCAGTGCCAATTGTAGGCAGGGACTCGCAGGAGTATCTGAGTATCGCCATTAGGAAATATCAGACGATATTCGAAGTCCTTACCACGCGTATGCATATGAGGATGAAGTCCGGCGAGCTTCACTTCCCTGGGGACCTCGTATGACGCATCCACTCGGTAATTTGGCTCTCCGGGAGGAATCTTGAATGTCCCGTTCACCGCCGAAAGAGTGAGGACTCGCTCCATTGGGACATCTTTCGCGAAGATCAATCCCAGCTTGGTACGGTCGCTGGTGGCTTTGCCCGTCGGAGTGTAGTGCACTTCGAAGACAATGTCGGAGCCGGCCTTAATCAGTTTGGCCTGGCCCGGTCTTAGAATTTCGGCCGGCTGACCCGGCGCATAACCGACCAGGAAGTCGCTGGGAAGCGCACTGGTGTCGACCTTCTCATCGGCTTTTGGCGGCGGAGCCTCGAAGAAGACGCCCGGTTTCTTGTCTTTGAAGTAATTGGATCCAGGCTCGCGGATATAGGCGATGATGTGGTGCACCACGGAGCGGTCGGTCGGACGCACCTCTGCCGCCTGGATCCATTTGTCCTCAGTGAAGCCGGTTGGCACGATCACGTACTGATACTCGACCATGCCCGAGGCAGGTACGGCAAAAGGCTGGGGGAGCTGAAAGATCGCATCCGGCTTCGGAACACTCCAGCCCTCGGCAAAGTTCAACGGTGGAGGCATGTCTTGCGGATCGCCCTGCGGTGCGCCGGTATTCGCCCAAACCAGAATTGTGCTGATGTCTTTTTCGGTGAGCGAGCGATCATTGGAAAAGTGCCCGTAGCTGGGATCGGCAAACCACGGAGGCATGCTTTTCTGGCGAACCGCACGTTTCATGCTAGCCGCCCACGGGCGCGCTTCCTCATAAGTAAGCAGCGAAAAGGGTGCGGCTTCGCCCGGGCGATGGCAAGTCTGGCAGTTCTTCTGCAGGATCGGCGCGACGTCCTTGGCGAACGTCACGCTGCCAGCACTAGGGTTCTGGCAAAAAGAATAAGTACCCAGACAGAGCGCAACCAGCAGTGTCGAAAGTGTGCGGCCCATGAAACTCATTCCTCGAAGAGCGCAATGTCAGCCCGCTTTTGAGAAAAGAGTATACAGGGATCCCTTCGGGTATGCCGGTCTCATCCTGTTGTAGTGAATGCCAAAGTGAGCAGGGTCTTCTGCTCGACTTCATGCGCCTTGGCGCTGCCGGTGGACGGGCTCGCGCTGGAGCTGCGCTTTACCGACAACACCGGACGGTCCCCGGCGAGGCGCCGCAGGCGCGGCAACATGTTGAATAGCGCTCCCATGTTCGCAGGCTCTTCCTGCACCCAGACGATGTCGCCGTGCGAACCGTGACGATCGAGCTCCGCGACCAACTCCGCTTCGGGGAATGGATAGAGTTGTTCCAGAAACACGATTGCCGTGGAATGATCTTTTCTCTTCTTGCGTTCGGCGCGCAGTTCGTGGCCGATTTTCCCCGTGCAGATCAGGATTCGTTCAGCCTCACCGATCTCGGTATCGGGGATTACGTTCTGGAAATTCTTGTCGGTAAAGTCTTCGATCGGCGAAGACGCGTCGGGGTGACGCAGCATGCTTTTTGGGGTGAACACGACAAGCGGCTTTCGCCAGTGGCGCAAGGCCTGGCGGCGCAGGAGGTGGAAATACTGCGCGGCGTCTGAAGGCTGGGCGATCTGGATGTTGTCTTTCGCGGCGAGCTGGATGAAGCGCTCGATGCGCGCGCTGGAATGCTCCGGACCTTGTCCTTCGTAGCCGTGCGGAAGCAGCATGACCAGGCCGGAGAGCAGGTTCCACTTGGCTTCTCCGGCTGAGATGAACTGGTCAATGATCGCTTGCGCGACGTTGGCGAAGTCGCCGAACTGCGCTTCCCACAGCACAAGCGCTTCCGGATAGTCGCGGCTGTAGCCGTATTCGAAGCCGAGCACGCCGGCTTCAGAGAGAGTCGAGTTGTAAATTTCGCAGCGCGACTGACCTTGCGTGATGTTTTCCAGCGGTACGTATTCGGTCTCGTCTTCGATGTCGATGAGAACGGAGTGACGCTGGTTGAAGGTTCCGCGGCGCGTGTCCTGGCCCGATAGGCGAACCGGTATACCGCCTTTCACCAGGCTGGCGAAGGCGAGGGATTCAGCCATGCCATAGTCGACGGCGCGCTTGCCGATGCCCATCTCGGCGCGCTGTTCCAGCAACTTTTTCACCTTGGGGTGAATGTGAAATGTTTCCGGATACGTGGTCAGGCGACTCGTGATCTCGGCTAATTCTTCTGGGGAGAGGCCTGTCTCGACTTCGTATTCGGGCCGGTGGCGGCCTCCGAAATACTGGCCCCAATATTTCGGGAGCTCGCGCATGAGCGGTTTGTGCTTCACGTTACCAGCTTTTTTCTGCGCCGCTTCGAACCCGGCCTTGACGGCAGCCGCTTGTGATTGCGCGTCCGAAGCGCCAGTATCCTCGGCATAGATTTGCCACAACGGCGGATGTCCCTTGATCTTCCTGTAGAGAATGGGCTGCGTGATGGTGGGATCGTCGACCTCGCTGTGGCCGTGGCGACGATAGCCGATCAGATCGATCACGACATCGGTGCCGAACTTGTAGCGGTATTCGACCGCCATGCGCGCGACGCGGACGACGGCGTCAACATCTTCTCCATTCACATGGAAGATGGGAATCGACTGGCGTCGTGCGATACAGGCGGCGAAACGGGTGGAGTGCTCTTCGTGATAGTCGGTGGTGAATCCCAGAAGATTGTTGGCGATGACGTGAATGGTGCCGCCGACGGTGTATCCGCGGAGGTCGGCGTAGTTCATGGTCTCGGCAAGAATTCCCTGCCCGGCGAACGCGGCGTCTCCGTGGACGAGCAAAGGCAAATACTTTTCGCGGCCGCCTTCACCGGTACGATCCTGCTTGGCGCGAGTGCGGCCCACGGTAACGGGATCGACGGCCTCGAGGTGGCTGGGGTTCGAGACCAGGTGGATGTGAACTTTCTTCCCGCTGCGCGTGATGTATTCGCCGGTCGCCCCCATGTGATATTTCACGTCGCCTGAGCCGAGGACACTGCGCGGGTCCACATCTTCGAATCCGGCGAAGATTTCTTCGGGCGGGCGGCGGGCGACGTGGGCGATCACGTTGAGGCGTCCGCGATGGCTCATACCCATGACGAGTTCGACTGCGCCACGTTGTGCCGCCGTTTCAAGAATCTCATCGACCAGGGGCAGCAGAGCGGTCACACCCTCGAGTGAAAAGCGCTTGCTGCCGAGATAGCGCTGCTGCACGACCTGCTCGAAGACGTCGGCGCGAATCAGCAGGTCGAGAATGCGCTGCTGATCTTCGGGCTGCGGTTCCGACTCCATGCGCTCATAAATCCAGCGGCGGCGCTCGGGATCGGAGATGTGGTTGATCTCGACTCCGATCGTGCTGGAGTAGATGGCGCGGGCTTCGCGCGCGTATTCCTTGTCGATATCGAGAGCGGGATGCGAACGCGGGCGGAGGAAGCCAAGGGGGTCGAGGTCGCCTTCGAGGTATCCCCACTCGCGGAAGGCTTCAAACACGCGGTCTCGGTTCAGGTTTGTGCCATTGTCCGGCGATTCTATGAGTGCGGCGCGGGCGCCGTCGGAAGTCCTGGTTTTCGGGGTAGCCATATGAGTGCAGTACCTAGGATAAAGGATGCGCGGGCGAATGCAGGGGATTCGGGGGGGACAAGGTGGCAGCCGGAATCAGCAACTGGGTGGCGCGATCCGTCTTGGTGGGCCCACCAGGATTCGAACCTGGAACCAACAGATTATGAGTCTGCTGCTCTAACCGTTGAGCTATGGGCCCCGCGAAACTCAATCTAGCATATTCGAGGGGACGCATCTCCGATGGACTAATCTCAGCTTGCCAGCGGGCCGACGTAAGATTCTGCGGTACCCCGGGGGCTGAAGCCCTCCCGAGAAGGCCGGGTTAGCGCAGCGCCGAAAGCGCTGCGCTAACCAAAATCAAGCCCGCAATGTCAAGCCCAACAGAAGACTTCTAGCAGTTTCTAGGCTCCGGCGCTGCGTTGCAGTTTACCGGATGCAGCGCGCGCCACCAGTTCTTCCAGCGAAGGCATGGACTCAGGAGGTATGAGTTTGGATTCAGTGAGCAAACCTCCGCCGCGGATATTATCCGTGAGCATTTCCAGGGCGAGGTCGGCATTGGGGCGAATGTAGATGGTGGCCGCAAGCATGCCTGTACGTACCCAGGCCTGACCGGTCTTGGGCATTCCGTCGCAACCGGTGAAAGGAATCCTTAGCCAGCGCTCGCGATCGCCGATGGCGACTTCGCTGAAGGCCTTCCGCGCACCCGCAGCCATGCTGTCATCCTGTGCTCCCACAAGATCAATGCGCGTCTCCTGCGAGGTGCTGAGGCGCAGCCAGGAACTTACAGTTCGATACGCGCTTTCTTCGGTCCAGTTCGCGCGCATGGTCTTCACTTGAATGTTCGCAGGCTTGGCCCGTTGCATTCCGGCGGAGCGGTCTTTGGCCGCGGAGCTGTTGGCCGGGCCTTCGATGTAAAGCACCGAGCCACCGCGCGGTAACAGGGCAGCAAACTGTTTGCCTTGAATCTTGCCAATTTCCTGGTGATCGGAACTGATGGAAAAAACCGGGACCTTGTACGCACGCCGTAATTCGGGGACGTAGTCGGCTTCATGATTGAGGATGACCCATCCAATACCTGCGGCCGCGGCGGCGCGGGCGACTTGAGGGAAGGCGGTCCCTCCGGCGGGCTCGAACACAATCGCGTCGGGGCGCGCCGCAGCGGAACCTTGAACGAACTGCAACAGTTGCTGGCTTTGCGTCAGGCCGTCATTGTTGGCGTGAATAATTTTCAAGTCGACGCCCAGACGGCGAGCCGACTTCTCCGCGGCTGTTGCCTGTTCTTGTTGGTAGTCGTTATCGTCGTTCGTCAATGAAAGCACGAAGCTGAGCCTTTTCATCGGTCACCCTGAGCAGAATCTTATTCCAATTGAGATGAGCACCGAAGTAACCACGGTAACCGCGCGAGTCCCTCGAAGCTTTGACACGAGTACTTATTGAGAATCGACAAACCGTGGAAAGAACTTCACTGGCCAGCGGACGCACCGTGTGCCATTTGTCCGGCGAACGCTTTCAGGCTTGCTTGCAGCGCGTTGTGGCAGGTCTGGGAGAGAGTGGTGAAACGGAATGGTTGCAGCCATCCCTGAGTCGCCCACATGGGAAACAGCATCTGCGCCTTGCCGCGGATGGTCGAGCCATCGATGTGAAAGATCAGATCCACTTCGACCTTCTCGTCCAGTGGTTTCTCCAGATGGATGACTCCACCGGTCGTCGAAAGCTGATGGATCGCGGCGCGTAGTTGCCGCCGGTTGGGCAGGCGGATGAGCACCAGCACGGAACCACGCAGCTTGGCGCGAAACGGACGGTCCACGGCTACCCTCTCGTCATGCGACACGTTCCCAGCGCGTAGATCCGAAGCTTCAGACATGTGTTCTCCAAAGTATGGCAGCGCACGTCAGCCAGAGCGAGTTACGGAAGAACAGGGACGGAATTGCTTTTGGCAGGCTGGGGCGGCCCAGCTACTTCTTGGCCAGAGGAGCTTCGGAGTTGGTCGAGAACAGATTGTAGGGCCATGACTGTTTGCCGCCCGATCTAAGGGACGGCGGCGAAGTAGCGCTGGCAGCTGCCGCGTCGGCGGCCGGTTGGAGAGGCACGTTCCAGTCTTCCGGAGGATTCGCAATTCCCCAAACGTTTCCGTGCGTGTAGAGCGCGACTCCGATCAGGAAGTGCGCGCCTTCGTTGCCCAGGGGCAAGCAGCTCGCCACACGCCCTGTGACACTTCCCCCGCCGGGCAAGTCGCTCAGGAGAATAGGAGTGCCGATCGAAAGTGCGCGGGAACTGCGAAAGCCGCATCCCTGGCAGCTGACGACCAGTGCGACACATTTCTCGGCGAAGGCGTGGGTACGGTCAAGGCTGGTCACGCTGATGGGGATCTCCACTCGCAGACGTGTGCCGCGTCGGGTCGCTTTGGGCGTGAGAATTTCCATAAATGTGCTGCGGGGGAGGAAGAACTTGCAGATTGCTCTTTACTATTGTGACAGATCAGGACGTGAGCTTCCGGTTCGGAACCGCTCGAGGCGGTAACGAAAGTAACCTCGAACTCGAACCAGGAAATCAATCGGCGGTGCCTCCGCCGTCCACCACCAGTGCTGCTCCCGTCATGAACGAGGAATCGTCGGAGGCGAGGAAGAGTACGGCTTTCGCAATCTCCTCCGGCGTGCCCATTCTGCCCATGGGGCGCTTGTTGCAGTCTTCCAGATAACTCGCCCAGGACAGGCCGCGCATTTTCGCGTCGGCAGGGAGCATGGGTGTTTCAACATCACCGGGGCAGATGCAATTCACGCGGATACCCTGGCGTCCGTGATCGATGGCCATGGCCTTGGTCATGAGCACGATTCCGCCCTTCGAAGCACAGTAGGCGACGGCATGATCGCCGCCAACGATTCCCCAGCCGGAGCTGTTGTTGATGATCACGCCGTGTCCCTGGGCGATCATCGACGGCAGAGCGAACTTTGACATCAGGAATGTGCCTTTCAGATTTACGTCGATTTGTTCGTCCCACTCTTTTTCGGAACACTCAAGGGCGGTTTGGGGATAGAAAACGCCGGCGTTGTTGAAGAGAACGTCGAGGCGGCTGAAGGCTTCGAGAGTCTGGGCGACGGCGCGCTGGCAGTCGGAGGCGAGGCTCACGTCGGCGCGGAGGAAGATGGCGTTGCCTCCGCTTTGCTTGATGTGGTCGGTCACGGCGGCGCCGCGCTCGGCGCTTCGTCCGGTGATGGCGACCTTGGCGCCTTCTTTCGTGAAGAGTATCGAGGTGGCTTTACCGATGCCGGAAGTGCCTCCGGTGATGAGTGCGACCTTGTCTTTTAGGCGCATTGAGTGAGTCTTGAAGAATGTGAAGACTATTCTTTCGCCGCTACGCGGCTGGTTGACTGTCTTACATCTCCCCACGGCTTACGCCGTGTGGGATGCATTCTATCGCCGCTTCCGCGGCTGGAGTCATGTCGTGCCTTACGAATCCGCACAGAACAGTTACCGGCTGGCCAGTCCGCCTGCGGTTTCTCCGCCGTCCATGGTGAACACGTGACCGGTCGCGAATGCGGCGTCGTCGGACGCGAGGTACGCGAACAGCGCGGCGATCTCTTCTGGTTTAGCGTGGCGGCGGAGCGGAATCTTCTGGCTTACTTCTTCGAGCATCGCGTCGCTGTACTCCGCGCGCTGCATGGGGGTGAGCACGTATCCCGGCGCAATGGCGCAGACCCGCACCTTTGGAGCGAGTTCGAGCGCCATGGAACGCGTGAGTTCGATGACTCCGGCTTTGGTCGCGTTGTAGTCGGCGTAGTAGGGATATCCCATGATCCCGTTGGTGGATGCGGTTTGCAGGATGACGCCGCTGCCGCGCTCCCACATGTGCCGCGCTGCAGTCTGGGCGACGTAGAAAACGCCGGTCAGGTTGACGGCGAGCACCTTCTCCCATTCTTCCGGCGTGATGTCTAGGAATTTATGGCGGATGCTGATGCCGGCGTTATTGATGAGCACGTCGATGCCGCCGGCCACGCGCACGGCTTCGGCAAACGCGGCTTCTACCTGCATCAGGTCGGTGACGTCGGCGATGATGGCTTCGGCCAGTCCCGGCAACTCGTGCCGTATCGCTTCGCAGCGTTCGGCGTCGCGGTCAAGCACGCAAACCTGGGAGCCTTCCTCCAGAAATCGGGCAGCGGTGGCGGCGCCGATTCCGCTCGCACCGCCGGTGATGAGGACGCGTTTCCCCTGCAGGCCTCGCATGCGAAAATCCTTATCAACCCACGAAGGACACAAAGGTACACGAAGGAAGTGGTACTGACAAAACGTTTAGGGGCGAAGGGATTAACTTTAGATTGGTTTGCCGCGAAAGACGTAAATCAGCTCGATGATCAAGATGACCACGACCATCAGTTCGAGGACGAATGCACGGGCCTGGTTGAACTGGTCGATCATGAAGTGATACAGCTCCTCAGCGGTTCGCAGCTTCTCCCGCACCAGGTCCTTGTAATCTGGAACGCCGACCCTCGAGGCCGCCAGCTTGTAGAGCCGGGCGGAAAACATGTCACTGAGAAACTTGATGGCATTGTCGGCACGTTCGGTCAATTCAGCCACGTCGAGCAGGACGGTATGCAGCTTGGAAGCGGCACGCGCAGTGCGCCAACGTGCCCAGAGCCTTGTGCCGCCCTTGTCGAGAAAGTCGTAGACCCCTTCCAGTTCGGTGGTCAGGAGTTCGTCATAATGGCGGAATTCGAGGAGCTGCGAATTCGCGTACTGCAAGAGCTGGATTGCCGTTTCCGCTCCTGAAGGCGTGTCATAGATAAACGCCGCGTTCCAGCCAATCACGGCCAGATCATTCGGATAGTAGGAAATACGGGATTGCAGAATCTCCTGACGCTCGCCTTCGGAGAGCATGGCCGTCTCCCCGCGAACGACTTGCGCGATGTGGTCTCTCTGCGAAGCCAGCAGGTCCGCGGCGGTGGGAGCACCTTCTATTTCGCGTAAATGAAAGATGAAGTAGTCCTCCTGGAGCCAGCGTTCGGCAGGATACGGCTTAACGAGCGCAGGAGCGGCACGCTCCAGTTTTTTTTTCGCGATGCGGGTGGCGAGACTCTCAAAGTTCGTGTCAGAGGTCCAGCGGCTCGAGAGCTGTATCAAGGTGTCCCAGTTGCCGGAGAAGGGGAGCTCGAAAACCAGGCTGACCACGCCGTAGTCGTAGTACTTAATGTCGCCTTCGAGGCGCTCACCGCCTTCGAGGATCAGGGGCTCCAAAGTCTCCTCGACGGGCGGGCGCTGGTAGCGGACGTATCCCGGGGCCTGGTGCTTGAAGCTGGCCGGGGAGGTCCGGGCACCGAGGATATCGCGCAGCTGGTCTAAGCGAATCTCCTCGCAGACGTCGAACTGGATTAGAACGAGGACGGAACCGCGCAACGGTACCGAAGGAGACTGGGCCCGTGCGGTCAACGTCTTCGATAGCTCATTACTGACGACGGGCGCCGTAGCTGTGAGTTCGCGGTCCATTATTTCGACCAGGCAGATTTCGACCAAGCGGCTGCGCGAGTAGAGAAGGAAAACGCCGTGCAGCGGCGAGAACTCTATTCTCCCAAAAAGCGGGCAATCTGGCGAGGGCTCAGCGATAGCGGCAAGCTAATGTTGGATCATAAGTGATTGATATCTATAGCCTTCTGGCAAGTTGCCACAATAGCAGACCGCCCGCCGCCAACGCGCCCAGCCCTATTCCGGTGCGTGTCATGGATGCTCGAATCTCCGCCCGGCGCTGGCGAACGCCTGCGGACTCGGGGTAGGGGTCAGCGGCAACCTCTGACGCTCCTGCTGATGCCATCTGGAGGACTTCTGCCAGGTGGAGAGCGTGGCGGTCGGAACCCTGGGCAATCTGTTCGCGGCAGCTAAAGCCGTCGGCGATGATCAGCCAGTCGGACGGTGCTTGTCGCACCGCAGGCAGGAGTTCCAATTCCCCGATGGCCATGGAAACGTCGTACTTGTCATGCGCAAAACCAAAGGAGCCGGCCATGCCGCAGCATCCGGGGGCGGGGGAGTGGAAATCGATCCCAATGCGGCGGAGAAGCGCCTCCTCGGCAGTCATTTTCATGATCGACTTGTGATGACAGTGCCCGTGCAGGAGCGCCTCACGTTCCAGACGGGGGAGCGGGACTTTTTCTGCCTCCAGGAATTCGCTGAGGAGGAACGTCTGCCGGGCCAGCGCCTGGGCTCGCTCATCTCGCGGGAACAGATTCAACAGTTCGTCGCGGAAGACGGCGACGCAGCTGGGTTCGAGTCCGACGACGGGAATGCCGGCTTCGATCTCTGTTGACAGCTCGTCGAGGATTTCCAGCAGCAGTGCCTCGGCACGGTCCAACATGCCGAAGTCGTAGAGGGGACGTCCGCAGCAAAGATTGGCCTGCGGAACCACCACCCGAAAGCCGGCGCTCTCAAGAACTTCGACGGCGGCCCTGGCAGTCGCGGGCTGGAAATAGTTGTTGAAGGTGTCGGGCCAGAGCAGAACCGGAGAACCGTCGACCTTATTTTGGCGTCGGTGAAACCAGCTCTTGAAAGTCTGGGGAGCGAAGGCAGGGATGCTTCGCTCAAAGGGAATGCCAGCGGCGAGCTTTGCAATGTCGCGCACGAACGGCAACTGCGTCGCCAGGTTGCCGAGACCGGGAAAGTTCGAGGCGATGCGCGCCCAGAGATCGATGTTGCCAAAGGCGTAGACACTGCTCGGGCGCACGCGGCCTTCGTAGTAGTGGGAAAGAAACTCAGCCTTATAGGTGGCAACGTCCACTCCCACCGGGCAGTCGCTCTTGCATCCCTTGCAGGCGAGGCAGAGATCCAACGAATCTTTGACCTCCCGGCTGCGCCAGCCGTCACAGATGACTTCGCCCTGAGTCATCTCCCACAGAAGGTGAGCGCGTCCGCGAGTGGAGTGCGCTTCTTCGCGCGTGGCGCGATAGCTGGGGCACATCACACCGCCTTCATCCCGGCGGCATTTGCCTACGCCCACACAGCGAAGCGTGGCACCGAGCAGGCTGCCGTGATCGTCGGGAAACTGGAAGTGAGTTTCGGGCTGCCATGGTGCGTAGTTCGCGCCCAGGCGCAGATCCTCGTCAAGCTTGTTGGGCTCGATGACCTTGCCCGGATTCATCCTCCATTCCGGATCCCAGGCTGACTTGAACTCGTGGAAGGCCTGCATCACCGCGGGGCCAAACATTTTCGGCAGCAATTCCGCGCGCGCCTGCCCATCGCCATGTTCGCCGGATAAAGAGCCGCCATAGCGGACCACCAAGTCAGCAGCTTCCTCAACGAACTTGCGAAACTTGGCAATGCCTTCTTCCGATTGCAGGTCGAAGTTGAGGCGGGTGTGGACGCAGCCGTCGCCGAAGTGCCCATACAGCGATCCTTTGTAGCCGAAGTCAGCCATCATCTTGCGCAGGTCGCGGAGATAGCCGCCGAGTTTTTCGGGAGCTACCGCGGCATCCTCCCAGCCTTCCCAGTTGAGCGGCTCGCCCGGAACGTGCGAAGTTACGCCCAGGCTCGCCTCGCGGATTTCCCATACTCGCGTGGCCTGCTGTTTGTCGGTGAGCAAGCGCACGTGGGGAGGGCTGGCGCCACCTCCCAGAGCTTCCATGAGGCCGCGCGCTTGCGATTCGGCTTCCGGCGCGGACTGGGCGCCGAACTCTACGAGCAGCCAGCCTCCGCCTTCGGGCAGCAGCGCCAAGCCTTCGGAGTTGATGGCTTTGCGCCGGGTGTAATACACAAGCAGGTCATCAAAGCCTTCTAGGCCGATGGGTTTGTGCGTCATGATTTGCGGCACATGATCGGCGCACTGAAAGATGTCGGGATAGGCCACGACTAGCAGAACGCGTTCGGGAGGACTTTCCACCAGCCGACACTCGGCTTCGAGCACGGTAACGCACGTGCCCTCTGAGCCAACCAAGGCCCGCGCTACGTGAAACCCATTTTCGGGCAAGAGGTAATTCAAGTTGTAGCCGGAGACTCTGCGCGGAATGTCGGGATAACGCTGACGAATGAAAGCGCCGTACGCGGCGGAAATTGCCTTCAGCCTGGAATAGATCTCGCCGCGCCGTCCGCCCAGGTGAATGAAGCGTTCCAGTTCGTCGCTGGAAGTGGCTCCGACAGTCATTCGGCAGCCATCGTAGGTGAGGATGTCGAGGGTCTCGATGTTGTCATCGGTTTTTCCCGCCATTACCGAATGCACGCCGCACGAGTTGTTGCCGATCATGCCGCCAAGGGTGCAGTGACTATGAGTGGCGGGGTCGGGCCCGAAGGTCAGGTGATATTTTTCGGCGGCGTTGCGAAGGTGATCGAGCACAACTCCGGGCTGGACGCGGGCGATGCGGCGGGCAGGATCGATCTCAAGAATCTCCGCCATGTACTTGGAGAAGTCGAGAACAACCGCTACGTTGCAACATTGTCCGGCGAGAGATGTGCCTCCGCCACGGCAGAGAAGCGGCGCACCGAACTCGCGGCAGAGCGCGACGGTGGCAAGTACATCGTCCACGTCGCGAGGAAGAACCACGCCAATCGGCACTTGGCGGTAGTTAGAGCCGTCGGTCGCGTACAGGGCGCGGCTGCCGGCATCGAACCGGACCTCGCCGCGAATCTGGGAGAGTAACGCGCGGGCGAGCCCGGACGCGTCCACTGGCGAAGAATTTGCGGCCCGCCTTATCTCCACAAGGTTGTCTGGCATGGGCCTGGTTTCTAGTCGGAAGAGGGCTTCGCCGCGTCCGCATTCTTGGTTACATTGCTGATTTGGATCTTCGTTTTATCCTCGTCGGCTCGGATGTTGATGTTGATCATATTCTTGCGGTCGTTGGACACAATGGTGCAGTGCCGCGGCTCGGAGGTGGTTACCATGGCGGCCGGAAACTTCGCCTTGTAGAACGCGCAAACTTTCTCCACCGAATCATCGCTCTCGAAGTTCGCGGTCGTGGTGTGAATTCCACCGAAGGCGGCCGAGGCGGCGCCCTCTTTCAGCACCCGCGCTCCGGGATACACTTCGATCCCCAGATTGCGCGCCGCTTCTTCGGGATCTTTGCTGCTCTCGACCGTGCCAAATGGCGTTTCCACTTTGACGTGGTCACCTTCCTGCCGCACGTGAGAACTTCTGGCCACGCGCCAGGCAAAAAATCCGATCGAAGCCACACCGAGAATTCCTATGAGGACGATCACGCCGACGACAATCAGGATGACTTTGAGAGCGCCTCCCCCCTCGCTAGGGGGTGCGGGCACCGTGGCGGCTGCGGGAAGCACGGAGCTCGCTGTCGCCGAAGGCCCAGTCGGCGGTAACGTGGATGCGAGGACCGCGGCGCCACACTTGTTGCAGAATCTGGTCCCGGGTTCCAGGTTTGCGCCACACTTGTTGCAGAAGGCCATAAATCACCTCTCGCGAATGCACAAATGAGAACAGTCGGCGCGAGTATACCGCAGATTGAATCGGAAACCGAGACGTCGGAGCTAACTCCAGAGCCGCGTGGCGTAGTCGGACATGGTGAGCCCGAGGAGAATCAGCAGGAAAAACAGCGCCGAGATCACAACCAGCTTAGTGAGTCTTTCGCTTGAGTCTTTAATGTGCATGAAGAAGAGCGCGACCAGGGTAGCTTTGATGGTGGCGATGGCGAGAGCCACAGCGGCGTTGAAGTGCCCCAAGTCCACGCCAGAGGCATACACCGTGAGCGCCGTCCCCACGAGCAGGGCGATCCAGATGGCAACGTAGGTTTTCAGCGACGAAGATGTTGAGTGTGCAGACATAAGAGCCTCACGGGTGCCGGTCGATCAAGTAGAGCAACGGAAACAGATAGATCCAGATGATGTCGACGAAGTGCCAGTACAGGCCACCGATTTCCACAGGAGTGTTGTACTCGGGGGTGAATCGCCCCTTCCATGCCAGGATCAGCAGCCAAAGGAAGATGCCTATCCCCACGATCATGTGCAGCGCATGCAGGCCGGTCATGATGAAGTAGAGTGCGAAGAAAATCTGCGCGTGTTGTGGGTTGGCGTGCTGATCGGGATGGCCCGGAATCGTTTCATCGAAATGGAAAGACGCACCGGGTACGTGATTCTCATCGAACTTCTGTTTGTACTCGATTCCCTTGATTCCCAGGAACACCAAGCCCAGAACTAAGGTCAGCGCGAGATTGCCGACCAGCATCATGCGGCGGCCGGTTTGCGCCGCCCAGACCGCTAACACGACCGTCAAGCTGCTACAGATGAGAACGGCAGTATTCGTAGCGCCCAGTTTGACATCCAGCGTTTTGCTGGCAGCGCCGAACTCGGGAAAGTACATGAGCCGGTAGATCAGATACGCGCAGAACAGCCCTCCGAAGAACATGACTTCTGTGGCCAGGAACCACCACATGCCCAGGCTGGCGGCGTCGCGCTGCTGCTGCGGTTCGGCGAAGTGATGCAGCAAGGCCGGGTCGTGAGCGTGGCCGTGCGTGGGTTGGTGAACTGCGGCAGCCTGGCTATCGGGCAACGGGCGCCTCCTGCAGATGGAGTGCGTCCAGTTCTTCGTAGTTGTAGGCTTCCCAGGTCACGACCGGCTCTTCGTCAAAGTTGAATGTCGGAGGAGGAGAAGCGCTCTTCCACTCCAGGCCCGCCGCGTTCCACGGATTGTCGGAGGCCGGCTTGCCGTAGCGCATCGACCAGAGGAAGTAAATCATGGGCAGCAAGTAGCCGACTCCAAGAATGGTTGCGCCCGCGGTCGAGAGTACGTTCAGTACCTGATATTCCGGCATGTGGCTGTAA
>Ga0066710_100000987_pt1 | contig 19764 bp, 17 predicted proteins | sample GraSoiAngelo_159_FD_79666 | JGI IMG/M metagenome (GOLD analysis project Ga0066710, IMG submission 79666) | Grasslands soil microbial communities from the Angelo Coastal Reserve, California, USA - 14_1009_16_40cm | ecosystem: Environmental > Terrestrial > Soil > Grasslands | place: USA...
AAGTTCACCGTGATGGTGCGTCCCCAGCTCGATCGAACGGAGGAGTGTTAGCCCGGCCGAACCCTGGGTGCGCTGGTTAGGACCTGTGCTTGGTCCACTTGACCGGCGGACGATACTGCGAGCCACAGCGGGCGCTGGGGGAGGTCCTCATGGCGATCATGCGTGTCCGTCAGCCTCAGGTCGTCGTCGTCGAAGGTGCGCACGCGATGCGAAGCGGAGTCCCCTCCACAGGCGGTGGCGGTCAGGTTCCCGCAGCCGAGCCCATTGGCACGCCCGCGGCGGCGACCGAGACTGAGAGCAAGCCGAATCCAGTCGTCGTCTTGTTCACACTCGTACTCGTCATCGCGATCTGGGGGTTAGCGTTCTTGGGGACTCCCCCGCTGATGAAGGTCGCGCCACCGGCAACCCTCGCCGCTGGGATCAGCCTCTTCGCGCTGCTGTACATCGTCGCGCAGGCGCTTGAGCGGTTGCTCGAGCCCCTGAGCTCGCTCGATTGGGCGACTCCCGCCGCCGAGAAGAAACGCGATCTCTCCGTCGCGTCCGCCCTCGCAAACCCGATCGACAACCTCTTGAAGGCAGCGGCTACGGCGCAGGCCGTTGTCGAGAGCGTGCGGAAGAACAAAGCCGTGCTCTTCTGGGGGCTGGCGACCCTGGCCGGCATGTTCATGAGCGCGCTGAGCGGGATCTACCTCCTCGACATCGTCATCGAGACGCCGACCCCACCGCAGCCGCTCGACATCCTCGTGACCGGTCTCGTTGTCGGCGGCGGCACCAAGCCCCTGCATGACCTGATCACGCGAATCGAGAAGGCCAAGGACAACGCGCAGGATCCGGCGGAGACCACGCCCTCGAGCTAGGCCAACGATTGCGTCGACGAATCGCGCTGGGTTACGCGATCTTCGGCTGGAGGAGTTCGAAGGCGCGCTGGCCAGCCTGGGTCGCTTCCTTCAGGCGGCCACGCTTGGTCATCGCTGCGAAGAGGGACTGGTAGGCGGCCGCGACCTGACGGCGTCCGAGTGGCTCGAGGACTTGGAGCGCTTGCTCGTACGCGCGCCCGACTGCCGCGTCCGGCGCCTTGGAGGCCGCGATCGCCTCGGCTCGGACGAGCTGGCTGAGCGCGACGCACCGCGGTGAAGCGTTCGGACTCTTGATGCTCGCCTCCGCCAAACGCTGCGCCGCATCGGGATGCCCCTGCGCAAGCTCGAGCTCCGCTCGACTCTGAAGGACATAGGCCGCGAGCCGCTCGTCGCCGTTGTCCTTCGCCATGCCGTCGGCGCGATCGAGCGCCTCGCGCGCCCGCGTGACTTGGCCGCGCTTGACGTAGACCCACGCGAGCGTGTTCCACGCGGACCCCAGCGAGCGGCGGTCCGCGAGACGCTGGTACGCCTCGAGACTCTTGCGCGCATACAGGAGCGCACCTTCAAGGTCACCTTGCCGCTGACGCGTCACGGTGAGGTTCTCGTACAGGCTGGCCAGGGTCCGAGGGTCGGCCACGTCCTCGGCGAGCGCCCGCGCGCGCTCGGTGCGCAGGTCAGCGGTGGCGAAGTCGCCGAGGTTCACGGCGATCGCGGCGATGAACTCCACGACCTGGAGCTCAAACGTGCGATCCACGATCACCCCATCGGTGAGCGCCGCCTCGGCTTGCAACCCGAGGCTGAGTGCCTGCGCCTGATTGTCGAGGCGCGCGTGCGCGCGCCCGAGTTCAAAGAGCACGCGGGCAGCGGTCGCGCGATCGTTCTTGGCCCGGTACCCGCGCACCGCCTCGTCGAACGCGCGCACCGCCTCGTGCGGACGATCGAGGGCCAGGAGCGCGCGACCGCGCAGGAGCTCGCGTTGCGGAGACGATCCGACACTCGTGTCGGTGAGCGTCTTCAGTGATTCGAGCGCGGCCTCCGGCCGGCCCGCGGCCAGATCCGCTTGGGCGCGGGTCAGGGCGAGCTCGCTCCGGGGATCGCCATCGTCCTCCGGACGCCGAAGGAGATCGGCTGCCGTGACCCCGAGCTTCGTCGCGAAGATCTCGGCTGCGCGCAACGAGATTCGCGTGCGTCCGGTTTCGGCCAGGCTGATCAACGCTTTGGTGAAGTCCGGTTCAGCCAGCTGCGCCTGGGTCATCCCTCGAGCGGTGCGCAGCCCGCGCAGACGATCGCCGATGTACGGATCGATCGGGCCCTTCGCCTTCTGGCGCACGCGACGAGCGGTCGGCACGTCCCAAGGATAGGGCGGGCAGCGAGTTAATCGCTGCCCGCCCTGCACTTAACAGCCGCCGCCGGACGCGGACGGGCACGGCCCTCCGGCGGCCATCGTCGCGAGGAGGAGCGAGACCAGAGCCACGACGCTCGGCACGAGCGGAAGCCAGAGCTGAATGCGTGCGCGCATGGTGCCTCCGGAGCTAACGACGAATTCAGCAACGCGAGTCGTCAAGTCTCCGGGCGGCAAGCATACTCATACAAATCAGCTACTAAACTCACGTAGCAGAGACGCATCCGCGCGTTGGGGAGGGACCGTGCTCGCGAGCTCTCACTACGTGCCCATCCTGTTGACCAAAGCCGGCGAGCTACAGGCACTCCGGTCCGTGCCCGGCCAGGCGAGAGACCGGTTCACCCCGCTCTTCGCGGTTCCCCATGTCGCGTGGGACTACGACGCCGACGATTGGAAGGAGAGCCTGGACGAGCACCTCGGCGGGCTGCCGGCGAAGCTTCTTCAGGCGTGGGGCACGCGCGTGGCCTGGGTCGACTTGTTACTCGTGGACGACGATGGACTGATGGCGGACGGCCGCCACCCCCTAGTCTGGCTTACCGGCGAGGCCCGCGCCCTGGGACTCCCGCTGCTCCCGGTGGTATCGCCCACCCGGAGCGACGCCTACCGCGCCGCTGCCGCCGCCGTGGTCGCCCGCGATCACGGCGGTGTCGGACTGCGACTGCAGATTCCGGAGTGGCCGATCAACGCCACGGCCGTCACCGTCGAAACGCTTCTCACGGAACTGGGCATCACGCCCGACCAGGCCGATCTCATCCTCGACCTCGGCGCACAGACCGGACCGCTCGCCCTCACCGTGCTGCGGCAGCAGCTTGCGACCCTGCCCAACCTCGGCCAGTGGCGTGCACTCATCGTTGCGAGTGCCGGCATGCCGGAGGACATGCCGACCGGTTCGGGGATCCACGTGCTTCCTCGCGAGGACTGGCTCCTTTATGGTCGGTTGCTCACCAGCCCCGTGCTCACGCGCGAGCCCACGTTCGGGGATTACGCGATCAGCAGTCTTGAGCCGGCTCCCGACCTCGATCCGAAGGTCATGAGCCTGAGCGCGACGTTGCGGTACACCTCAGGAGATCACTGGCTGATCGCGAAGGGAGGACTCTTCAAAGGCCCGGGCGGCTCGAGCCTAGGCGGCAGCGCGATGCAGCCGGTGGCCGCGAACCTCCGCGCGCACAGCGCGTACCTCGGGAGCGCACACTGTCCCTGCGAGCGCTGGTTGGAGGACGTGGTCACCGGGACGGTGAGCGGTGGGAACCCTACGGTGTGGCGGCGCCACGCAACGCTGCACCACCTCGTTGTCGTGACGGATCAACTCGCCATGCTCCACGCTGCTTCAATCGCTCCCTGACCACCCCAGAGAGCACGTCAGCAGGGACCATCGAGGTCAGCGCAGCGGATAAGACCGTACGCGACTTCGAGCGGAGGCCGTCTCCGCGGCCGAGTCGGATCAGCTCCCCGAGCAGCTCGTCGCGCCACAAGAGGCGGACCACCGATGCGGGGTCGACGCTTGGATTCACCACGGGGAGGCGCACGCGTTCAAGTCGGACACCGTCCTCGCCCACGGCGGCGACGATTCCCCACCAGGCTGGAATCATCGCGAGCGCGGCGACGCGATGCCGTTCCGCAACCACGAGCGTCGCGTGGTCGAGGACGCGCGAGTACACGGTGACCTGTGTCGGGAGCCGCTCGAGCGTGTCGCGCGCGCTCTTGAGTTCGTAGCCGGCGAACTGCCCGTTGAGCACCGCCACGTCGACGCGCACCTCCCCACAGAGACTGAGCTCGTTGAGGATCCGCGTCTGGCTCCACTCGTGCTCGTGCTCGACGCGAAGGAGCGCGTGCAAGGCGCTCCGAACGTCAGCGTCACGCACAGCCGTAGGCTACCTCACGAGTATGGGCGCTCCGTCGCCAGTCGCCTCTCGCTCATTCGTAGCGCAGCGACGCCTCGGACGTGAGGGTGAGTTTTCTTGACGTGCCGTGAGCTAGGTTGTGGATTCGGCCAGCTCACCGTCGCTTCGTGATGATCGCGCGTAGCGATCGACATCGGCCTCGTCACCCACGCCGGCCAACCCACAGTGAACACACCCCTCACGCGGGAGTCCGGGCGCACGGGGCGTGAGCCACTGGCCAGCGAGGGGTCGACCGGTCCCAAGGAGGTCGAGGTCCTGATAGAGCACGGGCGCGCGGACGCCCGAGATCCATGCGCTGAGCTCGGTCACGGTGGCGGCGGCGGCTGCGCCGTTGAGCGAGATGACCGAAGGTGCGGGCAGATCCAGTCCACGGACGTAGCCGCGGTCGCGGGCTCGCCAGCGCTCGCTTGGTGAGGCCAGCGCCGCACGGGCTTCTGCGAGATCAATCTCGTCATGACAGAGGAGACATGGATCACCGGGGCGGACCAGCACGATCCGCGCTCCTGCCTCGCTCACCCGTTCACCGTCGACGGTGATCCCGACGGCCGCGTCGAGATACGGAAGATCGTAGGCGCGGGCCAGCTCGTTGAGGATCAGCCGACCGCCATCGTTGTCCACCGCGCCGATCACGAGGTCGGCCTCGCGAAGGGCGTCGAGCGCAGGTGCCGACTCGAGGCGGCCGTCTACAAGCGCAACGTTGGCGTCAGGGGCGATCAGGCGGATCATGCGTCGTCCCAGCACACCCTTGTGCGTGCCGAGGTCCGCATCACCGGCGCTGACGAGCCGGTTCATCGAAGTCCAGTCGGCGGCGTCGAACTCGATCAGGACGAAGTCGCGCACACCAAGGTAGACCAGCTGCTGCGCGATCATCGACCCCAGCCCGCCCAGCCCACAGATCGCGATTCGGAGTCGGCGGAGTACACGTTCACCCGATGAGGCGAACCACGGCAGCTGACGCAGGTGCGTCGGGCGCACCTCGGCCTCGTCATCGTCCCGGGAGATCAGCTGCTGGAGCTGCTCGGCATCGCCGATTAGCAGACTCCGCACCCGGCCGTGGTCGTTCGCGGTCCAGAACTCCGCCCAGGCACGGCCGTCCGCCCAAACGGCGGCGCCGTAGGGCCGGCCGGGGAGCGAGGAGAGCACGTACGGGACAACATCCGCGAGACCGCGACGATCCGTCGGCGAGAACCGCGGAAGCCTCCCTCCGTGACTGTGGCTTTCGATCAGTGCGGTCTTGGTGCGGACGGCGTGGTTGACCACGTCAACGAGCACATCGGGGTGGAGCTCGTACCCGCCCGGCGCGGGCACCACGGCCTCGTCGGAGATCACGCGGACCTCGCGAACACGAAAGGCGGGGCCAGCGGAAGTGACGCTCCAGTCGGCGAAGCAGAAGGCGAAGCGTTCCGGGTGCTCGTCGAGGTGCTGGAGCAAGGGTGCCGCGAGGCGGTGGGGCAATCGGATGATGGCCATCAGTTGACCTCGGCCATGCGTGTGCCGCAAGCGAGGATGTAGGTGAGTAAGTTGTCTCCGCGACGCGAGTCGGGCTGGGGATGCCATTGATCATCGATGTGCCAGCTGAAGAAGCGCCACGCTCGCTGGAGCACCTGCTGGTTCGCGCTGGAGTTTGTCGGCTCGCGGCCGCCCGCGAGGGCCACCTCGTTGCCGACATAGAAGGAGTCGGGACTGGTGGCCGGGTAGCCGGGCGGAATAATGATCAGGAGGTCGGTGTGTGGAACAGTCCATCCCGCGGGCAGCGGCCAGCCGTGGATGATCAGCCACTCCCCCTCGGGTCCCAGCTCGATCGCTGGGAAGTGCTGCGCGATCAAACTGCGTTCGCCGTGCATGCGCGGCGGCGGTCCGCCGCGCTTGAACTTCGGCCGGCGCTTGAAGTGCCGGGCATCTTCGAGATCGACGCGCTCATCCGCCGCCACGTTGCGCTGGATGCCGTCGGCCAGGATCTCGACCAACGCGGTGCCCGCCGGCAGGCTGGCGAGGCTGAGGATCTCAGGGATGGTGAGGTGAGGCCGATCGCTGCGGTACTCGGTGCCGTCGATCTCGAACGTGAAGTCTTCGCGGGTCTGAACGCTCATGGCTTTTCTTCTCCGCGGCGGCGCAGGTCAACCTGCTAATCCGCTTATCTGCGGATTATCGGACCGCCCTCGCCTGGCGTCAAGGCCCGCCGAGGAGCGCGCGCTAGATCGGAAGTGGCTGCACTGCGGCGGCGCGGAACTCACCCAGCTTGAAGAGTCGGACGCGAGCGGCTTCCTCCGAGACCTCGAACCCAGCCATCACTGCGCGAAGAGTGCGTTCTGCCGCCGGACCCACTGCGGGTATCGGCGGGGTGCCCAGCTGCAGCGAGCGCAGGAGCGCGTGCACCTCGGTCGCGGGCATCAGGAGCGCGCCGCAGCCGTGCGCCGCTTGCCACTCCATCCAGTCAGCGCTGGCCGGCCTGAGGATGGCGTCACGGTTGCAGCGCGGACCGTCGCTGGCTGGAACGTCCTTCAGCAACACCTGGGATGGGTCGTCGAAGGCCCACAGGAACGAGTGGACGCGGACGTGGGTCAACTCATGGGTCAGTGTCGTCCGGTAGCGGTTGTGCATGCGCGGGTCGGTGCTCAGACGGGCAGCGATGCGCACGAGCGGCCGCGGCTGGCGGAAGTAGGTCACGCCTTCGACCTCTACGCCTTCGTCGGACAGATCGGCGTAGGGGTCGAGCACGGCATGCTGCTCGACGAGGACGGTCAGATCGTCCGTGCTGATCGGGAACCGAGCCGATCCATGGCGCGCGCGCAGAAAGTCGACCACGAGCCCGCCGAGCTCGCGGTCGAGCTCGGCGGGCTCGTAGTGCGGACGACGACGGAAGCGACCGGTTCGGTCAGGAACCCAGTGCACGGGCTACTTGAGGCTCTTCCGAAACGCGCGCAGGGCGGCTTGGACGCTCTCCGGCTGATAGCGACCCGCACGCACGTCGGCGGGGAACTGGCCGGCGAGGACGTACAGGTAGTCGCCCTCAAGCTTGAGGCGCTTTGCGAGTTGTTCGATGAGGTACGGGGGTGGTAGACGACGATCGAGCTCGATGTCGTTGAGGTACTGCGGCGAGATCGGCGTGCCGTCCTCTTTCTTGAGCTGGGCAGCAAGATCCTTCTGGCTCACGCCTAACACACGGCGCGCCTCGCGGATAGCTCCTCCAAACGTCATGACGACGCGTCCCTCCTTCCTGGCATCGGCAGCAGGAGACGGTGGGTTCCGGGTTGCCTATGCTGATTCGCACATCAGCATATCCGCGTATTAGCAGAGAAACAAGCCTACGGAGTACCTCATGCGAGATGGTCCACCGACGGCCGGAGCCCGGCCAGCGCCTCGAGCTCCGCGTCACGCGAGAGCCGTGCGATCTGCGGCCGGGTCGTCAGCTGGTACCGCCCTGGCTCGTACGGATTGGTGTGCGCTTCCTCCAGGAGGAGCTGCGCGATGCGCAGACCGGGGGTGACGCTCAGGGCGGTCTCGCTCGTGTTCACGAGTTCGAGGGTCGGCACGCCGCGGAAGTTCGGATGGAAGTAGGTCGCGGTCGCGGACAGAATGCCGAGGCGACCTGTGGTCGAGCGGGAGAGGACCTGAGCTCCGACCGTGGCGGGCAGCGCGAGGTACTCCAGCGTGCAGGCTAGGACGAGCTGTCCCGGATGGAGAACGAAACTCTCACCGAGTTCGATCGTGACGCGCTCGACCGTTCGGCCGACCTCGATGCTCAGCCGATCCACCTTCGCCGAACGAGTCGGCTCAGCTTCAGCTTCGCGCACGGTCTCGAGCACGTCCGTCCCGAGGCAGCGCGACTTCCGGAAGGTGACGAAGTGGCGCCCGAGACGGATGTCGATCGTCCCCGCATCGATTCGGACCGGAGGCAAGAGCGGAGTGACGACGAGCTCGCCGCGGCGCAGCAAAGCCGTGATCTCGTTTGCCGAGAGGACGCTCATTTGTCAAGACCTTTCGGCCAGGCGCGGCGGAGGCGCTGGCCCTCGATCGCGCGCGCGAGCAGTTCGTCGAGTTGGCGCAACGCCCGCGCGCGCCGGTGTTCGTCGCTCAACGCTTCGTCTGTCATCACGCCCATCGTGGTCATCAGTTGGTCGAGGAGACGTGGTGACCACCGCACAATCGCGGCCGCGTTAAAGAGGTCCGCCAGGTCCACCGGTGTACTCCGGAGGTCGTCGTCGATACGGTCGCTCGGCGCGAGGCCTTCCGCGAACTGCTCGGCCAGCACCCTCGCTCGTGCGAAGCCCGCCTCGGTGTAGGCCTGGTGCGCTGGCACGAGGCTGGCGGCTTGAGCCTGTATGCGCGAGAACACACCCCGCACCAGCCCATCCGCGGCAGCGAGTTCCGGCAAGGCATCGCCCGGGACGACGGAGCCTACGTCCGCTAGGCGCTTCCACGCCGCCAGCGCCGGAGCGATCTCGGCCAGCGCGTCCGCGCCGATGCGAAGCGCGTCGAGTGCGCGAAACATGAAGTGCAAGCGAACCTCCGCGGGTGGGTGCTCGGCAAATTCCCGCACCCACACCACGCGCGGAATCTCGTACCCATAGGCCTGGACCAGCCGCGCGTATTCCGCAAAGACAAGGACTGCGGCCGGGCCGAAGCGCCGGACGCTTGCGAGATCAGCGAGCACCTCGTCGAGCCAGCAGACCACCAGCGCGTTAATCGCCTCGTCCGCTTCGGACTCGGCTGGGAGCTGCATCTCGTTGGTGATGGCCTGGCGGTAGCCAAAGTTCGTGACCGCATCTTGGGCATGAGCCAGCTCATGGCCGATCACCAGCAGCTGACCGAGCGTCGCGTAGCGGAACGACCGCGGAATGTCGAACACCGACACCAGCCAGAGCTCGCGGTTGTCGCCACCCTGAAGACGGCTCATGAGGTCCGTGCCCGGTCGCATCTGCTCGGGCCGCCAGTGGGGATAGGTCTGAAACGTCGTGCTCTCGGTCGCGCGGAGCACGATCACGTGGCCGTCCGGCCGGGGCCCGAAGAGCTCGACCAGAATCGCATGGAGATCACTGGGCAGCTCGTCCGGGTCCGTGCCCATCGTGAGGAGATCCGCCGAGTACGCGGCGAGGGTCGCGAACGAGAGATAGCGAGTGTCGATGCGACTGAGAACGTCCTCGTCCCCGCGTGCCTCGACCAGCTGTTCCTCGTACTGCGCGAGGACGCCGTCCAGTTCTTGGCGTAGGCTCCCGAGGAGATCGCGCAGTTCTCCGGGCAGACGCGCGACGCCACTCTCGAAGTCCATGACGGACTGGTGGATGGCCCGCAGTCGAGCGCCGAGATAGCCCTGCAAAGACGGGAATAGCGCGCCCACGATCGTCAGCCTAGAGGGTGGCAGGCTCCGCGATGACGGCCGACCTCCGGGTCCGCGGCCGAGTCAGGTCCGTAGGTTGCGCTGCCATACCGGTCGCGAGCCAGAAGATCTGCCCAAAGAACTGGTCAATCTGATCCAACGTCCACGTCGTGTTGGTGGTGAGCCTTCCGTGCCGAGCCAGGGCGAGGAGTGCCGAAGACAGGTCGTCGAGGACGTGTTCGACGTCCCCACCAGCTCGGGGGATTCTCCGCTTGGCTTCCTGCGCATATCGCAATGCGAGGAGGTCCCTCGTGGGAGTGGCGGAGAGCTTCCGAGAGGTGCGCATGCGCTGACTGCGTCGAGCGCGATCGATGAAATCACCGGCGTCAATGAACGCGCCTCGGTCGCGATCGCGGAGCTCGCCGAGCCCGAGACGCAGACGACGGCAGGCGAGGTTCACATCGAGCGCGGTTGCCTGCAGTCGGACGGCGTCGAACATCGCGTCGGCATCGCGCATCTTGAGCCTCCCCCGACGAGCGGGACGCAAGTCTACGGCTGGTGCTCCCTGTGTATGTGTATATGGCTTTTGTCATATAGCTGCAATGGGTATTTCGGCGATTGATTCCGTCCGTGACAGACGCTCTGTATGATCATCGCCCGCCGTGCCCAGAGCGAAGAACGCCGAGATGCTCAACGCCGTGCACGAGGTGCTCGCCGAGGACTTCACCCTCTCCTACGCCGGGATCGCCGATCGCCTTAGTAGCCGCGGCTATGCCAGACCCGCCCGGCAGACCGTGGTCTCGTGGGTTAGGCAGCTACGCGCCTGGGGCCTGATTGACGAGCACCACCGACCCCGGGTGCAGCCACTCATGCCGGCATACCTCTTCTTGGATCTGCCCGCGCCTGCCGAGGCCACGGTTCGACGAGTCCTCGCGAGTCAGGACGCACCGGTCCATCTTGAAGTGATCACGGGCACCGTCTTCAACGTCGTGATACGCACACAGGTTAGGCGCAGCTCTTCGCTCGAAGGACTGCGGCGCGCCTGCCTCAAGGCTGGAGCGACCGACGCGCGCGCCGCGCTCGTGCTCAGACATGGGCCACCCATCTTGGCCGCATCCTGATGCTCGCTCGGTAACGCATCGGCCTCAGGCTCGACTTGACCGTGGTAGTAATACTCACCTTGGCGTAAGCGCAGGACCGGGGGGCGTGGGCTGTGAGCATGCGACGACCGAAGAGCATCGGACACGGCGCGAGCCCACCCTTTGCTTCCCCGGCGCGACCTGGCGAGGAGGTTCACCGACACTTCGGGTGTTGGGCCAGCTCGAGTGGGAACACGACGCGCGGCGACCACACCTCGAGGCGGCCCTACTGTTGTCGATGCAGCGCGACCACGTTCCCGAGGTGGTCGCGGATGACGATCGTGGCTTCGGGGCGTCTCGACTCGTCACCGAGGCGCGGAGGAATTGGGTGGTGGGAACAAGGCGTCGTCTGCGAGGAACGCAATCGGACACGGGGTGAGCGGCTACGATCAGTTGAAGGAAGGACGAACCATAAGCGAACCGATCCGCCATACCCCCGCCCGCGGCCGCCTGGTAGTCAAGGTGAAGCCGGGTGCGCAGGCGCAGCAGTTGGCCTCAGTGGGCCGCGCCGAGCCGGTGGGCCGCGACGATCTCGTTGTGGTGCACCTTCCCGAGGCGGACGCCGATCCCAAGCAGGCTTGGCAGCGGGCGATGCGTTCGGATGCTGTCGAATGGGCGGCACCGGTCCTGCAAGACGAGACGGACGAAGAGCACGTCCCGACCGGCGAGATCACCGTGCGTTTCGACCGTCGCCCGTCACAGAGGGATCTCGACCGCTTCGCATCCGCCAATGGTCTGAAGTTCCGCGACCGCAACGAGTTCGTCGGCGAGCAGGCCGCCTTTCAGGTGGCGGAGCCGCGCCAGACCTATCTGCCGGACCTCATCAGCGAACTGAGTCGCAAGCGCGGCGTGAGTCGGGCCTGGGCCAACACACTGTCCCGGTATCGCAAGGCGTAGCCAGCGGACGCAGCATGGCGGACTTTGGGGAGGGGATGCGATGAAGATCTACGACTTACAAAATCACCCGATCCGGCTCCAGCCGGTCGACGTGCCGGGGTTGACCTCGCCAGCGGTGCGAGCACCCGGACGCGCGATGATCCTGGCGGACTCGCCGATCGTCACCGCGAGCCGTGCCGTCTTCGAGCTCGGCCGACTGACGAAGGGTGCGGTGGCAACCCGGGGCTTCCCGCAGGCGCGTGCGGCTCGTGCCGGCCGGGCGGCGCCGACAAAGGTCGCGGCGTTCATCGACGAGGAGAGCGAGCTCCTGCGCACGGTGTACAAGGAAATCGTCGTCCGATTCACCGCCACCGCGTCCGAGCGCCGCCGCAGCGCACTCCTGCGCAAGCACGGGTTCCACGTGGTCCGCACCAATCCCTTTGTCCGCGACCAGGTCGTCGTCGAAGATGCCAAGGGCAAGCGCTTCGGCCAGGACCTGCTCGAGATCGCGAACGCGCTCCGCGCGAACGACGCAGAGGTACGGTTCGCGACTCCCAACTTCGTCTCGCAGTACCGCCGCCACACTTTGCCGAAAATCCCGAGCGCGGAGTGGCACCTGCACAACACCGGGTCCATGTCGGGGCAGCGAAGCGGTGAGGATGTGCACGTGCGCGAGGCGTGGAACAAGACCATGGGTCGAGCCGCCATCGTCATTGCCGTTCTCGACGATGGGGTCGACATCGATCACCCGGCACTGAAGCGGCGCATTTGGCGGAACCCAAAGGGCCACAAGGAATACGGCCGCGACTTCACCCTCAAGAACGAGCACGCTGATCACTACAACCCGCGGCCGAAGGTGTACCAACCCCCGTTCGACGACTTCCGGTTCAACGACATCCACGGGACCGCCTGCGCGGGCGTCGCGGTCGCGAACGACCCCCGCTGCTATGGAGTCGCGCCGAAGTGCAAGTTGATGGCGGTGAAGATCTTCCAAGCCAACTTCATGGCAGAAGACGAACGGGTCGCGGACGCGATCCGCTATGCCGGCACGGTCGCGTCCGTTGTGTCGCTGTCGTGGTCGGGCGGACGGTCGCCGGACATCCAAGCCGCCATCGAAGACATCGGCCAATCCCGGCAGGGGCGGGGTGTCGTGGTTCTGGCGGCGACCGGCAACTCCCACACACCGGTGGAGTGGCCGGCGGCGGATCCCAACGTGATCGGGGTCGGCGCCTCCACCGACAAAGCCACCGTGGCCGACTACTCCAATACCGGAACGCAGGTCTCGGTCGTCGCACCGTCAGGCGGGGGCGTCGCCGACATCTTCACGAGCGATGTCTCGGTGGGAGGGCGCGGCTTCAACATCGGCGACGCCGCGAAGGGGGCCGCCGACGGGCTCTACACGAACGACTTCAGCGGAACTTCCGCGGCCACGCCTCTTGCTGCGGGCGTCGCGGCGCTCGTGCTCTCGGCGAAGAGCACCCTCAGCCGCGCGGAGGTACGCGGAATCCTAGAGACGACCGCTGACAAGATCGGCCCGAAGAGCAGCTACAACGCGAAGGGCCACAGCAACCAGTACGGCTTCGGGCGGGTGAACGCGGCGGCGGCCGTCGAGGCCACGTAGCCGAGCGCCTCGCGAGTCGAGCGCGTCAGACGGTCACGCTATTTGTCTGAATGGAGCCCCCAGAAATCGTCTGTGTTTGCCGGTGCCGTCGGACGCATCTCCAGGGTCCAGTGCGTTAACGCGCCAGGAGCGTGAATCTGTAGCGCAGGGCAGCAGCCAGGCATGGTGGAGTATCGCTTTGGCAAAGCGGCACGCCTGTCGCCCGGAGAACGAACTGGCCGGAAGACTTCACGTCAAAGAGCCAGACTTGCGGAGGCTTGTCCCCGACTGAGCCGTTCGCCGTGCTCTTGAGCGCGCAGCTCGCGCGCAAGGGGTCAGCTCTTGCATCCAAATACGAGGTCCGCCTAATCGAGAATCCGCGTGCGGTTCACGGACTCCCTGATTGGAGCCAGGAGCGGATCCGTCGGCGGTAGAACCCACTCCATGCGCGCTACTTTCGGAGCCGGCTGATCGGGAGTCATCTATGAAGGGCGGGCCGACGTCAACTCATCGCGGCACCTCTAAATGCTGAAGCTCGGACCTTCTAACCGCTCCGCGGATAGGCGAGGGGCCCCTCCGAGTTAGCGGCGGAGGCGGAACGCTGGCATGACATCGATGTTGAGCTTGGCTTTGGTCTCCTTGCGGACTCGATCGACAAAAGCTCTGGCGACTGCGCTCAGCTCCTCCAGTTTGAAGGGGCGACTACTCGGCCGCTTCTGTCAGTCAGAACCTGCCCGCCAGCCTTCCGGCTCATGCTTGAACCACAGCAAGATTTCCGCCGCCTCGGCTGACTTGTACTTGAAGTCGGACTCATCATCACCGTGGTCGAGCCAGTACTTGAGCTGAGCGGCCAGTTCGACAATTGAAAACGCTCCCTCGGAGAAGAGCTCGATGTGCTCAACAACGAGACTAAAGGTGGCCACCACTCCGAGCGGAACCTCAACGGCATCTCTTGGTCGATTGCGTTCCAAGTGCACGTCGGTGAAATCGAGGCTAATCATTTGGCGAGGCGGAAGCCGTTGATGACTTTGCAGGGCGATCAAGCTCTTGGTAGCGGTAATTGGGGGCGATGGGGATGCTCAGGCGATAATTCTTCGAATGATCTGCTTGTAAGCCACAGGCCAGCAACGCTACACGGCCGCCTCCCACCCGTCGTATTCGCCTCCGAACTCGGCGGCAAGGCGCTCCAAGCGCCGCTGGGTCTCCTCGAGCTCGACGGTACTGCGGATTCGCGGGACACGTACCAGCACGAGCCAGACCTCGCTCCCTTCAGCCCTACGCACCTCAACATCAAATGCCTGATCCAACAGGCGCCGCGCCGCCTTCTCTGCCGCGCTAGGTACCGTGAAATAAAGGTAGTGAGCTTCCCCTAACTGAGGGCTCGCAATATCAGGATCTTGGTTAGTGCTCGATTCGCCAGTGATGGTGGTATCGGTCGCGGGCGTCCAATCGGCTTCTATGCGACGAATCAGGAGGTCCGGGCTAACGACTTCCAGTATGGGCAGAGCGAGCTGTTCGTCAGTAGGGTTCATGATCGGCAATTCGCGCTCTCCATCCCAAAGCCGCCAGCTGTCGACCCGGACCTCGCCAGGCTGCGTGAAACCAGCCTTGAACATTGGAAAAGGCCGCGCGTGCTCTGGAACGTCTGCATGGTCCACGGTTACGAATTTGCGCCACGCCACAGCTGCGTCAGCGGGAACGAAGACGAAGAACCTCTCGTTTGTCTGGGCGAGTGACCTAAGTTCAGCCGCGGAGGGCCGGATGGTATGAAAGCCTGGGAGCACACGCAGTAGCGTGCCGAAAACTGGATGTTTGTGACTCAGTTGTGCGTAGCTCAGCCCTCTGGCGGTCTTGATTTCGATGATGTCGCCGATGCGGAGCCGTTTCATTTCGGAAGCCGATAGCCGATTCCGATCAGGATGTCGAGACCTCGCCTTGTGGCGTCTTGGTAAACCGGATTGCTGGGCGCGATGCTGTTGTATATGTTCTGAAGATTGGGCAGGCGCTCGATCAGCACTTGCTCGATTCCTTTGGCGTCCAGTCGGTTCACCACCTGTACGAGCGGGCGAATTCCTCCGACAAATCTCTCACCGTGCTCCGCAAGCCGTTGGGCAAAACGATCGGCGTATGTAATTCCGACATAAGCGACGCGACCAGCCGCATCAAAGGCCTGGTAGACGATGGTGGGCCGAGTTGCAGCGACCCCAGCGCCGGTGCCAGCGACGGAAGTCGCGGTCGCTGCCGCTGTTGCTGATGCTTGGAGTAGCCATAACGCACCGATCGTAACTGCCGCACCAGTTATGCAACCCAGCGCGCCCGCTTTGAGTACGTCGCCTGCGCTTGATTTCCTCCCTGAAAGTAGCCAGTAGCCGCCCGCGAAGATGAGACCGCCAGCGACGCAGCCGGCGAGTATCTGGGCAAATTGGCCGCTACGGTCAGTGAAATTCGTCGGGCTGTCGTGGGTGTACGCATAGAGATTTGGATCCCCGCCCCCGAACCCGATCGGATCCTCGCTCACGAACCTCGAGAAGAGCGGGTGGTAGTAGCGGGCACGGTAGAAGTAGAGGCCATCGGCATCGTCCTCGCGACCGGTGAACTTGCTCGGGTTGTTCGACGCGGCCCCGGTGACCGTGGTCGCGCCGTACGGAGCGTAGGTGTAGCTGGTCTGCACCACCCCGGCGCTGTCGGCGAGCGCGACTGTGCTGCCGAGCGCGTCCGTGAGGAACGTGCGGGTGGTCGCACCTTCTGTGCGCTGGAAGAGCTCGTCCACGCCTAGGCCGCTGAACACGTTGGCGGTCGGGCTGCCGTTAGTGAGCTCCTGGATTGAGTTCGAGCCGTCGTAGAGGTAGCTCGTGACCGTCGCGCCCAGCGTCTTCTTCTGGCGGCGGCCGAAGGCGTCGTAGGTGAAGGAGGGCAGGGTCTGGCCCTGCTTGGTGACGGCGCTCAGCTGATCGCGAGAGTTCCAGCTGTAGGTGTTGGTGCCGTCACCGGACATGTTGCCGTTGAGGTCGTAGCTGATGTTGGTGCTGCCCCACTTGGTGAGCTGGTTGTTGGCGTTGTACAAGGCGCTGCTCAGGGCAGCCGGCAAGTTCAGCCGCGCGTAGCTGCCCGAGGTGGTCGCGCGCCGGCCCGATGCGTCGTAGGTGTAGGCGAGATCGCCGATCGTCGAGCCCGAGCGTTTGTATGTGAGCGAGAGCAGCTGGCTGCCGTCGTCGTAGCCATAGTCGACGGAGAGGTTGCCGGGGAGCGTGAGGCTCGTCCGCCGGTCGGCGTTGTCGTAGCTGAAGCCGACGACCGTCGTGCCCTGGGTGATCGAGAGCAACCGGTCGGCGTCGTCGTAGCCAAGGACGACTGCGGTCTGCCCGGTGACCTGGGACTGCGTCCGCCGGCCCGCGGTGTCGTACCAGTACGTGATCAGGCCTTGGCCGGTCGTCTCAGTTTTGAGCCGGTCGAGCCCGTCGTAGGTGCGGGTGATCGTGCCCGAGATCGTGTCGGCGGCGGTCCGCAGGACGTTCGCCGGGTCGTAGGTGTAGGCGATCGAGCTCTGGTAGCTGTAGTTGGGCGGCGACCCGGTCCGGCCGAACCCGGCGAAGGTCTGCCGGTCGAGCGAGTCGTAGCGGAACTCGGTGACTTGGCCCTTGCGGTCGGTGACCACGAGCAGATTGCCGTTGGGGTCGTAGGAGTTGTAAGTCTCGGTGCGAAGGAGCGCGTCCTTGCGCGTGGCGACGCGGTCCAGGGTGTCGTACGTGTAGGTGGTGACGTTGTTCTTGGCGTCCTTCACCGTGAGGCGGTTGCCGTTTTGGTCGTAGGTGAAGATCGTGGCGTTGCCGTTCGGGTCGGTGACCTTGGTGACGCGGTTGAGCGCGTCGTATTCACTGCGCGTGGCGTTGCCCAGCGCGTCGGCGACCGCGATCGGACGTCCGAGCGCGTCCGAGAAACGACTCGTAACGCGGCCAACCGGGTCGCTGATCGAGACAAGATCGCCCGCCTGGTAGGCGAACGAGGTCGTCTTCTGGAGCGCGTTCGTCGCCGAGGCGAGCTGCCCCGCGCCAGTGGGCACGAAGGTCGTGGCGTGCTGCAGCGGATCGGTCTCGGAGGTGCGATTCCCGCGGCCGTCGTAGCCAAAGGTGGTGGTGTGGTTGAGGGGATCTCTCACGCTCGCGATCTCGCCCGAGGTGGGCTCGTAGGTGAACGTGGTGGTCACGGCGTCCGGTGTCCCAAAGAGGCTCGTCGCGGTCAGCACGTGCCCAGCGGGGTCGTAGGTGTTGCGCGTCACCCGCGCGAGCGCGTCGCTGACCGAGAGCACCAGGTTCGAGGCGGGGTCGCGCTCGTAGGTCACGGCCTGCGCCTCGGGCTGACCGAGCGCGGCCGTGTCGCTGAGCCCGTAGCCGGCGCCGTTGAAGGTCACCCGGCGCACGTAGCCGCGCGGATCGGTCACGTCGGTCTGGGTGACCTTGCCGTTGGCTAGGGTGTAAGCGAACTGAAAGAAGGTGCTGTCGGCCTGGGTCTGCTTCTGCACCCGGCCGTTGGCGTCGTAGTCGACGGTCAGGTAGGTGATGAGCCGGGGGTCTTTGATCGTCCGCAGGCGCCCTGCGGCATCGTAGCCATACTCGGTGATCCCGCCGGCGGCGTCGTGCACCTTCCACAGCCGGTTGTTGGCGTCGTAGTCGTAGGTGACGAACCGGCCGCTGTTGTCGGTGGCCTTGATGATGCGGGTCGACGTCGCGACGTCATAGTCGAGCTTGATCCAGCGCCCGTTCTGCGAGCGGATCACATCGATCTTGCCTCGCGGATCACCAAATCGAATCAGCGCGATGCGGTTGCCGAAGCGATCGATGATCTGGGAGAGCGGGCCGTTATCGACAAAGACGAGCTTGGTCCCATCCTTGAGCAAGAGGTCCCAGCCGTTCCCGTTCCAGGCGATCCACGACTTGTAGAAACGCGAGGGCGTCGCGGTGTGCTCGAAGACCGCGTCCGCGTAGCTCGTGCCAGGTGACGTCCGGACGTAATGCACCCGCCCGCCGTCGGGCAGGACGAGATCGACCTCCTGATACGGGTTCGCCGACCAGAGATAAACGAAGTAGGGGTGACTCCAGCCCTCGCCCCAGCCGCGGTTGTTGGTGTCAAGCTGGCGGTAGGTGCGGGTCAGGGAGATCGGCATGACGTCGGGCAGCACGAGATCGGTGTGGTCCATGACAAAGAGGCCGCTTCCGAGATCGACCGGATCGCCGCCGGTGAAGAAATCGGCGATCGCGGGCCACCAGCCCGGTGGAATGAACGGGACGCTGAACATCGCGCCGGTGAACTCGTAGATGAAGGTGTCGGCGTCCGCTCGCACCTGCTTCCCGTCAGCCGTCACGGTGCCGCGCCCGTAGATGCGCCAGCCGTCGCCGTCCGGGTCGTAGGTCCAGAAGTTGACGCGCCTGCCCGGGGCGAGGTTGGTGTAGTTCGGGTACCAGATCTGCGCGCCGTCGGGGAAGATGTACGCGCAGCCGGGCTGCGCGGTGAAGTAGATCGGGATCTCCTCGAACTTGGGGAGCGGGAAGGGTGTCCGGTCGAGCGGGATCGCCGTCAGGCTGATCTCGGTCACCGGCTTGCCGGCCATGTCCGTGACGACCGAGCCCGCCGGCAGATGGAGCTCGAGGCCGGGGATGTGCGGCGTGGTGATGACGGTCTCTCTCGTGGTCGGCGAGGGGATCGTCACGGCGTGGGCGGTGTCGATCCGCGGGAGCCAGATGGTGAACGGCAGGACGGTGGTCACGCGTGGACGGACGTCGATGCCTATGGCGAATCGTCCGTGGGATGCCGCGTTCCCCTCGCGCTGCAGGCCGCCGTCCACCAGGAGCTCGTGGTGGCCGGCGGACAGGCCAGCGATGAGGAACTGGCCGTTGGCGTCGGTCTTTCCGCTCTGGCCATCGATCGAGAGCGCGATGTCCGTGAGCGGCCGGCCGTTGAGGGCGAGGGTCTGTCCAGAGACCGCGGTCGTCCCGGACGGAGCCGCAAGCGGCGGGAGCGATCGCCATGGCGAGTCGGGCCGTCCAGTGCGCCAGTTGCGGCGCGTCGCGCTATCCGGGATCCATTCCTCTGGGTCGGGCGCCGGCGCGAGCAGCGGCGCCGCGCTCGCCTCCCCCGGCGCGGGCACCGAAAGCGCGAGCGCCACGTAAGTAGCCGCACCCTCGGAGAGGGCAACGCTCGGCGCCCGATCTATGACGCGGCCGACGACGATCGACAGGGTCGCTGTGACGCTCCCGACCGTTGTGCCTTCCTGGTCGACGAATACGGTGTGCGTGCCGGTCTGTGTGAGGGTCAAGGGGCCGGTGTCGGCCGTGTTCTCGTATGTCCCAAAGAGCGTCGAGCCGTCCGGGTTTTTGACCGTCAGCAGGTAGTGGGCCGCGGGCGATGCCGAAAGCTGCACGCTGCGTCGGTCACCGCCTGTGCCGCTAAAGGTGAACGCGATGTTCTGCCCGGGGACCGTGTTGCTCAAGGTGACTGACGGTCCGCCCGCGGTCAGCGTCGCGGTCACGTCTGGTGGGACGTCGTAGGCCGTGATGGTGAGGGTCCCCGTGGCGGTGATGAAGGGATCGATGAAGACCCGGTAGGTGCCGGTCTGGGTGAGGCTCGGGAGCTCGACCCAGTTGGGGCAGCAGGTCGTGGGCACGAGCACCGAGCTGT
>Ga0066710_100000988_pt1 | contig 19763 bp, 13 predicted proteins | sample GraSoiAngelo_159_FD_79666 | JGI IMG/M metagenome (GOLD analysis project Ga0066710, IMG submission 79666) | Grasslands soil microbial communities from the Angelo Coastal Reserve, California, USA - 14_1009_16_40cm | ecosystem: Environmental > Terrestrial > Soil > Grasslands | place: USA...
GCCATTCCAGGACGCGTTGGCCTTGAACTCGTTCACCACGTTCGAGCGCACCGTCCAGGTGTGGGAGAGCTGGATGTTGCGGCCGGGCCGCCGCCGGTTCGTCGGGGACGTCGGGAGCGGGTTCGCCGAGTCCGTGGGCGACCCGATGAAGGTGCCGTAGGGATCGTTGAGGTTGTAGTTGTCGAGGATCACCCGCGCGGTCAGGCGGTGGGCCTGCGACGCCTGGTAATCGAGGCGGAGCAGGTCCTGCCGCCAGTCGAACGGGTTCTCGGCCTGGAAGAGCGAGTTGTTGGAGATGGCCCGGTCGGTATAGGAGCTGGCGATCTGCTCCATCGCGGTGTAGACGTTGGCGATCGCGCGGCCGTCGGGGGTGATCCGGCCCGCCGGGATGACGTTGCCCGGGAACGGTTGCCCGGTGAGGGGGTCGCGAATCAAGGTCGAGAGCGCGCTGAAGTCGCCGTTGCGCATGGCCCGCGTGGGCAGCGTCCGCAAGGCGGGGGTCGTGAAGCGCCGGATCTTCTTCCACTCCTCGCCCGCGAAGAAGAAGAGCTTGTTCTTCTGGATCGGGCCGCCCAGGCTCCAGCCGAAGTCGTTGTAGCGCAGGCGGGACTTGGCGACCCCGCGTGAGTTGTTGAAGAAGTCGTTCGCATCGAGGTTGTCGTTCCGCCCGTACTCGAAGGCGCTTCCCTTGAAGTCGTTGCTGCCGCTGCGGGTGACCACGTTGATGTTGGCCCCCGAGTTGCGCCCGTACTCGGCCGAGAAGTTGGCGGTCTTGATCGCGACCTCCTCGATGAAGTCGATCCCCACGTTGCTGATCTGGCTGTTGTTGCTGCCGGAGTCCATGTTGAATCCGCCGTCCACCGTGAGCAGGCTGGCGTTGGTCCGGCTGCCGTTGACCGTCGTGTTGATGCCGAGGCCGGTCATGATGTCGAGGGCGCTGATGTTCGCGTCCTGCAGGGGCGAGCCGGGGATGAGCGAGGCGAGCTGCAGGTAGTTGCGGCCGTTGAGGGCGAGGTTCTGCACCTGCTCGCGGTCGACGACGCGGGCGACCTCGCCCGAGACCGTGTTCACCTTCTCGCCGGCGACCGTGACCTCCACGACCTCGGTGATGCCGCCCACCGCGAGGGCGAAGTCGGCGGTGAGGCGTCCGTCCGCCACCAGCACATAGCCGGTCTTGACCGCCTTCTTGAAGCCGGACAGTTCCGCGCTGACGTCGTAGGTGCCGACGGGCAGGCTGACGAAGACGTAGGCGCCCGAGCCGTCGGTGGTGGTCGTCCGGTTGAGCCCGGTGCCCTGCTGGCTGACGCTGACCGTGACGCCGGGCAGGACCGCGCCCGACGAATCGGCGACGGTGCCCGAGATGCGGCCCGTGCTGGTCTGGGCGCGCAGGTCGGCGGCCCCCAGCGCCAGCAATGGAAGCAGGAACGCGAGCCTTCTCAACGCGGCTTTGTTCATCGGAGGCCTCCTTCGCTTGGACATCGCGCCTCTTTTCTCAGGCAGCCAGCAGGACGGCTTCCCCGGGGATTAGCAACGTGCGGGCACAATATCCCCCCAATGGCCGGCGTGTCAACAGGAAATCGTTGAAGGCAAGCCCCGCGCAACGGCCACCTTTTTCCCGCCGGCAACCCTCTATCTCTCTTGAAACACGCATACTCCTGTGATGATGGAAAGTTGGCTCCTGAGCGAGGGCCTATCTGAAGCATTGACAACCGCTGCGCCTGATCGCTAGCATTTGCACCAACGAGGTTCACCAATGAAGCGACTCCACCCCCGGCACCTCAAGGTGGCCACCCGGAAGACGCCCCGGGCGATCAACCGCGAGATCGTGCTGAACCTCCTTCGCTCCCATCGCGCCGTCTCCCGGGCGGATCTCGCGCGCCTGCTCGGCATGCAGCGCAGCGCCGCCGGGCGGATCGTGAGCGACCTCATCGAGCGGGGCCTCGTGCGGGAGGGCGCGACCGGGGCGGCCGACCGCGGGCGAAAGCCGACCCTGCTCCACCTCGACTCGAGGGGACGATGCGCGGTGGCCGTGGACGTGCGCCTCACGCGGACCTACATCGTCCTGACGGACCTCGTCGGGCAGGAGCTGACCCCCGTGCGGAGCTTCGCGACCGACGGCGAGCCGCAGAAGTTCGCCGCTCATCTCGTCGGGGAGATCCGCCGCCTCCTGGCCGAGCACCCGGACACCGGCCGCTGTCTCGGCGTGGGGATCGCCTTTCCCGGCGTGGTCGACCGCTCGGGGAGCGTCGTCGTGCGCGCTCCCGCCCTGGGCTGGCGGGACGTGCGCCTGCGGGACCCGCTGGCCGCGGGGCTGGGCCTGCCGGTCGAGATGGAGAACGCGGCCAAGGCGTGCGCCCTGGCGCTCATCTGGAGCGCCCGCGGCGACGAGCCCCCCGGAGACCTCGTCTTCGTGAGCGTCTCCGACGGCGTCGGGGTCGGGCTGGTGATCGGGGGCGAGGTCCTGCGCGGCCGCAACAACACGGCCGGCGAGTTCGGACACCTGCCTCTCAGCATCGACGGTCCGCGCTGCGCGTGCGGAGCCCAGGGCTGCTGGGAGGCGTACGTGTCCAACCTCGCCACCCTGTCCCGCTACGTCGGCAACTCCCGGCCGCCCCGCCCGCCGCTCCCGGCCGACGTGGCCCGGGTCACCGTCGAGGAGGTCATCGCCCGCGCGCGCCGGGGGGACGTCAAGGCCGTGACGGCGCTCTTGTCGACGGCGCGCTACTTCGGGATCGGCCTGGCGTCCATCGTGAACGCGCTCGATCCCGCCCGCATCTACATCGGAGGCGAGATCACGGCCGCCTGGGACCTCATCGAGCCGACCGTCCGGGACGGCCTCGCCGAGCACGTCCTGGTGTCGGCCGCCGAGACGGAGATCGTCCCCGTCGCGGCCGAGGAGCACCCTCGGCTCCGGGGCGCGTCCGCCCTCGTGGGCGCCTCCGTGTTCGCGGGGGCCAGCGTCGCCTGAGGGGCGCCGCGGCGGCGCGGTGGACCGCAGCAGTGCAGAACCTGGCCTTGCCCCGGAGATCGTTGCTCCCGCTTCGGCGCCGTGAGATGGCGGACGGTCTTCGCCATGGAAATCATAGCGGCGGGACCCGGCCCGGCGGGGGAGCCCGGGCACGTTTCCGGGTTCAGATGGTGGGCGGGGCCGGAACGGCCTGGACGTAGGCGGTGTAGGAGGAGAGCGCTCCCTGGTTGTGCTGCCGGACGAGAGACTCGAGGGTGGGAAGGTCCCGGGACTTGATGGCGGCGAGCAGGGCATGATGCTCCTGCTGGGCCTGTTCCGCCCGGTGGACGAGCACCCCGCTGAAGTAATAGCGGCGCACGCGGTCCCAGCGGTCGAGCGCCCGCTCCATCATCTCCTGGAGCATCGGCATGCCGGTCAGGCGGGCGATCGTGGCGTGGAAGCGGTTGTTCAGGTCCGCCCACTGTTCGGGCTGGCCCCCCGCCAGCGCGCGGTCCATCGCGTCGACGATGCCTCGGAGCACCTCCAGGTCGCTCGCGGCCGCCCGCTGGGCGGCGCTGCGGGTGGCCACGATCTCCAGGCCCTCCATGACCGTGAAGACCTCCACGATCGACTCCCGGGAGATGGGAGCCACCGTGGCCCCGACGTGGGGCACGTTCACCGCCAGGCCCTCCGACTGCAGGAGCTGGAGGGCCTCCCGCACCGGGATGGCGCTGACCGAGAGCTGGCGCGCGAGGTCGTCGATCACCAGGCGGTCGCCCGGAGGCAGCTCGCACCGGATGATGGCGTCGCGCAGCGTCCGGTAGACGAACTCCTGCTTGGTGCGATGACGCGTGTCCCGGGAGGCGGCCAGAGGCATCCTCTCCCCCTTCACACGGTGAGGCGCGTCTTCTTCTCCACCGCCTCGTTGGCGCGGATGCACGCCTTGGCCGACCCCACCGCGCGCTCCGGCCCGCCGGCGAGGGGCTTGCCCGTGCGGACCGCCGCGCAGAACCCCGAGACCTCGAGCCGGTAGGCGGCCACCCGCTCGATCCTCTCCGGCGCACCGGGCCGGGCCGCTCCGGCCGCTTCCGCCGACCGGCTCTCGGAGGCCTCCAGCGCGGGGCCGGCGCCCTTCGGGGTGACGTCGACGGTGGTCGGGCGGGCGGCGCCTCCCTCGTCGAAGAGGTAGGCCTCCGTCTCGCCCCGGAGGATCAGCGTCGCCTTGGTCCCATAGAAGGCTTCATAGTAGTGGTCGTAAGCGTTGGACTCGATCGAGGTGAAGACCGCCGTCCGCCCGTGCGGGTACTCGAAGAGGGTGTAGACGTGGTCGTAGACCTCGCGGCCTCCCTCCGGGAAGCGGTAGACCCCGCCGGAGGACAGCACGGCCTGCGGCTCCGCGCCGAAGAACCAGTTGACGATGTTCACCTGGTGGCTGGCCAGCTCCGCGTAGAGGCCCTTCGAGTACTTCCAGAAGAGGCGCCAGTTGAGCAGGTGGTCGAAGTCGGGATAGCCCCACTTCGACGGGTCGTAGTCGGGAGAGGGCGGCTGCCCCTGGCGCCGCCACGTGCCGTTGCGGTGCCATACGATGCGCGCGTGATAGACGTCGCCGAGCTGGCCGGCCCGCACGATGCCCTCGTAGGCGGCCTGGTACATCGGGTTGTAGTTCCGCTGGTAGCCGATCTCGAGCAGCCGCCCGCTCTTGCGCTTCGCCTCCAGCATGCGCTGGCAGCCCGCCTCGTCCCAGGCCATCATCTTCTCGCACAGGACGTGCTTGCCCGCCTCCAGGCAGCCGGAGGCGATGTCCGCGTGCATCCACAACGGGGGGGCCATCACCACCGCCTCGAGGCTCTCCTTCTCGAGCATGTCCTTCCACTCGACGTAGTGCCGCGCCGGCGGCTGCCCTTTCTTGGCCAGGATCTCGTCGGCCTTGGCGAGCGAAGCGGGGTTGATGTCGCAGAAGGCGACGACCTGCGCGTAGGCGGGATCGGTCTGCTCGAGCAGCACACGTCCCTGGCTCCCCGGCGCGATGAAGCCCACCTTGACCGGGCCGCCCTTCACCGGTCCCTTGAAGGCGGCGCCGGCGGCGAGGGCGGCGAGGGCGGGGGTGCCGGCCAGGGCCTTCAGGAAGTTCCGCCGGCCCAGCTCCTGTTGCTCCGGGGTAAGGTTCATGAAGCGGCCTCCTCGGCGCGGACGGCGCGCGCCCGCGGCGGGCGGCGCAGGCGGTCGAGGCCGGCCAGGCGCCCGGTGCCGAAGACCAGCAGCACCACGACCGCCCCCGCCTCGATCAGGTTCTTGTTGACGAACAGGTACGCGCCTTCGGCGCTCGGCTGCGGGACGCCTGCGCTGGGGATCGCCGAGACGTAGAAGAGGGCCAGGAGCGCGAGGGCTCCGATGCACGCGGCCTCGGTGAAGAGGCCGACGATGAGGCCGAGCCCGACCACGACCAGGGCCACGGACACGGCCTGGTCGACGGCGCCGAGCCAGGACGAATCGGCCAGGCGGTGGAAGAGGCCGGCGAACGGGCCGCTGGCGGCGTGCAGGTAACCACTCGAGCTCCACGCCGCGAGCGGGGCGCCGGCGCGGCTCCAGGCCGGCCGCCACAGCTTGAAGTACCCCTCGTAGAGGAAGTGCCAGCCGATCAGCGTGCGCAGGAGCACGAGGCTCACCTGCTGAGCGGGGGAGAGCACCGCCTCGAGGTCTCTCACACGCCCTCCAGCACCGCGCCCGGGCATTCGCCGAAGACCTGCGGCCGCTCCGAGCCGTCGTCCGGCGTGACGATGGCCAGCACGCCGCGATGGGCGGAGCAGTAGCGGCGGGCCAGCTCGGCGCCGCCGATGAGGAACGCGGTGGAAAGCGCGTCGGCGACCGCCGCCTCGCCCGTGACGACGCTCGCGCTCAGCCCGCCGGCGGCCGGCCAGCCCGAGCGCGGGTCGAGGACGTGGCCGTAGCGCGTCCCCCCGACCTCGACGAACTGCTCTCCCGCCCCGCTCGTCCCCAGCGCCGCGTCGCCCAGACGCAGGCGCGCCAGCCGCTGCCTCGCGCGCCGGGGGCGGAGGTCGACGACCCATCCGCCGGCGCGGCCGCCGAGGGCGAGGACGCTGCTGCCGCCCGCCGACAGCAGGGCATGGCTCACGCCCCGGCCCCGGAGCAGCGCGCCCACCCGGTCGAGGGCATATCCCTTGCCGATCGCGCCGAGATTCAGCTCCATGCCCGGCCGGCGGAAGCGGACCGTGCGCCGCTCTTCGTCCAGCTCCACGCCGTCCATCCCGACGGCGGCCCGGGCGGCTGCGATCTCGTGGGCGGCAGGCAGGCGGCCCTCGCGCCGCAGGAAGCCCCAGCAGCGGCTGAGCGGGGTGGTGGTGATGTCGAACGCGCCCGCGGTCCTCGCGTGAAGCTCGCGACAGAGCCGCAGGAGGCCGAGGAGCGCGTCGTCCACGCCCACCGCCTCCTGGCCCGCGATGCGGTTCACGCGGGCGAGGTCGCTCGTCTCGCGGAAGACGGTCAGGGCGGACTCGATGCGGTCGATCTCGTCGAGCGCTTCCCGGGCCGCCGGGACCTGAGCGCGATCCTCGCCCGACAGCGTCACCTCGAACCGGCACGCCATCGCCGGCCGGTGCACGCGGATCCAATGCCCGTCTCCCGCCGGCCGGGCGGTGAACTCGAGCGCCAGCAACTCGCGTCGGCTCCAGCGGCGCAGGGAACCCCCTGCCCCCTTAGCCCCGGGCAAGGCCTGCTCGAAGCTGCTCACATCCTCTCCTTATTAAAGAAGGCGGAAAGCCGCCGTATATCATATATGACGATCCGAGTCGATTGTCTGCTCGCTGATCCACGCCCAATCAGGGCAAGAGCCAAACGCTGCGAGCGGAGGCGAATTCACTTCCCTCGAGACCGCGAAGCGGACGCGCGCTCAACGCGTGGAATCCCACCACTTTGACAGGTTCTTGTCCGGGGCGCGGGGACGCTCGGCGTAATGCGAGGTGTCGTTGAAGAGCATCAGCCGGGCGCGGACCGGGTCCTTGAAGTCCACCACGTTGAGGCAGGCGGGGGACTGGTCGAGGCGGTCCCGGTAACCGCGGGCGTCGAAGCCGAGCAGGCTGCTGAGGACCAGGCGCAGCGTCGCCTTGTGTGAGACGACGAGGACCCGCGCCTCCGGGTGCGCGACCACCAGCTCGCGGACGACCGGCAGGGCGCGAGCGAGCACCCCCACGCCCGACTCGCCGTCCTGGGGGGAGAACGTGAAGGGGTCCGCCTCCCACGCCGCATACTCGTCGGGATAGCGCTCTTCCACCTCGCGCCGGGTCAATCCTTCCCAGCGCCCGTGGCTGATCTCGCGCAGGCCGTCCCGGTGCAGGGGAGCGAGGCCGTGCGGCCGCGCGAGGATCGTCGCCGTCTCCACCGTCCGGCTCAGCGGGCTGCAGTAGACGGCCTTGACGTCCTCGCCCGCCAGCCGCTCGGCGAGGCGCTCGACCTGGCGGCGGCCTTCGTCGGAGAGGTCGACCCCTGTCGCGCCCGAGAAGCGGTCCTCGGCGGTGAGCTGGGTCGCGCCGTGCCGGACGAGGTAGAGGCGGGTGGCCATCGGCTCAGGACGGCTTCTCGGCGCCTCCCCTGGGGGACGCCGAGACCTGGGGCGCGGACTCGTCGGCGTTCCAGAGGCGCAGCCCGCCCAGGATCGCGTGGGCGTTCGTGCCCAGCCGCACGCCTCGCGGCACGCTCGTGAGCTTCTTGGTGTTCCCGCCGCCCAGCATCACGTAGTCCGCCTGCAAGCCGTGCTTCAGCAGCTCCACCACGTTCTCCACGTGCCGCTGCCATCTCTTGCGTCCCATGCGCTTCAGGCCCCGCAGGCCGAGATAGTCCTCGTACGTGCGGTTCTTGCGGTAGGGCAGGTGGGCCAGCTCCAGCGGCTCCAGCGCGCCGTCACCCACGAAGGCGGAGCCGAGGCCGGTGCCGAGGCCGAGGTAGAGCATGCGGCCGCCCTGGTAGCTTCCCAGGGCCTGCATGGCGGCATCGTTGACCACCTTCACCGGCTTGCCGAAGGCCTTCTTGTAGTCGAAGCGCATCCAGCCGGCGCCGAGGTTGTGCGGCTCCACGGCGGGCCGGCCGTTGACCACCGGGCCCGGGTAGCCGATGGAGACCACGTCGTAGTCCTGGCCCGCGACGGCCTTCTTCACCTCGTCGGCCATGCGGGTGGCGGTCATGTCGGGTCCGGAGGGGATCTTGATCACGTCGCCTTTCCCCCCGATGCTCGCCTTGATGTTGGTCCCCCCGACGTCGACGACCAGCACCTTCATTGCGGCGTGTTCCATCCTCCCACCTCGGCCACCAGGCGGTCGGCCTGGGGCGGACCCCAGCTTCCCGGCTCGTACTCGTACATCGGGCTCGGCCCGTGGATGACGGGATCGACGATCGCCCATGCCGCCTCCACCACGTCCTGCCGCGCGAAGAGCGTGGCGTCGCCGACCATCGCGTCGCCGAGCAGCCGCTCGTACGCGTCCATGCGGCCGTCCTTGCCCTGCTCGGGCTCCTCCACGACCGACAGCTCGACCGGCTCGCCCCGCATGCCCTCGCCGGGCCGCTTGGCGCGGGCCCCGACGGCGATCACCACCTGCGGGCTCAGGCGGAAGCGGACGTAATTGCCCACCGACGGCGTGGGCTCGTGGAAGACGACCGGAGGCGGGTTCTTCAGCTCGACGTTGACTTCGGTGCAGGTCATCTTCAGGCTCTTGCCGGCGCGGACGAAGAAGGGCACGCCCTCCCAGCGCCAGGAGTCGACCCAGAGCCGCACGGCCGCGTAGGTCGCCATGTAGGAGTCCCTGGCCACCCCCGGCTCGTCCCGGTAGCCGCGGAACTGGCCGCGCACCATGTCGGCGACGCTGAGCGGGCGGACGGTCCGCAGCACCTTGGCCTGCTCGTCGCGGATGGCCTCGTGGTAGGTGCTGGAAGGCGCCTCCATGGCCAGGTAGCTGACGATCTGCAGGAGGTGGTTCTGGATCACGTCGCGGACGACCCCGGTCTCGTCGTAGAACTTGCCCCGCCCCTTCACCCCGAAGCTCTCGGCCATCGTGATCTGCACGTTCTCGACGTAATGGCGGTTGAAGACCGGCTCCAGGAAGGCGTTGGCGAAGCGGAAGTAGAGGATGTTCTGCACCGCCTCCTTGCCGAGGTAATGGTCGATGCGGAAGATGGCCTCCTCCGGGAAGACCTTGCGCAGGATGCCGTTCAGGGTCTTGGCCGACTCCAGGTCGCGACCGAAGGGCTTCTCGAGGATCACGCGCGCCTGCTCGGCCAGCCCCGCCTGGCCCAGGTGCTCCACGACCACGGCGAACATGCTCGGCGGGATGGCCAGGTAGTGAGCGGGTCTCCGGGCGCGCTCCAGCTCCGCCTTCAGCTTCACGAACGTCGCCGCATCGGCGTAGTCACCGTCGACGTAGCGGAGCAGCGCGGCCAGCTTGGGGAACGCCTCGGGGTCCAGCCCGCCGCCGCACTCCGCCACGCTGGCCCGGGCCCGCTCGACGAGCTGCTCGCGGCTCCAGCCCGACTTGGCCACTCCGACCACCGGCACGTCGAGCCGGCCGCGGCCGACGAGCGCCTGCAGGGCGGGGAAGATCTTCTTGTAGGCCAGGTCGCCGGTGGCGCCGAAGAACACCAGAGCGTCCGAGCGCGGCCGCTCGTCGCTCACTTCTTCTCCACGTGCCCGCCGAAGCCGAAGCGCATCGCGGAGAGCACGCGGTTCTGGAAGTCGGCCTCGCCCCGGGAGGCGAAGCGCTCGAAGAGGGCGGCCGTGAGCACGTGGGCGGGCACCCCCTCGTCATTGGCGGCCGCGATCGTCCAGCGTCCCTCGCCCGAGTCGGCCACCCGGCCGCCGAAGCCCTGGAGGCGGCCGTCCTTGACGAAGGCCGCGGCGGTGAGGTCGAGGAGCCACGAGGCCACGACGCTGCCGCGCCGCCAGACCTCGGTGATGTCCGCGATGTCGAAGTCGTACTGGTAGTGCTCCGGGTTGCGCAGCGGGGTCGTCTCGGCGTCCTTCTCGTGGTCGCGCTTGCCGACGTTGGCCTTCTCGAGGATGTTCAGCCCCTCCGCGTAGGCGGCCATGAGGCCGTACTCGATCCCGTTGTGGACCATCTTCACGAAGTGGCCGGCCCCGCTGGGGCCGCAGTGGAGGTAGCCGTTCTCGGCCGTGCCGCCCTTGTCCTCCCGGTCGGCCGTGCGCGGGATGTCCCCGCGGCCCGGCGCGAGGGTGGCGAAGATCGGGCCGAGCCGCTTCACGACCTCGGCCTCTCCCCCGATCATCAGGCAGTAGCCGCGCTCCAGGCCCCACACGCCGCCGCTCGTGCCCATGTCGACGTAGTGGAGTCCCTTGGCGCCGAGCCGCTTCGCCCGCGCGATATCGTCGTGGTAATGCGAGTTGCCTCCGTCGATGATGGTGTCGTCCTTCTCGAGCAGCGCCGCCAGCTCTTCGATGGACGCGTCGACGTAGGCCGCGGGCACCATCAGGCACAGCGCGCGCGGCTTGTCGAGCTTCTTCACGAACTCGGAGAGGGAAGCGGCGCCGGCCGCGCCGTCCTTGACGAGGGCGGACACGGCCTCGGGCGAGCGGTCGTACACCACGCACTTGTGGCCGCCCCGCATCAGCCGCCGGACCATGCCCGCGCCCATGCGCCCCAGACCGATCATGCCGAACTGCATATATGCATTCCTTTGTCTATTCATGCTTGCCGTGGTCGGCGCTCGGGTCGCCCTGCGCGGGGGACGCTCGCTCGGGCTTCAAAAGGAGCGCGTGTCTTTTCTCGCTCGCTCGACGGTCGGGCCCGCCCCGACCGTCCATGCACCGACCGACGCCCCCGCTCCGGGCAACCCGAGCGCCGGCCGTTGCCGTGACTCTCGTCTCCGTTCTCTGCGGCCTCTGCGTTCAAGGGCAACGTGCTCACGCAAGCGCCTTTTCGATGGCGGCGTCCAGCATCCGCAGGCCGCCGGCCACGTCCGGGCCGAGGTGGACGCGGAGGGCGCGGCGGCCGCGCTCGGCCAGCACCTGGAAGTCGCCCCGCGCCTGGGCGGCCTTGACGAGGCCGAACGTGTACCTCTGGCCCGGCACCGGCAGGTCCTGGGCGTCGTCGCAGGTCACCTGCAGGAACACGCCCCGGTTCGGGCCGCCCTTGTAGGCCTGGCCGGTCGAGTGCAGGAAGCGCGGGCCGAAGCCGAGACAGGTGGCCACGCGCTTCCGGTCTCGCACGCGATGGCGGGCCGACTGCAGCGCCTCCTCGTGGCTGGCGGTCATCGGCACGTAGGCCAGGAGGGCGAAGTAGTCTCCCGCGCCCAGCCGCCCGAGATGGGCCATCAGGTACGCGCCGAGCGAGGCCGCGCCGGCGGCCTTCCGGAGCGCCTCCACGTTGCCCGGGTCCGCGAAGAGCTGGACTCCCTCGCCCTCGAAGAACGGCGCTTCCGAGGGCAGCTTGCCGGTCTTCTCGTACTCGGAGGTCAGCGCCTTCGTCGCCACCTTGCTCGCCTCCACGTCGGGCTGGTTGAAGGGATTGATGCCGATGACCGCGCCCGCGATGGCGGTCGCGACCTCCCAGCGCACGAACTCCTCGGCCAGGTCGTACTTCGTGGCCACGTGGATGCGCACCACCGGCCGGCCGGCCTTCTCGAGGACCTCGACGGCCGCGTCCTGGGCGGCGTCGGGCGCCTCGTCGAGACGGAGGTAGGTGAAGAGCCGGTCATCCCCGTAGGCCGACGGCGGCGCGAGCCGCTCCCGGTCGACCGGGATGATGCCCTTGCCCTCCTTGCCGGTCGACTCGGCGATCAGCTGTTCGAGCCACGCGCCGAGGTCATGGATGCCCGGGGAGGTCGTGATCGTCAGCTTGTCGATCCCCTTCGTGGCCGCCACGCCCAGGATCGTGCCCAGCACGAGGCCCGGGTTCTCCCCGGCGGGAACGCCCGGGGCGCAGGCGTGCAGCATCCTCTCGGCCTCGTCGAGCAGGCGTTCGCAGTCGAGTCCCATCACCGCCGCCGGGACCATCCCGAAGTTGGAGAGGGCCGAGTAGCGGCCGCCGATGCTCTTCACGCCGGGCAGGACGTGACGGAAGCCGCCCGCCCGGGCCTCCTTCTCCAGGCTCGAGCCCGGGTCGGTCACCGCCACGAAGCGGCTGCCGGCGCGCTCGGCGCCCAGCGCCTGCTGGACGCGGTCGAAGAAGTACGCCTTGAAGATGTTGGGCTCCAGGGTCGAGCCGGACTTGCTGGAGACGATGAAGAGGGTCTTCTCGAGGTCGATCGCGCCCTCGCGGGCCCTGATCTGGGCCGGATCGGTCGAGTCGAGGACGAGCAGCTCGGGCGAGCGGGGCACCTTGCCGAAGGTCTCCTTCCACACCTCGGGACACAGGCTCGATCCCCCCATGCCGAGCAGCAGGGCGTGGGTGAAGCCCTCCCGGCGCGCTTCGTCCCGGATGCGGTCGAGCGAGGCCACGTCGTCGATCTGTGGTTCCACGACGCCGATCCAGCCGATCCAGCTCGCCTCGTCGGTCCCTGTCCACAGCGACGCGTCGCCCGCCCACAGCCGCCGGGTGCCTCCCTGGGCGTCCCACTCCTTGAGCCTCCCGGCGACCTCGCCGGCGAGCGGGGCGGGGAGGGCGTAGCTCTGGCCGTTGATGCGGGCCTGGTTGGCCTCGCGGCAGCGGCGTTCCACCGCCTTCAGCAGCCTGGTGAACGGCTCCACGAACTTCTTGAGGCCGTCGGCCAGCAGATCGCCGGTCACCTCGCGCAGCGAGATGCCGGCCTTGTCGAGGTCGTCGAGCGTGTCCATGGCCTCGGTGAGGTCCGTCTCGAGGCTGGGCCGCGGGCGGCCGTGATCGCGGAAGGCGGCCAGGGTCTCGGGCGGGACGGTGTTCACGGTATCGGGGCCGATCAGCTCCTCGACGTAGAGCACGTCCGGGTAGCGCGGGTTCTTGGTCCCCGTGCTGGCCCACAGCACGCGCTGGGTCTGGGCGCCCTTGGCCGCGAGGGCCTGCCAGCGCGGGCCGGCGAAGATCTTCTTGTAGCTCTGGTAGGCGAGCTTCGCGTTGGCGATCGCCACCTTGCCCATCAGCCCTTCCAGCCGCGCCCTCTCCGTGCCGCCGGCGGTCTTGAGCTTCGCCTCGATCAGCGAGTCCACCAGGGTGTCGATGCGGCTCACGAAGAAGCTGGCCACGCTGGCCACGTGGCGCAGGTCCTGGCCGCGGCCGGCTCGGGCCTCCAGTCCCGCGATGAACGCTTGGGCGACCGCTTCGTACGCCTCGCGCGCGAAGAGCAGCGTCACGTTGACGTTGACGCCCTCGCCGATCAGCGTCTGGATCGCCGGGACGCCGGCCGGGGTGGCCGGGACCTTGATCATGACGTTGGGCCGGCCCACCGTCTTCCACAGGTGCCGCGCCTCCCGCAGGGTGCCCTCGGTGTCGTTGGCGAGGTCGGGCGAGACCTCCAGGCTCACGTAGCCGTCCCGCCGGCCGGTGCGGTCGTAGACCCGACTCAGCACCCCCGCCGCGTCCTGGATGTCCTGCACCGCGAGGCGCTCGTAGACCTCCTTCGGCTCCAGGTGCGGGTCGCTGGAGATCTCCTCGATCGCCGCCGCGTAGTCGTTGCTGCCGTCGATCGCCTTCTCGAAGATGGCCGGGTTCGACGTCACGCCGCCGAGGCCGTCCTCCTCCACCAGGCGGGCCAGCTCGCCCCCGGCGATGAGGCTGCGGCGGATGAAGTCGAGCCACACCGACTGGCCGTACTGCCGCAGCGAGGCCACCGCGCTCGGCACGGCGGTGGGACGCGAGCTCGAGGTTCCCATGGAGTCTCCTTCGCCGGCGGGCGGACGCGCCCGTCCGGCTACCGGTAACGGGCTTCCAGCGCCTTGACCTTGGCGAGCCGGCGCACGTGGCGCTCCTCGCCGGTGAAGCGCGCGGCCACGAACACGCGCGCCAGCTCCACCGCCAGGGCGGGGCCGATCACGCGGCCGCCCAGGACGAGGACGTTCATGTCGTCGTGCTCGACGCCCTGGTGGGCCGAGTACGCGTCGTGGCAGACGGCGGCCCGGATCCCCGGCAGCTTGTTCGCGGCCACCGAGGCTCCCACCCCGCTGCCGCAGATCAGCACGCCGCGCTCGGCCCGCCGATCGAGGACGGCCCCCGCCACGGCCTCCGCCGAGTCGGGGTAGTCCACGGGATCCGTCGAGTAGGTGCCTACGTCGAGGACGTCGTGACCGGCCTCGCGCAGCGCTTCGCCGACCAGCTGCTTGAGGGCGAAGCCGGCGTGATCGGAACCCACGGCAATGCGCATGCTCAGGCTCTCGGAGCGAGCTGGTCGCGGGCCGCCGACACCACGCGGCCCGGCTCGAAGCCGAACTTCTTCTGCAGCTCCTTCAGCGGCGCCGAAGCGCCGAAGGTGCGCATGCCGATCGCCCGGCCGGTCGAGCCGACGTACCGCTCCCACCCGAGCGTCGAGGCCTGCTCGACCGACACCCGCGCCCGCACCGAGGGCGGCAGGACCGAGTCCTTGTACGCCTGGTCTTGACGGTCGAACAGTTCCCACGAGGGCATGCTCACGACGCGGCTGCGGACGCCCTCCTTGTCGAGCAGCTCGTGGGCGGCGACGCAGAGCGGCACCTCGCTGCCGGTGGCGAGGAGAAGCACCTCGGGCGGCCCGGCGGGCGGATCGGCGAGCACGTAGGCGCCCCTGGCCAGGCCGGAGGCCGGGGCGTACTTCGCGCGGTCGAGGGTGGGCAGGGCCTGGCGGCTCAGGATCAGGCAGGCCGGCTCGTGGCGGAACTGCAGGATGACGCGCCACGCCTCCGCCACCTCGTTGGCGTCCCCCGGCCGGATCGTGACGAGGCCGGGGATCGCGCGCAGGGAGAGCAGGTGCTCCACCGGCTGATGGGTGGGCCCGTCCTCGCCCACCCCGATCGAGTCGTGGGTGAAGACGTAGATGACGGGGATCTCCATGATCGCGGCCAGCCGGATGGCCGGCCGGCCGTAGTCGCTGAATATCAGGAAGCCGGAGCCGTAGGGGCGGACCTTCGAAAGCGACAGGCCGTTCAGGATCGCGCCCATCGCGTGCTCGCGGATCCCGAAGTGCATGTTGCGGCCGCCGTGGTATCCGGCCTCGAAATCGCCCGCCCCATCGAAGGTCAAGCGGGTCTTCGTCGAGGGAGCGAGGTCGGCCGAGCCGCCCATGAGCCAGGGGATCGCCTGGGCGGCGGCGTTCAGGACTTTCGCCGACGCGTCGCGCCCGGCCAGTCCCTTGGCGTCGGCCGGGAAGCTCGGGATCGCCTTCTCCCACCCCTCCGGCAGCTCCCGGTGCTGCATGCGATAGAGGGCGTCCGCCTCGGCCGGGCAGCTCTTCCTGTAGCGCTCGAAGAGGGCCACCCACTCCGCGCGCAGCCGCGCGCCGCGGGCGCCGATGCCGGAGGCGAAGTGCTCGCGCACGCCTTCGGGGACCAGGAACTTCGCCTCCTCCGGCCAGCCGTAGCCGCGCTTGGAGAGCCGGATCTCCTCCTCGCCCAGCGGCTCGCCGTGGGCGGCGTGGGTGTCCTGCTTGTGGGGGGCGCCGTAGCCGATGTGGCTGTCCACGATGATGAGCGTGGGCCGGCCAGTCGTGTTCTTCGCGGTGTCGAAGGCCCGGTCCAGCATGGCCAGGTCGTTGGCGTCCCCAACCCGGGTCACGTTCCAGCCGTAGCCGATGAAGCGGGTGGCGACGTCGTCGCTGAAGGCGAGGTCGGTCGAGCCCTCGATCGTGATCCGGTTGTTGTCGTAGATCCAGCACAGGTTGTCGAGCTTCAGGTGGCCGGCCAGCGAGGCCGCCTCCTGCGAGATGCCTTCCATCAAGCAGCCGTCCCCGGCGAGCGCGTAGACGTCGAAGCCGAACATCGGGAAGTCGGGCCGGTTGAAGTGGGCGGCCATCCACTTCGACGCGATGGCCATGCCCACGCTGGTGGCTACCCCCTGGCCGAGCGGCCCCGTCGTGGTCTCGATCCCCGAGGTCCAGCGGTACTCGGGGTGGCCGGGACACTTGCTCTCGAGCTGGCGGAACCGCTTGATGTCGTCCAGGCTCACGGACAGGTCGCCGAGGGTCTCGTACTTCGGGTTCACCGCCTTCACGCCCGCGAGGTGCAGGAGCGAGTAGAGCAGCATGGAGGCGTGGCCCATCGACAGCACGAAACGGTCGCGGTTCGGCCAGATGGGGTCGTCGGGATCGAAGCGGAGGTGGCGCTGCCAGAGCGCGTAGGCCACCGGCGCCATGGCCATCGGCGTCCCCGGGTGGCCGGAGTTGGCCTGCTGGACGGCGTCCATGGAAAGGGTCCGGATGGTGTTGACGCAGAGCTGATCGAGATCGGCCATGGTCATGTCGGGGGCCGCCTCCGGCGCCCCGCCGAGGGAAGCCACACTATGCTACCGGACGACATCGCTGACAAGCGGCGGAGTGTTCCCCGGCGTGCCTCGCTGCGCCGTGGACCGCCGCTGCGCGCTAGACTACGCCATGCCACTTCTGCGCGACGTCTCGGACACCGCCCGTTGGGCGGCCATGCACCGGGCCCTGGAGTCGGAGCGCCCGGATGCGCTCTTCCGCGACCCTTATGCCCGCCGCCTGGCCGGGGAGAGGGGCGAGCAGATCGTCGGCCAGCTCGAGAAGACGGGCCCCTGGGCGTGGGCGCTGCGGACGCACCTCATCGACGGCGTCCTCCTGCGGTCGATCGAGTCCGGCGCGGACACGGTGGTGAACCTCGCGGCCGGGCTCGACGCCCGCCCGTACCGGATGGCACTGCCCCCGGCGCTCCGTTGGGTCGAGGTGGACCTTCCCCCCATCGTCCAGGAGAAGGAGCGGGCGCTCCGCGGCGAGCAGCCGGCGTGCCGGCTCGAGCGCGTGACCCTCGACCTGGCGGACGAGGCCGAACGGCGGCGGCTCTTCGCCCGCATCGGCGGCGAGGCGAAGCGCGCGGTGGTCGTCACGGAGGGACTGCTCGTCTACCTCGATCCCGACCAGGTCCTCTCGCTGGCGCGCGACCTCGCCGGGCCGGCCTCGTTCTGGCGCTGGACGCTCGACCTCGACTCGCCGGGCCTGCTCCGGATGCTCCGGCGGAGCTGGGGTCGCCCGCTGGAAGACGCGCACTCGCCGCTGAAGTTCGGCCCGCCGGAGGGTCCCGCTTTCTTCGAGCCGGCGGGCTGGACGCCGGTAGAGGTCCACTCCATCGTCAAGACTGCGGCGCGCGAGAAGCGGATCGGGCTGTTGCGGCGGCTGCTCGCGCGGTTGCCCGAGTCCTCGGGCCGCCAGGGCCGCCGGCCCTGGATGGGCGTCTGCGTGCTCGAGCGGCGAGCACCCCCCGCGGGGTAGAATCCGCGCTCTCCCTGCCGCCGAGGAAGCGCCCATGGACCGCCGCCGAGTCGTGGCCGCCGCCATCTTCGCCGTCACCGGACTGCCGGCGGGCGAAGCGCGCGCACAGACCGACTATGCGCTGAGCGCCGACTCCGAGCCGCAGCCGGGCGTGCCCTCCGGCCGGGTGGTGAAGCGCGCCTGGGCGAGCGCGATCTTCCCCGGCACGCAGAGGGACTTCTGGATCTACGTGCCGGCGCAGTACCGGCCCGAGAGCGCGGCGGCGGTCATGGTGTTCCAGGACGGCGGCCGTTTCGTCGACGGGGGCGGCCGCTGGCGCGTGCCGGTGGTCTTCGACAACCTGATCCACAAGGGCGAGATGCCGGTCACGATCGGCATCTTCATCGATCCCGGCTTGCTGGGCGCCGGCACGGCGGACCAGCAACCGCGGTTCAACCGCAGCTTCGAATACGACGCGCTCGGCGACCGCTACGCGCGCTTCCTGACGGAGGAGGTGCTGCCCGAGGTCGCCCGCGAGTACGCGCTGACCTCCGACCCGAACCTGCGGGCCATCGGCGGCTCGTCCTCGGGAGGAGTCTGCGCCTTCACGGTGGCCTGGAACCGGCCCGACGCCTTTCGCCGGGTGCTTTCCTTCATCGGCTCCTACACCGGCCTGCGCGGCGGCGACGCCTACCCGACCCTGGTCCGCAAGACCGAGCCCAAGCCGATCCGGGTGTTCCTCCAGGACGGCAGCCGCGATCTCGACATCTACAGCGGGAACTGGTGGATCGGGAACCAGGCGATGGCCAGCGCGCTGGAGTACGCCGGCTACGACGTCCGCTTCGTGGCCGGCGACCGGGGCCACGACAACGTCCAGGGCTCGGCCGTCCTGCCTGACGCGCTGCGATGGCTGTGGCGCCACTGGAGCGAGCCGATCGCCGCGTCCCGGGGCAAGCCGGGCGCCGAGCGCCACTACGTCACCGAGATCCTGGACCCGGCCGCGGACTGGCAGCCCGTGGGGGAAGGGCATGGCGCGATCACCGCCCTGGCCGCCGACCGCGGAGGCGAGGTCTACTTCTCGGAGCCGGACGTCGAACGCATCGGCAAGGTCGAAGACGCGACCGGCAAGTTCACCGTGTTCAGGCATCGCGCCGGGAAGGTCAGCGGGATTGCGTTCGGGCCCGACGGGCGCCTCTACGCGAGCCAGGGCGACCGCCGGCGCATCGTTGCCTTTGCGGCGGACGCGAGCGAGGAGGTGGTGGCCGAAGGCATCCCGGCATCGGGCCTGGCCGTGGACGCCCGCGGCGGGATCTGGTGCAGCGATCATGGTAACCGGCGCCTGTGGCACGTCGACCCGAGCGGGAACGCGCGCGTCGCGCACGAAGGCCTGCCGGTGCCGAGCGGCCTTTCGCTGACGCCCGATCAGGCCCTGCTCGTCGCCGCGGACTCCGGCGGCCGCTGGGTCTGGTCGTTCCAGGTGGCTGCGGACGGCTCGCTGCGGCACGGCCAGCCGTTCTACCGTCTCGACGCGCCGGACGAATCTTCGGATGCCGCCGCGGGAGGCATGACGGCCGACAGCGAGGGCTTCCTCTACGTCGCCACGCGCCTCGGCATCCAGGTGTTCGACCAGCCCGGCCGCCTCAACGCCACGCTCGCCGCCCCGCCGGCCGCCGTGGCGTCGAGCCTGGTCTTCGGCGGCAAGGACCGGGACGTGCTGTACGCCGCCGCGGGCGGCAGGATCTTCCGCCGCCATCTGCGCCGCAAGGGCGTGCCTCCCGGCCCGCCCGTGAAGCTGCCCACGCCCCGGCTCTGAGATGTGACCGCGCGGCTTCGCGGCGCGATCCGCGGAGCACCCGTGACGGCGACGAGTCTCCCCGTGACACCGCCGCCGGAACCGGGGTATCTTGTCTCCGAGTCGAGGAGGCATCATGCTGCGCATCGGAACGGCGCTGGTGGCGGTGCTGGCCGCCGCCGCGCAAGGGGGCTCGCGCATGACGGACGTATCCGCCACGGCAACCGGCGGTCTCCTGCTCGTGGCCAACAAGGGCGACCACACGCTGGGCATCATCGATCCCGCCGCCGGCCGCCAGTTGGCGACGGTGGAGGAGAGCGGCGTCACCGGCCACGAGGTGATCGCCTCGCCCGACGGCCGCACCGCCTACGTCCCGATCTACGGGAACTCGGGCGTGGGCCGCCCCGGCACGGACGGGCAGACGCTGGACGTCATCGACATCGGCTCGCGCAAGCGGGTGGCCACCGTCGACTTCGGCCGCCCGGAGAGGCCGCACTGCCCGCTCTTCGGCCCCGACGGCCGGCTGTACGTCACCACCGAGCTGACGAGCACCGTCACCGTGATCGATCCCCGGACGAACCGGATCGTCGATCGGATCCCGACCGGGCAGCCGGAGTCGCACATGGTCGCGCTGTCGCGCGACGGCGCGCGCGCGTACACGTCGAACGTGCACGTGGGCACGGTGAGCGTGATCGACGTCAAGGC
>Ga0066710_100000989_pt1 | contig 19760 bp, 16 predicted proteins | sample GraSoiAngelo_159_FD_79666 | JGI IMG/M metagenome (GOLD analysis project Ga0066710, IMG submission 79666) | Grasslands soil microbial communities from the Angelo Coastal Reserve, California, USA - 14_1009_16_40cm | ecosystem: Environmental > Terrestrial > Soil > Grasslands | place: USA...
ATGAAGCGCAGCGAGAGTTGGCAGTTGGACTTGCCAGGCCTGAAACCCTGAGGGTGCAGCCAGAAAAATGCGTATCCATTCAGCGGAGCGCGGCCATCCCCGTCGGCAGCAACGGGCACCCCTTGAGCCGAGTCAGAATTCAGGCCGGAGTGCCGTTCGCAACCGGCGGCGGACTGAAAAGTCCTCGCCCCGCGCCGGAGACGTATGAACAGACTCACCCGCCGTGAAATGCTCGTGTGCATGGGCCGAGTTGGGGCTGGGCTCACCCTTTCGGCTCTAGTGGGTCACGCGCTGGCGGCGCCGGGCCTGCGCCGGATAAGAATCGGCGCGTGCGATTGGTCGCTCGGCAAAATGGCCAGCCCCTCCTCCTTTGAATTTGCCAAAGAAATCGGGCTGGATGGTGTGCAGGTCAGCCTCGGCAGCGCCAGTGATGACATGAAGCTTCGCCGGCCCGAAGTGCAGAAACAATTCAAGGAAGCCGCTCGGGCCAGCGGCGTCGAGATCGCTTCGCTGGCCATCGGAGAAATGAACAACATTCCGTACAAAAGTGATCCCCGCGCCGAAGCCTGGGTCAGCGACAGCGTCGAGGTCATGAAGGCCCTTGGCGTGAACGTGGTGTTGCTGGCTTTTTTCGGAAAAGGCGACCTTGTGGGTGACAAGGAAGGCACGGATGAGGTGGTCCGCCGCTTGAAAAAGGTCGCGCCCAGGGCTGAAAAGGCCGGCGTGGTCCTGGGCCTGGAGTCCTGGCTGAGCGCGGAAGACACAATGCGCATCATGGAGCGGGTCGGGTCCCCAGCGGTGAAAATGTACTACGACGTCTGCAATTCGACCGACCGTGGCTACGACGTCCCCAAGGAAATCCGCTGGCTGGGAAAAAAGAACATTTGCGAATTCCACATGAAAGAGAACGGCTTCCTGCTCGGCCGGGGCAAGATTGATTTCAAACGTGTTCGGGACGCGATCGAGGAGATTGGCTACGCCGGCTGGATGCAAATTGAAGGGGCGGTGCCGCGGGGCGGGAATGTGCGGGAAGCTTACGAGGCCAACTACAAATATTTGCGGAGTTTGTTTCCTGGATGATGACCCAGCGGACGCGGTGGAGCTCGGCTGTGTGTGGAGCATCAGCCGCAGCAGTTTGAATTAGCAGGTCGCACCCACCGCATTCGAAGTGCGGTGGTGTACTTGGCCGCTGCGGCTGGTTCCGCCTGGCGGAACACAGTCGCGCTCCAAAGCTGCTTGCGCTCTCAGTGCGAAGGAGTATAACTCGGGCAGGGATGCAGATTGAATAGAAGTTCGGTATGTCGAACATTGGCCGGCAGTCGGTAAACACCAGCAACGTACTTTCCGTCATCATGGGCGGTGGCCAAGGCAAGCGGCTGTTCCCGCTCACCAAGGAACGAGCCAAGCCGGCCGTTCCCCTGGCCGGCAAATACCGGCTGGTGGATATCCCCATCTCCAACTGCATCAACTCCGACCTGCGCCGCGTTTACTTGCTGACCCAGTTCAACTCCGCCTCGCTCCACCGGCATATCTCCCAGTCGTACAAGTTCGACCACTTCTCCGGTGGGTTCGTCGAAATGCTGGCCGCCGAACAAACGTTTAGCGATACGTCCTGGTATCAGGGAACTGCCGACGCCGTGCGCAAGAACATGATTCATTTCCGGAACCATGACTGGGACCACTTGCTCATCCTCAGCGGCGATCAATTGTACCGGATGAACTTCAGGGACATCCTCACCCAACATCGGGAGACCGGGGCAGACATAACGATCTCGACCATTCCCGTCGGGCGCCGCGAGGCGAGTTCGCTCGGCATCATGCAGATTAACGCCGAGCGTCGCATCACGCGGTTTGTCGAAAAGCCGGCCGACCGCGCGGTCCAGGATTCGCTGCGGCTCGACCCGGGATGGTACGAGAAGCTGGCCATTCAGGGCAAAGGCGAGTTGTTCCTGGCCTCGATGGGCATCTACATCTTCAACCGGGATGTGATTTTCAAACTGCTGGACAATACGCTGCCGGATTTCGGCAAGGATATCATCCCCAACGCCATCTCGAATTACCGGGTGTTTTCGTTTGTGTTTCAGGGGTATTGGGAGGACATCGGAACCATTCGCGCGTTCTTCGAAGCGAACCTCGATGTGACCAATGAACTGCCCCGGTTCAACTTCTTTGACATGAGCGCGCCGATTTTCAGCCGACCCCGCTTTCTGCCCGGCTCCAAGATCAACGGGGCGCGGATCGATCATGCGGTCATTTCCGATGGCTGCATTCTGAATCAGTCAGTCATCACGCACAGCATCGTCGGGCTCCGAAGTCTGGTGGGCCCGGGCACGGTTCTGAACCGGGCCATTCTGCTGGGCTGCGACTATTACGAATCGTATGAATCGATTGTCGCGTATGAACGGGCGGGCAAGCCGCGCATTGGCATCGGCGCCAACTGCCGCATCGAAAACTCGATCGTGGACAAGAACGCCCGCATCGGCAACAACGTGACCATCACGCCGGCCGGCAAACCCGAAAAGGTGGACCGCGAGAATTATTACATCCGGGATGGAATCGTGATCATTCCCAAAAACGGCGTCCTCCCGCATGGGACGGTCATCTAGCTGAGTTGCTCGGCGGCTCAGGCCTGGAGGACAAGCGCGACTATAGCCACTGCAGGCGGCCTTGCACCACGGGCGAAGGTGTGGTTCATTGCAGTTGGCCAGACCTTATCATTTTCGAACATGGCGAAGATCCTCGTTGTGGATGACGAGCCGATCGTGCATCGGCTGCTGCAGCATCATCTCGAACGCGCCGGATACGAGATGATCGCCGCCAGCAACGGGCGTGAAGCGCTGGAGCTGGCAGAGCGTGAGGGACCGCAGTTAATCGTGATGGATATCATGATGGCAGAGATGGACGGTTTGACTGCTTTGCGGCGGCTCAAAAAGGAGGAGCAGACAAAAGCGATTCCCGTGATTATGATTACCGCCAATCCCCACTATGCGGCCCAGCAGGAATCAGAAGCCTCAGGCGCTGACGTTTTTCTGACGAAGCCGTTCAGCCCCAGTCAATTACTGAGCGAGATCAGCCGGCTTGTGGCGGGTCGTTCGCATTGAGACCGGTCGGGCGCACGGCCCTGAACACCGCGGCGGCCGTACGTTCCCTTGACGGTCCTGGGCAGTGAGGTAGATAGCTCGCTGAAACGCAAAGACGCAAAGGAGAGAAACCACGAATGGACACCAATCAACACTAATCCTGCTTTCTGCTGGTGGCCCTGCGAGGCGTACGGAACGCAGAGGCCTCCTCTCCCCGGCCCCCTCCTCCCGACTCGCCGCGCTGTCGCGCCGTCGCAGCGGGGGAGGAGTCTGCAGCACCTCGGCTGAAACGATGTCTGAGCCCCGCCAAGTAATCGCCTTTTGGCTTTGAAGGCCCGCGGCCGCCCTTAGAGTGTGGGCCGATGACCGTGCTGGAAGCCATACAACGGAGTTCCGAATTCCTGGCCCGAAAAGGCGTGGACTCGCCGCGTCTGCAGGCAGAACTGCTCCTGGCGCACCTGCTGAAGCTCCCGCGCATGCGATTATATCTGAATTTTGAGCGCGCACTCGAGTCGGGCGAAATGGATGCCTTTCGCGAATTTATCCGGCGCCGTGGCCAGCGCGAACCGTTGCAGTACATTGTCGGCGCGACATCGTTCTGCGGTCTGGAACTCGCGGTCAACCCGCACGTGCTGATTCCTCGGCCGGAGACCGAGCTGCTGGCCGAGCGCGGCTGGCAATTTCTCAATGAGCTTCCCGGTCTGAATAGCGCCGCCGCGTTGGATGTCGGCACCGGCAGCGGCTGTCTGGCGATTGCCCTGGCAGTCAAGTGCCCGAGGGCGCGGATCCAGGCGGTGGAGCGCTCGGCGGAGGCGCTGGCGGTCGCCCGGCAGAATGCCGAGCGCCACGCCGTGGCGGAGCGCATTCAGTTGCTCCAGGGCGATGGTTTCGACTCGCTGCCGGCCGGGTCCGGCTTCGAACTGATCATCAGCAATCCGCCATACATCGCGACGGCCGAGCTCGGGACGCTGCAACCGGAGGTGGGCCGGCACGAACCGCGGCTCGCGCTGGATGGCGGCGCGGATGGCCTGGACTTTTTCCGGCGAATGGCCGCCGAGGCTGGACCGTTTCTCAAATCCGGCGGCCAGCTCATGCTCGAATTCGGAGACGGCCAGGCCGAAGCCATCCACGAAATGTTCGAGCGAGAAAAGTGGATTGTGGAAGCATTCCACGAGGATTATACTCGTCGTCCGAGAATCGCGGTCGTGAAACGAGAACCGTAACCCTGAGTGTGGTGAAGCCGAATCATCCATGGAAAGCTTGTTGATCAAAGGCGGTGTGCCGCTGCACGGCGAAGTCGCGGTCAGCGGCGCCAAGAACGCCGTGCTGCCGATCCTGGCGGCCACGTTGCTGACCGCCGAGCCCTGCGTCATCCGGCGCGTGCCAAACCTCAGCGATGTCAAGTTCATGTGCCAGATCCTGACGTGGCTGGGAGCGCAAGTCCGCGTCGAGGGCGACAGCGTCCGGGTGCAGGCCCGCAAGGTCAAAGGCATGGGGGATTACGATTTAATCCGCAGAATGCGCGGCTCGATCTGCATCATGGGGCCGCTTTTGGGACGGCTGAAAAAGGCCACGGTCTCCCTGCGGGGCGGCTGTGTGATCGGGGCGCGCCCGATCAATTTGCACCTGAAAGGCTTTCAGGCCCTTGGCGCCCGCGTGGTCATCGAAGGCGGCTACGTTCATGCGAGCGCCAAACGGCTTACGGGCTCAGCGCTGTTTCTCGGAGGACGGGCCGGTTCCACGGTCCTGGGCACGGCCAATGTGATGATGGCCGCCACGCTGGCCGAAGGCGTCACAGTAATCGAGAGCGCCGCCTGTGAGCCGGAGGTGGTGGACCTGGCCAGGTTTCTCAAAGCGATGGGCGCCCGCATCACCGGCGAGGGCAGCCCGACCATCACGATCACGGGCGTGAAGGAATTGCAAGGGGCTGAACACGTGGTCATACCTGATCGGATCGAAGCCGCGACTTACGCTATCGCCGCGGCCGCGACCCACGGCGAAGTGACGCTGCGGGGCGCGCGCGCCGACCAGATGCACGCGGTCCTGGACAAGCTGATGGAGGCCGGCGCCCGTCTGGAGCGCAACGGCGACGGCCTGACCATTCGACGCCAGGGCCGCCTCAAGCCAGTGGACATCACGACGCTGCCCTACGCTGGTTTTCCCACCGACGCTCAGGCGCAAATGATGGCGTTGATGACGGTTACTCCGGGCATCAGCATCATCACCGAGCGCATTTTTGAATCGCGGTTTATGCACGTCAGCGAGCTGGCGCGGCTGGGGGCGGACATTGAGATTGAAGGGCCAAGCGCAATCGTCAAAGGGGGCAAGCCGTTGAGCGGTGCGCCGGTTATGGCCAGCGATTTGCGAGCGTCGGCGGCGCTGGTGATTGCGGGTCTGGCGGCGCGCGGCACCACCCAGGTTAATCGCGTCTATCATCTGGACCGCGGCTATGAAAACATCGACGGCAAGCTGCGCCAATTGGGCGCGCGCATCGAGCGAATTGAGGAATCATGACGACCAAACTGATCGCCGCTTTGATCATCGTGGCAGTCCTCTACGGCGGCTGGAACCTGTTCCTCTACTGGGACAAAGTCAAAAATGAAAAGGAGAGCATCCGGAAAGAGGAGGCCGCGGCTGTCGTCACGGAAAACAGTCTGCCCGGCTTGCCCTACGGGCTCGAACAGAGCTTGCAAGCGGCGAAACGTCAAGGAGCCGCTTCGCTGAAGACCTGGCTCAAGACGTACGGCAACTCGGTGCAGGACCCGCGCAAGGCCTGGATCGAGCTCGACTACTGCGTCATGATTGCCCGCGACGATCCGGCCGAAGCCCGGCGCGTTTTTGCCACTGTGCGCGAGCGCACCGGCCCGGCCTCTCCTGTTTGGCCGCGGATAAAGCAGCTCGCGCCCACTTACGAGTGAGCGCGCTGCAGCCCCGGCTTAACCTGCCTTCTTGAGTATCGCCTCCATTTCTTTGGAGCGGAAGGCGCGGATCGTTTGCGACTTCACGTTGCCCAGCGAGGCGAGTTTGAGCATAACCGCCGTCATCGTCTCGTCGTCCGGCGCTTCGGCCAGGATCGCCAGATCGTATTGACCCAGTGTCCAGAAGAGTTCGGTGAATTTCACGCCCGCCTTCGCGGCGACGTCGCTGGCGGCAGCGGCTCGTTTGGTGGTTTCTTTGACGTTGCGGATTCCCTGGTCGGTGTATTGAAGCAGTACAATATAGGTAGCCATAGCAAGTGATCCTTTCGAGTTTGCAGTCGGTCCTGAAGATGCTCCGGTTGCGCCGGTTTGTCCAGCCTGATAGGTTGCGCTCGGGTAACGAGTCAGTCAGCGCGGGCGCAGGAGCCGGAGCGCGGAATTTATTCCGCAGCAACCGGCGAAATGCTGTGCTGCTGCGGAATATATTCCGCGCTGCGCCCGCTTTCACTGAGGCGTTGGGCGCTCGATAATGATAACGGGCGGCGGGGAGCGAGCACTAGACTAAGGGCCTCCTTTCCCCTGCCCTCGGCTCTCGACTCGCCGCGCTGTCGCGCCGTCGCAGCGGGGGAGGAGAGGGAGACGTCTCCTCCGCCACTGGTGGGTTACTACGTTGAAAAAGTGAAGAGACTTGTAGCAACGATTGTTTGGATGCTGATCGCCGTGGGCGGCGCGTGGGCTTACAGCAAGCTGGCGCTGCACCGGGGCGAGCCGCTCAGTTCCGCCTATATTCTCATCGCGGCGGCGTGCAGTTACGCGATCGGTTACCGGGTCTATTCCAAGTGGATCGCGACCAGGGTGCTGATGCTCAATGAGCGGCGGGCGACGCCGTGCGAGGTGCATGACGACGGAAAGGACTTTGTCAAAACGAACAAATGGATTGTCTTTGGGCATCATTTCGCGGCGATTTCGGGACCTGGACCGCTGGTCGGGCCGGTGCTGGCCGCGCAATTCGGTTACCTGCCTGGAACACTTTGGATTTTGATCGGGGTGACTCTGGGCGGCGCGGTGCAGGATTTCGTGGTGCTGTTCTGCTCCATGCGGCGCGACGGCAAATCATTAGCTCAGATGGTTCGGGAGGAGCTGAGCACGACGGCGGGCGCGGTTGGTGTTATCGCGATTCTTGGGATCATGATCATCCTGCTGGCGGTGCTGGCACTGGTGGTGGTCAAGGCGCTGGCGGAGAGTCCCTGGGGCGTATTCACGGTGGGGGCGACGATCCCGATCGCAATGTTCATGGGCGGCTACCTGCGGTTCTGGCGTGTGGGCAAGGTCATGGAAGCCTCGGCCATCGGTGTGGTCTGCCTGTTGCTGGCGGTTTGGGGTGGCAAACTGGTCCACGAAAGTCCTGCGCTCGCGCACGCGTTCGGGTTGCGCGATCTCACGCTGGCGTGGACGATCATTGTATATGGATTGGCGGCGAGCGTGCTGCCGGTTTGGCTACTGCTGGCTCCGCGCGACTATCTGAGCACATTTATGAAGCTCGGGACGATTTTCGCCCTGGCGCTGCGCATTTTCGTCGTGCTGCCGCACTTGCGGATGCCGGCGCTCAGCCGGTTCGTGGATGGGGCCGGGCTAGTGATGGCGGGAAAAGTCTTTCCCTTCTGCTTTATCACGATCGCCTGCGGCGCGGTTTCCGGCTTCCACACGCTAATTGCCAGCGGCACGACCCCGAAGCTGATCACGCGCGAATCCTATGCCCGTCCAATTGGGTATGGCGCCATGTGCCTGGAATCGCTCGTGGCGATCATGGCGATGATCGCCGCCTGCACTCTCGAACCGGGCGTTTACCTCAGCATGAACGTAAAAGGCGACCCGGCGGCCACCGTGGCGACAATTAATTCTCTGAATTTTCCGGTAACGCTCGAACAAATGAATCAGATGGCTGAGCAGGTCGGTGAAAAGACCCTGTTCGGCCGGACAGGTGGCGCCGCAACGCTGGCGGTCGGCATGGCGCAAATCTTCTCGAAGGCTGTCAACGGGCGCGGGCTCGACCTGTGGTATCACTTCGCCATCATGTTCGAGGCGTTGTTCATTCTGACGACACTGGACGCCGGCACACGTGTTGGCCGTTACCTGCTCCAGGACGCATTGGGCAATCTCTGGAAGCCGTTGGGCGATACACGGAGCATCGGCGCCAACGCCTTGGCCAGTCTCATGGTGGTCGGTGGCTGGGGCTATTTTCTGATCCAAGGCGTGCGCGATCCGTACGGCGGCATCAACTCGCTTTGGCCGTTGTTCGGCATCGCCAACCAGTTGCTGGCGGCCATCGCGCTCTGCCTCGGCACGACGATTATCTTGAAGATGAGCCTGCGAACGGAGGAGTCCAAAGTCCAAGGTCCAAAGTCGAGAGTTGGACGGCCTGCCCTGGCCTTGATCACGCTGGTTCCGTTGCTCTGGCTGCTGGCGGTGACGATGACAGCGGGCGTTCAGAAGATTTTTCATCCGGACGCGCGGATCGGATTTTTGGCCCAGGCCCGCTTGTTGCGCGCTCAAGAGCCGGCCCTGGAACAGGCGCTCACGGCGGCGAAAGCGGCCGGGAACGCAGGCAGGATCGAGGCAGCGTCGAAAGCATTGCGGGACGATCGCGTGCTGCAGTTTAACAACCACCTTGATGCGTCCGTCGCGGCCGGATTTCTGGCGCTGGTGGCGGCCATTTTTCTGCTCAGCGTGCGCGAGTGGCTGTTGCTCCTGGCTCGGCGGAAACTCGTAGAATTGCGCGAGAGCGAGCCGGTTTGGCTGCCTGAGCACGCGCTGGCGGAGTCCAAGCCGCTCCATCTGGCCGGAGTGCTTGCGCTGGCCTTCGGGCTCGCCAAGGAGTTGGCCGGCGAGGCGCAGATGGAACGCGCGCAGTTACAGGCCAGTAATTGCGCGAGCAGCGCGGCGGAGGGCGAATCTTCTGCGCTGAATCCAGCCTCCCACTCCAGGATTTGCAAACACACCTACCTGGCCGTGACCCGGGAAAGGTTCAACGGCATCCGGCGCTGTTGTTGAAATATGAAGCAAGAGACCGATTACGAGCACGAGGACGAGACCACCCTTTCCTCACGCATCACGCATCACGCATCACGCTTTAAACCATGCAACACTTAGGTCTGTTCGGCGGCTCGTTCGACCCGGTCCACCTTGGCCACTTGCTCGTGGCCGAGGCGGCGCGCGAAGAATTGTCGTTGTCACGGCTGTTTCTGATTCCCGCGGCGCGATCGCCGTTTAAACCGGAGCGTCAGCCGACGCCGGCCAAAGAGCGCCTGGCCTTGCTGCGGCTCGCGCTCGCCGGCAAGGAGTGGTGCGATATTGATGAGCAGGAAATCAAGCGCGGCGGCGTCTCTTATACCATTGACACTGTTCGAGATTACTCCCGCCGGTTCCCCCAGGCGCGTCTCTTCTACCTGATCGGCGCGGATCACGTTCCCCAGTTGCCGAAATGGCGCCAGGCTGAGGAATTGGCGCAGTTGGCGGAGTTCGTCGTCATTCCGCGCCCGGGCGAATCGAAACTGTCCTTTCCGGCCCCGTTTCGCGGGCAGACGCTGACCGGTTTTCCGCTCGGAGTATCTTCCTCACAGATACGCGAGCGGGTAAAAGCCGGTTTGCCAATCGAGCACCTTGTGCCGGCCGCTGTGGCCGAGGCCATTCGCAACAATCGGCTTTATCTTTGACCTGACTTTGGCAAGGATTGCGACAGATGGATTCAAGAAAACTGGCTTTGCTCTGCCGGGAACTGGCGGACAATAAAAAGGCGGAAGACATCGTGATTTTGGACGTTCGCGAAGTGTCGTCTGTCACGGATTACTTTGTCATCGCTTCGGGGACGAGCGAGCCGCATCTGCGAGCGATTGTGGACGAAATCACCGATACGCTGCGCGAACGTCAACACCTTCGACCCAAGAGCATTGATGGCACGTTGCGGGCAGCCTGGATCGTGCTGGATTACTTTGACGTCATCGTCCACATCATGCGGCAGGATTTGCGCGACCGGTACGACCTGGAGACACTGTGGGGCGACGCACCGAGAGTGAGAGCGAGGAAACGCCGAGCGGTAAAGGCCTGAATTTGGCGCATGGATACCCGGTTAGTGACGCTCGGCCACTCGCCCGACCCGGATGACGCCTTCATGTTTTACGCCCTGGCGAAAGAGCTGATCCCGACAGCAGGATTCAGGTTCGAGCACATCCTCCAGGACATCCAAACGCTGAACGAACGCGCGACACGCGGAGAACTCGATATCTCAGCCATCAGCATTCACGCCTACGCGTATGTGAGCGACAAATACGCGCTGCTGCCCAGCGGCGCCAGCATGGGGGACGGATACGGGCCTATGTTGGTCGCGAAAAATTCCCTCACGAAAGCCGAAATCGCCCGGAGGCGAATCGCCGTGCCCGGCAGAATGACAAGCGCGTTCCTGGCTTTGCAACTGTGGCTGGATACGCCGGCGGAGCAGTTCGATTTCCTTGTGGTCCCCTTCGATCAGATCTTCCGCGCGGTTCGTTCAGGCAAAGCCGATGTCGGGCTGCTCATCCACGAGGGCCAATTGACTTACCAGAGCGAGGGCCTGCAGGTGTGCGCCGACCTGGGCGCCTGGTGGTCGGGAGAAAATGACGGGCTGCCGCTGCCGCTGGGTGGCAACGTGATCCACAAACGCTTCGAGCCGGCGACCCGCAAAGCGATCTCCGACATTTTAACCGCCAGCATTCAATACAGCCTGGAGCACCGGGCAGACGCCCTGCGGCACGCCGTGCAGTACGCCCGGGATATGGGCCTCCAATTGGCGGATAAGTTCGTCGGCATGTATGTCAACCATTGGACGCTCGACTACGGCGAGCCCGGGCGCGAGTCCATCCGCCGTTTTCTGGGACGGGCCTTCGAGCGCGGCCTGTTGCCCCATCGGCAGGACCTGGAATTTGTCCAGTAAGTGACCCGAAAAGAGCTTTACAGGGATTGGCCCCAAACGTACACTCCCGCCGCTATTAGGAAAGCGAGATAGATGACAGCTCTTGGAAAACATGGAAGCGAAAGCGAAAACGATTAGCGATTTCAAGCTCCACGAACGGGATACAGGGTCGGCCGATGTCCAGATCGCGCTGCTGACGCAGCGGATCAATCATTTGACCGAGCACCTTCAGAAGTTCAAGAAAGACCACGGTTCCCGCCGGGGCCTGCTGATGATGGTTGGCCAACGCCGGCGTTTGTTGGATTACCTTCACACGACCGACGTCAGCCGTTATCAAGCGGTTACCAAGAAACTGAAACTCCGTAAGTAACTGCGGCACAGGGACCTGTCGGACGGCGCGCGGCGCCGGCCAGGGCCGCCTGGGAGTTTTCCAATGGGGCTGGACCGCCAAACGCGAGCGGCCCGGTTCTTCACATTAACCTTCGCGTGTAAAAAGGCTCCGTTGCCCTGGGAAATTTCGTTCAGCTCCGAATGTCTTCGGAGTTCACTGAAGTTCCTCGGTGGCAACGGAGGGTAAGTTGTTATATGTCAGAGAAAGTCACCGTCCCCCTCGGGGACAAGCAGATCCTCATTGAAACCGGCAAGATCGCCAAACAAGCCGATGGCGCCGTCACCGTCCAAATGGGGGAGACAATCGTTATCGTGGCGGCCGTCGCTGCCGCCAAGGCCAAAGAAGGGCAGGATTTTTTTCCTTTAACTGTCGATTATCGTGAGAAGGCGGCCGCTGCCGGAAAGTTCCCGGGCGGCTATTTCAAACGCGAGGGGCGTCCCACGGAAAAAGAGATTCTCACCTCGCGGCTGATCGATCGGCCTATTCGGCCGTTGTTTCCTAAGGGTTGGTACAACGAGGTCCAGGTCCAGAGCATCGTGTTGAGCGCCGATGGCGAGAATGACCCGGACATGCTGGCAGTGGTAGGCGCTTCAACGGCCCTGATGGTCAGCGATATTCCCTGGGCCGGCCCGCTGGGGGCTGTGCGCGTGGGCCGCATCAATGGCCAATTCGTCGCCAACCCGACCCACAGTCAGATGATGGATAGCGATCTGGACCTGGTCTATGTCGGCAATGAAACGGATCTGGTCATGTTTGAAGGCTCAGCCAAAGAGATCAGCGAGGCGGATTTCAACGCGGCGCTGAAGTTTGGCCAGGAAGCAATTCAGCCGATGATCGCGACGCAAAAGGAGCTGGCGGCCCGCGCCGGCAGGGCCAAACGCCAGATTAAGCTGAACATTGTGCCCGATGAAATTTTGAATGAAGCGAAAGCGCTGGCGGGCGACCGCATCATCAGCGCGCTGCTGACGCCCGGCAAGCTCGCCCGCGAAGGCGCCGTTTCCGCCCTGACCGACGAAATCGGCAAAAAACTCGTGGGGAAATTTGGCGCGGAGAAAGTGACTGAGTTCGTCCTCAAGGACGCGTTTTACTACATCCAAAAGGAAGCGGTGCGCGGCCTGATCATGAAGCAGGACAAACGATTGGACGGACGCTCACTGGATGTTGTTCGCCCGATTCACAGCGAGGTTTCCATCCTGCCGCGCGCGCATGGCTCGGCCCTCTTTCAGCGCGGCGAAACGCAAGCCGTCACTCTCTGCACGCTGGGCACCGGTGAGGACGCCCAGGAATTCGATTCCTATACCGGCGGCGCCAGCGAAAAGAAATTCATCCTGCATTATAACTTCCCCAACTTTTCCGTTGGCGAGACGGGCCGCATCTCCGGTCCGGGTCGGCGCGAGATCGGACACGGCGCCCTGGCCGAGCGTTCGCTCGAGCCGATGGTGCCGACCGACAATTACCCCTATTCCGTCCGTATCACCAGCGAGATCATGGAGTCCAACGGCTCGACCTCGATGGCGACTGTCTGTGGCGGCTCGCTGGCGCTGATGGATGCCGGCGTGCCCATGACGCGTCCTGTCGCCGGCATCAGCATCGGCCTGTGCACCGAGCACGACGACAAGAACCGCATCTCGGAGTATAAGCTGTTGACCGATATTATCGGCTGGGAAGATGCCTTCTGCGATATGGATTGCAAAATCGCCGGGACCGAAAAGGGCATCACCGGCTTCCAGCTTGACCTGAAGCTGGCCGGCGTGCCGCACGGCCTGATGGCCGAGGCGGTGGAACGCGCGCGCAATTCCCGGTTGCTGATCCTGGCAGAGATGGCCAAGACACTCAGCACGCCACGCAAGGAGCTGAGCAAGTACGCGCCTCGCCTCGAGACAATCAAGATAAACCCGGAGAAGATCGGCGCGCTGATCGGTCCAGGCGGCAAAAACATCAAGAAGCTGGTCGAGGAATCCGGCTGCGAAATCAACATCGAGGACGACGGCACCGTCAATATCTACTCGGTGTCCGAAGAGGGAATGAAGATTGCCCGCGACGCCATCACCGGCATGACCGCCGAGGCCGAGATCGGCAAGATCTACCGCGGCAAAGTTGTCACCATCAAGGAATTCGGGGCGTTCGTCGAATTTCTCCCGGGCCGGGACGGCCTGGTCCACATCAGCGAGCTGGCCAACTTCCGGGTCAAGCAGACCGAGGACATCGTCAAGTTGGGCGATGAAATCCTGGTGAAATGCCTGGGCGTGGATGAAAAAGGGCGCGTCCGGCTGTCGCGTCGGGCGGCGATGGCTGAGCGCGACCAGCAGATGGCGGGCGAGGGTGGCGCCGGCCCAACTCCGGAAGGCGGCGAACAGGGACAAGCGGCTCCACGCAGCGACTACCAGGACGAGCGCCGGGAATATCGCGGCGAGCGGGGTGAGTCCCGCGGTGGAGGCGAGCGGCGCGGTGGCGACCGCGGCCCGCGCCGAGGCGGTGACCGGGGTGAGCGCCGCGGCGGTGAGCGTGCCGGTGACCGCGGACCTCGAGGCGACCGCGGCGGCGACCAGGGCGACCGGGCTCGCGACCGGCAGCCACAGGCTTAGCTGTCAGTAAACCGCTACTCGCCGTTTTCGAGTTTCGGATTTCAGAATTCAGATCTCTGACTTCCGACCTCGAATTTTGGATTTCCATTTCAGTGTCGGCGGAGGATCAGTCGGTGATCGACCCGCCGCGTCTGTTGGTAGTCCAGCGGCGGCAACTCCGTCATCGTCGGCGATTCAGTTTCGTTGAGAATCCCTTTGGCCAGGGCCTGGAAGTCGCGCCAGCGCGGCCAATCCAGCTCGGGCGCGTGCGCGATTTGCCGCAGCAGGCTGCGCCACTCGATGATCACACGGTCGATGTCGCCCGGCCCTAATAGCTCGGTCACCCAGACATGTTTGTTCATTGGGTTTTTGTGAACCGAAGCCACCACTTGCTCCGCGCCGGCGCCGTACTTGGGCGGGACACCGTTTTCGAGATACCCCGGGACCGATTGCAGTCCATATTTTTCATGGCACACCATCCCCAATCGACCGCCCCAGCGATTGTCGTCCCCGCAGAAGCGGAAGCCAGCATCCAGATTGGCAATATCATAAATCAAATCCTCGAGCGAATAGGATTCGTCTTCGAGCGCGGCAGCGATAGCAAGCCCGTCACCCTGCGAAAAGAAGCTGACCACTCGTCCCCGCAGGGTCGGCACCCCCGTGGCCTGGACCAGGCCCAGCCGCCGCCACAGCAACGCCGTGCCAGTTGAGGTTGGCAGGTGCTTGCAGACCTCCACCAGCGTGCAGCGCGCGCAGTCGTAAGGCAGCACTTCGCGCTCAAGCGGACGCCAGAGAGCCACGCCGTGCGAATCCACTACGGCCCGCATCGTCAGCTCCGCAATACTGACCTGGGCGATGATTTTGTGGCCTTCGTTCACGAAGCGAACGACCGGGGTCTTCTGGTGGCCGAGCTGATGCTCGATCAGCGGCACGATTTTATCCCGCCACACAGACATAGGCGCCTGGCGTCCGTTCCAATTGATCAGGCGCCGGATCCATTTGGCGATAATTACCCGCTCATCGTGCAGCCGATCCGCCACCGTTAGCGCCCGGCCATAGGTTTTCTGGCCGGCCTCTTCCGATAAAACGCACAGTGCTCCGACGCCCACTTTTTCCAGCGCAGCGGGAACGCTCAGGGCCGGGAGCAGGGCCGGGAATGTGTTTCGTGGACTGCGCCCCGCCTGCCCGCCAAAGCTGCCGCTGAGCGGCGGCGGATCCTCGGGCGCAGCAAGTTCCATCGGATTCAGGATTTGAGAGCTGATCCAAGCTCCGGATTTCTCCGACATCGCTGCGCCCGAGGACGGGCGCACTCCTCTATCGGCGTGGGACCTCAGGGATTCCGGCATGACTTTGATCTCCCGAACTGGGCGCAGTACCGGCTCGGGCACAGGTTCCCATTCCCCGCGGTTGTTCAACATCTCCCGAACCAGTTTGCGCACATGACGCGCCCGCTCGGCATCCGTCCGCAAACCGCACGGCGTGTCCGGGTGACGGAGCGATTCTTCCACGCCCAGAAAGATCGGCTCGGTTGTAAAGAGCCGTTCCTGCGCGCGTACGGCGTCTGTGACCGGATCGCGGCCTTGCTGCGCCGCGTTAGCCATCAAGCCCAGCAAAGCTCCCCAGTCCGCCGCTCCGCTTCTGGACAGGTGACAGGGGCGGGCGTCCAATAGCCGCAACTCGTTGGCGGTGACGAGCACAAAGCCCGTCTCGTCCAGTCCCCGCCGGCCCGCGCGGCCGAACATTTGCAGAATCTCGTCCGGCTTGAGCAATTGCTCGGCCTGATCGCGCCGATAGGACTCCGCCGCCAGCGCCACGCTGCGCAGCGAAAAGTTGATGCCCGCCGCCAGGCCCATGGTCGCCACGACCACTCGCAGTTGACCCGCTTTGGCCAGCGGCTCGATCACCCCCGCTCGCGCCCCGTAGCTCAGGCCGCTGTGATGGAAAGCGATGCGGCTCTTGAGCAGTTTTCCCAAATGTTCACCCACGACGAGTTTTTGCTCGGTCGTGAGCTGTAACGGATTGGGATTGGGCAACTGCCGCGCCAAATCTGCCGCCATGGCCTCGGCCGCTTGCCGTCGCGGTGCAAAGATTAAGACCGGTCCCAGATCCTCAGCCAGCGTCTTGGCGAGGAGCCGCGGCCAATAACCACGTATCTCGCTTGGCACATGGTAACTCAGTGAATTGGCATTGATTTCTTCCAGCGGCACAGGCCGTTCCTCATGCCGAATCAGCACCGCACGGCGGCCCAGACGATGGAGCCATTTGACGACATCCTGCGGATTTGCCACGCTCCCGCTCAGCAGCAGCAACTGCGTCGAGAGCGGCGCCAGCGCCAGCGCCAGCTCGTAGTTCAGGCCGCGGTCCAGATCGCTCAGCATCTGGTACTCGTCCACAACCAATAGCGCCGGGCCTTCGCCCTGGATCAGCCGATTCTTCTGCGTCTCCAGCGTCGCCACCAGGATCGGCGCGCCCAGGTTTTCCGACAGGTCACCGGTGGCGATGCCGACCTCCCAACCCTGCGCCCGCCACTCCGCCAGTTTGTCGTTGGCCAGCGCTCGCGTGGGAACCGTGTATATCGCCTGGCCGCGGTTCTTGCCCTGGTTGGACCACAGCTCAAAGATCAGCGTCTTGCCCGCGCCGGTCGGCGCCTGAACGACGACGTCCTTTCGCTCGCGCAGGGCCTTCACTGCCTCCTGCTGCCACAGATCGGGCACCGTCACCTGGTTGAGGGCTGGCAGATCTGTCAGTTGTGAAAGGAACATTCATGAAACATAATCAATTTTCCCCAAACGAAAAGTTCTAACGCGGGGCGCGCTACGCGCGGGAGCATCTTGGGATTGCCACCATGACGACGGGAACTGAGTCAGCCGGAGCGCGGACTTCAGTCCGCATCAACGCCCGAATGGCTCAACGCGCCAGGCAGAATCGTTCGCAAAGCTCGGTGTCAAGCATAGCTGCGGACTGAAGTCCGCGCTCCGACAAGGGTGAGATGCGCCCTCCTCACAAAAACAATTCCCCGGGCTCAATGTTACAAACGATTTTCGCAGGACATTGGCAACCGGGAAGTGGCCGGGAGCGCGGTGGGGAAGCTGGAGCGGTAATTCTGCAGAGGCAGCCCTCAAGGGCCCTCGGAAGGCTGGATGGCGCGGGCCGTATCCGCCAGGACAATCTGGTAGCGTTTGTCGAACCAATCCTGCGGGGTTCTCGGAGTCTGTGGCCCGGGAGCGGGAAAAGTAAATCGGGAGGCGACGGCCACCTGGATGATTTGCTTTTCGAAGAGATTCGGCAAGTGGTCGGGAGATTTTGTCTCGGCGATGAATTTTGGCGTTTTCGTCAGTTCCGCCAGTTCTGATTCCGAGAGCTTCGGAGCGCCGACAAAGGAGACGATGCCGTCAGCCTTGGGATTGTTCTTGACGGTGCGCACGAACCGGCGGCCGGACAGACCGGCGCCCAGACCGTACTTGGGCTGGTCCTTGGTGTCCAACTCGTGGTCTTTGATCTCGTAAGTACCGAGCTTCTTCAGCCTGCGACGAAAAGCCTCCAATTGCGTCTTGAGTTCCGGCTCGTTGGAAGTCGGGATGGTAATCAACACCAGGCGGCCTTTGGGCCCGACCACCCTGGCCGTTTCTTCGGCCATGATTTCGCCGACTCGTTGGTGCAGACGGACGTTATGTTTGGGAGCGCGAAATTGGTGATAGTACATCCAGGCGCCGGAGGCGGCGATCACAAGGACCGAAACAGCCGCCAGCAGGCCGTTCTTTATTCCAGGGCTCATATCAGGGTTGATTGTCGGTGTGCGGGAACTTCCACTGGATCCCATTGAGAACCTTGCTCGAATGCACCGTCGGAATCCGGAAGGTATCGAACGCGGCGGCGCTGTTGTCGAAAAACAGGATGTTCGAGCGGGTGTTTTTGCCGTGGCGCGCATTGATGCGTTCGTCCTTGCCATTGTGGAGCCAGAATCCGTCAAAGCTGACCGGCATGCGCGGGTAGCGCGCCGCGGCGCTGAATTTATTGCACGTGGACCTTTTCGTGCCATCCATCGGAATTCGGGTGAACGGCCACTTTTGCGGGCTGGCCGTCGTGCCGTTGATGCCATACCAGCAATCAATGTGAAAGGTGTGGCGCGTTTTCTCCGACGGCGACGGCCAGGCCTTGGCGCCCTCGGGATCATCCCGGCTGGTGGGATTGAATCGGTAAACGCTCGGAAGCCCCGAAGGGCAATGAAAAACGTAATTGCCGAGATTGACCGCGTAGAATGTGGGAGCGGTTTCGGAGGGGAGATATTTGGACTCGTAGAGAATCGTCGGCCAGCCGGCGCGGAAGGCCGCGCCGTTGCCTACGTCGTACTCGGCGGGCACGAGGAATCCGCTATGATCATCCGAGTACATCACCATCGCGGTGCCGATCTGCTTCAGGTTGTTAAGACAGGAGATGCCGCGCGCCTTTTCTTTGGCCATCGCCAGCGCGGGCAGCAGCATCGCCGCTAAAATGGAGATAATCGCGATTACCACCAGCAGCTCGATCAGCGTGAAAGCGGAACGAACTATGCCGCTTTCGGAACAAGGGCGGCGGCCGGCGGACCAATAGTGGCTGTAGAACCTCAGATTACGTTTCATAAAAGCAGCAACAACATTCTAGCAGAATCTGGGCCGTGCACGAATTGTTTTAGAGCGTGCTTGGGAAATACGCTTAAATGTAGGAGCCGACGTAAGGAGGCTCAAATTACAACCGCATTGGGTCCAGTTCAGAGCCTCTTTATGTCGGCTCCTACAATGCTCAAGCGCGCGCTTAGTGTTCCCCGTTCGCAGTTGGCCTGAGTTGTGCTAAACTGTCCCTGTATATGCAAATCTGTCGTGCCCGCTCCTTTCGGCTCCATGTACTCGCTCTTTTCACTCTTCTCGTTTTGTGCAGACACGGTCTCAGCCAAACGACCAACCAATGGACCAACACCCTGAGTGGCGCCTGGGGCAACGGCGTCAATTGGTCCGCCAATCAGCCGCCGAGTTCGGGCTTTACTTACACGATGATTGCCAATGCAGGCTCGAAAACCGTGACGATTGATTCCAGCGCATCCGGCGGCTCGCTAAGCATTGACAAACTACGGATTTCGGCGCCTGGCGGGTCAACCAACACGCTGCTGCTCTTCAACCTGACGACTGGTAACCCGCTGCAAGCCAGCAGCACCGTCGAGGTCAATCTCGGCGGCGTGCTGGCCTTGACGAACTCGGCCCTGAATTCGGCCGGATTGCTGCTGGATCGTGGCGCGGCATTGAATGTGACGAATTCGACGGTCACGCAATCTGGGGCGCTAACAACCTTCGATATCGTCAACGGCAGCGCCTGGTTGGAGAGCGGCTCGCTCGATTGCAGTGCCATCCAGGCCGTCAGGATCGGCAGGACCAACAACGCCACAGGCACTTTGAGCGTCCATGGCGGAAACGTGCTCGCCGACCTAATCCAGGTTGGAACCAGTCTCGGCGCCCAGGGCACTTTGGCAGTGAGCGGCGGGACGGTCAACGCTTCAGGTATGATCACGCTCGGATCCGGTGGCAGTTCTACTGGTAACGTTGCCGTCACAGCCGGCCAATTGATCGCCACCAACGACGTCACTTATGTCGGCAAGGGCAACAGTAGCTTTGGCGGGGTGACCATCAGCGGCGGGAACGCCACCTTCGCGTTCCTGTCGGTGGGGAACAGCGCGGATGGCCTGCTGACGGTCACCGGCGGCCAGTTGACTCTGAAGCCCAGGACGACCAACGACTGGCTCCAGATCGGTAATATCGGAAACGGTCAGTTCAACATGACAGGGGGCACGGTGGTTTCGGGCGGGGAGCTCCACGTGGGCGATGATAGCAGCGG
>Ga0066710_100000991_pt1 | contig 19745 bp, 17 predicted proteins | sample GraSoiAngelo_159_FD_79666 | JGI IMG/M metagenome (GOLD analysis project Ga0066710, IMG submission 79666) | Grasslands soil microbial communities from the Angelo Coastal Reserve, California, USA - 14_1009_16_40cm | ecosystem: Environmental > Terrestrial > Soil > Grasslands | place: USA...
AGACCGCGATGATAGAAGAGCGCCATGCGCGCGCAGGTTCCGCTTCCGCAGGGCGCCGCGTCGACCTGGCCCGGGCCCCACACGAGCGCGTTCGGCGACACGCCCGCGCCATCCGGCAGCTCGTGGACCAGGACGTTGTCGACGCTCGCCTTGCCGAGACCCGGGACGTTCACCTCGAGCTGGGCGTTGATGGCTTCGCGGATCGCCATGCCTCGGTGCGCGATGCGCTTGGCGAGCTCGCGCCGCACGGCGAGCCCCACCTTCGGCGCCTCGACGATGGCAAAGACGTTGCCGACGCCGAGCGCCACGTCGACCGGAACCTCACCCACCGACTCGACCTCGACGCTCTGCCCGGCGAGCACGACGAATGACGGCGTCCAGCGGAGCGTGACCTCACGCACCCGGTCGCCGTCCGAGCGTGCGATGGTCTCGACGACACCGGCCTCGGTGTCGATGGTCACCGGGGTCTCGGCGCCGAGCCGCGCAACCATCCCGGTCTCGATGGCCACGGTCGCCGCGCCGATCGTGCCCTCGCCGCACGAGACGTAGTAGCCGCCCGGATAGATGAAGAAGAGCCCGAAGTGCGCGCCGGGGGTGACCGGCTCCGTCATCACCGCGATCAGCAGACTCCGGTGGCCGCGCGGCTCGAGACAGAGCCCCGTCCGAAGGTCCTCGTGGTGCTCCTGGAAGAAGCGCCGCTTCTCGCCGATCGTCGCTCCGGGGAGCTTCCCGAGGCCGCTCGTGAGCAAGCGCATCCCGATCCCGGCGGTGTGAAAGTCGATGGTCGAGATCACGCGATCGGACCGCATGACCGCGATCATACCCTAGACGCGGCCCCTCGACCGCTAGCGACACGCCTGGAAGAAGGGCGCCGCGGTCTCGGCGAGCACGAGCGCGGGGCCAGCCGCCGCGCGAACCTCGGTCGCGATCGCCGCGCTCTCGGCGAGCACGGCTGCTTCGTCGAACGCCAGGATGCGGTCGTCGCGCAGCACCCAGCTCCCGTCGATCATGACCGCCGCCACCGCGGTGGCCGAGCCGTGCTGGACCAGATGGGGCACCGTCACCGGCGAGCCCGCCAGCTCGGCGCCACGCGGATCGAGCAGCACGAGGTCGGCGCGCTGTCCCGTCTCGATACGGCCGACCACACCAGCCTGACCGATCGCGCGAGCGCCTCCGGTCGTCGCCATCTCGAAGATCCGGCGCGGCGCGGGCCAGGCGCGCGGCTCCGGCGTGTCGGCCCGCGGAAGCATGAGGGCCAGACGCATGATCTCGAACAGGTCGTGGCGGCCGCCCGAGTTCGACGAGTCGGTGCCGAGCGCGAGCGGCACGCCACGTTCCAGCATCGTCGCAAGCGCAAGGCGTCCACTGCCGAGCATCAGATTGCTGGCCGGGTTGTGGACCACCGTCACTCCATGCCGGGCGAGGAGATCCCCCTCCTCCGGCGTGAGCCAGACGCCGTGCGCCACCGAGAGGCGCTCGCCGAGAAGGCCGGCGCGCGCCATCTCCGCCACGGTTCCATCGGGCCAGACCGCGCGCCCCCGAACCGCCTGGGCGCGCGTCTCCACGAGGTGCGTATGCGCGTGAAACCCGGGATCCGCGGCGAGGCGCCGCCACACCTCGAGCAGCGCCGGCGAGCAGCGCTGGAATGCGTTGGGGCCCAGCACAATCGTGACGCGGCGATGGTCGCGCCACCGGCTCCCCAGATCGCGATACATGCGCTCGGCGGTCGCTCCGTCGGAGCGCGGCGCAGTCTCGAGCGCGGCGCGGATCTCGGGCGGCAGCGCGATCTGCAGGAATTCGTGGTCGAAGACGTCGTACATGAATGGCGCGAACGCGACCCGCATGCCGCTCGCCTCGTGGGCGCTCAGCGCCACGTCGGCCCACCGGGTGTGCGGGAAGTGATCGAGGCACGCGGTGACTCCGTTGCGGATCATCTCGGCGGCGCCGAGCAAGACGGCCAGGCGCATCGCCTCGGCGCCGAGCGCCCGGCCGTAGGCCACCGTGTAGAGCGCCCACGGCTCGAGCGGCAGGCTGTTCTCGGTCCCCTTCAGGAGCGTGCCGTAGGAGTGATAGTGCGCGTTCACCAGACCGGGCATCAGGATCATCCCGGTCGCGTCGAACACGTCGCGCGCCCGCGTCCGGGCATCCCGTTGCTCGCGGTCGGTCAGGGCGACCGCGGCGATCGAGCCGCCCTCGACGAGCACGCCGCCCGGCCGGGGCGCGTCGCCCGCTTCCAGGCGCACCAGCCGCGCGTTGGCGATGTAGACGCTCGACCGGCTCGCGGCGACTTCGCTCACACCGTCAGCGACGGAAACCAGTGGCGCTTGCCCGCGCGCGTGAGCCGCGCGTCCCAGTCGGCGAGGATCCGCACGGCCGTGTTCGCCGTCCTCACGGCGTGCTCCACGCCGCCGTAGACGAAGCGATCGGTGATGCGGTTGGCGATCACGGTGCAGACCGCGCCCGCGCGGAGATGGTAGAGGCCGGCCATCGTGAAGATCGTGGCGGCTTCCATCTCGAAGTTGAGCACGCCAGCGCGCCGCAGATCGTCGACCTTGTCGCGGAAGAACGCCTGCTCGTACCCGTTGAATCCCGGGCGTCCCTGACCGCAATAGAACGACGCGGTCGAGCAGCTGACGCCGACGTGGTACCGAAGCCCCAGCCGCTCGGCCGCCTCGACGAGCGCCGCGGTCACCGCGTAATGCGCGACCGCTGGATAGGCCGGATCGACGTAGTACTGGCTCGTCCCGTCGTGGCGCATCGCTCCCGACGAGATCACGATATCGCCGCACTCGATCTCCGGCTGGAGTGCCGCCGTCGTCCCCACGCGGATGAAGGCCTCGCCGCCGAGGACCGCTAGCTCCTCCAGCGCGCTCGAGGTCGAGCCTCCGCCAGCCCCGGTCGAGCAGCACGTGAGCGCGACGCCGGCGACCTTGCCGGAGAACGTCCGGTGCTCGCGGTAGTTGGCGATGCGCCGCGATTCGTCCCACTCGGCGGCGATCAGGTCGACGCGCTCCGGATCGCCCGGCAGGAGCACGTAGCGCTCCACATCGCCGCGCTTGCACCGGATGTGGTACTGCAGGCCCGCGTCCATCTCGGGCCGAGTCGCCGCCGAAGTCCAGTCTGGTGGCGTCATCCCTTGGTCTCCTTCCTCACGACGATGGCGGGAATCCCGGTCCTGAAGCTCAGGACCGGCACGAGCTCGGACACGTCTTCCTCGGCGCAGTAGCCGACGTCTTCGGGCGCGCCGATGCGGCGGATCACCGCGGCCGACATCGACTGGTCGAACGCCTCGCGGGTCCCGACGAAGACCGACGCCGCGTTCCGCGCGATCCTGGCCGACTCGCGCAGCGTCGCGATCGCGCCGCCGGCCCGGACGACCTCCTCGCCGTGGCGCAGGAGGGCCGCCGCACAAGAGGCGTCGTCGAGCGCCGGGATCAGGCACTGCTCGCGCCCGGCGCACACCAGGCTGATACTGCGATCGAGACGCGATGCCAGGGCCACCGCCGAGCGCATGACGGCGGCGCCGTTGCGCATGCAGCCGATCAGCACATGCTCGACGCCGCACTCGCGCACGAGCTCGGCGGCGAGCGTGCCGTTCGTCGTGGCGAGGATCACGCGTCGTCCCTTCAAGTCGAGATCGTGAAGCACCGATGGCGACGGTGACAGATCCGCGTCGGCGGCCTTGAGCCCCGAGGCGTCCTCGGCGCACACCAGGGCGCCGAGGCGCGCGCGCAGCTCGCCGAGCCGCGGGCGATCGCGCTGACCGACCAGCACGACCTCGGGAGAGCCACGGTCGAGCAATGTCACGATCGTCGTGCTCGCGCGGATGACGTCGATCAGCACCGCGACCGGCGACGGCTGCCGCGTCGCCTCGCGGGGCAGGAAGCAGACTTCGAAGTCCACCGAGCGCGCTTAGGGGCGAGCCGGCGCGGCGTTCGCCGAGGGAATGTCGCCGGGATCGGCGCCCTGCGCGCGCATCGCCCGCTGGATCGCAGCCGGGTCGACGTCGCGCACGCGAGCGCCGCTGCGCAGCGCCAGCGCTGCCGCAATCCCTGCCGCTTGTCCCTGCACCATGCACGGCGGGATCTCGCGCGAGATCTTCTGCGCCTGCGGGTCGGCCGAGTAGTGCCGCCCGGCCACGATGAGCTGATCGACGTTCCTGGGAAGCAGCGCCCGGTACGGCGTGTAGTAGTCGCGCCCGCGGCACACCGTGTCACGGAAGTGGCGCCGCTCGAGAACGTCCTCCTTGGTGACGACGTATTCGCCGGCGAGCAGCCGGGTCTGCCGCACCCCGAGCTGCGGCGCCACGTCGACCAGGTAGCAGTGAGCGAAGCCGGGAAGCTCGGCGCGCGCGAAGGCGATCACGGACGCGATGCGCCGGCGGCCCTCGAGCTCGGCCGCCGTCATGTCTTCGACTCTGAGCGCGTCGTATCCCGTCATGTGCGGGCAGTTGCACCAGACGATGCCGGGCAGCGGCGTCTTGAGCCACCATGAGTCCCAGGCGCCGCCGAGCAGCCGCTTGGCCTGCCGGTCCAGCACGCCGAACTCCGCCGGGTGGTCGTACTCGAAGCGCAGCGCCGCCTCGGTGTCAACGTTGCCCAGGCGAAACACGGTCGTGACCATGTAGGCGCCGACGACGTGCGGCGCGCCGGCTCGCGAGGCGACGTCGAGGTCGCCGGTCGCGTCGACGACGATCTCGGTCAGGAGCGCCTGGCGGCCGGACTTGCTCTCGACGACGACGCCGCGGAGGCGCCCGTCCTCGACGATCGGCTCGGAGAACCAGCTGTGCAACCTCACGGTGACGCCGCTCTCGACGACGAGATCGTCGGAGACGCGCTTCCAGCCGTCGGGATCGAACGCGACCGCGTAGACGATCGGCTGGGGCTTGCCGCGCGCCCGGAAATCGTTGCATCCCCAGCGCGCCCACTTGCGCCACACGTCCCAGCCCACGCGGCGGTCCTCGTGCGGCGGCGACACGGCGAGACCGAGCTTCTCGAGCCGTTCGATCGCCTCGCCGACGAGGCCCGTCGTGGTGATCTCGGCGCCGTTCACCATGTCGTCGAGGACGAGGACCATGCCGCCCGACGCAAGGCCGCCGAGGTACGGATAGCGCTCGACCAGCGTCACCCGGGCGCCGCTCCGCGCCGCGGCGACGGCGGCGCTCACGCCGGCGGGTCCGCCGCCCACCACGAGCACGTCGCTCCGGTCCACGACCGGCGTCGAGCGCGTCGCGTCGGCGACCGTCGGCGGCGTGGCCATCAGGACACCTCGCCCTGCTTCCACGTGACGATGCGCCGCTCGGCGAAGCTGACCACCGCGAAGAAGACCACCGCCCAGGCCGAGGAAACGAACACGGTCGCGTAGAGGAGCGGGGACCTGAAGTTGTGGGTCGCCTCGATGATCAGGGCCCCGAGCCCGAGGTCGGCGCCGATCCACTCCCCGACGATCGCGCCGAGCACGGAGGTGGTCGAGGCGATCTTCAGAGCCGAGAAGAGGAACGGCAGCGAGCTCGGCACCCGCAGCTTCCAGAAGATCTCCGACTTGCTCGCCGACAGGACGCGCATCAGCTCGAGCGATTGCGGATTCACCGACGTGAGCCCGCGGACCATGTTGGCGAGCGTCGGGAAGAAGCAGATGAACGCGGCGATCACGACCTTCGAGGTCAGCCCGAGCCCGAAGATCAGGACCAGGATCGGCGCCTTGGCCAGGATCGGGATCGTGTTGACGAACACCGCGATCGGATAGAGCGCCGCCTCCAACCGCCGGGAGTGCACGAACAGGACGGCGACGGCGATCGCGATCGCGTTGCCGATGACGAATCCGACGAAGCTCTCGACCGCGGTCGGCACGAAGTTGCGCAGGAGCATCGGCAGCTCGGTGATCAAGGTGCGCGCCACCTGGATGGGCGTGGGCGCGATGTAGATCGGCAGCGAGAACACCTGCGCCAGGATCTGCCACGCGGCCAGGAGCACGGCCGCCGCGACGAAGGGCAGGAGCGCCTGCGATCGGCTTCGGCGCGCTCCCGACGCGAGCGGCGCGGGCGCGCGGCGCCCGACGGCGGGCTCGGCGATCACGGCCGTCGGCCTGTCGTCCATCAACACGTCTGCAAGAGCGCGCGCAGGTGCGAGGCGATCCGGATGAACTCCGGCGTCTCGCGGACGCTGAGCGGCCGCGGATAGGGCAATTCGCACGCGACCAGCTCGCGGACGCGTCCTGGATTGGTCGCCAGGACCAGCACGCGCTCGGAGAGAAAGACGGCCTCGGGGATGCTGTGCGTCACGAAGAGGATGGTCGTGCCGGTCTCCCGCCAGATTCTCAGCAATTCCTCGTTCAAGGTGTCGCGGGTGATCTCGTCGAGGGCGCCGAACGGCTCGTCCATCAGGAGAATCCGCGGCTCCGAGACCAGCGCGCGGGCGATCGCCACGCGCTGCCGCATGCCGCCCGACAGCTCGTGCGGCAGCGCGTCCTCGCGGCCGGCGAGACCGACGAGCCGCAGGAGCTCTTCCGGCGTTCGCAGCCCGGGCCGCGCCCGCTTCTTCGGCCCCACCTCGAGCGGCAGCCGCACGTTCTCGAGCGCCGAGCGCCACGGCAGCAAGGTCGCGTCCTGGAACACGAAGCCGAGCTCGCGGTTGAGCCGCGCCCGCTCGGGAGGTCCACCCAGCACCGAGACGCTGCCGTGGGTGGCCGGGACGAGGTCGGCGACGAGCCGGAGCAAGGTCGACTTGCCGCACCCGGAGGGGCCGAGAAGACTGATGAAGCCGCCCGGCGGCACCCGAAGGGCGACGTTGTCGAGCGCGGTGACGGAGCCGCGCTCGCTCGAGAACCGCACGGTGGCGCCTTCGAGCTCGACGGCGAGCGGCGCATCGAGACTGGTCATGGCTCGGCCGGCTCGAGCAGCCTATGCGCCGATCTTGGGTCGCGCGGCCGCCGTCGCCCTCAAGATCGCATCGGTCATCACGTCGGTGACCTTCGGGGCTCCACCCTTGAACTGCTGGAGCTCGTCGTAGACGTGGATCTGCTGCTCCCACACGCTGGGCTCCATCGTGCCCCAGCCCTTGGCGGCCGTGGTCTTGGTGAAGCTGAAGCCGAGCACCGGCTTGATCGCGTCCATCTCGGCGTCGCGATCGAGGTTCGGGTACGCCTTCACCAGGAGGTCGACGGCCTTCTCCGGATTCTGATGCGTGTAGGCCCACCCCTTGGCGGCCGCCCGCGTGAACCCGGCGAGCACCTCGGCGTGCTTCTGCACGGTCTCGTCGGTCGCATAGTAGAGATTCGCGTAGAGCTGGATCCCCGCGTCCCAGAGCCGCATGTCGATCCGGTCGGGGCCGAGCACTCGCAGCGCGCTCACGTTCGTGAGCCAGCCAGTGACCGCGTCGACCTGGCCGGTCACGAGCGGCAGCATGTCGCTGCCCATCACCACGACCTGCACGTCGGACTCTTTGATCTTGTTCTTCGCGAGGAGCGCGCGCAGGAGGATCCGCGCGGTCCCCTGTGTGCCGATCCGCTTGCCGACCATGTCTTGTGGCGTGCGGATCGGCTTCTTCGCCAGCGAGAAATACGTGAACGGATGCTCCTGATAGCCGACCGCGAAGCACTTGACCGGAAGCCCGCCGGCACGCGCCAGCATCAGGGACGGGCTCGACGACAGATTGCCCGCTTGCGCCGATCCGGCGGCCACGACGGCGACACCATCGACGTTGGGACCACCCGGCGCGACCTTCAGGTTGATCCCTTCGGCTTCGAAGTACCCGAGGCTTCGCGCCACGATCTCGCCGATCTGACCGTTGCTGATGATCCAGCCGAGCTGGAACGTGACGTCGCTCGTGGCGGCTCGTGCCATTCGGGCGACCGCCACGACTCCGCCGCCGGCCGCCATGGCCGCGAGCAGCGCCGCCGAGCGGCCGAGCACGTGGCGGCGGGTCAGATCGTGGCTGGTGGGTATCCCGCTCATATGTCCTCCTCGAGGCTCGGCTCGACCCGCGCCGGTCGAGGCTCGGCTCGACCGCTCCGCAACCTTAGCCGGTTTCCCTGGAGAATCCAAGCGCGCGAGGTTACGCTGCCACGGTGAATTCGAGCGTCGAATACGCCGGGCCGCGAGCCGCCTTCGCGACGCTCGGCGGAAGCCCGACCTGGGGCCTCGGCGATCGTTTCCACGAGCTCGCGGCGACGCGCGGTCACACGAGGCTCGGCCTGCACCGCCCGCGCACGCCGTACGGCCTGGGGCCCCAGGTGGAGCACTACCGAGGGCCGGGCGGGCGCGAGTTCCTGCGCATCCCGACCTACGGTCAGGTGGTCGACGAGGATCCCCAGCTCCACGCCAGCGAATGGAAGACGTTCTGGATCCTGTGGAAGGCGGGCGTGCGCGTGCTGCTCGTCGGCGGAACCAGCGGGAGCTGCGACTGGCGCCGGACCGCCGCTGACGAGGACGCCGTGCGTCCCGGCGATCTCGTGCTGCCGAAGAGCTACCTGACGCGCGACACGATGCCGACCGGGCTCCCCGGCACGGAGCTCGAGTTCTGCCTGCCGCGCCAGGTCGCGATCATGGACGATCCCTTCTGCCCGCCGCTCGCCGAGGCGCTGCGGGCGCGCGCCGGGCGGTTGCCCGATTTCAGATTCCGGCGGATTCACGGTCCGGAATCGGGCGTGGTGCTGAACCGCTGGCTCGCCGGCAACGGCTTCGAGTCGCTCGCGACGTGCCGGATGCTCGAAGCCTCCGGCCGTCAGATCGGGATGCCGGTCATCACCGGCGACTGCGTCAGCCCCGTGCTGGCCCGCGTGTGCGGGATGCACCTCGCCTACTACCACGTCGTCGCCAACTGGGGCACGGGCCTCGAGCCCGACGACCCCACGATCACCCTGAATCGCCTCTACATGGAGACGCTCCCTGCCGTGGCCGCGACCTTCGAGCTCGCGTTCCTCGACGAGGCGAGCGAGCCGACCACGTGCCGGTGTCGCGAGCTCCTGCGCGCGCGCCCCCCGGAGTACGCGCGGGCGCTCAGCCCGCCCGTCACGAAGTAAACTCGACGTCCAGGAGGAGAGTCTTGAAGACAGTCACCCCGGCGATCAAGCAGATCGCATCGGGCCTGCGATTCCCCGAGGGCCCGGTGGCGATGAGCGACGGTTCGGTGGTGCTGGTCGAGATCGAGCGGCGCACGCTCTCGCGCGTCACGCCCGACGGCAAGATCCACGTGATCGCCACACTCGGCGGCGGGCCGAACGGCGCCGCGATGGGTCCCTCCGGCAAGATCTACGTGACCAACAACGGCGGGCTGAAGTTCATGGATCGGCCGGGCAAGTTGTTTCCAATCGCCCAGGGCGACGACTACAAGGGCGGGCTCATCCAGAGGGTCGATCCCGACACCGGAAAATTCGAGACGCTGTACGACTCGTGCGACGGGATGACGCTGCGCGGGCCCAACGATCTCGTGTTCGACAACGCCGGCGGCTTCTGGTTCACGGACCTCGGCAAGACGCGCGACCGCGACATGGATCGCGGCGCCGTCTACTACGCGAAGGCCGACGGCTCGATGATCAAGGAGGCGATCTTCCCGCTCGAGCGGCCCAACGGGATCGGGCTCTCGCCCGACGAGCGGACGCTCTACGTCGTCGAGACGCCGACCGCGCGCTGCTGGTCGTTCAAGCTCTCGGCGCCCGGCCAGATCGAGTCGGCGAACGGCCCGTATCGCGGCGAGAAGGGCACGGTGGTCGCCGGGCTCGGCGGCTATCAGATGTTCGATTCGCTCGCCGTCGACGCCGAGGGCCACGTCTGCGTGGCGACCCTGATCACGGGCGCGGTCAGCGACATCTGGCCGGACGGGAGCCGCGTCGATCAATACAAGCTGCCGGACATGATGGTCACGAACGTCTGCTTCGGCGGCCGCGACCTCAGAACCGCGTTTGCCACCCTCTCGATGGGCGGCACGCTCGTGTCGTTCGAGTGGCCGCGGCCCGGGCTCGCGCTCAAGTACCTGAACAAGCCATGAGCCTCACCGACCGCTACGGACTGACGCTCTCGACCGGGTCGGCCGGGGCCGCCCGGCACTACCAGGACGGCATGGACCGTCTGCTCTCGTATGGCTTCGGGGCCGACCAGGCGTTCGCGGCGGCGGTCGCGGCCGACGAGGGATTCGCCCTCGCCCACGCGGGCGGGGCGCTCTTCGCCCTCTTCCAGGGCGACGGCGCGGCCGCCAAGGCGTCGATCGACCGGGCCCGCGGTCTGGTGGCCGGGGCGACGCGGCGCGAGCAGCAACACGTCGCCGCGCTCGCCGCGATCGCCGGCGGCGAATCGGCGCGCGGTCTGGGTCTGATCGAGGAGCACGTGAAGGAGTTCCCACGCGACGCGCTGCTCGTGAACCAGGCCGGCAGCACCATCGGCCTCGGTGGCCGCGCCGATCGCGAGGCGCTTCGCGTCGGCTTCGTGGAGGGCCTGGCCCTCGCCTACGGCGACGATTGGTGGTATCAGTCGGCGCTCGGGTTCACCTATCACGAGGTCGGCCGCTACGAGGAATCCCGACGCCTGTCCGAGCGCTCGCTCGCCCAGTACAAGGGCAACGCGAACGCGAGCCACAACATCGCCCACGTCTGCTACGAGACCGTCGACAACGAAGGTGGCATCGCGCTGCTCTCGGACTGGCTCGGCGGTTACGATCGGCGCGCGCCGTTCCACTGTCACCTCGCCTGGCACCTCGCGCTGTTCGAGCTCCAGTGCGGGCGACCGGATCGCGCGCTCGCGATCTACGAGCGCGACATCGCGCCGTCCTCGAATCCGCGGCTGGCCATGATCGACGGCTCGGCACTGCTGTGGCGCTTCGGCCTTTACGCCTACCAGAAGGGGCCGCTGCCCTGGCAGCGGCTGGCCGACCTCGCGACTCGCGTCACGCGGCCGGGCTTCATCTTCGGCGACGTCCACGCCGCTCTCGCGTACGCGTCGGCCGGCGACGACGCAGCGCTGGCGACTCTGCTCACCGGGCTGGAAGCCCTCCACGCCAAGGGGCACCCGATCGCCGGCACGGTGGCCTTGCCGCTCGTGCGGGGCGTCGCGGCCTACGCGGCCGGAGACTTCGCCGGAGCCCTCGCCCTCATGGAGTCGGTCGGCGGTGAGATCCACCGGGTGGGCGGCAGCCATGCCCAGTGGGAGCTGTTCGAGGAGACGATGGTGGTGTGCCAGCTACGGCTTGGTCGCCTCGACGAGGCCATCCGCCTGCTCAGCCGGCGCCTGGCCTGTCGCGCGACTCCTCAGGATGTCGCGTGGCTCAGCCGAGCGAAGATCGCGCGAGGCGGCTCGGACACTCCGACAGAGAGAAGAGGCTAGAGGCTCGTCCGATCTGGACGGCCGATCGTGTAGACGTTGAACCCGATCCTGTGCAGCTCCTCAGGGTCCAGAAGGTTTCGACCGTCGAAGAGAAACGCGGGCTGCTCCATCGCGGCGTAGATGCGCCGGTAGTCGAGCGTCCGATACTCCGCCCAGTCCGTCAGCAGGGCCACCGCGTGCGCGCCCTCAGCGGCCTTGTAAGGATCCGGCTCGAACATGACTCGGTCCGACGAGGCGCCGAAGATCTGCCGCGCCCCCTCGAGTGCCTGGGGATCCGTGATGCATACGTGCGCCTGCTCCGCGAGCAACTCCTGGCAGATCTGGATGGCGGGCGATTCGCGTGTGTCGCCGGTATTCGCCTTGAAGGCGAACCCGAACAACGCGATGCGCTTGCCGGCGAGCGTGTTGAACATGACCCGGATCATTCGACGGACGAATCGCTCCTTCTGGTGCTGATTCAACGTCACGACCGCTTCCCAGTACCGGGCGACTTCCGGCAGGCCGTTGTGTTCGCACAGATACACGAGGTTCAGGATGTCCTTCTGGAAGCAGGAGCCGCCGAACCCGACCCCGGCGCGCAGAAATTGCGCGCCGATGCGCCGATCGGTACCGATCGCTCTGGCGACCGAGAGAATGTCAGCGCCCGTCTGTTCGCAGATCGCCGAGATGGCGTTGATCGAGCTGACCCGCTGCGCCAGAAACGCATTGGCCGCGAGCTTGGACAGCTCCGCCGACCAGACATTCGCAGTAAGGATGCGCTCGCGTGGAACCCAGCGCGCGTAGATGTCGACCAGCTCGCCGATCGCCGCCTGTCCGGCCGGTGTCTCGGCTCCGCCGATCAATACCCGGTCCGGACTCTCGAGATCCGTGATCGCCGTGCCCTCGGCGAGAAATTCTGGATTCGACAGGACCTCGAAGCGCTGGCCCTGCCGACGATTCTTGAAGATTCGCTCCATGGCCTCGGCGGTCCGGACGGGCAGAGTGCTTTTTTCGACGACGATGACCGGTCGTCTCGCATGGCGGAGGATGCTTCGGGCCGTCTTCTCCCAGTACTGCAGATCGGCCGCTCGCCCAGCGCCCTGGCCGAACGTCTTGGTGGGCGTGTTCACGCTGACGAAGATCATTTCCGCTTCGCCGATCTCGTGATCGACGTCTCCGGTGAATCGAAGGTTCCGACCGAGGGAGATTTTCACAATCTCCTGCAGACCCGGCTCGAAAATGGGCGGTTGGCCCGACTGCCAGGCGGCCACCCGATCGGGGTTGATGTCGGCGACCACCACCTGCACGTTGGGACAGTGCTTGGCGATCACGGCCATCGTGGGGCCGCCGACATAGCCCGCTCCGATGCAAAGAATCCGGTTGATCATGACGACCTCCGCGAAGGCTCCCGGCGACAGGGCTCGTTCATTTTAGCGGGGCTCGCGTTTTTGCGCCTAGCAGAGTCGTGGGCCGTCGCCACGCGACCTCACTTGGCGTGAGTCGATCCAGACGCTCCCGGTACAACCCTGACCAGGGTGATGCCGGACTGTCCAGTCAATACGGTCAATCCGGAGGTTCTGCTGACCCGCGTTTGCGCCTAAGATATTGACGCGTCGACGTTTCCGCAAACGCTCTAGCATGGCATCCGAATTGCCCCTCTCCCAGACGTTTCAATGAGATCGGAAAGCGCCCGGGTCCACTCCCGCCACACACGAGATACTGCGCTACCGCTGCATATGCCGCTTCGCCGCCTGGCGTTGTGCCTCGATTGCGAGGCATGCTTTGAAATCGGAACCTCGTCATGCCCCGCGTGTGGCGGAGATACCTGGGTGCTCCTGGCCAAGTTCCTCGACCAGGGCCCGCTGAAGGCCCTGCCCCAGTTCCATCCGTTCCCCAAGAGCTGGACGGCCGAGTCGAAGGGCCGCGATGAGGCCTCCGGCCAGGCCGCGAAGCAGATCGTGGTCGTCGCTAGCGACCGGCAGAAGCTCTTCGAGTATGCCAAGCGCGCGTTTTCAGGCAATTCCTCGGTTGAGGTCGTTCTCGACCGCCGCCGGTCCGAGCGCCGCACTGGCGACCGGACGAGCTCCCCCGATCGTCGCCGGGGCGATCGCCGGCTCATGAACGAGCTCGACAACCACCTCCGGGCCCTCGGCTGGGCGGTGGTCCGCCTCGACGTGTTCCGGACCCCGGGCCTGCAGCACCGCAGCGCTCGATAGACATGGGGGCCCCGAATGGCCCCCAAACCCCCAACGCTCGGAAGCAGCCCGGCACAGCCGTGGCGCTCCTCGGTAATGCCGGCCGTCCTGCCCTCCCCCGCTATCGCTATCGGACCGCTCGCTTCTGAGCTACCATCCCGCCGTGGCCAGGCTGACGGCCTGGCTTGAACCCCGGGGGTGGATTACGGCGCCTTCCGAAGTGTCCTCGAGAGAAGTGCCCGCGACGGTTGTGTCTCAGAAAGGAGCGACGAGATGACCTACGACCTGCTCATCAAGAATGGACGCGTCATCGACGGATCCGGGCGTCCCGCGTTTCACGGCGACGTCGGTGTCGCAAAGGGAAAGATCGTCGAGCTCGGACGCCTCGGCGGGTCCGCGCGTCAGACGATCGAGGCCGACGGGCGGGTCGTCGCGCCGGGCTTCATCGACAACCACTGCCACTACGACGCGCAGGTCGTGTGGGATCCGCTCTGCACCTACTCCTGCCACCACGGCTCCACCACGGTGATCATCGGCAACTGCTCGCTCGCGCTGGCGCCGGTCAAGGCCGAGGCGCGCGAGAAGCTGGCCGGCATGCTCTCGTACGTCGAGGCCATCCCGATGGACGTGCTGCAGGCCGGCGTGCCCTGGAACTGGGAGACGTTCCCCCAGTACATGAACGCGATCGGCCAGCGGCTCGGTGTCAACGTCGGCACGCTCGTCGGCCACTCGGCCGTGCGGCTCTACGCGATGGGCGAGGAGTGCTCGGAGCGTGACGCCACGGCGGCCGAGCTCGAGGTGATGCGCCGCCTGGTGCGCGAGTCGCTCGAGGCCGGCGCGCTCGGGCTCTCGATCACGCGGAACATGAACCACTTCGACATCGCGGGCAAGCGCATCCCCGCGGCCTGCGCCCCGGAATCGGAGCTGTTCGCGCTGGCCGACGTCCTGCGCGAGGCCGGCACCGGCATCATGCAGTGCGGCGGCGGGACCAACCCCGAGCTGAAGGACAAGCTCCTCTCCCGGATCTCGGAAGCGAGCGGCCGGCCGATCATGTACAACACCTTGCTCGAGCAGGCCCGTCAGCCAGGGCGGTGGAAGGAGCATCTTGCGCACGTCGAGGAGACCGTGAAGCAGGGCATCCGCGCGATCCCGCTCTGCAACCCGGGCAGCATCGTCAACCGGTTCACGATGAAGAACTGCCAGGTGTTCCGCAGCATGCCGACCTGGCTGCCGATCCTCCAGGGCGCCGACGCCGACAAGCTCACCGCGTACGCCAATCCGGCGATCCGCGCGAAGCTGCGCGAGGAAGTCGACGCGCCGCTCGGCCCCGACTCCACCTTCTCCAAGCGATGGGACCTCATGCTCGTCGAAGAGCCCAAGCTCGCGAAGAACCGCGGCCTGGCCGGCAAGCACATCGCCGAGATCGCGAAGGCCAAGGGCCAGCATCCGCTCGACGCGTTCCTGGATCTGGCCGTCGAGGAAAACCTGGAAACCGTGTTCACTCTGGGCGAAATCAACATGGACACCGAGGCGGTCGCGCAGATCCTCGGGAGCCCGTATGCAGTCGTCGGGCTCACCGACGGCGGCGCCCACGTGCAGTTTCACTCGAATGTCAGCAACCCGACCCGGCTGCTCGGCTACTGGGTGCGGGAGAAGCAGATCATGTCCCTCGAGCACGCCGTGCGGCGGCTCACGTACGACTCGGCTTCGGCCTTCGGCATCTACGACCGCGGGCTCGTGCAGCCCGGGATGGCGGCGGACCTCGTCGTCTTCGACCCGGACACCGTCGCGCCGGTCAAGGAAGACGTCGTGCACGACTTCCCGGCCAACGGCTGGCGGATGCGCGAGCTGGCCGAGGGAATCTACTACACCGTGGTCAACGGCGAGGTGCTGCTCGAGAAGGGGCAGCACACCGGAAGCTATCCCGGCAAAGTGATCCGCAACGCGCGCTATCAGACGGCGGGGGCATAGCCGCCGTCCGGAACCGGTCGCTCAGGTCTTCTGATTCAACGCGAGGGGCGGCTCGGGCCGCCCCTCGGCACGTTCGCGCGGGGTAACGACGCGGCGGTTAGCGAGCGCGGCTACTCGCGCAGCTCCCAGACGGTCCCGCCGGGCGTATCCCGGAGCTCGATGCGGGCCGCGATCAACCGGTCGCGGACGCGATCGGCCAGCTCCCACGCTTTCGCGGCGCGCAGCTCTCCCCGGAGCGTGATCAGGCTCTCCACCAGGGGAGCCAGGAGCTCTCGAGGATCGCGCAGCCCGCCCGCCGCCGCCTCGCCGAGTCGCTGAACCAGCGAGTGGAGAACGGCGCGCGCGCGGTCTGGATCGTCGGTCTGCAGCGTATCGGCCGCCCACTCGGCGATGGTCCGGTCGAGATTCAAAATCGCCTCGGCCGCCTCGGAAGCTCGGCGCCCGGCGATCGCCGTCTCGAACACTTGCTCGAGCCGCGTCACCTCGGTCAGGAGGGGCGATCGCTTCGGCGCCGGCCCGCTGCCCGGCGTCGGGGCCTCGGCGTCGGCAGCGGCGGCCGGGCGCTCCGCCGCGCGGCGGCCCGTTTCAGCTTCGCCGCGGGCGGCCGAGCACAGCTCGTCCACCGTGAGCCGCGTTCCCGAGGGGAACACGCGCGACTTGCCGCGGCGGCGCACGGTGAGGCCGCCGCGCCCGGACACGGAGACGGTCTTCGCATCGAGATCGGCCAGCAGCACGGTGTGCTCGTCGATGCCGAGCACCCACGCGTCGTCGGGCAGCATCCCCTCCATCACCGCGAGCCGCCGCTCGCCGAGATAGCAGAAGTGCGTGTCGTGCGTGCCGCCCTCGGCGTTGTCGTAGTGCGGGATCACCACACAGGATCCGTCGAAGCCGGCGGCCCGCATGAGATCGAGCCCGTCGAGCCAGTGCACGGGCAGACCGACCTTGTAGATCTCGTACACCGGCACGCTGAAGCGGCCGAGTGTCAGCGCCGCCGCGCTGGAGAAGACGACGGCGCCGCCCTCGGCGAGCTTGGTGGTGAGCGCCTCGGGCACCGGCGAGCTTCGCCAGACCGACAGCGCGTACGAGGGACTCCCCGGCCCGGCGAAGACGAACCCGGCCGTGCGCAGCCGCGACAGCGCGGCGGCTTCCGCCAGCGGCGAGCGATGGCTCTGGTCGACCGCGAGCGGCCCGAGAAACCCGGCGGCCTCGATCGTCAGCTGCACGCGATGGGCGAAGTACTCGACGGCGCGCTCGGTGATCTCGGACGCGTTCTCCTGGAACCCGTAGGGCGTGTCGAGGAGGACCGCGCGCGGGGTCGGCTCGCCCAGCCGCGCAACGATCTCGCGGTGCGGCGTGACCATCGTAGGCGCGGTTTCGCCCGAGCCCATGATCGCGAGGATCCGCGGCGTCCGTGCGCTCACGCGAAGAACCCCTCGCGGAGCGCCTGCAAGAACAGCTCGGCCACCCGCTCGGGAGACTCGAGATGCAGGTCGTGGTGGCCGGGCGAGAACCAGACCGAGCGGATCGCGCCCCCGGCCGCGAGCGCCACCGCCTCGGCGCTCCGCTTGCGAGAGGTCCTGGTGCCGTCGCCGCTGTCCGCCAGCAGCAGCATCGTAGGCGTCTTCAGGGTCGCCCAGCGGGTCGAGGGACGATGCTCCCAGAGCGAGCGCAGGATCGAGAGGTGACGGCGGAGGGAAAGCCGCGCCTCGATGGTCCCGTCGGGGCGCGCACGGAAGCAATGCAGGTACGCCGCGACGGCGCGATCGGTGAAGTGCGGCACGCTCTTGCGAATGCGCGTCTCGAGCTCGGCGAGTGTCAGGTGGTCGAGCGCCGGCGGCGTCAGCGCCGCGAGGCAGTCCTCCCAGGAGGGAAACGCCTGGGACAGCTCGATGACGCCGCCGTCGACGCAGGCGATGCCTCGCACGGCCCCCGGCCGCCGCCAGCCGAGCTCGAGCACCACGTTGCCGCCCCAGGACTGGCCGGCGAGAACGGGACGATCGAGCTCGAGCGTGTTGATCACGGTGAGAAGGTCAGCGACTGCGGTGTCCAGATCGTAACCGAAGTCTGGAGCGTCGGAGCGACCGTGCCCGCGCTGATCGATCACGACCACGGTGTGGCCCGCCGCGTGAAGATGATCGGCCACGCCGTCCCAGAGCCGCGCGTTGGACGCGAGGCCGTGGACGAGCACGAAGGGAGCCGCCGCCCGATTCCCCGCTCGCACCTCGACGTGCAGCTCGACACCGGGGGCGACCACGATGCGACGCTCGACCACCGCCGCCGAAGACCCCGCTGGCTTCGTCATGGCGCCAATCCTAGCATCGCTGGCGAGAAGCCGGCGTTCGACGCGGGCCGCGACGGGCTCGCCCGCCTCCGATAGAATCTCCCCGGGCGAAGTCGATCCACGGGGAGGCGCGGATGGCGGCGGGATCGATCGAGGGACTCGCGGGGGTGCTGATCTGGACGGAGGCCGATCGATTCCCGGCGATGGCGCGCTTCTACCGTGACACGCTCGGGCTCACGCCGCGCTCCGCGAAAGAGGACTTCATCAACTTCGACTGGAGCGGCGTACGCCTGAGCGTAGGGGTGCACGATCGGGTCCGCGGCGCCAGCCGTGAGTCGCTCCGGATCATGCTCAACCTGACGGTCGCCGACATCCGAGCCGTCCACGAGCGTCTGGCTCGCGCCGGCGTCGCGTTCAGCCGCGAGCCCGCGCGCGAGGATTGGGGCGGGTGGGTCGCGACCTTCGCCGATCCCGATGGCAACATCCTGCAGCTCATGCAGCTTCCGACCTGACGCGAAGGGCTAGCGGTCCTCCGCGTCATCCGCCTGCGCCGGCGGATCGAGTCGCCGCGCGCCGACGAAGTGCGCGGCGTACCACTCGTCGTCGAGGCTGGCGATGGCGACACGTCTCCCCGTCTGTCTGGCATGGATGAAGCGGCCGTCGCCGACGTAGATCCCGTTGTGGCGCAGGCGATCGAAGAAGACCAGGTCACCCGGCTCGAGGTCCTCGCGCGCGACGGGCGTTCCGAGCCGGTACTGCTGGGCGGCGTTGTGTGGCAGTGCGACCCCGACCCGAGCGTACACGTAGCGAACCAGACCCGAGCAGTCGAAGCCCGACGGACTCGAGCCGCCCCAGCGGTACGGTGCGCCGACGTGTTGCTTCGCGAGGGCGACGACGGTCTGGCCCCGCGCGGATTCGGCCGCGCGGTCCCCGATGGGAGTCGGCGGCGAGACGGTCGAGCACCCGGCGAGCGCGGCCGAGGCGACGACAAAAATCACGAAGCGCGCCATGCGTGCAATCATGCCCGCTTCCATCGCGATTGGCCGAGCGAAGTGCTCGGCGCGGGCCCCGCCCGGAGGCCCGCGGGCTACAGCGCCAGCGCGCAGTTCACGCTGGCCGGAGCCGGCGCCGGCCGACGCAGATCGGGCACCAGCTCCTCGTAGAGATCGACGAGCGCTCGCGCCACGGTCGGCCAGGCGAAGCTCTGCGCCCAGCGGGCGGCGTGCCGGCCGAGCGTGCGCCGCCGCGGTCCGTCGGCGAGCAGCGATCCGATGGCCGAGGCGAGCGCGACTTCGTCGCGCGGCGGAACGAGGACACCGGTGACGCCGTCCTGGATCGTCGTGGCGAGGCCGCCGACTCGCGAGGCGACGACCGTGGCGCCGCACGCCATCGCCTCGAGCGCCGCCATCCCGAAGGACTCGTGGTGCGACGGCACCAGGCAGAGATCGGCGGCGCGGTAGTACTCGGGGAGCGCCGACTGCGGCTCGGGTCCCTTGAAATCGACCCACGCGCCGACGCCGAGCGAGTCGGCCAGCGCCCGCAGCCGCGCGCGATCCTCGTGGCCCTCGTCGCTGAGCTCGCCGCCGACGATCACCAGGCGCACGTCCGCCCGGCCGAGCCCGTCGGCCTTCAGGCGCGCGAGCGCCTGCAAGAGGACCTCGAGACCCTTGACCGGAGCCGGCCGGCCCACGAAGAGAAGGACCCACTCGGCATGCAGGCCCAGCCGCGCGCGCGCCGCGACGGTGCTGCCCGGGCTGAAGAGCTCGACGTCGACTCCACAGGGAATGGTCCGCACGCGCTCGACGTCGGCGCCGCAGTACCACGCGAGCTCGGCGCTCTCCAGCGGCGTCGCGGCCACGATGCGGTCCGCCCGCGCGGCCACTCTCGCCTCGGCGTCGACCCGCGCTTGCGGGACCTGGTCCCCCGGCTGATCGGCCAGCGCGTTCTTGACGACGCCCAGCGTGTGGAACATCTGGACCACCGGAACGCCGCGAAAACGTCGGGAGAG
>Ga0066710_100000994_pt1 | contig 19731 bp, 18 predicted proteins | sample GraSoiAngelo_159_FD_79666 | JGI IMG/M metagenome (GOLD analysis project Ga0066710, IMG submission 79666) | Grasslands soil microbial communities from the Angelo Coastal Reserve, California, USA - 14_1009_16_40cm | ecosystem: Environmental > Terrestrial > Soil > Grasslands | place: USA...
AGGCCGAGTTCTCCCCCCACACCACGAGGGGAATCCCGAGACTCACCGCGACACGGAGCGGGATGCTGAACAGCGCCATGTGCATCGGGATCGCCGTAGCACCGTATCGCACCAGCGACCGATAGAGGAACCGTCTCTCGACCCTCGGGTTGACCTGGTAGTCAATGTGATCTACACCGAGGCTCACAAGGTTGGCTAGGTTCGTGGCGCCCAGCTCTGTTCGCGCCGGAGTCTTCCAGGTCACGGCGAGCGGGCGGAGTCCATACTCGAGGCAGGTCACGACCTGCCACGTGCTGTCCTTCCCCCCGCTGACAGGAATGACGCAGTCGTACCCACGGCTGCGGGCCTGCGCGTCCCGTACGACCTCACGGAACGCTGCCTCGCGCCCGACCCAGTCGATTCGACGCTTGGTCTCGTGCGCTCGGCACGCGTTGCAGATCCCGTCCGCATCGAACTCGACATTCGGTCGAGTCGACGGGATGATACAACGGACGCAGTACCGCATCAGGCGAACTCCTCGAGGAATATCTTGGCGCTGAGGAAGTAGAAGAGGAACTTGCTCTCGCTGTTTGGGAGCTCGTGTCGCACCAGCAACTTCTCGATCCGGTCGCGATGGACATGCTCGAAGATCGGGCTGTCGCCCAGCAGGGACGCGCGAACCCCTGGGTCCTCGACGTCGAGGAAGGAGAAAATCGGCGCGTTGAATCCCACCTTACGTGGGTTCTCTAGCACTCGCTCGGGGACGATGCTCCGCATCGCGTCGCGGAGGACGGCCTTGGCCAATCCCCGCTTGATCAGGTGGCGGGTCGGGATCCGACAGCAGAAGTCGAACAAATGGCGGTCCAGATAGGGCGAACGATTCTCGATCGAATAGTACATCGCGTTCCTGTCGTCCTCGTGTAGGATCACCGGGACGGCCTCGTGGAACATTTCGTTCAACATCCGGTTTCGAAGAAGGCTGGCCGTAAAGCAACGCTCCGTGAACGGCTCCCGCCACCCGACCCTCAGATACCCGGCGAACTCCTCGGCGTTGAAAAAGATGTGGTCGCGCGCCCCGGGGTTATCGAGAAACAGATCTGGGTTCTGCAGGTAGGGGTTGCGCACGAACGGCCGGACCTCGCGCAGCCATGCCGTCCTGGCGGCCACGTGCCGCTCCCGATCGTGCCGAACATCATAGAGATAGGCCAAGTGGTGGTCGTAGTAGCCCGTGAACAGCTCGTCGGCGGCACTGCCACTCACGGAGATGCGGTAGCCGTGGGCGGCGATGCTCTCCATCAAGAGCCAGTGGGCGAAGTACGTGATCGTGTACACGGGCGCGTCGTGCTGCCGCACCAGGGTCCGCAATCGCACCAGGAAGTCCTTCGTGTCTACCGGGATCGAAGTGTGGAGGATGCCGAGGTTGCTCACCGCGTACTCGACCATCTCGCGCTCTTCGTAGCGGGCATCGGTGTTGGCGATCGTGAAGCCATGCACGTCGTATCCACACACGTTCTTGGCAATGCTGATGAGCGAGTTCGAATCGACGCCGCCGCTCATACAGAAGGCAAGCGGAACATCAGCGCGCAGCCGCAGCTCGACCGCACGAATCAGTCGCTCGCGCGCACCCGCCACCGCGGCGTCGTACGTCATCTCCTCATCGACTTCGATCCGTGGCTCCCAGTAGGCCCTACGATCTTCGCGGCCTGTTCCATCGATCCGCAGCATCGATCCTGGCGCCAGCTCCGTCATCCCCTCGAAGAAGGTGCGGTCGTCCTTGTAGAGCGCCTTGTAGCCATTGACGAGATAGCGGTAGAGGTGACTGCGATCGACGTCCAGGCGCCGGCCGAGCAGCGCGACGATGAACTTGGGCTCGGAGCCGAAGTAGAGCCCGCCGACATCGCGGTACAGGCACAGGGGCTTCTCGCCGAAGCGGTCGCGACAGAGCGTCAGCGAACCGTTCGCTTCGTCGTAGACGGCGAATGCCCACATTCCCTCGCACCGATCCAGACCCTGCCAGCCCAGCTGATCCAGGGTCTGCATCAGGACCTCGGTGTCCGACGTGGTCGTGAAGGTGACGCCCTTCGTCACTAGCTCTTCTCTCAGCTCGAGGTAGTTGTAAAGCTCGCCGTTGTAGATGATCCACTTGGTGTCGATGCGGAACGGTTGGTTCGCACGAGGGTCGAGATCAATGATGTTGAGGCGCGAGTGGAGCAGGTACACGTTCCTCCCGGCCGGCGCCGCCCACTGGCGCCACGCCGAGTGGTCAGGGCCCCGCCGGCGCATGAGCTCGAGGCAACGCTGGATCCGTTCCCCGTCCAACCGCCGATGCCCAACGTAACCCGCGATCCCGCACATGGCGTTCTAGGCCGACAGGAGGAGAACGGCCAGGAGACCGAAGTCGACGGCGACGGTCTGTCGAAGGCCCATCGTCTCCGCCAGGAGCACGTATGAGAGGATGACCGTCACCACGAGATAGAGCGAGCTGAGCGGCACGATCACGCTCGCCGGTCCGTCCCGAAGCGCGCCATAGAGCGCGAGGGAGGCCACCCCGCCCAGGAAGCCTGCGCCCGTGGCGGCAACCAACCCGCCACCCGACGACCAGCGGAGCCGGCCAAGCGTCGCGATCGCGACCACGATTGCAGCCGTCGTCAGGGCGACGAACGACACCGTGCGGGCACCCAGTCGGGCCGAAGCTATCTTGGCCAGGATGCCCCAGACACCGGAACAGGCGATGTATACCGCAATCAGCACCCGCCAGTCGTCAAGCCAGGCCCCCATCCGCGACATCATCACTCGAGGTCGGCGATCTGGATCGGCTCGCCGAACGCCAGCGCCCGCCGCAGCCGGCGGCCGATCACTTTGGGCTCGTCGCCGGGTGGTAGCCCGCGCCCGGGCCGAATCCAGGTCAGATCCTCGAACCGCAGCCTGTGCCCGGTCGGCAGATCCCGTCCTGCCACGATGGAGCGCCGTACCAGCGGCTCCACTTCCAGCTCGTTCTTCTGTGGAACCTTTTCGCCCGTGCCCAGCAGGAGGCTCACCTCGCGCACTCGCCTCACCAATTCGGCCATCTCGGGCGGGTCCGCCGACAGTTGGTGGTCACGAAAGTCAGAGAACCGCGTGTCGAGGGTGAAATGCTTCTCCAAGATTCGGGCCCCCAGCGCCACCGCCGCCAGGCACGCATGAAGGCCAATCGTATGATCGGAGTAGCCGACGGTGCACGGCAGGGCCTCGGCTAGCCGCCGAACCGCCGCGACATTGGCCTGATCAGGCGGCACAGGATAGCTGGTCACACAGTGCAGCACCGCGAGATCCTGGCAGAGCCCAAACGTCTGCCACCGCTCCTGTATGAACCGCACGCTCATGGCGATCTGGGCGAGATCGCTCAGGCCGCACGACATGATGATAGGCTTCCCTGTCCGGCAGACCCGCTCGATCAGAGGGTAAAAGTTGTTGTCGCCGGAGGCGATCTTGAAGCAGTCTACGAGTGTATTCAGAAACGCGGCCGACTCCAAGTCAAGCGGCGTCGAGATGAAGAGAAGGCCAAGAGACTTCGCCAGTTGACAGAGCTCCTCGAACTGCGGATACGAGAGCTCGAAGCGGGCCAGCCGCTCATACCGCGCCGAGTCAGCGGCGCTGACGAAGTACTTCGTTCTGAACGTCTGAAACTTGACCGCATCGGCGCCACACTCAGCCGCCTTCCGCACCAGGTCCCTGGCGACCCCGATGTTTCCCTCGTGGTTGTTGCCGATTTCCGCCACCACCAGAACCTTCCGATCGAGCTCGATGGAACCGATCCTCATACCGCGGACCTCCGCGCTGGACGGGACCCCGTGTGCATGTGCAGGACGTACTGCGTGCTCACGATATCGAAGCCGAGGCTCTGATAGAGGTGAAGTGAGGGCAGGTTCGCCGCCTGGGTGCCAATCTGCATGTACTCGCACTCGCGCGCATAACGACGGACAAAGAAGGTGACGAGGGCCCGACCGATCCCCTGGCCCTGGTAGGCTCGGTCGACGCCGATGAGATCGATCACCCGAACCGGGCGAGCCGTAGCCGCAGAGGCCAGCACGGCGAGAAAGCCGGCCGGCCGCCCCTGCTCGAGCGCTACGAACAGCCGCTCACCGCGCTGCTTCTTTATATAGCTACGGACCCACTCGCGCTTGATCCGGTTGGCGATTTCGAGCGGCACCAGCGGGTCCAAATGGAACCGGGAGTAACGGAAGCACGTACCGGCGATCGCCAGCGCCGCCTCACGGTCCTCAGCACCCGCCTCGCGGATCGTGCGGTCGTCGTTCTCCGTCGACAGGAGCCGCGCGGCCAAGACCTCTGACGCCCCTCCGAAGGTCACGTTGGTGTCGACGACACAGAAGCCAGCATCCGTGAGGACCCGCACGACGTCGATCCCGTCGGTGGCAACCTTCGCGTAGTACATCGCCCGGCGCTGGCGGTCGACAGACTCGGTGAGGCGTCCGCGGATGGCCGCCGCGCCCGCCGCACAGATGTCCCCGTGCAATCGGAACACAAGGTGGCCGAAGATCTGCGACAGCCAACGATCCTCAGACAGCCCTACAGCAGTTCCGCTGACGTTAGCGTCCGGAGCCATTGTGCTTCAGCTTCTGATACCACTCGATGTACTGACCCAGGCCAACCTCGAGCGGGTACTTCGGAGAATAATCGAGCAACCCCGCTGCCTTTTCCACGCTCAGAGTTCCTCGGAACGGCATCAGCTTGTCACGGTCGACATACTCCACCTCGACTCCGGGGAAGTGCTTCTGGATGATCGTCACGATGTCCTGGATCGAGCGAGCAGCGCCATACGTCAAGTTGAAGATCTCATTGCGCGACGCTGGGCTTTGGATGGCCAGGCATACGCCTTCGACGAGATCGTCGATGTACGTGAAGTCGAGCTTCTCGCTGCCGTCGCCCTCCACCCGAAGCTTGGATCCATTGAGGGCATTCTCGATGAACACCTGGCCGACCCGGCGACTGACGCAGCGTGGACCGTAAAGCGCGGACGGCCGGATGATCGTATAAGGGAGATTGAACACCTGCTGGTACGCGATAACGATCTTCTCGCCAGCGAGCTTCAGGGCGCCGTAAATGCCGACGGGGTTCAGTGGCTGCTCCTCGTCAACCTTCTCGGCCATGAAATTCCCGTAGACCATGCTCGAGGAGAAGTAGATAAAGTGCTCCACATTATCCCGCGCGTAGTCCAAGGCGTTCTCGAGCGTACGGAGGCTATGGTCGAACGTGCTGTAGGGATCCTTGTTGGAGCGCCCCGCATGCGCCACGGCGGCCAGATGGACGATGACGTCGGGTTTGATCCGAGCCAGCATTCGTCCAAGGACGTGATAGTCGCGGGCGTCCTGGACGAGCACGGGAATGCCCTCCTGCCGCAGCAGATCCAGTCGCTGGTTGATGATCTTGAGATACAGATCGCGATTCTGCAGGTCGCCCTCGCCTGAGGCGAGCGAGAGCAGGTTGTTGACCTGGAGGCCATCAATGATTTCGACATCGGCCCCGTGCCTGGCCAGGGCCAGGGCAAGGTTGTGTCCAATGAAACCCGCGCCACCGATGATGGCAATCTTGCGGTCTCCAAGCTTAAGCGTCATGAACTGGTCTCCCTAAGGCATCACGAAGATGATAGGCCGCCCATTCGATATCGTCGTCGACCAGATGGGGCCCCACCGGGAGCGCGATCGTGCCGTCGCTGATCGCCTCGGCACTCGCAAAGCGGTGTGGGTCGTACCCGTACTTGTTCCGGTAGTAGGTCATCCGTGGGACGGGATGCGGGTAGTAGACGCTCGTTCCGATGCCGGCGGTCGCGAGCGAGGCGGCGATCTCGTTGCGACGCCGCTGGCTGGCGACTCGGAGCACCACGCTCAGGCAGTAGTGACTGTTGTTCGCCTCGGCGCCCACCACATCGAGGATGCGAATCAGAGGTAGATCGACCAGCGCCTTCTTCAACCGCTCGAAGTTGGCCCGACGGCGTGCCAGGTTCTCCCCGATGCGACGGAGCTGGGCTCGCCCGAGAGCCGCCTGCATCTCGCTCATGCGGTAGTTGAGCCCGAAGGTGGGCACGTCGTACATCCCGGGAATTGCACGCTCGTTGTGGGCGCGGTCCACTCCGAACGCGCGCAACCGGGCCACGGCCTCAGCCACCTCCCTGTGACGGCTGACGAACATCCCTCCTTCGCCTGTTGTGATGTGCTTCGTGGGATAGAAGGAGAAGCATCCGACATCGCCGAAGAGTCCCACGTGTTGACCGTGGGTGTATGCACCAACCGCCAGTGCACAGTCTTCGACGACCTTCAGCCGGTGCCGCTCCGCGACGGCCATGATGGCCGGCATGTCGCAGGGAATGCCCAGAAAGTGGACGACGGAGATCGCCCGGGTTCGGCTCGTCACCGCGGAGGCCACGCCGGCCGCCGTAACATTCCCAGTCGCCGGATCACAGTCCACGAAGACCGGTGTGGCGCCGACGCACTCGACGGCGTGGGCGGCGGCGCTGTGAGTCTGCGCTGGAACGATGACCTCGTCCCCTCGTCCGATGTCAAAATGGAGATAGGCGAGGTGGAGCGCTGCCATACAGGAGCTCACCGACACGCAGAAAGCGCCACCGACGAAGGCGCCGAATTCAGCCTCGAACGCCTTGGCCTGTGGTCCGTGGGTGAGGATGTGCCCGTGGAGCACCTCCAGCACCGCACCGCGCTCCTCCTCACTGATCCACGGCCTGGCAAAGGGAATCGAGCGCACCGCGGTCCTGCTCATACGTAATCCACCTTTGCCGGCGCGCCGCCGGCCAGGGCTTGGTCTACGGTGAGACACACGCTCATCACGTCATAATCGTGCTGCGTGCGGGCCCGGTCCGCCCGGCCCTCGACGATCGCCCGCACGAACTCCGGGATCAGCTCGCCTTTGGTCGCGGGCAGCGCCGGCAGCCCGAGCCGCGTCGGCTCCGCTCCCGGATCCCGGCTGACGTGCAGGCGCGGACCCTGATCGTCGTACACGAACGTCGCCTTCGTTCCGAAGACGCGCACGATGTGGTGGTGTCGATGAACGGACCCGAAGTTTCCCGTCACCCGGCCAACCAAGCCCGATGGAAACTGGAACGTGGCCGCGACGTAATCGTCGCCAGCGAACCGCGTGCCCGCTGTGCAGATCGCGTTACCCATGGCCATGACCACCTGTGGCTTCTGGCCCGTGAGCCACAGCATCAGATCGACGAGATGCACACCGCCCCCCTGCATCACCGAGTAGCCGCGGACGTCGGCCCGCCAGCCCTCGGCCAGCTTCTCCAGTCGCCCGTAGAGATACTCGCCGTCGAACGCATATATGTCACCCAATTCGCGCCCGGCAATCGCGCTCCTCAGCCATCCGTAGAGCGGAGCCGCGCGCAGGACCAGGTTTGACGCGAGACGTCGGTCGGCAGCCTGCAGCCAAGTCCGCTTGACCTCGAGCAGCTCTGACGCCGACCGGCAGAGGGGTTTCTCGACGAACACGTGTTTTCCTGCGCGCAGCGCCGCGCACACTTCTCTATAGTGACAATCGTCGTACGAAGCGATCGACACCACATCTACCGACACGTCACCCAAGATCTCATCGAAGCTCCGTGCCACGCCTCCCTGCCCTATGCGTGCTGCGACCCGTGTACCCCTCTCGCGATCCACGTCGTACAACCATCGCAGCTCGCAGCCGTCGAGCCGCGAATACGTGAGGGCGTGTTGCTCGCCGACGCCGAGTCCGACCACGGCGATACCCAGCACAGGTCGATCCTTTATCGTTGGCCAGCGAGGTGCGGCGGGTTGCATAAGTCTCGAAGGCCCTCCTCGGAGAGCCGCTCGAGTCGCTGAAGGTCTTCGATCGTGTCGACCGCGACACTGAATCCAGAAAGCTGAGCATCGCCGGACTCGACGTTGACGATCTGAAACTCGTCGGGGTGGCGATAGAAGTACCGTGTCACGTGCTCGCGATCCTCGTCGGTGAGGCGCAATGGATCGACCGCGGCGAACGTCGTCGTCCGGATGAGCTCCAGGTTCTGTCCTCGAGGGAATGTGCGAGGAGCGGTCGTGGTCACCACATCACACTCCATCGCTGCCAACCCGTGGACGGTCCGCAGCACATGACCGCTCAGTAGGGGACTGTCGGCGTTGACACGGAGGATCCAGTCGCACGGATAATCACCGAGACAGCGTCTGAACCGCTCGAATACATCGTCACGCGGACCCCTGAAGACCGGAAATCCGAGATCGCGGACGTACGCGGCCAACGGGTCGTCGGATGCTTCGTCACTCGTAGCGACTACGAGCGGGACCGACGGCAGGGCGCGGGCGACCGCACCGGTGACATGCCAGATCAGCGGCTTCCCTCTGAAAGGGGCGAGGACCTTCCCGGGAAAGCGCCGCGAGGACATCCGGGCCTGGACGAACGCGCGCACGATTGTCTCCGAACGATTCCGTCCCGTGCCCGGCCCTCCTATCTCCGCCCTCCTTCACTGCTGATGTACCCTTCGCTCTCCAGGTGTAGGATGATCTCCTGCGCCGCCTCCTTCGGACTTACGTGCGTCGTGTCGACGGTCACATCCGCGTCCTCGGGAGCTTCATAAGGGTCCGAGAGTCCGGTGAACGCTGGAATGAGCCCCGCGCGAGCCTTCGCATACAGGCCCTTCCGATCCCGCCTTTCGCAGACCTCCAGCGGTGTCGCAACGTGGACGAGAACGAAGCCACCGACTTGCTCGATCATCCCGCGGACTTCCTTCCGCACTCCGTCGTACGGCGCGATCGGCGCACAGATTGCCACACCGCCGTTCTTGGTGATCTCGGACGCCACGAAAGCAATGCGACGGATGTTGATGTCACGATGCTCCTTCGAGAACCCCAGCTCCGAGGACAGGTGCTTACGGACGATATCTCCATCGAGCATCGTGACCGGCCTACCTCCCATCTCGAGAAGCTTGATGAGCAGCGCGTTGGCTATCGTCGACTTACCGGCACCCGAGAGGCCGGTGAAGAAGACTGTGAAGCCCTGACGATAGCGTGGAGGCTGGCTGTGCCGAAGCTCCTCCACGACTTCCGGGAATGTGAACCACTGCGGGATTTCCTTGCCTTCGGTCAGACGTCGCCGTAGCTCCGTTCCGGAAATGCTGAGTGTCCTCGCGCCGACCGGAACTTCATCATCCGGCGCATAGGCGTCCTCATCTGCGACGTAGACCATTTCGCGAAACGGCATCATCTGCACGCCGACTTCCCGCTCATGTTTTCGAACGAGTTCCTGCGCCGCGAAGGGATCGTAGAATGGCTTGCCGTCTGCGTCGTTACCTGGTCCCGCATGATCTCGGCCAACGATGAAGTGGGAACATCCGAAATTCCCTCGGATGAGCGCGTGCCAGAGAGCTTCACGGGGCCCCGCCATTCGCATGGCGAGAGGGAGGGGAGCCAACTTCGCGGTGTGCTGGGGATACCGCGACAGGATCGCCTGATCGCAACGGACCCGCGTGTAATGATTGATATCGCCCGGGCGGGTCATACCCCCGACGGGGTGAATCAACAGGTTGGCCTCTGCTTGCTTAGCGGCCCTCAGCGTCAGCTCCTGGTGGGCGCGATGCATTGGGTTGCGGGTCTGGAAGGCCACCACACGCCGCCAGCCGAGCCGACGAAACTCCGCTCGCAATTCCTGCGGCGTAAACCGCAGAAGTCGGAAGTCGTAATGCGCAGGCAGCTGCACGCCCTCCAGTGACCCACCGACAAAGTACTGGTGCGTCCGATCCAGAAGATGCGCGACGCCGGGATGCGCTCGATTCGTTGTTCCGTACACCTGCGCAGCCTCGTCTTCTCTCTGAGGTCGCCATACATCCTCCACATGCAGTACCGCGACGAGAACGCCCTCCGGGTCTCGGAGCGAAAGCGCTGAACCATCCCTGAGCGCCATCGTCATCTCTTCCGGAAGATCCAGGACCACCGGAATTGGCCATAACGTTCCATCGGCAAGGCGCATCGACGCGCAAACCGACTCGTAGTCGGCTCTGGTAAGAAATCCACGCAGAGGCGAGAACCCACCATTCAGCAAGAGCTCGAGGTCGCACAGCTGTCGCGGATTCAGATCCCACGACGGCCAGTCCCTGGAGGCCGCTTTCAGCTCTGCCCCTCGTTCGTGGCCGACCAACAGGCTGACAAGCTTCGCGTCTTCAGGAATAGGCGATTCGCCGGGCACTTGGCCCTCCTGGATCGAGTGATACTTCCAGTCTCCATGGCGCCTCACGCATTGACGACATGAGGGCCCCTCAGACCTCGTTGCGCTGAAGCGCATTTCGGCAGTCGACGATGAGATCGCACGCCCGATGGATCAAATCGTGCGGAAAACTAGAGTGATCGGGCACGAGCGCCGCGGCGTGACTCCGCCCACCAACTTCGGAATCCTCGATATGTCGAACTCGCGACTGCCCGGATCCCCGCGCTCTGGCGAGAGGCCAAGGAAAAAGTCTTCGCCGACCCGGAGTCCGATAGCTTCGAGCCGCGGAAGGACGATTTCTTCAGTCGTGCCGGGATACGTCGTGCTCTCGAGACAGATGAGTTGGCCTCGGCGGAGTACCCGCTGCCGATCGCGGCGGCACTCTTCTCGATGTATCGTAGATTCGGTTCGCGGTGACGCGTCAGCGGCGTGGGAACGCGGACGAGGAGTGCATCCAACTCCGCGAGACGCTCCAGATCGGCGGTTGAGCACTGCGAAGCGCAGCCACCCTGGGAGAGTCCAGGTATCGTATGTAGCTCGACCCGGCATTCAGTGGTCGACCTTCACGGGATCGATGTCGAGGCCGACCACGCGAAAACCCACCTCACCAAGTCGGACCGAGAGCGGCAGCCCGACGTAGCCGAAACCAATCACACCGACCGAAAAGCCCCGCCGCGCTATTCGATCCAGGAGGAGTCGGCGGTCAGACATCACGCCGCTACCGATGGTGGGTTACGATCCGTAAAAACCGCCTCACTTCCGGCACTCCCCTGCTGCGCGTCCTAAGTCGATTCCTCGAGCACGTCATCGAGCATGCCGGCGACGATTGCACGAGCCTCTCGGTGGAAGTATTTGTAGAAGAACCCGACGTCGGCTGCTGAGCCAAACCACTCTTCACGTAGGCGGGCGCTCGCCAAAGCTTGAGCCAGGGCATCACTATCGACAATCCCGCTCTTTAGAAACTCGCAGACGGTCGCCTCGGCCCGATTCCTCGGTGAGATCCCAGTCTTCCACCTCAGTCGTTTGCCATGCGGCTGGGCTTCACGACGCCCCAGTTGCTTCCACAACCACCGCCGCAGACTCAATACGGCTCCCTATCGGAATCGACCGGCAGCCCGCGATCTGTCCTCAACGGCACTCACTCTCTAGCATAATGGGAGAGTCTGCCTCACGATCTTCTCCACCGCTGCCAGGCCCTCGAGCCAACCAGGGTCCACGTCACAAAAGATTTACGAGATCTCTATATCAGCGGTCGTTGCGAGGGTGTGTTTCGTCCCTATTCATGAGACCTGCGGAGAGATCGTCGATAGCAATCACAGTGCGCTCTTCGTCGACAAACAAATTGGGCCCAGGCGACGTGCGTAAGGCCGCACACGTGCGAGCGGAGGGGCTTCCCCGCCTGACTACTTCTCCATCTCGGCGAGGGCCTTACGCGCGTCGGTGTTGAATCCACGCACCGTCTCACGCGTGTACTTGTGATCGAGGAGCTTATCGAGCACGGCCGGCGGGATCGTGACGATGTGCGCGCCGGCGACCGCCGCGCGCTGGACGTCGAGGTTGCCCCGCATGCTGCCGACGAGGATCTTACCGTAGTGCCAGCGCTCCACCCAACGGGCGGCGGCGGCAATCAGCTCCGAAGGGTCGTGCCCCTCGTCGGCGACCCGCCCGGCGAACACGCTGAGGTATGTCGCGCCCGCCTTCGCCGCCAGGACGACCTGATTGAACGAGAGCATCGCGGTCGTGTTGACCTTGATCCCCTCGTCGGCTAGAGCATGCACGACTTCGAGGCACGACTCGCCGTGCTCGTTGATGACGGGGATCTTGACGACGATGTTCGGTGCCCACCGCGCGACCCGCCGCGCTTGCTCAAGCATCTCGTCGAGCTCGTTGGTCGTCACTTCCACGCTCACCGGGCGCCCCTGCACGACCTCAGCGATCTCCCGCGCTGCTTTTTCAATGTCACGCGCGCCGTCGTTCAGTAGGATCGAGGGATTCGTGGTGACACCGTCGAGGACGCCACGGCGCAGCCACTTCGCGATCTCGTTGACGTCCGACGTATCCGCGAAGATTTCCATCGCCTCTCCTTGTCAGCCGATCGCTGGCCCGTTCAACCGACCGATTCCCACTTGGTCGACCCCGTCTGCACTGCCGGATGCGACACCAGGAGATGCCACACGACGGCCTGGAAGGCCTCGGTATGCGGCGTTACGGTGTTCGGGTTAATAGTCGGCACGATCACGCAAGCGTCCGCGACCTTCGCCGTGTAGCCTCCGTCGCGGCCCACCACGCCACACACGACCGCGCCAACATCGCGCGCGTACTCCAGGGCGCGCACGAGGTTCGGGCTGATGTTGCGCTCCAGACTCCCGCCTCCAACAGAAAAGACGAGCACCATGTCGTCGCGGCAGAGGCGGCTCACCTTCAGCCAGTTGATGAAGATCGACTCCCAGCCGACATCGTTCACGAGCGCCGTGAGCTCCGAAACGTTGTCGGTGGGCGCATACGCCTCGATGCCCGCGATCTTGCGGAAGTCGTTGACCGCGTGCGAGGCGTGGCCGGGCCCGCCGCCGACGCCAAGCACGAAGAGCCGTCCAGCGCGCTGCCGTAGCTCAGCGAGGAGCCCAGCGATCTTCTCGATCGCGGCGGCGTCGAGCTTTGCAAGGATCTCGGCGGCCTCGGCCAGGTACGTCCGGGCGAACGGCATGGCGGGCGTCCTAGAAGTTGACAAGGGTCTTCGCGCCGTGAAGGTCGAAGTCGAACGGCATCTCGCGCAGTCCTTCGGCCGCGAGCGCCCGCCGGACCCTACCCCGGTTGGTCCCAGGACAGTAGAGCATGAGGAAACCCCCGCCGCCGGCGCCGATCACCTTGCCGCCGAGCGCACCGGCCTCACGGGCGATCGCGTACCAGCGATCGATGGCGGTGTCGCTGATCATGCTCGACCGCCGCTTCTTGTTCTGCCAGTGCTCGTCCAGCAACTGGCCGAACTTGTCGAGATCCCCGCGCTCCAGGACCTCCTTAATCCGGTACCCAAGCTCCTTGGTCCGGTGCAGGCTGTCGATAACCACCGGATCTTCCCGGACCGTCGCATCCCGCTGCGCGTGGAGGATGCACCGGCTGCTGCGCTGGAGTCCCGTGAAGAAGAGGAGCGTGTTGCGCCGGAGCTCCTCGCCGTCGGTGATCGACATTGCGAGCGGGCTTACTCGGACCTCGCCGTCCGCAGCGATCTCGAGGCAGGTCAGCCCGCCGAAGCAGGCCAGATAATGATCCTGCTTGCCGACGGGGTGACCCGCGAGCTCCATCTCGATGTGCACGGCCAGCTCCGCGAGCGCGGTCGCCGAGACACGCTCCCGCTTGAACTCGTAGAGGGCTGTGAGGAGTGCGACCAGATAGCTGCCCGAAGAGCCGAGCCCGGTGCCGTCGGGCACGTCGGCCATGGACACGATCTCGAGACCGCCCGTGATCTTGAGCGCGTTGAGCGAGGGTCGGACGAGGTCGTGCTGGATCGCGTCCACCGACGACACCTGCTCGTACCGCGAGTACTTGACGCGGAGCAGGTCGTCGGCTGCCGGGCGATTGACGTAGATGTACACGTACTTGTCGATCGCCGCGCTCAGCACGAACCCGCCGTGGCAAACGTAGTAGGAAGGCAGGTCGGTCCCGCCGCCCCCCAACGAGATGCGGAGCGGCGCGCGGGACAGGATCATCGTAGGTCGCTCCCTCCGGGCGAGCCGGACGCCTCGACACGGCGCGCCGACTCGTAGACTGCCTCGACGAGCCTCAGCGCGGCGAGCCCATCCTCCGCACCGGCGGGTGGCAGGGTATCACTCCGAACCGCCGATAGGAACTCGTCCCACTCCCGGTCCCAGGACTCGTCCGGTCCCGGAAATTCGGTCCGCTCCTCGTCGGGAGGACCGCCGCTGCGGCGCCGATAGACCGTGAGACTCTCGGTCCCGTAACTCCGGCCGAGCCCCTCCAACGCGAGCCCGCCCTCGGTCCCGAAAATCTCGAGCGAAAAGAGGTTCTTCCACTGGGTCCAGCTCGCGTGGAGGCTCGCGACGCGCCCGCTCCGCGACCGCAAGAGGGCGAAGACGTTGTCCTCGACGGGCGCGGCCCAGACCCACGTCGCCGTCACGCCGCTCACGACGCTCAGGTCGCCAAGGAACCAGCGAAACAGATCGATGGCGTGGATGCCCTGGTCCAGGAGCTCGCCCCCGCCCGCCAGAGCGGGATCCAGGCGCCACTCGCGCTCGTAGCCGGGCCGGCCCCCATGGCCGTACCGGCACCGAAGGCAGAGCACCTCGCCGATCGCGCCATCGTGTGCGAGCGCATGCGCCCGGCGAACCGCCGGGTGATGCCGATGATTGAACCCGACCTTCACGATGCCGCCCTGGCGGCGGGCTGCCTCGACGACGGCCTCGGCCTCGCGACTGTGGATAGCCATCGGCTTCTCGCACAGCACGTGCTTGCCAGCGCGCACGGCGGCGATCGTGATCGGCGCGAGCACATTATGCGTCGTCGCCACGACGACGGCCTGCACCTCCGGGTGTTCGACGACCTCCTCCCAGCTGTCAGTGGCCTCAGCGCCTATGGCGCTCGCCACCTCCTTGGCGCGATACACCTGGGAGTCGGCGACGATCACGACGGGGCTCCCGCCGGCCTTGGCGGCGACCTCCGCCCGTCGAGTGCCGATCGCCCCGCAGCCGATGATCCCGATGCCGATACGGGCCGCCATCACTTCCACTTGAGGCCGCGATCGGCCGGCACGATGCGCCGCAGCGTGTAGACGTCGGTCCCCTCGATCTCGTCGAGGTGTGCCTCGCTGTTCGCCCAGTCGTCCCAGACGCTGCTGAAGAACTTCCCTGTGATCCGGGCGGCGCGATCAGAAGCCAGAAACGCGACGAGCCCGGCCGGAATCGCGGGATCCACCCCACCCTGCGTGATTTGCTCTTGCGTTTTCTTCAGGAAGTCCGCGCCGGCCCGCGCGCCGGCCTTCAGGGTCTCCTGGTGGAGGCGGGTGACGACGAATCCAGGCGCGACCGCATTGACTTGCACGTTGTGGTCCCTGAGCTCGAGCGCGAGCGTCTCGGTGAACCGCACGAGCGCCGCTTTGGACACTGCGTACGCCGTAAACCTCGGAAACGGCGTGGCCGCGCCGCCACCCGAGATATTGACGATCTTGCCACGCGCGGCTCGGATGAGCACGGGCACGACGGCGCGACAGACGAGGAACGCGCCGACGAGGTTCGTCATGAGGGTCGCGCGCCATTCGGCCGGGTCGTTCTCCCACACCGGGCCGATCGGCCCGTAGACCCCCGCGTTGTTGACGAGGATGTCGAGCCGAGAGAAGCGCTCGAGCGTGCCCCCCACGAGTCTCTGCACGTCGCTCTCGCTCGTGACGTCCGCCTGGAGGGCCAGCACCTCCGGGCCAATCACCGACAGCTCGTCACGCACTGCCGCCAGCGACTCATGACTCCTGCCACAAAACGCCACGTGCGCGCCTTCACGGAGCAGCCGCTCGACGATCGCCCTGCCGATGCCCTGGCTGCCTCCCGTGACGAGCGCAACCCGATCCTCGAGCGTCACCGGCCGATCCCCGAGTACGTGAAGCCACGCTCGCCGAGCCGGAGGGACGCAAGGAGGTTCTTGCCGTCGATGATCACGGGCTCCGCCATCAGTGCGCGGATCCTGTCGAAGTCGAGCCAGGCGAACTCTGGCCACTCGGTGAGGATCACGAGCGCCGAGGCGCCGCGCGCGGCTTCATAGGCGTCGACGACGACCTCGAACCCCGCTGGTCCGTCAAGCTCGGTCAGGTCGGCCTTCGGATCGAATGCGCGGACCATCGCGCCCGCGCCGCACAGCGTCTCGATGACCTCGAGGGCCACGGACCTTCGCAGCGTGCTGGTGCCGGCCTTGTACGTGAGGCCGAGCACGCCAACCCCCAGGCCGGTGAGCTTGCCGTAGCGGTCGAGCAGGCGTTGCGCGACCAGCGTAGTGCGGCGTCGATTGACGTCGAGAACGATTTCCAGGAGGGGCGTGACCACCCGTCCCGTCCGCCCCGCCTCGCGGAGCACCTGGATGTCGCGCGCGAGCGTGCCCCCGGCGAATCCGAGACCCGCGGCGAGGAACGCCCGGGGCCCGATCCGCGGATCGGACTTCAGCGCCTCGCCCACCGAAAGGACGTCCGCCCCCGTCAGCTCGCAGAGCGTGGCGACCTCGTTGATGAACGACACCGAGGTCGCGAGGAAGCTGTTGACCGCGTGCTTAGCCATCTCCGCGCTCGCCAGGGACATGGTGACGAACGGCGCCTTCATCGGCGTGAACAGCGTGCGCACGCGCTCGAGCGCGACCGCGTCCTCCGCGCCGATGACGATCCGGTCCGGATGGAGGTAGCACCCGAGGGCCTCACCGAGGCGCAGGTTCTCCGGAGAGTACACCAGCTCGACCGCCGCGCGGCCACGGTCCCGCCGCAGCTCCCGGCGCCAGCGGTCGCACGTGCCGACGGGCACCTGGCTCGAGACCACCACCACCGCGCCGTCCTTCAGGTGCGGCGCCGCCCCGTGGATCGTCGCGTCCAGCTCCGCAAGCTCAAGCCGGTCCTCGCCATCTACGGGTGTATCGAACGCGATGAACAGCACATCTGCGTCGGCTACGACCCGGAGGTCACTCGTGAAGGATAGGCGGCCACGGTCGATGTTCGCCTTGATCAGGGAATCGAGTTCGGGCTCGAAGATCGGCGCGCGGCCCGATCCGAGCTGCGCGACCACCCTCGCCGCGCGGTCGATGCCCACCACACGGTGGCCGAGCTCGGCCCAGGACGCGGCCACCACGCTGCCCAGGTGCCAGAGCCCGACGACGCCGATCGTCTCAGGCCGGCCCACTGCCGATCCGCGCCCGCAGCTCCCGGTACAGCTCGGGCGTGTCGACCCCCCAGACGGAGCCCTCCATGACACGTCCGTAGATCGGCCGCCCGTCCCGGAGGAGCCGCGGAAACACGTCGTAGCCGAAGTCGCACGGCACCGTGTCCGGTATCAGGGACAGAATCGAGGACGACAGCACGTAGAGTCCGCCATTGACGAGCCGGCTAGAAGTCTCCGCCGCAGCCGGCTTCTCGACGAAGCCCACGACTCGGTCGGCGACGAGCGTCACGATGCCGGACCCGGCCACGTCGTCCCGCTCGAACAACGCGAGGGTCGCGATCCCGGAGCGCTCCCCGTGGGCCCGCCACAACGCGGGGAACTCGCAGTCGAAATAGTTGTCGCCATAGACGACAAAGAACGGGCCGCCGCCCAGCGCGCGTCCGAAGTTTCTAACGGCGCCGGCCGTCCCCAGAAGCTGCGGCTCGAACGCGTAGGTGATCTTCAGCCCCCAGCGCTCGCCCCGGCCGCAGTACGCCGTCACGGCCTCCGCCTGATGATGCAGATTCACGAACACTTCGTCCACGCCGCTCTCGGCAAGCAAGGACAGGTTCCGGTCGATCAGTGGACGCCCTCCGATCGGCAACATCGGTTTTGGCACGACGGAGGTGAGGACGTGAAGCCTCGTTCCCTTACCGGCGGCCAGCAGTACCGCTTTCACCTAGCACTTTCCCCCTGACGTAGGCGATCGTTCGCTCGACTCCCTCCCTAAGCCCGACGAGCGGCTCCCATCCGAGCGCCCGCGCGTCCCCGATGTCCGCCAACGTCACCTGCGCTTCTCCAGGGAGATCGTCCATGTAGATCGGCCGGAGGCCCGTCTTCAGGACGTCCTCGACCGTCTGAAAGACTTCGTTGACAGAGTGGTTCATCCCCAAGCCGACGTTGAAGATCCGGCCATCCGTCCGGCCGTCCTTGAGAACGAGCAGCACGAAAACGACCACATCGTCGATGTAGATAAAGTCGCGTCGCTTCTCGCCGGTCCCGTAGATGACCGGCCGTTCGCCACGGAGCAGTTTCATAGCCAAGGCGCTCATGAGCGGCGGGACGGTGCGTCGCCAGTCCTGCGCGGGACCGTAGACGTTAAAGAAGCGCAGGGCCGTCGTTCGTAGCCCGTGAAACTCGGCGTATGCTTCGCAGAACATGGCGCCGGCCCGCTTGCTCCGCGCGTAAACACTCAGCGGCGCCACGCGATCCACCCGCGAGGGGAAGGCGAGAACGCCTTCGTACTCGGCGGAGGTGTCCGCGTAGACAAACCGGCGGACACCGGCGCGCCGCACGGCCTCGAGCACGTTAGCCGTTCCCGCGACGTTGACCTCCGCGGTCTCGACAGGATCCGCAAGACAGTCGGCGAGGCAATTCTTCGCTGCGAGGTGAACGACCGCGTCGACGCCCTCGAACATCGGATAGATCGCTCGCGAGCGAATGTCTTCGTGGTGGAAAACGACGGCGGGGCCGACGTTCTCCCTGACCCCCGCAGACAGATTGTCGATGCCTACGACGGCGGTGCCGGCCGCCGTGAGCCGGGATGCGAGATTACAACCGATGAAGCCCGCGACCCCTGTAATCAGGATGCGCATCGGAGTCAGAGCTTCGCCCTCTCAACCCAAGAGGCCGAAGGACCGCGTGGGGCGAGCCCGGGCTCGAGCGGCGTTGCTCGTTTGCAGCGGGCACGATTCTAAGGCGGAAGCACCCCGAAAACAAGTCTCACACGGTGGCCTTGGCTGGCACGGCCCTGGCCGCGAACGGACGCCGCTTACCGGAAGGAGCGGGTCAGCTCGAGCCGAACCAGATGTTCGAAGCCGTCGTCTCCGGCCCTAAACTGCCTGTTCTTCACGTCGCTTACGAGGTACTGGGCAAACAGAGAGTATCGTTGCCAAAAACGATATGAAACATCGATCCCTCCGCCGATCCGCGACTCATGCGGTTCAAAGGCAAGTCCGCCGAGAGCACCGGGCGGTCCAGGCACGAAGGTCGTCTTACCAATAATTGCTCTGTCGATGTCTAATCCAATCAGAAAGTTGGGGGTGACACGGGCACCGACGCGCCAGAAGTAGTCAATTCCCGCTGTTCCTATGAAATCAGAAATGACGTGGCCTCGCGTCCAGTACCCCTCTGTGAACTGATCGTGATTGAATGACTGCGAGGACGTCTTCGCGTATTCGAATCGACTGTCCAGCCAGTCTTGACCGAAGAGTCCGAGGAAATGCACCCCTCCAACTCCACCGGTCGTAGCGCCCCTCGGAAGAATGTTCGAAGCAAACCAGTGCCCGATGCCACTCCGGATACAGTTCCCGCAGGTATCGTCCCAGTAGAACTCTCCATAAAGCCTCAGATCCCGGCTCGGCAGGAAGTAGCGGTCGACGTTGCGCAGGCGGAGATCGGCGTCGACTCCGAAGAGGCTGTCGCTTCGTTCCTCTGGGTGGGCGCGATTGTCTCCGAATCCCGGGTTGGCGAAGGGGAAGATCGCGCTCGGATACTTGCTCAAGGGCAGATAGGGGCCCCCGCCATCGAACAGAACGGTGCGGCTGGCACCAAGCTCGAGGAACGAGAATGGAGCAAACGTTAGGCGCGTCCCGGACAACTTGGCGTTAGGATGGTCCCGCCGCTCCTC
>Ga0066710_100000996_pt1 | contig 19726 bp, 19 predicted proteins | sample GraSoiAngelo_159_FD_79666 | JGI IMG/M metagenome (GOLD analysis project Ga0066710, IMG submission 79666) | Grasslands soil microbial communities from the Angelo Coastal Reserve, California, USA - 14_1009_16_40cm | ecosystem: Environmental > Terrestrial > Soil > Grasslands | place: USA...
ACCCGGCTCAGTCGGGCTGGGCGACGTGGCAGGCGGCGGCGTGGTCCGGGCCGAGGATGCGCAGCAGCGGCGTCACCTGGTGGCATTCGTCGACGGCGTACGGGCAGCGCCACCGGAACCGGCAGCCCTCCGTCGGGTCGATCACCCGGGGCGGCTCGCCCTTGTCGCTGTCCGCGTCGACGACCAGCGGCGCGCGCGGATCCGGTACCGCCGACAGCAGCAGCTGGGTGTACGGGTGCTTCGGGTTCGCCAGTACCGACTCGGTCGGTCCGGACTCCACGATGTGGCCGGCGTACATCACCAGCAGCCGGTCGGACAGGTACCGGGCGCTGGCCAGGTCGTGGGTGATGTACAGGAACGAGACGTTCTCGTCCTCGCGCAGCTTCGCCATCACGTTGAGCAGGCCGATGCGGATCGACACGTCGAGCATCGACACCGGCTCGTCGGCGAGGATCAGTGTGGGCCGGTACGCCAGCGCCTGGGCGAACCCGATGCGCTGGCGCTGACCGCCGGACAGCTCATGCGGGTACCGGTCGAGGATGTCCGCGGCCGGGGTCAGGCCCACCGCGGTGACCACCCGCTCGGCCTCGGCCTGCCGCTGTGCCCGGTTGAGCTCCGGGCGGTGCAGCTTGAGGCCGCGCATGATGCCGTGCGACACGCGGTACGCCGGGTTGAGCGAGCTGAACGGCTACTGGAAGACCATCGGCACGTCGCTGCGGTAGGCCAGGATGTCGCGCCGGCTGCGCCGCGCCGACAACGGCCTGCCCTGGTACCGGATCTCCCCGCCGCTCGGCCGGTAGACCTGGGCCAGCAGCCGGGCGATCGTGCTCTTGCCGCTGCCGCTCTCGCCGACCAGCGCGACGATCTCCTTGCGGTGGATGACCAGGTTGACGTTGTCGACCGCGTGCAGCCGCCGGCGGGACAGGTTGCCGCCCACCTTGAAGTGCTTGGTGAGGTTGCGGGTCTCGATGAGCGGCACCTCGTCGCGGCCGCTCGGGCCGGCGATGACGGGAGCCGCAGCCAGTTCGGTCATGACGCCACTTCCTCACGGGCCCGCGCGGCCGCGCGCAACGCCGCCCGGTCGGGTGCGTGCAGCAGGCACCGGGCCTGCACGCTGCCGACCTGGTACAGCGCCGGCTCGTTGGCCGGGCACTCCTCCTCGGCCACCGGGCAGCGCGGGTGGAACCGGCATCCGGTCGGCGGTCGGGCCAGGTCCGGCGGGCTGCCGGGGATCCCGGTCAGCGGTACCCGTGGACCGCGGATCGACGGGAACGCGTCGAGCAGGCCGCGGCTGTACGGGTGGGCCGGCGAGTCGAAGACGGTACGGGTCGGGCCGACCTCGACCACCTGCCCGGCGTACATCACCAGAAGCTGGTCGGAGAAGTGGCTCACCAGCGACATGTCGTGGGTGACGAAGATGACCGCGAAGCCGAGCTGCCGCTGCAGTTCCTTGATCTGTACCATCAACGACCGCTGCGCCACCACGTCCAGCGCCGAGGTCGGCTCGTCCATGATGACCAGGTCCGGGGTGAACAGCAGCGCCATCGCGATCATCGCGCGCTGCCGCATGCCGCCGCTGAGCTGGTGCGGGTAGCTGCGCAGGTGGATCGGGTCGATGCCGACCAGCTTCATCACCTCGACCGAGCGCTCCCGGACCTTCTCGGCGGAGTACTTCGCGTGCGCCTCGATGGCGTCCTGGAACTGGGTACCGATGCTCAGCACCGGGTTGAGCGCGTTCATCGCGCTCTGCATGACGACCGAGTACTCCCGCCAGCGCAACGCATTCAGCTCGGTCTCGGTCATGGTGACCAGGTTCTGGCCGTGGAAGACCACGCTGCCGCCGGTGATGCCGGCCGGCGGGCTGAGCAGCCGGGCGATCGCGAACAGCATGGTGGACTTGCCGCAGCCGGACTCGCCCACCACGCCCACGAACTCGCCCTCGTCGACGTCGAGGTCGACGCCGTCGACGGCGCGTACCGACCCGCGCGGCGTGGCGTACTCGACCCGCAGGTCGCGAACCTCAAGCATGCGCGCGCTTGGCACGGATCCTCCTCACCGGTCGCAGGGCCGGGTTGCTGATCTCGTCGAAGGCGTAGTTCAACAGCGCGAACGACGCGCCGAGCAGGGCCACGCAGAGGCCCGGCGCGAGCGACCACAGCGGCATGCCGGTCTGCAGCGCCTGCTGGCTCTGCGCCCAGTGCAGCATCGTGCCCCAGCTCAGCGAGTTCGGATCGCCGAGGCCGAGGAACTGCAGGCCGGCGGCGGTCAGCACGGAGTACAGCGCGGCGCCGAGGAAGGCGGCCACGATCAGCGACGTCATCGTCGGCAGCAACTCGAAGACGATGATGTAGAGGCGCCGCTCCCCGCGTACCCGCGCGGACTCCAGGAACTCCCGGTTGCGCAGGGACAGCGCCTGGGCGCGCATCTGGTTGGCGCCGTAGGACCAGCCGGTGACGATCAGCACGACGAGGATGACGGACAGGCTGCCCTTGCCGGCGTAGGTGGCCAGGATGATGATCAGCGGGAACGTCGGCAGCACCAGGAACACGTTGGTGAGCAGGCTCAACGAGTCGTCGGCGAAGCCGCCGAGGTACGCCGCGGAGACGCCGATGAGCACCGACAGGATCGTCGCGACCCCGCCGGCGACGAGCGCGATCACGAGCGACTCGCGGGTGCCGTAGATGAGCTGCGCGTAGATGTCCTGGCCGAGCATGGTGGTGCCGAGCCAGTGCGCGCCGGACGGCTGCTCGCCGGGGGTGAACGCCAGGTCGTTGGGGTGCCGGACCGAGGTGAACAGCTGCGGCGCGATCGCGATCGCGGCGAAGAGCAGGAAGATGACCAGTCCGATCATCGCCTTGGTGTTGGTCCGTACGGCGGTCCACAGCCCGCCGCCGCGCCTGCGGATCGGAGCGGGGGTCTCGGTGGTCGCGGTGGTCTGGACAAGCAGCGAGGTCATCGTCTCCTACCCCTTCGCCCGGGAGCGCGGGTCCAGCCAGGCGATCGCGAAGTCGCACACGAGTACCGCGACGAGCACCGCGACCGTGAAGAGCATGAACAGGACCTGCATGAGCGGGTAGTCGTTGTTCTGAACGGCGTTGTAGAGCAGGTATCCGAGGCCCGGATAGTTGAACACGTACTCGACGAGGATGGCGCCGGAGATGACGAACCCGAGCGACATCGCGAAGCCGGAGAGGTTGGGCAGCAAGGCGTTGCGCGCCGCGTAGTTGTACATGATGCGCCGGTCGGACAGACCCTTGGCCCGGCCCATCCGCACGTAGTCCTCGGCCAGCGTGGTGATCATGTTGTTGCGCATGGTCAGTACCCAGCCGCCGACCGCGGTGATGACGATCGTCGCGGCGGGCAGGACCGCGTGCTGCAGCACGTTGCCGATGAACTCCGGCGACCAGTCCGGCTGCAGGCTGCTGTCGTAGTTGAAGTCGCTGGGCAGCAGCCCGTTGGTCCAGACCGAGAACATCAGGATCAGCAGCAGCGCCACCCAGAAGTACGGCAGCGCCGAGGTCACCACGAACACCGACGGCAGGATCGCGTCCAGCCGGCCGCCGCGGCGCCAGGCGGCGACGGTACCGACGAGCGAGCCGAGGATGAACGCCAGAACCGTGGCCACGCCGACCATGCCGAGCGTCCACGGCAACGCCTGGCCGACGATCGTGCTGACCGGCGTGCCCAGGGTCTGTCCGATCGACACGCCCCAGTGCCCGGTCAGCATGTCCCTCAGATAGTCGAGGTACTGCTCGAAGATGTTCTGGTTCGGCTTGAACCCGAACGAGGCGAGCAGCTCCTGCAACGCCTGCGGGGACAGCTTGTTGTGGGTGCGGTCCCGCAGCGCCTGCAGCGGGCTGCCCGGCATGAGATGCGGAATGAAGAAGTTGATGGTCAGTGCCGCCCAGAGGGTGAGCACGAAGAAGCCGAGACGTCGAAGTAGGAACCTCACCGCGACCAGCTCCTCGTGCTCACCCTCGTCAAACCTATTCCTGACTTACTTCTGTGCGGCGTTGGAGTACAGGCGGGTCAGCACCTGCCCGGTGTCCGGCACGTTGAACGCGGCCGGCTGGGCGTACGGGTCCTGCTCGGTCGGCCAGCCGCCGATGTCGGAGGTGTTGTACTGGAACCAGTCCACCGACTCCGTGGTCGGGATGACCGGGATGTCCTTCAGCATCGCGGCTTGGATCTTCTTGATGATGGCGACCTGGCCGGCGTCGTCGGCCGTCGCGAAGTCGTCGAACAGCTTGTCCACGTCGGGGTTGAGGTACCGCTCGTAGTTGGTGCTCGCGTCCTCGCCGATCTTGGCCGAGTTCTTCGAGTACAGGATCTGGCGCAGCTCGGTGTACGGCGTCGGGCCACCCGCCGACCCGTAGTAGGCCAGGTCGAAGTCGCCCTTGTACAGCTTGTCGTCGTACGTCTGCTGGGCAAGGTCGGACACGGTCAGGTCGATGCCGATCGGCTTGAGGTTCTGCTTGACGACCGCGAGCGAGGCGTCCCAGTCGGTGTACCCGGTGACGCTGATGACGGTCAGCTTGAGCGGGTTCGACGGGGAGTACCCGGCGCTCTGCATGAGCTGGGTAGCCTTCGCTACATCCGGCTTGTCGTACCCGGAGCTCTTCAGCGCGCCGTCGTCGAAGTACTTGTTGAACGTCGGCGTGACGACCCCGGTCTGGTTGGCCGCCGGCTGCTGGCCGCCCTCACCGATCTTCGCGACCTGGGCCCGGTCGATCGCCAGCGCCATCGCCTGCCGTACCGCCAGGTTGCTGGTCGCCTTGTGCGACGGGTCGAGGTTCGGGTACAGCGCCACGTTGGTCACCGGCGGGGACCACGTGTGGTTCTCCTTGGACTTGTTCAGGTAGAACTGCGCGATGTTCGGGATGAACTGACTGCCCCACTGCCCCTTGCCGCTGGCCAGGTCGAGGTTGCCCGGCCCGTTGTCCAGGTACGCCGGGTACTCCACCTTCTGGATGTACGGCTTGCCCGGCTGCCAGTAGTCCGCGTTGGCGGTGTACTGGATGTTGTTCGCGCTGCACGGGTCGACCTTGAACGGACCGGTACCGACCGGGTTCGGGTCCTCCCACGTGTCCGGCTTCTTCGCCGCGTCACCGGTCGACCAGATGTGCTTGGGCACGATGCCGACCTGGTTGGCGAAGTTGAAGAAGTACGGCCCCGCCGGGTTGGCGAACGTCAGCGTCACCTTGTTACCGCTCGCGGTGACGCTCTGCAGGCCGGCGCCGCTCCACAGCGAGTACAGGTCGGTGGCGGGGGTCTGCTTCATCAGGTTGAACGTGAAGACCACGTCGTCGGCGGTCATCGGCTGACCGTCGCTCCACTTCACGCCGTCGCGGATGGTGAAGTCGATGGACTTCTTGTCCGCGCCCCACTGGTACGCGGAGGCGAGCATCGGCGTCTCGGCCTGGTTCTTCAGGATGTTGACGAAGACCAGCGGCTCGTAGACGAAGCCGAGCGACACCGCGTTGTTCGCGGGATTGAACGGGTTGAACTGGCAGGGCCAGGTCTGGCCCTGCACGTTGACGATGGTGACCGTGCCGCCCTTCTTGTAGGACGTCTTGGCCGGCGCCGACGAGTTGCTGGTCGTGTTGTTCTTCTTGGTACCGCAGGCCGCCATGACGACGCTCAACGCTATGACGACGGCGACGGCGACGATGGCTTTCGTACGCCTCATCCCTCAGTCCCTTTCTTTCTGCTATGCGGGGGTGACAGGTGCGGTTTCGTGCATCGGGTACAGCTGCCGGGCCGCGGCGATGCCCAGCGCGAGCGCGCCCAGCAGTGGCGCGTCGAACGGGAACTCGGCAGGTACCAGTTCGGGCGGGTACGGTACCGCGGCGTCCAGGGCCCGGCGCAGGCCGTCGCGCAGCTGGTCCCAGGAACGGACCATGCCGCCGCCGACGACGATGCGCCTCGGGTCGATCGCGATGGCGAGGTTCACGAGGTGGAAGGAGAGCTCGGCGACGAACTCGGCGAGCAGCCGCGCCATCGCCGGGTCCTCACCCGCGCGGGCGAAGACGTCGGCCGCGCCGTGGGACGACCGGCGGCCCAGCGCCATGCCGCTGACCGAATCCTCCAGGGGTACCCGGTCGGCCAGCGGTATCCCGACGTCGTCCAGCCGGCGCAGGTTGTAGCCGATCTCGCCGGACGCCCCGTGCCGCCCGGTGACCACCGCGCCGTTGGCGACGATCGCCACGGCGAGGCCGGTGCCCAGGTTGAGGTAGATGCCCGGATCGCAGCCGGCCAGGGCGCCCCATTCGGCCTCGGCCTGCGCGGCGGCCTTGACGTCGGTGGCGAGCCGGACCTGCGCTCCCCCGAACGCGCGGTCCAGCTCGCGGCCGAGCGCGAGGTCGCCCCACCCGGGCACGGCGGGGGCGAGGTCGACCCGATCCTCGCGCGGGATGCCGAAGGTACAGGCGCCGACGGCGGCCAGCGGCCGGCCCGGTGCGAGCGTGTCGAGCAGGTCGCGCGCGGCGCGGATGCCGCGTTCGAGGCAGGCCTCGGCGCCGTCGGCCGGCCGGGTGTCCACGGTCGTGGTGCCGAGCCGGACGCCGCTCATCTCGCAGACGCCGGCGGCGATTTTCGTCCCGCCGACGTCGAGCCCGAGCACGACCGGTGAGTTCATCCGCTACCCCTCACGATCTTGCCCGACTCGTTGGTAGTTAGTAAAGTAGACTAACAAACTGGCGGGGGCAAGGCTCCGCCGACGACAACAGCTTGATCGTTATCCGCGGGAGGGCGAACGTGGCAGAGGTGGTGGCCGGACCCGGCTCGCCCGCCCGCCAGCCACTGCTGCGGGCGATGAACGAGCAGCTGCTGCTCGAACACATCCGGCGGGCCGGGCAGCTCTCCCGCGCCGACCTCGCCCGGGTCTCCCGGCTGTCCAAACCCACCGTCTCCGGGGCGCTGGCCAAGCTGGAACGCGCCGGGCTGGTCCGCACCTCGGGTGCGCGGACGGGGGTACCCGGTCCCGCCGCGATCCTGTACGAGGTCCGGCCGGAGGCGGGGTTCGTCCTCGGGCTGGACGCCGGCAGCCGGTTCCTGCGCGGCGGCATCGTCGACTTCACCGGCCGGCTGCGCGCCCGCACGGTGCTCAAGGCGCGGGCGGCCAACGCGCACGGCCGCATCGCCGAACTCGTGGAGCTGGCCGGCAACCTGTTCGCCGAGGCCGGCATCACCGCCGCCGACGTCACGCAGACGGTACTGGGGTGTCCCGGTGTCTACGACCGCACCCGCGACGCGCTCATCCTCGCCGGTGCGTTACCCGGCTGGGACAAGCCGTTCGTGCTCACCGAGCTGCGCCGCGCATTCGGCGGATCCCTCATGGTGGAGAACGACGTCGACGCCGCAGCGCTCGCCGAACGGGCACACGGGCACGGTCGCGGCGTGGACAGCTTCGCGCTCGTCTGGATCGGTACCGGCATCGGCATGGGCCTGGTCCTCGGCGGCCGGCTGCACCGCGGCGCGCACGGCGCCGCGGGCGAGATCGGTTACCTGCCCTTCGACAGCGCCGAGAGCACCGACGCCAGGGACGCCCGCCGGCGCGGCAGCCTGGAGGCCGCGGCCTCGGCCGCCGGCATCGTGCGGGCCGCGCGGCGCAAGGGGATGCGCGGCCCGGTCTCCGCGCACCACGTCTTCACCTCGGCCACCAGGGGCGACGAGCGCGCCGGTCACGTCATCGAGAACGAAGCCCTGCTGATCGCGAAGGCGGTCAGCGCCGTCGTCGCGGTGGCCGACCCGGAACTGGTCGTGCTCGGCGGCGGGATCGGTCAGGCGCCCGGGTTCCTCGACGCCGTCGCCGCGCGGTTGCGCCCGCTCGCACCGGTCCTGCCCGAGCTACGGGTCAGCGCGCTCGGGCAGGACGCGGTGGTGGACGGCTGCCTCGCCGCCGGACTCGACCGGGCCTGGGAAGTCGTCATGGCGGGCCTCCCCTCCCCGGACCCGGTCGAGGTCGCGGCGTTGGACGGAGGGCGCCGTCAGGTACCGAACACCTGGACCTCGTAGATCCGGGCGGCACCGTCGCCGTTGCTGGTCGGCGTCACGATGTTCAGGCGGACGAACCGGGCGCTGACCGGGGTGATGTTGTGGGTGGTGACGTTGGCCGTGTTGCCGGTCACCGTCGCGACCGTGGTGAAGTTCGTGCCGTCGGTGCTCACCTGGAGGTTGAAGTCCCGGGTGTTCCACCCGGTCTGCTCACCGCCGGCGCCGGCGTGGTCGATCACGATCTGGTTGATCGTGTGCGTCCCGCCGAGGTCCACCCGCCAGAACTGGGTACCGATGGCGCCCAGCGAGCACCACTTGTCGGAGTTGCCGCCGCTGATGCTGCCGTTGACCGCCTTGTCGGAGGTCTCGGTCGAGGCGCAGGAACCGTCGGCTGTCGTGGGGTGGTTGAGCGCGAGGTTGTTCGGCACGCCGCCGCCGCCGTTGTAGGCCGGTGGCGCGTCCGCCGCACCGCTGCCCCACGAACTGGCCGTCGAGCCGAGCGTGAAGTTCAGCGTCACGCCGTTCTGCCACATGCTCGCGGCGATCCAGTTCTTCGTCGTCGAGGCGCCGTTGACGTTCAACGACTGGACGAAGAAGTTGCCACCGCCGGCCTGCGGGGCGTTCACCGTCATCGTCGCGCCGTTCGGCAGGTGGATGATCTCCTGGGTGAACAGCGGGCTGTTGAAGATGAGGTCGGCGCTGCCCGGCGTCACCGGGTAGAAGCCCAGCGCGCCCCAGACGAAGTTGGCGCTCATCGTGCCGAGGTCGTCGTTGTCCGGGAAGCCGCTCGGGGTGTCGTGGTAGAACTGGTTCAGCATCCGGTTGACCACCTGCTGGGTGTGCGACGCCGCCCGGGTCCAGTTGTAGAACCACGGTGTCCCGAGGTCGAACTCGTTGGACAGGAACGCGTCGTTGCCGTTCGAACCGTCCAGCACGGTGAAGAAGCTGTCCAGCATCGAGGTCGTGGTGGCGTTACCGCCGAGCAGCGCGGCGAGCGCCGGCTGGTTGAACGGTACGACGAAGCGGTACTGCGCCGCCGTTCCCTCGATGTACTGGTTGGTGCTCGTCGGCGTGATGCCGCTGACGAACGCGCCACTGGTCAGCTTCGGGTTGAGCAGCTTGTTGGCCGGGTTGAAGACGTTCTTCCAGTTGTTGGCGCGGTTGACCATCGCGGCCGCGGTGGACATGTCGCTCGCGCTCGGGTTCGGCGCGGCGAGCAGGAACCGCGACAGCGCGAAGTCGGCCTGGTCGTACTCCAGCTGGCTGGACAGGAACCCGTGCGCGTTGCAGCAGCCGTAGCTGCCGTTGCTCGGGATGTAGCCGAACTGGTTCTCCAGCGCGGTTTCCGGCCGTACCTGGTTGGTCGTCGTGGCCTGCCGCACCATCACCGTCTTCGCCGTCGCGGTGTCGAAGCTGCGGGCACCGAAGGCGAAGTAGTTCGCGATGGCGATCTGCGCGGGGTCGCCGGCCATCACGAAGTTGTACGAGTTCATGAAGCCCCACTGCGGCATCAGGTGGGTCGAGCCCTGGGCCGCGTCGTTGAGCAACGACTGCGCGATGTCACTGGTCTGCTGCGGTGCGACCAGCGCGCTCAACTGCGTCTGCCCGTGGAAGATGTCCCAGCCGGAGAACTGGTCGTACTGCGCGTGCCCGGCCGCGATCGTGTGCACCGCCTTGTCGAACCCCATGTACTGGCCGTTCGAGTCGCTGACCACGTTGGGGTGCTGCAGGACGTGGTACAGCGAGGTGTAGAACAGCTGCTGCTGGCTGGTGGTACCGCCGCTGATCTGGATCTTGTTCAGCATGGCGTTCCAGGCGTTGTGCGCGTTGGTCCGCACCGTGTCGAAGTTGAACCCGGTGCCGTTCTCCGCCTGCCAGTTGGCCTTCGCGTTGGCGTCGCTGACGAAGGAGATGCCGACCTTCGCCTGTACCACCCGGTTGGCCGTGGTGTTGAAGGTGAGGAACACGCTGTTCGGGCCGGCCTGGATCGGCGGGTTCGCCGCGAACGGGTGGTCGAAGATGATGTCGAAGTGGACGGTGTAGGTGTCCGCCGCGCCGCAGAAGTGGCCGCTGGTCGCCGAGCCGTGCACCTCGTTGGTACCGACCACGGTCACCGTGCTGGCCGAGGTGCCGTTCTGGCTGTCGCGCAGCTTGATGAGCAGGTCGGCCTGGCTCGTCGCGGGGAACGTCCAGCGGGCCATGGCGCTGCGCATGGTCGCGGTCAGCTCGGTCTTGATGTTCGAGCCGGCGCCGCTCATCACCGAGTAGAACCCGGCCTGGGCGACCTCACCGGTGTGCGTGAACGGTTCCATGTGTGTACCGGGGTCGCCGCTGGGCAGTCCGCCGGTCATCGGCAGGATCGGGAGGTCCTGCATCGCACCGCAGCCGGGGCCGGCCATATGGGTCAGGCTGAACCCGCGGAACTGGGTGGCGTTGAAGCTGTACCCGCCGCCCAGGGGCCGGCTCGGACTGGTGTCCGGGCTCCACTGCACCATCCCGAACGGCATGTCGACGCCGGGGAAGTCGTTGCCACCCCCGGTCGACATGACCCGCGCGTCGACCACCGACGCCGGGTCGCTCACCAGAGCGGCGCTCTTCGTCGCCGCCTTTGCCACACCGGTCAGGCCGACGGCCACCATCAAGGCCGCGAAACCAATCAGACCCGCGCGCACACCTCTGTACCGCATGGTGCCCACCCCGATTCCGACAACGTTGTCAGAGAAGGCTAATCCCCGCACTCCGGCCCGGTCAATGGACGATGGTCAATTGGTCCGCTCCGTCAATTGCTCCGGTCGCGTAAGACCGGGTTCACCTGACCGCGGGCGATCACCTCGGACAGCGCGACCCCGCACAGCCACCCCACCAGACCGGACACCAGGTTCGCCACCACCGACCGGCGCACGCCCAGCAGGCGACCGGCCACCACGGCGACGATCAGGATGCCGGGCAGCGAGACCAGCAGGCCGGGCTGGGCCAGGTTCACCGTCACCGCCGCCACCCCCTCCGGGTCCCCGCCCCGACAAACTACGGCGGTACCGGACCGGGAACAGCCGAGTGATCAGGTGGTTTGCGCCAACCGGAGGAACGAGGGCGGTAGCGTCGGTGCGGTGCGGATTCTGGTGCTCGGGGGTACCGCGTTCGTCGGCCGGGCGATCGTCGAGGACGCCCTGCGCTGCGGCAACGAGGTGACCCTGTTCGGCCGCGGCCGGACCGGTACCGACCTGTTCCCCGGGGTACCCCGGCGGGCCGGTGACCGGGACACCGGTGACTACGCGTCGTTGCGCGACGGCACCTGGGACGCGGTCGTGGACGTCAGCGGCTACGTGCCCCGCCACGTCGGGCAGGCGATGGCGGTGCTCGGCGACCGGGTCGGCCGGTACCTGTTCATCTCCAGCCACGCCGTGTACGTGCGTACCGGCGTCGGGCCGGGCAGTGACGAGGACACGCCGCGGCGGGCACCGGCGCGCGACACCGAGGTGCTCGACGACGACACGTACGGGCCGTGCAAGGTGGCGTGCGAGGACGACGTCGTGGCGCGGTACGGGACGCGGGCGACGATCGTGCGGCCGGGCAAGGTGGCCGGGCCGCACGACCGGCAGGACGGGCTGACGTACTGGGTACGCCGGGCTACGGAGGGTGGCCGGGTCGCGCTGCCGGGCCGGCTGGAGCAGCCGGTGCAGGTGGTCGACTCGCGGGACCTGGCCCGGCTCGTGGTGCGGCTGCTGACCGACGACCGGCCGGGTGCGTTCAACGCGGTCGGTCCGGCCGAGCCGACCACGCTGGCCGGGCTGATCGGCACCTGCGCCGAGGTGGCCGGTACCGAGGTGGAGATCGTACCGGTGCCGGCTGACACGGTACCGTCGCGTCTTCCGCTCGTCTGGCCCCCGCAGCGGTGGCCGACCCAGCAACGCAGCGCCGCGCGGGCCCGGGTGGCCGGCCTGCCGGCCACGCCGCTGGCGGTGACCGCGGCCGACGTGCTCGCGTGGGTGACCGGAGGATTAGGCCCCGGGCCCGGTGGGGATCACAGGAGGTAGGACCGGCTGTACCGCGGAGGTGTCCACCGTGAACTCGTCCACCGGCAACGAAGCGCTCACGGTCACCCGCCAGACGTTCACCGCCCGGCAACTGCGCCGGCTACGCCGGATCGTGCTGTCGGCGGCGCGGCGGGCCGGCCTGTCCGCGCAGCGCAGCGGGCAGCTTGTGCTGGCCGTGAACGAAGCGGCCACCAACGCGATCAAGCACGCGGGCGGCCGGGGGCTGGTGGAGGTGTTGCAGGACAACGGGAACCGGCTGATCGCCGTGGTGTCCGACCACGGTCCGGGGCTGCCGGCGCGGGTGGCGCTGCACCGGCCAGGGCTGGAGGCCACCGGCGGGCGCGGCCTGTGGCTGATGAACGAGGTCTGCGACCGGGTGGAGGTGTCCAGCGACGCCGGCGGCACGCGGGTGCGGCTGGAGATGTCGTTGAGCGCGTAGCGTACGCGAGGGTACTCCGAGGGTGGACAGGCTCGGGCAACGTGATCTACAAAGGAGCGCACGAACCACCCGAATCGCAGCGAACCTGGTCGCCGCGACCGCCGCCACCACGATGGCGGCATTCGCGCCGGCCCTCCCCGATGACAGCCGCGGCGCACCAGGCGACGGTGCAGCCCCGGCCGGCGATCACCGGACACGTCCAGGCGGTCACGCGGGTGGCCCCACTGTCCACTTCGGACTGTGTGGCGCAGATCGGCATCCACTGCTACTCGCCGCTGCAGTACCGCCTCGCGTACAACCTGAACCCGTTGTACGCCAAGGGAGTCACCGGCGCGCACATCGTGCTCGTCGAGACCCCGGTCGCGGAGACCGACCTGAGCAGTGGATGGGGAACCATCGACGCCGCCACGTTCGTGCCGGCGCTCGCCCACACCTGACCGGTCACGCTGTTTGCGTGGGTGTCCCGCCGCGGCGGGGCACCCACGGCGTTTCACGACGAGCGCATCAGCCCGACCCGTGCCGCTGTCCGGCCCGCTCGTGTGCCGCGACGAGCACCGGCCGTACCGTGTCCCCGCTCGGGTTCAGGATCGACACCCAGCCCTGCGCCGCGTACACCGGATGCGGGACGAGCCGGTCCAGCGCGGTGTAGTCGTACTCCCCCGCGTGTTCGGCGTGCGCGGCCGGCGGGTACCCCAGCAGTTGCGCGAACCGCTCGCGCCCGACCGCGGCGTTGACCCGGAACACGCCGGGCCGGTCGAGGTACGACGCGGTGTCCCACCCCGGGTAGTCCTTCGTGACGATCGTAGCGAACGGCATCTTGCGGTCGGGTTCGTGGAAGAAGAACGTGTCACCGCAGGCGATCTCGGGTGAACCGTCGGCGGTCTGGGCGGTCTGGGTGAAGACGCCCGGCAGGGCGCTCATGAACCGGATGATCTCTTCCTCGGTCACCACACCATCATGCCAGTGGACGCCGTCGCGCCGCTCGGCTACCTGACCACGAAGGTGTCGGCCACCACCCGGTCGCGGCCGCAGCGCTTGGCGGCATACAGATTGTGGTCGGCGGCGCCGAGCAGTTCCGCCTGGCCCGCCCGGTCGCCGGGAGCCAGGCACACCGCACCGATGCTCACGGTCACCGGTAGCTCGCCGGTCAGCGGTACCCAGTCGTGCGCGCGGATCCCGTTGCGCAGCACGTCCAGCCGGTACTCGGCCTGGCTCGCCCCGAGGCCGGGCAGTACCACCAGGAACTCCTCGCCACCGAGCCGCGCGACGAAGCCGTCGGTACGCAGCCCCGCGCGCAGCAGTTCGCCGACCGTCGCCAGGACCCGGTCGCCCACGTCGTGCGACAGGGTGTCGTTGATGCGCTTGAAGTGATCCAGGTCGGCCAGCGCGACGGTGACGGGGACGCCGGCCGCCTCGGCACGGGCGAGGACGAACGGCAGCTCCTCGTCGACGTAGCGCCGGTTCGGCAGCCCGGTCAGCGGGTCGGTGCGGGCCTGCTCGCGGAACCGCTCGGCATGCTGCCGCGCCTCGGTGGTCTCGAAGATGGCCTGCCGGGTACGCGCCTGCGCCTCCTGCTGCGCCGAGCGCTGCGCCTCCTCGGCGCGGTGGAACGCCTTGTACGTCGCGAACGCGCGCCGGTAGTCGCCCGCCGCGGCGTACAGTTCCGCCTGCTCCTGCAGTACCCGCACGCGCACGTCGCCCAGCGCCCGCTCCTCGCACAGCGCGAGGCTGTGGTCCAGGCTGGCCTGTGCGCCGTACAGCGCACCGAGTCCGCGCCGGGCGGTCGCCAGGGTCAGCAGGTACTCGGCCATACAGTCGGCTTCCCTGTTGCGCATGTGACCGTAGGTCGCGATCGCCTGCAGTACCGTCTTCTCCGCGTCGGCGTGCCGGCCCAGCGCGAGCTGGATGCGGGAGATCGTGTCCAGGTCGTTGCCGTCGAACTCGCGGCCGGTGCGGTCACGGAACGCGAACATCCGCTCGACCACGGTCCAGGCCGCGTTGAACTCGCCCGCCTCGTACTCGGTGTAGGCCAGGTTGTTGAGCACCATGATCTGCCGCTCCGGGTTCCCGGCGGCGACGGCGAGCCGCTCGGCCTGCCGGTACCGTTCCCGGGCGGCGTCGAACGAACCGGCCCAGCCCAGCGCGTCGGCCAGCTTCGCCACGTAGTGCGCGCGCCGGTCGGGTGGCGCATCCTCGCCGAGGTACTCCACGGCGGACACCGCGTGCTCCAGGCAGGCCGACATGTCCCCGAGGTTGTGGTGGGTACGGGACAGCAGGAGGTGGCTGCGTGCCAGTACCGGCCGGCAGTCCCGCTCGGCCGCCCACCCGTGCACCGCCCACAGCATCCGCACGGCGCGCTGGGTCTCGCCGAGCCGGTCGAGCATGTCCGCCTGCAACAGTTCGGCACGGCGGGCCAGTGCCGGGTCGGGGATCGCCTCCGCGGCACGTTGCAGCGCCACGCCTTCGGCCAGTACCTCCTCGACGTCGCGGTCCCGCTGGTTCTCGAGCACGTCGAGCTGGGCGGCCAGCCGCTCGGCCGACCAGCCGGGCGCCGCCGCCGGTGCGCATGCCGGGACCGGCGACCGAGGGCTCATGCCGGTATCCATCGGCAGCGCGCGGCCGAACCGGAGCAGAATTTCCCTCAGCTTGCCCCGGGCCGGTGTCGATGGTCCCGCCATGACGAGCGAGGCGGGTCCGCGATGGGTACAGGTGGGTCACTCGACCGACCGGGACGCCGGCCCCGCCGGCACCGCGGCCGCGCGGGGCGCGCTGCGCGGCCCTGATCCGCGGTTGCTGGTGGTCTTCCCGTCGTTCGGCTACGACCTTGCGGCACTGCTCGCCGGGGTTGCGGCGCAGGCGCCGGGGGTACCGGTCATCGGCTGCTCGACGGCCGGCGGCATCGGCCCCGGACCGGCCCTGGGCACCGGCGTGGTCGCGGTCGGCTTCGGCGGCGCCTTCGACGTCCGTACCGGACACGCCACCGGCCTGCGCGACGACCCGCGCGGCACCGGCGAACGGGTCGCCACCGCCCTGCTTCCCCTGCCCCGCACCGGTAACCGGGTCGCCCTGATGCTCACCGACGCGCTCGCCGGCGACCAGCAGGAGATGATCCGCGGCGCGTACGGCGTGGTCGCCGCGTCGCTCGGTTCGGACGGGCCGGTCGCCATCGCGGTGCGGCACGGCTGGCGCCGGTACAGCGACGCGATGGTGGTCACCGGCAGCGCCGGAAACGAGGTGCACACCCTGGACGACCAGCCGGCGCTGGACGTTTACCTGCAACGGTTGCACGCGCCGCCCGGCATCGACCGCGACCCGGCCGCCTTCTTCGACTTCTCCCTCACCCGGCCGCTGGCCGTCTGCCGGCGCGGCGACGACGCGGTACGCCATGTGCTCGGCGCCGATCCGCGGACGCGGACGCTGCGCTGTGCCGGCGGGGTACCCAAGGGCGCGTCCGCGTGGCTGATGTCCGGCGACGCACAGTCCACATTGGACGCCGCCGACGGCGCCTGCGAGGAGGCGATCGGCGCGCTGGACGGCGTACCGCTGCAGGCGTTGCTGGTGTTCGACTGCGCCGGCCGGCGGGCCGTCCTCGGCGACGACGGCGTGGTCGCCGAGCGCGCCGTGATGGGCAAGCGGGTCGGCGACGCGGCGCTCGCGGGCTTCTACACCTACGGCGAGATCGCCCGTACCCGCGGCGTCAACGGCTTCCACAACCAGACCATCGTGGCCGTGGCGTTCGGCTGAGCAGATGGGCGCCGCATCCGGGTCGTGGAGCACCTCGCAACTCGTCGAGTTCCTTGCGCTGCTGGCGGAGGAGACCGACGAGACGGCGGCGATGCGTGCCGCGGTGGAACGGGTACTCGAAGCGCTCGACGCGGCGGTCGGTCTGCTCGTCGCGGGCGCCCGGATGGTCACCGCGGTGGGTCTCGGGCCGGACACCGAACCGGTGGACGACCTGCTCGCCGTGGCGCGTGGCGGTCCGGACCTGGTGGACGTTCCGGGGCTGGGAAAGTGCCGCGCGGCAACGGTGCGCCTCGACGGCGCGGGCGCGGCGCACCTGGTGGTCGCCCGGGCCGGTGCCGACCACTTCAGCGCCGACGAGATGCTGCTGTTGCGCGGCATGGCGTGGGTACTGCACCTGGCGCTGCGCCCGTTGCGCACGCTGGGCGAGCTGAACCAGCGGCAGCGGGTGCTCGACGAGGTGGGCCGGGTGCAGCACGCGATCGCGCAACGGGCCGCCCTGCCGGAGGTACTCGACACCGTCACCGAAAGCCTGCTCGGCATCTTCGGTACCGAGTTGTCCGTCCTCTACCTCGCCGACGGCGACGGCCTCGGCATCGCCTCGGTCAGCGCCACCGTCGTCACCACCCAGAGCCCGATGCCGACGCTGAAGCTGGAGGCGAGCATCGGCGCCACCGCGTACCAGCTCGACGCCCCGGTCCGCACCAACGACTATCCGGCGCAGCCTTATGCGGTACCGCAACTGGTCGAGCGCGGCGCGCGGGCGGCGATGGCCGCACCGGTGCACGAGAACGGCGCGGTCGTCGGCAGCCTCGTGGTCGTGTCGTTCCGCGCGGACCACACGTTCACCGAGGCGGACGAGCGCACCCTGCTGACGTTCGCCGACCAGGTGAGCGTCGCGATGTCCGACGCCCGGACGCTGGCGACCGCGCAGCACGCGTTCCGCGACCCGGTCACCGGGCTGCCCAACCGGATGGCGTTCCTGCAACGGTTGGAGCGGGCCGTCTCCCGCGCCACCGCCGGGTCCCGCGCGTACGTGCTGTTCCTCGACCTCGACCGGTTCAAGCTCGTCAACGACACGCTCGGGCACGCCGCGGGCGACGAGCTGCTGCGCGAGATCGGCCGGCGGCTGCGCGGCTGCCTGCGCAGCGAGGACTGCCTGGCGCGGTTCGGCGGCGACGAGTTCGCGGTGCTGGTCGAGGACACCAGCGCGGAGACGGTACGGCAGCTGGCCACCCGGCTGCTCGCGGAGCTGGCCACCCCGTACCGGCTCAGCGGCGAGGACGTCCGGGTCGGCGGCAGCATCGGCATCGCCGCGGCCACCCGCGGCGCGCACACCGGCGACGTGCTGCGCGAGGCCGACACCGCCATGTACCGCGCGAAGCAGGCCGGTGGCGACCGGCTCGTCATGTTCGAGCCGAGCATGCACGCCAGTCTGGTCAAGCGGGTCAGTCTCGAAGCGGACCTGCGCCGGGCGCTGGAGGGCGACGAGCTGTTCGCGGTGTTCCAGCCGATCGTGTCGCTGGACACCGGCGAGCTGTACTCCGCCGAGGCGCTCGCCCGCTGGCGGCACCCGACCCGGGGCGTGGTGGCGCCACTGGAGTTCATCCCGCTCGCCGAGGAGACCGGCCTGATCGTCCCGGTCGGCCGCCGGATGCTCGCCGAAGCCTGCGCGCAGGCGGTGCGCTGGCCGGGCGCGCCGGGCCGGCCGGCGCCGTCGGTCTCGGTGAACCTGTCCGCCCGCCAGTTGCACGACCCGGATCTGGTCGCCGACGTGCGGCGGGTGCTCGACGCGACCGGTCTGGACCCGGAACGCCTCGTGCTGGAGATCACCGAGAGCACCATCATGTCCGACCGGGCCAACGCCGAGGAGCGGCTGCGCCGGATCCGGGCGATCGGGGTGCGGCTGGCCATCGACGACTTCGGCACCGGGTACTCGTCGCTGTCCTACCTGCGCATGTTCCCGGTCGACATCCTGAAGATCGACCGCTCGTTCGTCGAGGGCGGCGTCGCGAGCCGGCAGGGCGAGGCGTTCCTGCGTACCATCACCCGACTCACCGAGGCACTGTCGCTGACCGCCGTCGCGGAGGGCGTCGAGACCACCGAACAGGCCCGGGTACTGCGCGAGGTCGGCTGCGGGTTCGGTCAGGGGTACCTGTTCGCCCGGCCGATGCCGGCGACCGAGTTCCCGCCGGCCTGAGGGCGCACCGCACAAGTACCCTCGACGGATGGGTTCCTGGTTCCTGGTCGCGACGGTGTTCCTCGCGTGTGCGGTGGAGGCCGTCGAGGCGTTGACGGTCGTGCTCGCCGCCGGGGTCACCCGGGACTGGCGTTCCGCGCTGACCGGGGTCGGTGGCGGCCTGGTCGTCCTGGCCGCGGTCGTGGCGGTGCTCGGGCCGGCGCTGACCGTGGTACCGCTGGGTGCGCTGCGCCTCGTGGTCGGCGCGCTGCTGCTGGTGTTCGGGCTGCAGTGGCTGCGCAAGGCGATTCTGCGCGCGGCCGGGCTCAAGGAGCTACACGACGAGGCGGGCACCTACGCGCGGCAGGTCGCGGCGGCCGGGCGGGCGGGACGGCAGCGGCGGCTGGCGGTACCCGACTGGTACGGCTTCACGCTGTCGTTCAAGGCGGTCGTGCTGGAGGGACTGGAGGTCGCCTTCATCGTGGTGACCTTCGGCGCCAACCAGGGCCACATCGGGCTGGCCGTCATCGGTGCCACGGCGGCGGTCGTCCTGGTCACCGTGACCGGATTCGCGATCCGGGCGCCGCTTTCACGGGTACCGGAGAACACGATGAAGTTCGCGGTCGGCGCGCTGCTGACCGCCTTCGGTACCTTCTGGGGCGCCGAAGGCGCGGGCGTGCGGTGGCCCGGCGGTGACGCCGCGATCCTCGTGCTGCTCGCGGTCATCGTGGCGTTCTCGGTGGCCGCGGTCGCCGCGTTGCGTACCACCCGGGTCGCGCCCGCACCGGCGGAGACCCCGTGATCCGGGCGCTGCGGTCGTTCGCCGCGTTCTGGTACGACTTCCTGATCGGCGACGACTGGCGGATCGCGGCCGGTGTGGCGCTCGCCCTGGCCGTCACCGCCCTGCTGGTCTACCTCGGCGTCTCCGCGTGGTGGGTGCTCCCGGTCGCGGTGCTGGTCCTGCTCGGCTTCTCCGTGTGGCGGGTGGCCCGAACAAAATAGTTGACTCTGACTAGTCAGTCCTGGATAGTTGACTCGTGCCACCCAAGCGGAAGGTCAGCAACCTGCTGTCGCTGGCCGTGCTGTCGTACCTGAGCCAGCGGCCGATGCACCCCTATGAGCTGAGCCGCACGCTGCGCGACAACGGAGACGCGCGCAGCATCAGGTTCAACCACGGCTCGCTCTACATGGTGGTGCAGCAACTGGAGAAGGCCGGCTACGTCGCGGTACAGGAGACCAACCGTGCGGGGCAGCGGCCCGAGCGCACCGTCTACGCGCTCACCGACACCGGCCGCCGGGAACTGCACGACTGGTTGCGCGACCTGATCGGCGAACCCG
>Ga0066710_100000997_pt1 | contig 19722 bp, 22 predicted proteins | sample GraSoiAngelo_159_FD_79666 | JGI IMG/M metagenome (GOLD analysis project Ga0066710, IMG submission 79666) | Grasslands soil microbial communities from the Angelo Coastal Reserve, California, USA - 14_1009_16_40cm | ecosystem: Environmental > Terrestrial > Soil > Grasslands | place: USA...
ACTGTATTACTATTGTCGTATCATCGAGTTTGTATGTTGACGACTTTCCGATTCTCGCGTTTTTTTAAGTAAACTCAATCCGAATATAATCGCCTTTCATTCATTATCATCACAAGAGATAACAAATTCTAGTGCTAGTAGGCAGTACCCGAACAGATATCAGATTCTTGTAAACCGACAAGGTAACGCTCGGTCGAGTAAGGCCAATTAGATCAAGAATTTCCGAGTGATGGAGGCTCGTTTATGGCTTGGATGCAGACTCTGGCGGCACCCCAGCGTGAGAGGGTTCATCCTGGGATCGAGCCTTCAAACCCTGCATAATGAGCCGGGAGAGGCCCAGTCCCCCGCGGGAAGCCAGAGCCTGGGCGAACTGCTCCTCGGCCAGTTCCATGGCTGCTTCGCCGGATTGATCGTCGCCGGTACTCAGCCAGCTGGCGGAGCCGGATTCATGCATCGATTTGAGAATTTGCCCGATGAGCAAGGATTCGAACTGTTTGGCGGCGTTCTCGACCTTGTCCGGACTCGATTTCGGTGGCGCGGTGAGTGCACTGGAGACCTTTTCAGCCATGAGCTGCACGCTGGATAGGGGATTAATGGCGGCCATCTTAGATTACTTCCAGCTGGGCTTCGAGAGCGCCGGCGGCCTTTAGATTTTGCAGGATGGAGATGATGTCGCGCGGCGTCGATCCGATAGAGGCGAGCGCGCGTACCAGCTCCTCGATGGTCGCGCCCTGTTTCAAGATCAGATTGCGCGCCTTCTCTTCCTTGGCGCCGACGCCAACCTGTGGCACGACCTCGGTGGTACCCGTACCCAATGGCGCGGGCTGCGACACGGCGAATGTGGTCTGGATTTCGACGGTCAAATTGCCGTGCATAATGGCTACCGGCGAGATATGGACATCACCACCCATGACGATGGTTCCGGTGCGCTCGTTGACGACGACGCGGGCGGGGCGGTCGGCGTCCACCGGGACCTTTTCCAGTTCGGATAGGAACTCTATGGAGCGCGCGGTATAGTCGGGCGGAATCACGACGCTGACGAGCGCGGAATTTTCGGCGTGCGCCACGGGCGCTCCGTTAGCGGAGAACTTCCGGTTCACGGCCTCGGCGATCCTGGCGGAAGTGGTGAAATCGGCATTCCGCAGTTGTAGGCGCACGCGCACGCTGGGATTGACGGAAGGCGCCGTGCGCTCGACGATTGCGCCACTGGGCACGCGGCCGACGGTGGGGTGGTTGACGGTTTGATTGTTGCCGCCGTTACCCGCGACGAAGCCGCCTGTGACTACGGGACCCTGGACCACGGCGTAGACGTGCCCGTCGGCGCCACGTAAGCCGGTCAAGAGCAGCAGCCCGCCCTGCAAATTTTGGGCATCGCCGATGGCGGCGGCCGTAGCATCGATGTGCGAACCGGGCTGGGCGAACGGCGGCAAGGTGGCCGTGACCATGACGGCCGCGGTGTTTTTGACGGTGATTGCTTGCGGCGGAATAGAGACGCCCATACGTTCCAGCATGTTCGCCAGACTCTGCGCCGAGAGTATGGTTTGTTTACGGTCGCCGGTGCCGTTGAGGCCGACGACCAGGCCGTAGCCGATGAGCTGGTTGTCGCGCATGCCTTCGAGCGCGACCAGTTCCTTCAAGCGCGTGGCGGCGCGCGTGGATGGCGCGCTGAAGAAAGCGAGCAGCAAAAGCGGGAGTGCGGAGGATCTGCGCATTTTTCAGAAGGGCAGGAGGCCGAGCAGGATGCGGTAGAGGAGGAACGGCCGGCGCACCGCGTCGTTCACGATGCCTTTTCCGTTGATGCGCACTTCCAGCTGCGCCAGGCGATCGGAGCGCACGACATTGCCCGGCGACAGATCCGCGGGACGAACCATGCCGCGCACGATCACCGTCTGATGCTCGGAATTCACCTGAATATCCTTGGCGCCTTCGACCACGAGATAGCCGTTGGGCAGCACGTGCGTGACGCGTGCCGCGAGTGTAGTGGTCAGGTCGGTCTGGCGCGAGGTCTGGCCTTGGCCATCGAGCTGCGTCTGGCCGGACACTTTGGCGAGGTTAGACCAAGGGCCGGTCTTGCGGGTCAAGCCGGCGAGGCCGCCGATGGAGTTATTGGTCGAGGACTGGCGCTGGGTCTTGGAGACGCCTTTGGCGGCGGCCGAAGCGTGCTCGACCACGAGCACCGTGACCAGGTCGTCGACTTGCGCGGCTCGCAGGTCGCGGCCGAGATCGGTAAGGCGTGACGCCGGGGTCCAGATCGATCCGGGTGAGGAGACGGGCTCGGCCGCGCCATTTGAGTTGCGCAGGGCGTCTTCGATGTAGTGATCGAGCGGCGTGGGTTCGGCGGGCTTGTCCTTCTTGCTCAGCTTGGAGAATTTGGGAATGCCGGCGGAGCAGGGAAGCGCGGCCAGGGTGAACATAAGCAGAGCAGCCGTACAAGCTCGATGTAGGGCGATCATCATTGGTTTGTGTCCTTGGCTCTCGAGGGGAGAACGGTGGTGAGCACGACGCGATCTTTGCCGGTGACCCGTGCGGAGAAGCTCTTGCCCGTGGCTAGATTACGAATGGGAATGGCGTCACCGTGGCGGCCGGAGTTTTGCGCGCGCCCTTCGAGCGCCAATCGTGCGCCTCCGCTGTGCACTTCGACGGCGACTACAGCGCCGCGCTCCACTTCCTTAGGGGTGTCGAGGAGATTTTGGGTCAAGACAGCGCCGGCGGTGATCGAGCGGCGCGGGACAAGGCCCAGAACTTGATTGAGGGCCGGTACAGGCTGGTTCGATGGGAATGTTTCGGTTGGTTCCGCGCGGACCTGCGAAGCTTCGATGCGATGGCCGGCGGGAAGATTCTGCGTGGCAACGATCCGGGTGGATCGGACGGTAACCTTTACTCGTGCCCAGATTACAAAGCGGTGCTGGCTGCCATAGCGCACAAAGCCGCGCCACAGAGCGGGCGTCACGCCGCCGGGAGGCAAGCCCGCGCGCGTGAACTCGATGTCTCCGCGAGGCACGGGGTAACGGCTTAACTCGACGATTTCGATGCGGGCTTCGGGGTTGCCAAGGGCTTGGCGCATGGCCTCGATCACGCGCTCCGGCGCCAGCGGTTCCATGACGCGCTCGACACAGATTTCTTTGGTTGACTCCGCGGGGAGGTTGTAACGCAGGGCCAGGCGGCGCAACTCTGGGGGATGATAGTAACGCCGCGCACCCGGGACCGGCGCATATCCGACATCGGTATCGGCCGGGAGAGATGAAAATGCAGGGACGCTCTCGGCGAGATCGCGTGCTGTTACACGATCGCCTTGCACGGCGATGCAGGCGCCGGCGGCACGCGCGCTGAGGGCGGCGAAGGCCAGTGCGAAAAGGATGCGGACGGCGCGTGTCATTTTTAGAAACTATGTTAGAAACGACCGGTCGATATCATTGTCGAGACTATCCATCGAGACCATCCATCAAAACTACCGCGTGAGATTGTTGATCTGCGAATACATGTCGTCGGCGGCTTTCACGACTTTCGAATTAGCCTCGTAACCACGCTGCGCCACGATTAGGTTGATGAACTCGTCCACCACGCTGACGTTGGACTGCTCGGTGTAGCCCTGGAGTAGAGAGCCGATACCTTCCTGTCCGCCGGGATTGCCCACGATGGCGTCGCCAGAAGCGTCGGTCGGCAGATAGAGGCTTCGGCCAATGCTGTTCAGGCCCGCCGGATTCTGGAACACGGCGAGCTGCATCTGTCCTGCGAGCTGCGCGGCGCTCTGACCAGGCTGCACGTAACTAACGGTTCCGTCCTGCGCGATGTTGACAGTCTGCGCGTCGGGCGGAATGGTAATTTGCGGCTCGAGCGGATCGCCGTCGGAGGTTACCATGTTGCCGTCGCGGTCAAGATGAAACGATCCGGCGCGGGTGTAAGCGATCTCACCGGTGGGCCGGCGAATCTGGAAGAAGCCGCGGCCCTGGATCACGACGTCGAGCGGGTTATTGGTGGAGACGAACTCGCCTTGGGTGAAGATGATCTCGTTAGACGAAGTGCGCGTACCAAGGCCGAGTTGCAGGCCAGTGGGCACGACGGTCTGCTGGCCGGCCGACGTGCCCGGCTGCACCATGCTCTGGTAGAGCAGGTCCTGAAATTGCGCCTTGCGCGTCTTATAGCCGGCGGTGTTGGCGTTGGCCAGGTTGTTGGCAATGTTGTCGACGTTGAGCTGCTGGGCCGTCATTCCGCTGGCGGCGCTGTATAAAGCACGGATCATGATGTCTCCTGAAAACTAGAATTCGGACCAGGCATGGCGTTTATGAGCCTACGCGGGCCACTTCTTCGATGGCGCGCTTGTTCATGTCGGAGCCCAGCGCGACGGCACGATTCAGCATTTCAAATTGCCGCATGACGCTAACCAGGCGGACGGCGGATTCGGCGGGAGAGACGTTGGAATCTTCGATTTTTCCTTGCTCTACCTGTGCGGCAGCCGCCGGCAACAGCTTGATTTTGGGATCCGCGGGACGAAAGTAGTTGTTTCCCTCTTTAGCGATGTCCGCTTCGGCGGGAAAATCGACCAGTTGCAGTTTCCCGAGTGTTTGACCGTCCTGGCGCACTTCGCCATCGCGCATCACCTGCATCGCGGTGGTGGATTTGGATTGAATGAACTTCAGGTTCTGCGCCTGCACCGGATAACCTTCGGGGGTCTCGAGGACGCCTTTTGGCGAAAGGCGGAAGCTGCCGTTGCGCGTGTAGAGGACGCCGGACGGGGCGGAGACGGCGAAGAAACCTTTGCCGGAGAGCGCAAGATCGAGCGAGTTGCCGGTGGGCGTGAGCAATCCTTGCGAGAAATCGGTCCAGTGCTTCTCGATCACGGGGACAGTGGTGGGTGTAGTGGAGGAGCCGTCGGCTTCCGGCGAAACATAGAGGCTGTAGAATTCGCGGTCGAGCTTAAAGCCGCCGGTGGAAGCGTTGGCCAGGTTATTGGCCAGCATGTCGAGGGTTTCCATGCGGGCGCGCAAACCGCTCGCGGCAGAAATGGTTAAGGCATCCATAGCAATCGTCCGGGGAGAGAGAGGCAAGTTGGAGACCGAACAGGGGACCTGAAAAATACCCTAGAGAATCAATCGCCTTCTGCCGATAAGAGGATCAGGCGCAGTGTTGCCAGCCGTCAGAATTTTGCCAACGGGCGGCAAAAGTCATGATTTTGACAGTCGCTGCAGGTGTAAATCGCTGAAAAGCTAAGGAGTCTCGCTGGGCACTCACCTGCACCTTGCGGGGCGTGCTCATTTCCAGCTCCTTCCTCTCGCATGCTGCCTGGCACACCCCGCGAGTCGGCTCTCATGCCGACATCGCCACGCAAGTTCTGCCGGATAACAAGCGGCATTCGGAGCTCTCAAATCCACACCATTCCGATCGCATAACTCCACCGCAGAAGACCGTGCAAGATCCATCACAGCCATCCAAGGCTTCGAACCCGCGCCAGACTTCGCAGGGGAATGATAAGAACGGGAACGACAAGCACGCGAATGACAGGAGAGCGGCCACGCATAAAGGAGATGCGTCCCGCACCGAGCGGAATGCGGAGACGCGCCGGCAGGCGCGGCGCGCCCGTCAAAAGTCCACCGACGAAGCGCAGCGCACGGACAATCTAGCAAAGGACCAAGAGCCGGCTACACCCGCCAACCAGGAAACGCAGCCGTTGCAGTTTCTCGCGATTCTGGGAGATGTACTGCCTCAGGGCGCAACCGGCGCAAGCGCGAACGCGAGCGGCATGCATGCAGGGCCTTCCGGGCCTACCGACCAGTTTTCTTCGCTGGCCCAAATGACATTCAGTTCGGGTCTGGCAGGTGGAATTGCGGCAGGAAATCTCAATGTGAATGAAAGCGTTACGGCGGCAGCGACCCAGGCTGTAGAAGCCGGGAACGTGAGTGCAGCGGAAAAGACATCGGAGGCGGCCATGGCCAGCGCCGCGGATGGCTCCGGCGCGCACAGGCAAACGGGATTGAACGCTGAGTTCGACGGCGCGTTTGCCATCAAGGCGCAGGCCACGACGAACGGTCCCGGGACAGTTCAAGCTCAGAAGCAGTCGGAAGTCGCATTTGCCGCGCGCATCGCCGAGCGGACTGCAGCGGGCGCGGCACTCGGGCTCAACGACGCGCAGGCGACGATTGCCGCTTCGCGATTTGATGCCGCGAGCACGGGTGGCCAGTCCGGGGAAAACCGCCATGGAGCGGCAAATTTCGGGAATCCGAATCAGACTGTTCAGTCCGATGCATCTGGCGAGGAGGCACCGGATCAGACGGCATCGATGACTGACGCAGTGCAAGCAGACGCTCGCCCGGCGAGCGGCACGCAAAATGGCGCGGTGCGGTCCGCCAGCTCACAACCAGGTACGCAGCCAAGCGCGGCTGCAACTGCATCGGTGGCCCACGTTTCCACCGCTTCTCCAGTTGTCACGGCCGGTGCGCCGGTCACGGCGGCTCCGTCAACCGCGGCGCCGGGTGCGGGAAACTCCAGCTCGGCAAAGGCCGCGGCGGACGACCGAGTCCCTCAATTTCTCGAGCCGCAAAACGAGCCCAGCCAGCGCGCGGGCGATAGCGTCCGCGACATTTCGCTCAAACTCACCAACAAAGATCAGTCGAGCGTGCAAGTCCGGCTGAGTGAAAGAGCAGGTGAGCTGCACGTTTCGGTGCGCACTCCGGATGCGGGATTGACTCGCGGCTTGCGCGAAGGCCTTTCCGATCTAGTGGGACGCCTGGAACAGAGCGGCTATCACGCGGAAACGTGGCGGCCGTCCGATAGCGCTTCGACGGCGCAGGATCAGGGACGCGAAAATCCGTCGCAGCAGCATTCCTCCCAACAGCAGAACGCCGGCGGATCGGGAACGGATTCCCGCCAGCAACAGAATCCGCGGGACCAGCAACAGCCCGGCGCGCAAACCCCGCAGTGGGTTAGCGAGCTGGAATCCAGTCTTCAAAGGAGCAATCGCTCATGGCAACCATCATCAGCCCGTTAGCATCGAGTCCCAGCCCGGCTCCGGCGCCGCCAGCCGCGAGCCCGACCGTCCTCGATTCGACCGTCAACAAACAGACCTTCTTGAAGCTGCTCGTTACGCAGATCAAGAACCAGAATCCACTGAATCCCAGCGACAGCACGCAGTTTCTGGCGCAACTGGCGCAATTCAGCGAACTAGAGCAGATGATCAACGTGAATACGAATCTGGAATCCATCAAGCAAGGTTTACAGAACGGCGGGCAGACCGGCAGCAATCCACCAGCTGACGGGCCCGCGCAACCATAAGCAGCAAGAACACAGGAGGATCGGAATGTTTACATCATTTTCAGCAGCTCTGACAGGCCTTGCCGCCAACGAAGTGGGCGTAGATGCGGTGGGAACCAATCTGGCCAATTTAAACACGACCGGCTACAAAGCCAGCGTGGTTTCGTTCTACGACCTGGTGGCCCAATCGCTGGGTCTGGGGAACGGCTCGTCGGTCGGTCTTGGAACAGGAAAGCCTCGCGTCAAACACGAGTTCACGCAAGGCGCGATTCAGACCACCTCGGGCGCGCTGGACGGAGCCATTCAGGGCGATGGCTTTTTTGTGGTGCGCGATCCTTCGTCGGGCGCAGTGAATTACACGCGCGCCGGCAACTTTAAGGTGGACGCGAATGGCAACTTGATGACGGCCACTGGTGAAAAAGTGCAGGGCTGGATCATGAGTAACGGTGTCCTCAACACCAACGGCACCATCGGCGACATCGTGGTCCCCTCGGGCACGCTGCGGGCGCCGCTGCCCACTGCCAACATGTCAGTCGACATCAATCTTGACGCCTCGGCGACGGTGGGTGCGGCGGCCGGCACATTCTCCACACCGATCGAGGTGGTGGATTCGCTTGGCGTCTCGCATGTTTTGACTGTGACCTTCACCAAGAGCGCCGCGAACAAGTGGGACTACGCGGTTACGATTCCCGGGGCGGAGGTCGGCGCGGGCACGGCGGGAACCCCATTTCCGATTCCGGCTGCGTCCGGCACGCTGACTTTTGGCAGCAATGGCATTCTGAGCACTCCAGCGCCACCGCCGCCCGCCACCAGCGGAATCGTACCGATAGCTGTTGCCGGCCTGAAAGATGGCGCCGCGGATCTCAAGATCGACTGGTCGCTCTATACGCCCGATCTGGTGGGCCGCGTCACGCAGTTCGCCCAGCAAACGGCTGTTTCCGCGGAGGCCCAGGACGGTATCGCCGCCGCGCAGCTGACGCACGTGTCGCTCTCCGACGGGGGCGAAATCATTGCTCAGTTTTCCAATGGCAAGCAAGTCGCGGTGGCGCAACTGGCACTGGCCTCGATTCGCAATCCCGACTCGCTGACTTCGGTGGGCAACAACAATTTTCAAGTCAGCTCCAACACGGCGATCCCGGCGCTAGGCACGGCCAACACCGGGGGCCGCGGGAACGTGCTGTCGGGCGCGCTCGAGTCCTCGACAGTGGATATCGCGCATGAATTTACGAGCCTGATCGTATATCAGCGCGGATACGAAGCCGCCGCCAAGGTCATCACAACGACCGACACGCTCACGCAGGACACGATGAATTTGAAGCAGTAGTCAGATGACGCCCCATTCAATACTGGCGGAAGTTGCGCCTTTCGCGGATGTGCCGGTGGAGGTGGTGATCGAGCTGGACCGCCGTACGATGCGCCTGCGCGACATCTTGGAACTGGGCGTTGGCAGCATCATTCCCATGCCCAAGACCGCCGGAGATTATCTCGACCTTTACGTGGCTGGAGCACCCGTGTGCCGCGGCGAAGTGGTAGCGCTCGAAAAGAACGCGGGAGTTCGGATTACGGTTTTCGAGCCGAGAGCGTAAATGTTCCAACAAGTCTTGGCGGTATTTCTGGTGCTAGGCCTCCTCGGAGCCGCGCTGTGGCTGCTGCGAAGTCGCGGTCTCGCGCAGTTTACGGGTTCGGCGCGGCGCAAGTCAACCCGGCACTTGGAAGCCATTGCCCGTTTGCCGCTGACGCCGCAGCATTCGGTACATCTGATTCGCGTTTCCGACCATGCGATATTGCTCGCGCTCTCGCCAACCGGCTGCACGCTGGTGGAAAACGTGCCGTGGAATCAGGCGGCTGAGTTGGAAACCGCGCAACCCCGCGCGGGAGCGGCGCAATGATCGTCGGCAGGATAGCGCGCTGGGTGCGGCATATTGCGCGAAGCATTTTCGTGCTCAATGCCGTCTCGGGGATTTTGCACGCCGCGCCGCTGCCGGCGCCTTCGTTATTCGGCGTGACCGCGACAAATGGCGCTGCTGGAAACTCGCTCAGCGTCCCCATGCAGATCGTCATCCTGCTGACGCTGCTCACGCTTCTGCCCGCCGTGGTCATGTCCATCACGCCGTTTCTGCGCATCGTGATCGTGCTGCATTTCCTGCGGCAGGCGCTCGGCACACAATCCACGCCCTCCAACCAAATCCTCATCGGCCTGTCGATGTTTCTGACCATCCTGATCATGAATCCGGTGGCGTCGGAGATTTACCACAAGGGTTGGGAGCCGATGGAGAAGAACCAGCTCAGCTATGAGCAGGCTTTTGATGCGGGTGCGAAACCTCTCAAGAGTTTCCTGGGGCGGTTCGCGCGCGAGAAAGACATCGCTCTATTTCTGGACGTCACGCATTCTCCCGCGCCGCGCACGCCCGGAGACCTCGATTTGAAAGTGCTCATACCGGCTTACATCCTCTCGGAGCTGAAGGCCGGATTTCAGATTGGCGCGGTCCTGTTTCTGCCGTTCATGGTGATCGACCTGGTGGTGGCGTCAGTGACGCTCTCGATCGGCATGATCCAGCTGCCGCCGGTAATGATCTCCGCGCCTTTCAAGATTCTGCTTTTCGTTCTGGTGGACGGCTGGAACCTGGTGCTGGGATCGCTGATGAAGAGTTTTTACACGTGAGAAGAAAATGACTCCCGAATTCGTGGTCGAACTCCTTCGCCAGGCGCTCATGATGACGCTGTGGCTCGGCGCGCCGCTGCTGATCATCGGCTTTCTGGCGGGCATCGTGATCAGCTTGATCCAGATCGTGACTTCCATCCAGGACACGGGGTTCAGCACGATTCCGCGCCTGGTCGCGTTCCTGTTCGCGACCGTGCTGCTAATGCCGTGGATGCTACGAAAAATGACCGGCTACACGATCCTCATCCTGAGCGATCTGGGCCGCTACGCCCGGTAAAAGCGTGCCAGCTCAATTGACACTTCCGCTCGCGACGGTTTTCGGATTCGTGCTGGTGTTGGCGCGTGTGGCCGGAGCGTTCATCTTTGTGCCACTGCCGGGCTTCAGTGCCGGTCCGGAAATGGCGCGCGCCGTCCTGGCGTTCAGTTTCACGCTGGCGCTCTATCCGCGATGGCCGCATGTGAATTTGACGGAGCCCTACATCGGCAGTTTGGTGGTCGCGTTGATGGCGGAGCTGGCGCTCGGCCTGACGATCGGTGTGGCGGTAGCGGTGCTGAATGAATCTTTCCTGCTCGCCGGGCAGATCATCGGACTGCAGGCCGGCTATGGGTACGCGTCCATGGTGGATCCCTCCACGCAGGCGGACTCGGGAATTCTGGTGGTGTTCGCGCAACTGACGGCGGGACTTCTGTTTTTTGCGATGGGTCTGGATCGCCAGGTGATTCGGGCGTTCGCGCGCTCGCTTGACGTTATTCCGGCGGGATCATTCGCACCGACTCCGGCGGGCGCGGAGCAGATTCTGCGGCTGGCTTCGGGCATGTTTTCCGTTGGGCTGCGGCTGGCGATGCCGGCACTCGCGCTGCTGCTGCTGGTGGATCTCGCGTTGGCCCTGCTTGGGAGACTAAACGCACAACTGCAACTGCTGACGCTCGCGTTTCCCGTGAAGATGATGGAGGCGATGGGGCTACTCGCCACCATGGCGGTATTGTTCCCGCGCGTTTATCGCGGTTATGCCGAGCAGGTGCTGGGGCGTGTCAGCGCGATCGCAGGATTTTGAGCGTGAATTAGCATGAGCGATAGGGGCCAAAAAACCGAACAAGCAACCGCGCGACGATTGGAACGCGCGCGCCGTGAAGGACAGTTCCCCACGGCGAAGCAGTTCGTGGCCGCGGCTCAATTTCTGGCGTTCACCGCAATTCTGGCGCGCTGGGGAGATGTGTGGGTACAACAAGCGCGGCAAAACACGCGCTATCTGATCGGCCGGGCGTTTGCCCCCGATCTTCAAATCCCTGACTTCGTCCGAATGACAGGCGACTTGCTGTTCCGTCTGTTTATGCCTCTGGTCATCGCGGGTAGCGCGCTCCTGGTGATTACGGTCGCGGCGCAGATGCTGGTGTCGCGATTTGGATTCAGCGTGAGCAAGGTTGCTCCGGATTTCAAACGGCTGAGCCCCCTCGCCCGCCTACGAGAGTTGCCGCGCCAGAACTTTCCAGCCCTGATCCAGGCCATGGTGCTGCTGCCCTTGTTTGGGGCCGCGGTATATGTGATCTGCCGCGACCGATTTGCCGAATTTTTCGTTTTGCCGCTCGCCGGGGTTGAAACGGGAGCGCAACTGGTGGGGACTTCCTTGACCGCGCTGCTGTGGAGGGGCGCGGGCCTGTTCATGTTATTCGGCGCGATCGATCTCGTCAGACAAAAGCGCCGGTATGCGAAAGACATGCGCATGAGCCGCCAGGACATCAAGGAAGAATTCAAGGAATCGGAAGGCAACCCGCAGATGAAGATGCGGATCAGGCGGCTGATGCGCGACCGCATCCGGCGGAACATGATGAAGCAGGTTCCGACGGCCACCGCGGTGATCGTGAACCCGACGCATTATGCCGTAGCCATTCGCTATCAACTCGACTGGGCTACGGCGCCCAAAGTCGTGGCCAAAGGCAGGAACTATCTGGCGCTGCGCATCCGGCAGCGCGCGATCGAACACCAGGTGCCGCTGATCGAGAATCCGCCGCTGGCACAGGCACTTTATAAGTCGGCGGAAATCGGACAGGAAATTCCATCGCACTTGTACCGCGCGGTAGCGGAGATTCTGGCGTACGTCTACCGCCTGATGAACGGGCGGCTGCCCGCATAAGGTTAGGAGCAACTGACATTGGCGCAGACCAAAGCCATCACGGCACCGGCAGTCTGGAAAGGGTTCGGAGGGATCAACTTCTCCGGCGCGAGCGATCTCGGTGTGCCGATTGCCGTGCTGGCGATCGTCATCGCGTTGATCACACCTCTGCCGGGCTTCATACTGGACATCCTGATTGTCACGGACATCATGATGTCGGTGATCGTGATGATGGTCGCGATGTACATTACGCGGCCGGTGGAGTTCAGCGTGTTTCCCACCACGCTGCTGTTGCTCACCCTGTTCCGCCTGGCGTTGAATATCTCGTCGGCGCGCCTGATCCTGCTCTACGGCAACACTGGCACCGGGGCCGCAGGCGATGTGATTCAGGCTTTCGGCAACTTCGTGGTAGGCGGAAACTACATCATCGGCGCGGTAATTTTCCTGGTGCTGATTGCGATTCAATACGTCGTCATCAACCATGGCGCGGTGCGCATCTCCGAAGTGACGGCCCGGTTCACCCTGGATGCCTTGCCGGGTAAACAGATGTCCATCGACTCGGATCTGAATGCCGGGCTCATTGACGAATCCGAAGCGCGCCAGCGTCGCAAGCAGTTGGTCAACGAGGCGGAATTCTACGGCGCCATGGACGGAGCGTCGCGGTTCACGCAGCGCGACGCGATTGCCAGCATCCTAATCACGGGCATCAACATCATCGCCGGTTTCCTGATCGGCGTTCTGCAGCACGGTATGGATTTCCGCCGCGCCATCGAGACTTACACCGTGCTGACCATTGGCGACGGCCTGGTCACGGTGATACCGGCGCTGATGATTTCGATTTCGGGCGGCTTGATCGTGACGCGTGCCAGCTCGGACTCGAAACTGGGTACAGACTTTCGCAAGCAGGTTTTCGGCAATCCGCAGCCACTGATGCTGGCGAGCGGCGTGCTGCTGGCGCTGGCCATGTTTCCGGGATTGCCAAAAATACCGTTTCTGCTGCTGGGGGCGGGCATGGGCGCGTCCGCGTGGCGGATGCGGAAGCGCGGAATCGCGGCCAAGAACGTTACCGAAACCAAGGCGGCACCGGCGCGCGAGGATTTGGACGCCGTGCTGCGCATCGAGCCACTGGCGGTCGAAGTGGGACTCGGTCTGGTGCGGCTGGTAGAAGGTGGAAAAAACTCCCCCCTGCTGCGCAGAATCTCGGGCATCCGGCGGCAGTTGGCGGGCGACCTCGGTTATGTCTTCCCGCCTGTGCGGGTGGCCGACAACCTTTCGCTCCGGCCGCGCGAATACCTGATTTCGCTCAAGGGCGTCGAAATTGCGCGCTACGAAATGCCACAAGGTTGCGAACTCGCTATCCCGGTGGGCAAATCCGCGGCGCCGCTGGGAGGGCAGGCCACGCGCGAGCCAGCTTTCGGCATGCCCGCATGGTGGATTCCTTCGGAAGAAGCAGAGCGCGCCCGCCGGGCTAACTACACCGTGGTCGATCCTGTCAGCGTGTTGGGCACACATCTATCGGAACTGATCCGCCGCCATGCACACGAGTTGTTCTCGCGGCAAGATGCCAAGAAGCTCCTGGATCGCGTGGCCATCGAAAACCCGAAAGTCGTGGAAGAGCTGACACCGAAACTGCTACCGCTTGCCACCGTGCAGCGGGTGTTGCAAAACCTGTTGCGCGAGCGGGTCTCCATCCGCGATGGGGTATCCATTCTGGAAGCGCTGAGTGAAGCGGCGACCTCGACGCGCAATCCGATCCTGCTGACCGAGTACGTGCGTCAGGCGATCCGCCGGACAGTCGTCAAACCTTACTTGAATACGACCGGCGACTTGCCCGCGTACTTTATGGATCCCGCGATCGAGCAGGCCATCGAGGGGGCGGTCCAGCACGGCGAGCAGAATAGTCATCTGACTATGGCGCCGCAGGCCATCCGCGACATTCTGAAACGGATCGAGCAGAAGATCGGAACCCCGGAGACACCGGTGGCCACGGTGACCAGCAGCGGCGCACGGCACTTCCTGCGACAGATTGCCGAGGCCTCGCGCGCCAACATAATTTTCCTGTCGCACAACGAAGTGCCGGCGGAAGTAAAAGTCGTCTCACAGGGGCTGGTTCAATGATTCAGACAGCACAGATCTATTTAAGGAGTAGCCGGGCATGAGAGTGAAATCCTATTTCGCCCCGTCGGTAGAAGCCGCGATGGAACAAGCGCGCCGGGAGATGGGCCCTGAAGCGCTTCTGGTGAGTAGCCGCAAAGCGCCACCCGAAGCGCAGGAGCTGGGTGAATACGAAGTCGTATTCGCCGTGCTGCCTGGCGGCGCCGAAGTGCAGACAGCGCCGCAGAAGTCGGCAAAGCCCGTGGATGTGCCAGCCGAAGATCCGGTGATACGCGAGCTCGCGCGCCTGCGGAAACAGATGGAGGAGATGGGCAGCGCGCTCAACGCGCAGGCTTCGCAGTGGGCGATTCCCGCGCCGGAATTCGCCGAAACTTTCTCTCGCTTGATGCAAAACGACTTCTCAGTCGACATTGCCAAGAAAATCTTGAAACGTGCGCACGAGAATCTGGAGAGCGATGCTCCATCGAGGACGCGCGGGAAGCAGCGATTCGACGGCGAATCGATCGAGCGTGCAGTTCGCGCGGAGCTGGAAAGTCTGGTTTCGGTGGATGCCAACCTCGAAATGTTGGACGACCGGACGAGAGTGCTGGCACTGGTAGGCCCGCCGGGCTGCGGGAAGACGACGACGCTGGTGAAGCTGGCGGTGCGTCACGGCCTCGCCTGCGCTCGTGGCGTGCAATTAATTACGACCGACACGCGCCGTGTAGCCGGGGTGGAACAACTAAGAACCTACGCGGCGATCCTGGGTGCCAGTTTCGATGCCGTGGAAACGACGCGGGGACTCGAGCAAGTGCTCGAAGCCAATCGGGAAAAGGGATTGATCCTGATTGACACGCAGGGCTATGCCGCGATCGAGATGGGCGAAGCTGCTGAGCTAGCGCATTTTCTTTCGCGTGAAGAGCGCGTCGATGTGCACCTGGTAGCGCCGGCTTCGATGCGCAGCGCCGACCTCGGCCTCACGATTGACCGGTACGAGATATTCGCTCCGTCCAGACTGATTTTCACGCGCATCGATGAGACGTCGTCATGGGGCGCCATCGTCAGCGAATCTGCGCGTACGCGCAAGCCGGTGTCGTTTCTGGGCACGGGGCAGCAAATTCCCGAGGATATTGAGCCGGCGACGGCCACCCGCCTGCTGGAAATGGTACTCGATGGGCGCCAAGAGAGGTCCCTTTCCGCGGCGTGAAGCATAGCGCCTAAGCAGCACGTATGTACACCTATCAGACCGAAGAGAACGTTGGCGCCGAACGGGAGCGGCTCATCTTAGAGCACTTGCCCCAGGTCCGGCTCATTGCGCGCCGCATCTACGAGCGTTTGCCTGAAAACGTCAGCCTCGATGATTTGATCTCTACCGGTGTGATCGGCCTCATCGCCGCCGTGGACCATTTCGATCCGGCGCAAGGCGTGCAGCTCAAAACGTATGCGGAGCACAAAATCCGCGGCGCCATTCTCGACAGCCTGCGCGAGATGGATTGGGCTCCCAAGAACAAGCGCCGGCGCGCGAAACAGATCGAGGCGGCCATCAAAACAGTCCAGCAACGTCTGGGGCGTGTGCCCGGTGAAGACGAGATCGCGGCTGAGCTTAAGGTCAGCCTGGAAGAATACCAGCAATGGCTGTTCGAGGTGCGCGGGCTCACCATCGGCAGCCTCGAATTTGCGTCCGACGATCAGGAAGGCAGCCGGCTGAATTTCATCCCGGACTCGGAAGAGAATCTGCCTTCGACGACGCTCGAGCGCGCCGAACTCGAGCGATTGCTGGCCCAGGCCATCGAACAAATGCCCAAGATGGAACGCACGGTGCTGAGCCTTTATTACCACGAAGAGGCGACGCTGCGCGAGATCGCGGAGATCATGCAGATGCACTTATCCCGCATCGCTCAATTGAAAGCGCAGGGCATTTTACGCCTGCGCACCTACATGGAGCGGCGCTGGTCGGCACAGAGATAGAGGAGAACAAGAAAATGGCAGAAATGAACGAGACGGCCAACGAAACGCCGAAGAACTTGGGAACGCTGGATTTATTGCTGGATGTGGAGCTGCCGGTGAGCGTGTCGTTTGGTAGGACGCAGATGCCACTCCAGCAGGTGCTCAAATGGACCTCGGGCTCGATCGTTGAATTGGAAACCACGGTCAATGAGCCGGTGGAGGTGGTGGTGAACAATTGTGTGATCGCACGGGGCGAAGTGGTGGTGGTGGACGGCAACTACGGAGTCCGCGTCCAGCAGATCGTGAGCCGCGCGGAACGGTTACAGACGACCACGGCGTCTGTGAAGGACGCGTAAATGACTCCCAACTGGCTGCCGTTCATTCATCCCATCGAACTGTATGGCGTGCTGGCGCTCGCGGGCAGCTGCCTGCTCTATGCGTTCATCTTGCACCTGAAAATGCGCACCGTCGTCAGGCGCGGCCGGGAACGGCACGATAGCCTCGAAAGCCGTCTGGCGCAACTTACGGAAGCGTCCGAACGATTGCAGGCCCAACTGGAAGAAGCCGTCCGGCCGGTGCCTGCGTCCCAACCAGGGCAGTCACTCAACTTAAACAAGCGGGGCCAGGTGTTGCGCATGCAACGCCGCGGTGAAACCCCGGAAACGATCGCGGCCGCGCTGCGGATACCGCAGAACGAAGTCACCCTGTTACTGAAGGTGCATGACCTGAGCCGGGAGCACGTGAGTCACGCGTAGCGCACGCGAGGCGGATGCAGGCGGGACCAGTCACAGCAATGAAAAAGCCGCGGGTTTCCTCAAAGAGCGCGTCAGCCTTGCCCTTCTCGAGAAATTCTAGAGTTGATTTAAGCCGATTTGATCGAGACCACGTTAGCGTGCGTCTCGATATTGCGGAGCTTCGCCAACAGCGTGGTCCGTTTCATGCGAAGCAGGTCCGCGGCCAGCGTCTTGTTGCCACCGCTTTTTTGAATCGCCTGCTCGATGAGGGTGCGTTGAAAGTTGCCAACGGCCAGATCGAAATCGAGGCCACCTTCGGGAATGATGCCAGCCGGGGGCACGGCCGCCAGCGCTTTTCGTCCGGTGGACGGAGCCAGAGGGAAGTCAGCCGGGCACAGATCCATACGGGTCCCGCTCAGCACAACGGCCATCTCCACGGCGTTTTGAAGCTGGCGGATGTTTCCCGGCCAGGAATAAGCGCACAAGCGGTCGAGAGTGTCCCGAGAAACACGTTTCACGGGCATATCTTCCTGGCGGCAAATAGTCTCGAGGAAGTGATGCGCCAGAAGTGGAATGTCGGATACGCGCTCGCGGAGTGGCGACATCTCGATGGGCACCACATTGAGGCGATAGAAAAGGTCTTCGCGAAATGCGCTTTGGTTCATTTTCTCGCGCAAGTCAACGTTGGAAGCGGCGATGATACGGACATCCACGCGAATGGTTTCCGAGCTGCCCACGCGCTGGAACTCGCGCTCTTGCAGGACGCGGAGAAGTTTGGCTTGCAATTCGAGCGGCAGCTCGGCGATTTCGTCCAGAAACAGAGTGCCGTTGTGCGCCTGCTCGAAGCGGCCCATACGCTGCTGCATGGCTCCTGTGAAGGCGCCTCGGACGTGTCCGAACAGCTCGGCTTCGAGGAGATTTTCGGGAAGGGCGCTGCAGTTCACCGCCACCATGGGAAGGTTCGCCCTGGGGCTGGCTTGATGCAGAGCCCGCGCCACTACTTCTTTGCCCGTACCCGTTTCGCCGGAAATCAGAACGGTGGACCGCTTCGGGCCCGCCAGCCCGATCATGTGCTCGACATCGCGAATGGGACGGCTCTCGCCAATCAGGAAATGCTTCCAACGCTCGGTCTCGGGCGCTTGTGCCGCATAAGCCGATTTCCGCAGATGATGGTTCTCCGCTGCTGTTTCCAGATGTGTCGTCAGCTGGTGGCCGTCGAGCGGGCCGCTCATGAAATGGTACGCGCCGAGTTTTGTCAGGCGGACGGCGTCGGCTACCGTGCCTTCCGGGTGGCGGATCAGAACCGGTACTCGCGGGTTGGCGTGCTGAATCGCTTCGAGCAATTCCGCCGGCTGCCAGGCAGCCAGGGGAAATTCCGCAAGAACCACGTCAGCCGGTTCCGCTTCGAGGCGTGCCAGCGCCTCACTCGCGCTATGGGCCACTTGAATGACGAAGGGATGGAGACTTTCGAACACACCAACGTAGTCAGGTCCGGGAGTGGCGGTGCGGATCCACAGAAGACGAGTGTCGCGGCGCATGTATTGGCTAATATCGACAATACTCTTCAGGCATTTAGAGTAAATTCGACGAGTTTTACCGTAAATTGCAGCAGCTGGCGGTTCCGATGCGTTTGGTTAGCGGATTGCGATGCACCTTTTGCAATATTGTACGTAAGACAGTGCTCGGTTAACCTATCTACTCGAAGTCTGCCGTTTTGCCGCAGTTCTGGCAGAGCGGGTCAATGCGAAAAATCCTGTTACTTATGGTTCTGGTCTGGTACGTACCGAACCGCTGTTCCCCAGCCGTGGGGCGAATGGAGAGCGAGCTGATGGTAGAAGCAGTCGATGTGCCAGTCCTATTGCCGCCGGTGCAGGTCGCGGCGGTGGCAAGCGGATCGGGGGCTGATGCGGGAAACTATGCGCCCCGAACCGGCGATACCCGCGCGGCGCACGAGCTAATCCTCAGCTGTCTACCTTTGGTCGACTCCATCGCGCGGCGGATGTACGGAGCGCTGCCGGCGAGTGCCTGCGTGGAGTTGCACGATCTGGCTCAATCGGGCCTGCTGGGCCTAGTCAGCGCCGGCCGGAATTACGATGCTTCGGCCGCGGTACCATTTTCCATCTACGCGCGTTATCGCATTGAAGGAGAGATGCTCGACAGCCTCCGCCGCCAGGACCTGGCGCCGCGAAAGTTGCGCCGCTGGCAGAAGCAGGTGAGTGCGGCCCGGCAGGAGCTGACAGCGTCGTTGCAGCGGTTGCCCACCGAAGAGGAGTTGTGCGACCGGCTGATGGTTTCAGCAGTGGAGATGCGAAACCGGACCCTGGAGCTGAGCCGCACCAACGCCCCGCTATCGGCAAAAAGCGACGGCAGTGAGATGGCGGATCCCGCCAGCGGCCCGGAAACCGACCCCGATCATATCTGTTCGCAGCGCCAGTTGCGTGAGGTGCTGGACCGGCTCATTGATGATCTTCCGGCGCGGCACCAGCAAGTCATCCGGTTGCACTACTGCCAGCACATGACGATGAAGGAAATCGGTGGCGCGATGGGTGTGAATGAAAGCCGGGTTTCGCAGATGCATCGCAGTGCTCTGCAGGCGATGGGCCGGGCATTGAAAGATTCGGGCATTTGTTCCCCGGCGGATGTATGAATTTGGACCGTAACGTGGAGACGGAATGAGGGTTGAAGATCGCAATCTGAACGGGGCGGGCGGACCGCAGCCCGGGCGTGCCGCTGAATCACATGAGGCGGGCCGCTTGGGATCCTCGGTGGGTGCGCAGGTCTCGGAGACTCCCGGTGGAGACCGCGCCGAGATATCGAGCGTGGCCGGGACCGTTTCCCAAGCCATCACGACACATGCGGCCGAGCGGGCGCAGCGCGTGGCGAAACTCGCCACGGAATATCGCGCGGGCCAGTACAACGTGAGTGCGCG
>Ga0066710_100000998_pt1 | contig 19717 bp, 19 predicted proteins | sample GraSoiAngelo_159_FD_79666 | JGI IMG/M metagenome (GOLD analysis project Ga0066710, IMG submission 79666) | Grasslands soil microbial communities from the Angelo Coastal Reserve, California, USA - 14_1009_16_40cm | ecosystem: Environmental > Terrestrial > Soil > Grasslands | place: USA...
TCACGGGCACGCCCTTCACCGTCACGGAGAGATCGGTGCGCGGCATCCCGATGCGAAAGACGTCACCCGCCTGGAGCTCACCGCGCTTGCCCAGCGCCTGCTCCACAGCTTTCCAGTCCGGTTCTGCCGCCCGCGCGGTCGTCACCGAACACAGCGTGCCGACGACAACTCCGACAAGAATCGAAAGCTTCAGAGTCTCGTTTCGCATGGAGGGTATCTCCTTCCTTCCCCTGCCGATCCGCTTCACGACCCGCCTTCAGGGGCTATCGGCGCATCCAACGTCGTCATGGTGTCGCCCAGCTGCTTCCGGAGAGACAACCGAGCACGGTGCACCCGAGACTTCACAGTGGGGACATTGAGGCTCAAGACTTCGGCGATCTGGACGTGCGACAGGCCCTCGACGTCGCGCAACAGCAGCGCGGTTCGATAGTCGGCGGGCAATTTGTCGATCGCCGAGGTCAGCGCCATCCGCAATTCAGTCTGAACAGCGTGGTCTTCCACACGCGCCGACCAGTCGGCCATGGGTGCGACGTGTCGGCCGTGCTCATCGAAGAGCGGCAGCACGTCATCCAAGGACAGCTCTGCACTCCGGCTCTGCTGGCCTCGGACCTTCTGGTAGGCCGCGTTCGCCGCGATCCGGTAGAGCCAGGAGCCGAAGGCCGACTCACCCCTGAACGTGTCGATCTTTCGGACCACGGTCCAGAACACGTCCTGCACGACTTCCTCTGCATCCTGTGCATTTCCCGTGATGCCCCTGGCCAAGCGATACGCGCGGTCGCCGTACGTGGCCACGAGGCGCTCCGCCGCGGTGGGCTCGTGCAGCCGGAGGGCTTCCACGAGCTCACGATCCCGATCGGTACGCCGTTCCTGAGTGCGGTCCACCGTGACGCAAGACCATCCGTACGGCGTTGAGCCGTCGCCGCCTGTGATGGAGACCACCCGCCCATTGCGCGCGCTCATGCGTCCTCGTCAGTCCCTCGGTGAGGATCGGAGTCGATCTACTGCTAGGCTAGTTGGCCGGGCGGGAAGCGTCTACCCTACCTTGGTGGGGTTGGCCCACTCCCGGCAGGGGTAATTCCGAGGCTGAACCGCGTGGAGACCGGCCGCCGTTGTTCAGCCGGGATCACCCCGCCCGCCAGCGTATTGCGGCCAGTGACCATGACGCGGGGAATCGACCAGTTGGTCGAGCGCGGCAATCGCCCTAGAACTGGATCGACTGCTGCCCGTAACCTTCGCGCGAAGGCGCCAACTCCCGCGGCGATTCGTTCGCTGCGGGCTCCTCGGCCGAGAGCCTCTTCATCGTCTCTTCGCCGTCGCCATCCGCGATCAGCAGCAGAATGTAGATGCGATCACCGACGACGCGCGCGTTCTGCAGGGTCACGATGGTCGGGGTGAATGCGATCGCGTTGTGGAGCACGTCGTCGATCGCCGAGTGGAGCGCGTCTCTGAACTGCGCATCGTCTACTGCGCTCGCGACCGGGATCGACGTGGTGATCTCGACCACGTACGCCGCCGCCGGATCCGCGAACACCGCGATGGCAAGGCCGATGATTGCGGGCAGTAGGCTCTTCATCACAGGGCCTCCTGGTCATTAGGAGGGCGTGCGCCCAGCCGTCGTTGCATCTCATCGACGCAGCCTGAAACCTTGAGTGCGCTCGGCGCATCGAGAAGGTGCAGGGCATGCATACTCTTTTCGCTCTCCTCGCGAGTCGAGGGTACGTCATCCTCGCGGCGTTCGTGGTGGCCGAGCAAGTCCCGTTGCCGGTTCCGTCCGTACCGGTACTGCTGGGCATCGGCGCCCTGGCGGCCGACGGGCGCATGAGCATCGTCGCCGCGCTGGCCATCGCTTGTGCGGCGGCGGTGCCGATGGACTTGCTCTGGCGCAGGCTCGGCGCCGTCCGGGGCATCCGGGCGCTGCGCTTCATGTGTCGGCTGTCCCTGGAGCCGGCCTCGTGCGTCCGCCGCACCGAGACCCTCTTCGAGCGGTACGGGAGTCGTGTGCTCCTCATCGCGAAGTTCGTCCCTGGGCTCACCGCGCTGGCGCCGGCGCTGGCCGGGCTTGTCAAGGTCCCCCTGGCTCGGTTCTTGATCCTCGACATCGCAGGCGTGGTGCTGTGGGCCGGGACATGGATGTCGCTGGGATATCTCTTCGGCCGGGCCTTGGCCCTCATCGTCGTGCAGACCTCTCGGGCGGAGAGTCTGCTCGCGGGGCTTGCGACGGGCTTCATGATCTACGTGCTGCTCAAGATCGCTCGGAGACATCGCCTTCTTCGTCACTTTCGAACGGCCCGGATCACGGCCACGAAGCTGAAATCGCTGCTCGACCGAGGGGAGGACGTGTGGATCACCGACCTGCGATCGGGCCTGGAGGTAGAGGCGTCGCCCTACACCATCCCGGGAGCACGGTGGCTCGCGGGCGAGGCGATCGATGGGGCGGCGGCCGAGATCCCGCGAGATCGGGAGATCGTGCTGGTCTGCACGTGACCGAACGAAGCGACGAGCGCCCGTGTGGCGCTGGCGCTCAAGCGAAAGGGCATCACGCGCGTTCGGCCCCTACTCGGCGGGCTGGGCGCCTGGCTGGAGCGTCAGTATCCTGTCGAGCGGCTCCAGCCGCCCTCCCCAGCAAGAACCGCAGCGCGAAATTCACCAACGTACAAAGAGCCGGCGCTCGCGAACGATCAGCGCGTCGACCGACCAGGCGCCGATGCCGTTGACGCCCGCGTGATCGCCAGGCCGAGCGCGGGGATGTGACACTCGGCGCCCTCGCCCTGCTGGTTGCCGAACCACTTTCGTGCAGAAGCCGAGCTGGTGGGGACGGTGAGGATCGCGCCCGACATGACGCTGGCGATCCATGGTTCACGCGGATCGCTGGGGGCTTACACGATCGCGCGAATCAATGAAGGGTTTCTCGCACTCTAAAGGACTGCAACAGGTGTGGGGAGTCGCGTCGAGAGTTCGCCATGACGGCTTTCGCCGCTATCAGGGAGGGATGATGGATATGGTTGACGGAAGGGGCGAGAACCGGCTCACGATGACTGTACGCCGATGTTACCCGGTGGTGCTCGCCGCGCTCGCCTTCGCGATCAGCGGCTGCGCCACGACGGCCGGACTGGGACAGGCCGCATTGCGGGACGGCCGCTACGCAGAGGCGGCGAGCAACTTCGAAACGGCCCTCAGGGACCACCCGGCGCGGACGGATGCGCTCGTGGGGTTGGGGATCGCACGCTACGCACAGAGGGCCTACGACGAGGCGGTGGCACACCTCGGCCAGGCGGTGAGCCAGGATCCGAAGCGAGCGGATGCTCGACTCTACCTCGGGCTGAGTTATCTCGAGCGAGGCGACGAAGCGGCCGCCGCCGAGCACCTTCACGCATTCCTTGGTCTGACTCACGGCACTCGAGTGACCAGACAAGTCGACGACGCGCTCCAGCTGATGCGCAGGGAGCACCCCCTGTCGCCGCAGTCGCGCCACTTCATCGCCACGAGTCTGGAGTCCGCCATGAAGTCCGAGCAGGAGCTTCAGGACGCTCGGTGGGCCAACGCGCCGCGGCCGTACTATGGCTACAACGACCCGTTCTTCTGGGGTTGGAGGTGATGGTCCTCAGCATCAGACCTGCTTTTGCGCTGGCCCTGCTTTTCGTTGCCGCGTTCACCGTCTCGACGGCCTCCGCCTTCGCACGGGAGAAAGGCGGGTCGCTCGCCCTCGAGTACAAGCGGCGGGCTCCCGCCGTTCTGCCTCCTGCCTCCGAGGTGGAGAAAGACGCCGCCCAAGCTGCCGAGGAGATCGAGGCCCGCAAGCAGACAGATCGCCGGATCCGAGAGAACGAAGGGGATCCATCACGTCGTCCCGACCTCGATCCAGACGTAACCCAGGGCGTTCAGTCACGTGGCCTGCACGACATCCTCCACCGGTAGCCACCTACCCGGGTCAGTAACGCCGCCGACCTTGGCTGTCGAGGAGACACTTCCCCGCCGACCGGGCCTCGCAATGGTGCATTTCCGAGCCAACGGTTCCGACGCCTGCGACAGCGTCGCGGCGATCCTCGCGCAGCTGGTGCAGGCCTTCCCGGGTCGGCTGCCGCTGACCGAAATCGACGTCCATGACCGGCCGGAACTCGCTGCCCGGTACAACGTCCGGGCGACGCCGACAATTCTCCTGATCAGGGACGGCGACGTCGTGGATCGCGTGATCGGCGGCGTGAGCAAGATCCTGCTGCAGAGCCTGCTCGACGCGAGAGCGCCACGGCCGCCGGACGCTTCCTCGAAGCTCAGCCACCATTCACAATCTTGCGGAAATGAGGGCGTACACGCCACCTGCACGCCTCACACGGCCGTCACAACGACCGAGGAAACGCACCTGAGCCGGAAGGAGCAGCCGATGCGACTTCACTCGAAGACACGGCCGATGACGCGACCGCTCGGGCTCGTGCTTGCGATGCTCGTCGTCGCGCTGCCGGCGGTCGCTCAAGCCCAGTCGGCCCGAGCTGTTCTCAAAGACGCTCAGGGCAAAGTCGTCGGGGCGGCGACACTCAATGAGGTTTCCGGCGGCGTGAAGATCGTCGTGCAGGTGAGCGGTATGAAGCCGGGCGAGCACGGCTTCCACATCCACGCCGTCGGCAAGTGCGAGCCGCCGGCCTTCACCTCCGCGGGCGCCCACTTCAATCCCTACGGCAAAAAGCACGGGCATAAGAACCCCGAAGGCGCCCACGCTGGAGACCTCCCGAATCTCACGGTGGGAGCCGACGGGACGGGCTCCATCGACGTGACGGCTGCCCGCGTGACGCTGACGCCAGCCCGGGCCTCGCTCCTCCAGCCAGGAGGCACCTCGCTGGTCATCCATGCCGACCCGGACGACGAGAAGACCGATCCAGCCGGAAATTCAGGCGCGCGGCTCGTCTGCGGAGTGATCGCGCCTCCGTCCTCGGCTCAGAGTAGCCGTTAGCGCAGGCTCGTGCTGTCGCTGGCAGCACAGCCGTGTCCATCGAGCATGCGCCGGCGCGCTTCCACCGCAAGAAAATGAAGATCCTCTCATCGCCCGTCGCTGCATCCCGCCGGCACACCTCCGTCATCGTAAGGGGTGACAGAAGGGAGGGAGAACAGATGAAGCGAGCGATTTTCTTCGCGCTGATGCTGGTCGCGATTCTCGCTCCGCTGGCGAGCACCGCCAATGCGGACTTGAAGAGTGACGAAGCCATCGAACAGGCGCCCTAACGTTTTCACGCCGGGGCAGGATTCGGCGCGTGTGGCAGATCCGCGAGGTCTGCCGCATGCACCGGTCCTCGGTCGTCACTGACACGCAACGAGATCTCAGATTGGGAAGGGAGCGCAGTCATGCGGTTGGGAAAGGTGCTTCTGGGCCTCGCCATGATCTTGAATGTCTCCGTGCCTCAGGTCGCGTCGAGCCAGATGAAGTCACCGCCGGGCGGCACGACGCCGGGAGGCGCGATCTTCGACCGCCTCCACGACTCGACGACGCGCCCGATGCCGCAAGTGCCGTCACCGACGGTGCCGACGCCCGAGGCGACGTGGGTACCGGATCGCTCCGTTCAAGTCCCGGGGATCGACAGTCCTGTCTCCGTGCCTGGGCACTGGGAGCGCCGGCTCTCCGACCACGAGGTGTACACGCCGCCGCTGGTCGGTCGAACCCCGAACGGTGACATCATCAACTTTCCAGCCGGTGCCCGACCACCTGTCAACGAAAGGCAAGCACCATGACCGCGAACGCCCGATCGATCCTCTCAGCCGTACTGCTCGCACTGACGGCCGTCGTCACGACGGCGTGTGGGACCACGAGCACGTATCTGACCCCGTCCAGATCCACGACCACCTTGATGGAGGGCTGGGACCACTGGTTCAAGCTCGACTGGTCGGTCGACTCCGAGCCAGGCGGGGGCAAGCGCATTCGCGGGTACATCACGAACGAACACGGGGAAGCCGCCGAGCCGCTACGCCTGCTTGCGCAGGCCCTCGACGCGTCCGACGCAGTCGTCGGCCAGAAGATCGCGTGGGTTCCCGAGGGCGTCGGTGGATTCGAGCGCGCGTACTTCGAGATTTCGCATCTGCCGGCCGCAGACCACTACCGCGTCTCCGTGTGGGACTACTCCTTCTTGCAGGCTGAGTCTGAGAGACCATGACGACGTCCGACACGCCGCGCTGAAACTTCGACGCCCCCCGCCGCATCCATAAGACATGTGGATCGTCAGGCTCGCGCTTCAGCGTCCGTACACCTTTGTCGTCCTCGCCGTGCTGATCCTGCTCGCCAGCCCGGTCCTCATCCTGCGCACGCCGACCGACATCTTTCCGAACATCAACATCCCGGTGATCGCGGTGGCGTGGCAATTCACCGGCCTCAACCCGGAGGAGATGGAAGGGCGCATCACCACGCAGTACGAGCGGGTGCTGACCACGACGGTGGACAACATCGAGCACATCGAGTCGACGACCGTCAACGGCCAGTCGATGGTCAAGATCTTCCTGCAGCCGAATGCCAGCCTCGACACGGCCAATGCGCAGGTGACGGCAGTGTCGCAGACGATCCTGCGCCAGCTCCCGCCGGGCACCCAGCCTCCCCTCATCATCAACTACAGCGCGTCGACGGTGCCGATTCTCCAGCTCGCCCTGTCCGGCCTGTCGGAGTCCGAGCTCAACGACGTCGGCCTCAACTTCCTGAGAACCCAGCTCGTGACGGTCCCGGGCGCGTCCATTCCCTACCCGTACGGCGGCAAGCAGCGCCAGGTCATGGTCGACCTGGACCAGCGGCTGCTCCAGTCCAAGGGGCTCTCCCCCGCCGACATCGTCACCGCGCTCGGCACGCAGAACATCGTGCTGCCGTCCGGCACCGCGAAGATCGGCCAGTTCGAGTATGACGTCGCCATGAACGCCAGCCCCCGGACGGTGGCCGAGCTGAACGACCTGCCGGTCAAGGTGGTCGGCAACTCGACGGTCTACCTCCGGGACGTCGCCCACGTACGCGACGGCTTCGCACCCCAGACGAACGTCGTCCGACGGGACGGCAGCCGGGGCACGCTCGTCACGATCTTGAAGACCGGCACCGCGTCCACCCTGGACGTCGTGGGAGGCATCCGGGCGCTGCTGCCCCGCGTGATCCCGACCCTCCCCCCGCAGCTCAAGGTCCAGCCGCTGGCCGACCAGTCGGTCTTCGTGCGGGCGGCGGTGAACGGGGTGATCCGGGAGGCGGTGATCGCCGCCTGCCTCACCGCCCTGATGATCCTGCTCTTCCTCGGGAGCTGGCGGAGCACCCTCATCATCGCGGTGTCCATCCCGCTCTCGATCCTGACGTCGATCATCGTCCTCAGTCTGCTCGGCGAGACGATCAACATCATGACGCTCGGTGGACTCGCGCTCGCCGTCGGCATCCTCGTGGACGACGCCACCGTGGAGGTGGAGAACATCAACCGCAACCTCGACATGGACAAGCCGGTCATCCAGGCCATCCTGGACGGGGCCCAGCAGATCGCGGTGCCGGCCCTCGTCTCCACCCTGTGCATCTGCATCGTGTTCCTGCCGATGTTCCTGCTGGGCGGGGTCGCCCGCTACCTCTTCGTCCCGCTGGCGGAGGCGGTGATCTTCGCGATGCTCGCGTCGTACCTCCTCTCGCGGACGCTGGTGCCCACCATCGCCCGCTACCTGCTCACGCCGCCCGTCGAGGGCGCGGCGCCGTCGCGCAACCCACTGGCCCGGGCCCAGCAGGCGTTCGAACGCGCGTTCGAGCGGGGCCGCCTCGCCTACCGAAGACTGCTCACGATGCTCGTCGGCCGGCGCATCGTCTTCATCCCGGTGTTCCTGGCCGTCTGTCTCTCCGCCTCCCTGCTCGCGCCCCGGCTCGGCGAGAACTTCTTTCCAGACACCGACAGCGGGCAGCTCACCCTGCACCTGCGGGCCCAGACGGGCACCCGCATCGAGGAGACCGCCCGGCTGACCGACCTCGTGGAGGCGGCGATCCGGCGCGAGATCCCCGCCGATGAGATGGACGTGGTCCTCGACAACATCGGGCTCCCCTACAGCAGCATCAACTGGATGCACGGCTCGTCCGGCGTCATCGGGGCCGCCGACGGGGACATCCTCGTGTCCCTGAAACCCAACCATCGCCCCACCGCCGACTACGTCCGGACCCTTCGCCGGAAGCTGCCGGTAGAGTTCCCCGGCGTGACTTTCTACTTCCTGCCCGCCGACATCGTGACGCAGATCATCAACTTCGGCCTGCCGGCGCCGATCGACGTCCAGATCGAGGGCGCCGACATCCAGGGCAATCGCCGGGTCGCCGACAAGATGCTGAACGAGCTCGCTGAGGTGCGGGGACTGGTCGACCTCCGGGTCCACCAGCGCTTCGACTACCCGAAGTTCGACGTCGCCATCGACCGCACGAAGGCGGGCCAGGCGGGCTTCACCGCCCGCGACCTCGCCAGCAGCCTGCTCGTCTCCCTGAGCGGGAGCTTCCAGACCACGCCGACCTTCTTCCTGAACTGGCAGAACGGGGTCAACTACAACCTGGCCACCCAGACCCCGCAGTACCGGATCCAGTCGCTGAACGACCTCCAGAACATCCCGATCACCACCCCCAGCAGCACCACCCGGCTCGGCATCCTCGCCGACGTCGCGTCGATCACGCGCGGGAGCGAGATGGCGGCGCTGTCGCACTACAACATCCGCCGGGTGGTCGACGTCTTCGGGGCCGTGCAGGACCGCGACCTCGGCGCGGTCGGCCGCGACATCGCCCGGATCGTCGACGCCAACCGGCCCCTGCTGCCCCGGGGTAGCTACATCACGGTGCGCGGGCAGATCGAGACCATGCGGACGGCGTACCTCGGGCTGTTCGTGGGGCTGGGGTTCGCGATCGTCCTCGCCTACCTGCTGATCGTCGTGAACTTCCAGTCCTGGCTCGATCCCTTCATCATCATCACGGCGCTGCCGGCGGCCCTGGCCGGGATCGTTGTCTTCCTGTTCCTGACCGGGACCACGCTCAGCGTGCCCGCCCTGATGGGAGCCATCATGAGCATCGGCGTCGCGACGGCCAACAGCATCCTTCTCGTGTCCTTCGCCAAGGAGCGTCTCGGCGAGCACGGCGACGCCACGACGGCCGCCATCGAGGCCGGCTTCACCCGGTTCCGTCCCGTCCTGATGACCGCGCTGGCCATGATCATCGGCATGGTGCCCATGGCGCTCGGGCTCGGTGAGGGCGGCGAGCAGAACGCGCCGCTGGGACGGGCCGTCATCGGCGGCCTGCTGTTCGCCACCGTCGCCACCCTCGCCTTCGTGCCGTCGGTGTTCGCCCTGCTGCACGGGCGGCGCTCGCCCAGGGCATCGCGATGACGACCGATCCCACGAGCGAGTTCGTGACGAGACCCGAACCGACCGTCCCGGGAGAGCGCCAGCGCTCGCCGCACCGCGGCCCCGCGTTGCTGGTCGGGCTCGCCGTGGTGGCGGCCATCCTCGGTCTCGGCATCTACTCGGGTGTCCGGGCCCGGAGCGCGGCCGACGCCACGCTCAAGCGGACCACCGCGGAGGGGGCCGTCCCGGTCGTGAGCGTGGTGTCGCCGACGGCGAGCGCGGCGACGCTGGAGATCCTCCTGCCGGGCACGACCGAGGCGTTCACCGACGCCCCGATCTTTGCCCGCACGAACGGCTACGTGAAGCGCTGGTACTTCGACATCGGCGCCCACGTGAAGCCAGGGCAGCTTCTCGCCGAGATCGAGACCCCCGAGGTCGACCAGCAGCTGCAGCAGGCCCAGGCCGACCTCGCGACGGCGCAGGCCAATCTGCGGCAGGCCCAGATCACCGCCGACCGCTGGCAAGCGCTCCTCGAGTCCGACTCGGTCTCCAAGCAGGAGACCGACGTGGCGGTGAGCGCGCTCAGCGCGTCGAAGGCCACCGTGGACTCGAACGCCGCGAACGTCCGCCGGCTCGAGCAGCTCCAGGGGTTCCAGAAGATCTACGCGCCGTTCGACGGCGTCATCACCGCGCGCAACGTGGATATCGGGGTCCTGATCAATGCGGGATCGACGAGTACCTCGGGCCGGGAGCTCTTCCACATGACGGCCATCCACACGCTCCGCGTGTTCGTGGCCGTCCCCGAGGTCTACTCGCGAGCGGCCCGCCCCGGCAGCACCGCGACCCTCACCCTCGACGAGTTCCCCGGGCAATCGTTCAAGGGCACGCTCGTGCGGAACGCCAACGCCATCGACCTCGCCTCCCGCACGCTGCTCGTCGAGGTGGACGTCGACAATCCGACCGGAGAGCTGCTGCCCGGAGCCTACGTCTTCGTGCACCTCAAGCTGCCCAAGCAGATCGCGACGGTCACGGTTCCCGCCAACGCGCTGCTCTTCCGGGCCGAGGGGCTCCAGGTCGCGGTGGTCCGGGACGGTCGCGCTGAGCTCGTTCCGGTCACGATCGGGCGGGACTACGGGACCACCGTGGAGATCTCCGCCGGTCTCCGGCCGATCGATCAGGTGATCGTGGCGCCCTCCGACTCGCTCACCAGCGGCGCCCGCGTGCGGATCGCGAGCGCGCCGGGCGGGACTGGGCCATGAGGGGGCGAGGCGCGGGCCTCGTCGGGCTTGCTGCCCTCCTCCTGGGCGGCTGCATGGTCGGCCCGGACTACACGAAGCCGTCGGTGCCCATGACGCCGGCGTACAAGGAGGCGGATGGCTGGAAGACCGCTGAGCCGAGCGATCACCTGCCGCGGGGTCAGTGGTGGTCGATCTTCGGTGATCCCGAGCTCCACGCGCTGGCGGAGGAAGTCGCCACGGCCAACCAGAATCTGAAGATCGCGGAGGCCAGGCTGCGCGCGGCCCGGGCCATGGTCCGCTTCAACCGGGCCGCCCTCTTTCCCACGATCTCGGCCAGTGCCGGCGCCAGCTCGGTCCGTGAGTCCGCGAACCAACCCTTCTTGTCGCCGACCGCGAGGACGGGCAGCAGCGGCGACCTCCTCTTCTCGCTCGACATGTCGTACGAGATCGACCTGTGGGGCCGGGTTCGGCGGACAGTGGCCGCGGCGCGCAACGAGGCCCAGGCCACCGCCGCCGATCTCGAGACTGCCCAGCTCAGTCTGCAGGCCGAGCTGGCGATGGACTACTTCGAGCTGCGGGCCGCCGACGCCCAGAAGCAGCTCCTGGACGAGACGGTGAAGGCTTTCGAGGCGGCGCTCCAGCTCACGACGAATCGCTTCCAGGGCGGGGCGGCCCCGAAGTCCGATGTCGCCCAGGCCCAGACGCAGCTCGACACCACGCTGGCGCAGGCCACCGACGTCACGGTGCAACGGGCGCAGCTCGAGCACGCGATCGCGACGCTGATCGGCAAGCCGCCCGCGGCGTTCAGCCTGTCCCCTCGTCCGCTGGACGCCCGGCCGCCGGGCATCCCGGTGGGCCTCCCGTCCCAGCTCCTGGAGCGGCGACCGGACATCGCGGCCGCCGAGCGCCGGGTCGCCGAGGCGAACGAGCAAATCGGCATCGCGAAGGCCGCGTACTTTCCGACCGTGATGCTGAACGCCTCAGTCGGATTCGAGGGAAGCTCGTTCGGGAATGTCCTGAATGCGTCGAGCCTTCTCTGGTCGGTAGGAGCATCGATCACGCAGACGATCTTCGACGCCGGGCGTCGCCGCGCCACGTCGGACGCGGCGCGCGCCAGCTACGACGCGACGGTGGCCGCTTACCGCCAGACGACGCTGACCGCCTTCCAGCAGGTCGAGGACAACCTGGCCGCTCTCCGCATCCTCGAGCAGGAGGCCCAGCAGCAGAGGCGCGCCGTGGAGTCTGCGCAGCTCTCGCTGCAGCTCTTCACCAACCGCTACCGGGGCGGGGTCGACAACTATCTGCAGGTGATCACGGCGCAGACCGTGACGCTCGCGAACCAGCGGACCGAGATCGACATCCTCCGGCGGCGCATGGACGCTAGCGTGCTGCTGGTGAAGGCACTCGGCGGCGGCTGGGACGTGGCCGAGCTATCGAAACCATAATCGCAGAGGAAAGCCTATGAGCTTCTGGAGGCCTTGATGCACTTCCCGTTTTTAGATGCCGGCAGAGGGCCAGGCGGTGCGCCAGATCTCGGAAACGGGAGGACTCCGGACGACGACAGACACTTGAATACTTGCTGCATCGGTATGGTCTGAAGGTTAGGGAGAGAAGAGGCATCATGATCATGAAGAAGCTCTCATCGACCGCTCTCGTCGGGGTCGTGATCGTTCTTGCTACCGCATCATTCAGCCACGCCGCCGCGGCGCACGGCGGGCACGGGTTCTCGGGACATCCCTCGAGCGAGCACTTCGAAAGCCATCGTGGGTTCGAGGGTCACGACGGCTTCGACGGCCGCCGTGATTTCGACCGAAGGGGTCATGGCGGGGTATTCATCGGCGTGCCGTTCGGCTGGGCGCCGGACTACCCAGACTATTACCCACCTGCCTACACGTACGCGCCTCCGGCGCCGACCTACTGGTACTACTGCTCGAGCTATGGAGCGTACTACCCAACGGTGCCGAGCTGTCCGGAGGCATGGGTCCCGGTGCCGGCGCAGTGACCGGCGACGCGTGTCGCCGCAAAGCTAAGGAGCCTGGCCGAGCGACACGATGTCGAACGAGATGACCGTGATCCGATAGGTGACCGCGCCCGGCATAGACTCCACGACGAAGGACGTGTCGCCACCCGGTACGATGTCACCGAGTGCCCAGGCCCCCCGCTGGCCCAATGGATGGTTGTCGGCATCGAGACCCTCGACCTGCAGCCGCACGTCCGTCACCCGGTAAGGCGAGTCGTTGTGGACGTAGGCCTCGATTCTGGGCGTCGGGGTCGCGCCATTCAATTGCGGTGCCCAGCTCACGCGGAACCAACCGTTCGGCGACTCACCGTGGCTCTGTCCCGACGCGGCAGTTGTCAGCAAAACGAAAAGCTGTGCGAGCGCGAGGGAGATTCTCATGTGCGCCTCCGGTTCCTATGATCTTGGAGGGCAGGACGATCGACCGGCAGATCCGACCGCGAGAATTTCCGCAAGAATTCGCAAGGGGGCCATGAGCGGCTGGTGATCGTCGCCGTGCAACCTTGCCCCGCCGGATGCCCTCCCAAGGACGGATACGGTCGCGGCTGAGGAGGGCAGCAATGGGCGAATGGATCGGGCGACATGGTGTGCGGTCATGAGTCTCTGCGTCCAGCCTGCACGGCAAATGCCCAGACAAAGACCACCGCAACCCCGTGCTGCGTGAGGAGGTCAGGCATCGGGATCCGCTGCCACGAGCGTCATCTGACGGCCTCCTTACTCCTCATCCGTCCACTGAGCGTCGGTCAGGCTCCAGCCGCCCCCGAGCGCCTTGTAGAGCCGGACATGGGCGAGAAGGCGATCGCGGCGGATCTGCGCCAGCGTGTTTTGCGCCGGGTAGAGTTGCTGCTGGGCCTCGAGCACCTCGAAGTAGTTGGCGAGCCCTTGGCGATAGCGATCCGTCGCATGCTCGACGGCTTCCCCCAGAGCCTTCACGGATACATCCTGTCCTGTCTCCGCCTCGCTCAACTTGCCCAGGGCGGTGAGAGCGTCCGAGACTTCCCGGAGCGCAGTGAGCACCGCCTGCTCGTATTGAAGCTTCGCCTGCTCCCACTGCGCGATGGACGCCCGGTAGGTCCCAAGCGTGCGGCCCGCGTTGAAGAGCGGACCGCTGAGCGTGCCGGCGACAGCCCATATCGTCGCGCTGCCGCCCGTGAGAGCCGACACCTCGGGGCTCGCCGTCCCGAACAGCGCGGTCAGGTTCAGTTTCGGAAAGAACTCTGCCTTGGCGACTCCGATGCGCGCGTTGGCGCCCACGAGCTGTTGCTCCGCCTGGCGGAGATCGGGTCGCCGCTCCAGGAGCGCCGAGGGCAACCCGGCGGCCACGGTCGGCACGACGGGTTGCTCGTACATCGGACTTCCACGGAGAATCGGGCCCGGATCCTTACCCAGCAGAATGCTGATCTGATTCTCCTTCGCGACGATGGCGCTCTCGAGCTGCGGGATGTTCGCCTCGGCCCCGCCGAGGGCACCCTGAGCCCGGGACGTCTCGAGGTTCGAGGCGACGCCCAGCGTGAAGCGATCCTGGAACAGATCGAACGTGTGCTGGTAGGCATCCCTGCTGTCGCGGGCGATCTGGAGTTGCACGTCGAGAGCCAGGAGCTCGAAGTACGCCTGCGCCAGGTCGCTGACCAGCGTCAACCAGACGCCGCGCCGGGCGTCTTCAGTGGCCAGGAGCGCCGCGCGTGCTGCCTCGGTCGAGCGACGGATCCGGCCCCAGATGTCGAGCTCCCACGACATGGTCAGGGTGGCGTCGTAGAAGTTGCTGGCGCTCGGCGCCGGTCCTCCGGGCGCCCCCAGGATGCCGGGCGTAATCTGCCCCTCGAGACGCCGCCACCGTAGTCGAGTGACGGGTAGAGATCTGACCGAGTGACGGGATCCCGCGCCCGCTATCGTAGTCGCACTTTGCTTGCCGAAATCGCGGTGTCGAGAAACCCTGTACCGCGATCGACGCATCCAAAGTAGCAAGGAGTACTGGGAAGGAGGGTGTCGAGCGGCGTCGACATCCTGAGTGCTCGCATCCAGCGTCGGCCAGCCGGGAGGAGACGCGCACATGCCTACATCGGCCACACCGGAACCCGTCATCCGTCAGATAGTCGAAGCCATGAGGACGCTGGCCGGCCCACATCCCGGCTTCCGTCCCGTCCACGCCAAGGGCCTCGTCTGTTCGGGAACGTTTCACGCTTCGGCGGATGCTCCACGCGTCACTCGAGCGCCCCATTTCACAGGTCAACCAGTGCCGACCATCGTCCGGTTCGCCAATGCCAATGGGAAGCCCGACGTGCATGATGGTGTCCCCAACGTGCGCTCAATGGCGGTCAAGTTTCAGCTCTCCAACGGCAAGAGCGCCGACATCCTCGTCAACTCCGTCGAAGGGTTCATCGCGCGGACGCCCGAGGAGCTGCTCGAGTTCCTTCGGGCTCAGCTCCCCGAGCCGGGCAGCGGCGGGCCTGACCCCGACGCGGTTCCACGCTTTCTCGCCGGCCATCCCGCGGGACGCGCCTTCGTCGAGCGGCTGATGAAGAAGCCGGTGCCGGCCAGCTATGCGCAGACGGTCTACCATGCCGAGCACGCCTTCCGCTTCACCGCCGTGGATGGCACGAGCCGATTCGGCCGCTATCGCTTTGTGCCGCAGGCAGGCGAGGCCTTTCTCTCGCCTGACGACGCCGGCAAGCGAAGCCCGAGCTTCCTGCGCGAGGAGCTGGAAGGCCGGCTGCGGACCGGCTCGGTGGCGTTCGGGCTGCTCCTACAATTGGCCGAGGCAGGCGACCCGACGGACGACGTCACCGCTCTGTGGCCTGAGAGTCGGCCTCTGGTCGAGCTGGGGCGTCTGGAAGTCACGGCCATTTCCCCGACGAGCGCAACCGACGAGCGGCGCCTGATCTTCGACCCCACCAACAGGACGGACGGCATCGATCTCTCGGCCGATCCGATCCTGCTGGCCCGGTCGGCCGCCTATGCCATCTCCTACGATCAACGCAGCAAAGGCGAGTGAAGGGTGGCGTCTTCCAATCCGCGTGGCCGCGTGCGGTGATCCCTCCCCGGCCAGCCCATACACTGCTGGACTCGACGGTGACCACGGAGCGCGGGCGGCGGCTGCGGCCATCCCAGGCGCGCCGCCCGACCTGCGGGCGCTGCCGCCCGGCTGCGCCTTCGCGCCTCGCTGCGCCTATGCCGAGGAGCGGTGCACTTCGGGGGTGCCGCCCGAGCATCGGGTCGCCGTCGACCACACCACGCGGTGCGTCCGCGTGGCCGACGGCTCGCCCTGGGCGTCTGCCGCGCCGTAGCGGTCGGGGAGGCGCCGGCCGCTCCTGGCAAGTTGGTGCCCCCGGGCATCTGCTCGTCGTGCCCGGGCTGAACTGACCTTCGGCAAACTGACCTTCGGCGATTGACCACCGGGCTGGCGACAGTCTAGTCTCGGTTCGGACCTTCACCGGTCCAAGACCCCCGGAGGGCAGCATGCAGTGTCCCCGGTGCCTGCAGGACAACCCCTCGCATGCGATGTTCTGCCTGGTATCCGACCTGCAGCGCGCCTTGGGCGAGGCCCTGGAGGAGCCGGCGGCCACGAGCGAAATCCTCCGGGTGATCAGCCAGTCGCCGACCGACGCGCCGGGCGTCCGCTGTCGCTAAGGCGTGATGCTTCCGCTGGATTGTGCGGCTGCTGGTTCGCAGATGTCTTGGAGGGTGCAATCGTGACGGAGCGAGAGCAACTCGAACGCGGAATTGCGGCGCTGGAGTCTCAACGCGGCGTCCTCGGTGACGCTGTCGTGGACATAGCCCTGGTCCCTCTGCGAGCCAGACTCGCCGCACTGGGTACACCTGAGCAGCAGCTCAAAGTGGTGACGATTCTGTTCACGGACGTGGTTGGGTCCACGACGCTGAGCCAACGGCTTGACCCCGAAGACATCCACGCCATCATGGACGGTGCGCTGCAACACCTCACCGCAATCGTCGAGTCTCAGCATGGCCGCGTCCTACAGTATGCGGGCGACAGTTTGCTGGCCGTCTTCGGTGCCGTCGAAGCGCACGAAGACGATCCTGAGCGCGCCGTGCGCGCAGGGCTTGCGATCCTCGAGGAGACGCGACGGCTCGCCCTGTCTGTTCAAACGCGCCATGGGCCCGATGGTTTCAACGTCCGCGTCGGCGTCCACACCGGCCCGGTGCTATTGGGTGGTGGGGTCGGACGCGGAGGGCAGCATCCGTGGCATTGCCGTCAGCATTGCGGCCCGCATGGAGCAGACCGCACCTGTTGGGGGTCTGCGCATCAGTCACAGCACCTACCGCCATGTCCGTGGCGTGTTCGAGGTGTCGGAGGAGCCACCGCTCATGGTCAAGGGCATCGCCGACCCGATGCGCACCTACTTGGTGTTGCGCACCAAGCCCAGAGCCTTCCACGCAACGACCCGCGTGGTGGAGGGCATCGAGACGCGCATGGTCGGACGCGAAGCCGAGTTTGCGAAGTTGACCGACACCTTTGAGGCCGTCGTCGTGCAAGGAACCCTGGCGTTAGTCACGGTTGTGGCTGATGCCGGGCTAGGCAAGAGCCGATTGATGTTCGAGTTCGAGCACTGGCTCGATCTGCGTCCCAAGGCTGTCGGGATGTTCCACGGTCGTGCCCAGCCCTACGGCAATAACGTCCCCTACGGCCTGTTACGTGATTTGCTGGCCTGGCGCTTCGAGATCCTCGACAGCGACACGCAGGCAGCCGCCCAAGTCAAGCTGGCCAAAGGCTTCGGTACCTTGTTTGGCGACCGTACCCAGGAGCAGACAGCGCTGATCGGTCAGTTGATCGGACTGGACTACAGCGCCAGCCCACATATCTCAGGTATCGCCGGCGACGCCAAGCAGATCCGCGACCGCTCGTTCCACGCCGCGGCGCAATATTTCCGTCTGCTCCACCAGGACGATAGCTCGCCCATCGTCTTGCTGCTCGACGACCTGCACTGGGCCGATGACGGCTCCCTCGACTTCGTCAATCACGTCGCGCACGCCTGCCACGACTTGCCCCTGATGGTGCTGTGCCTCACCAGACCCCCACTGTACGAGCGTCGGCCACTGTGGGGCTGCGGCCCGGACAGCCACGAACGCATCGACCTCGCCCCACTGTCCGGGCGCAGCAGTCGCGAACTGGTTGAATCCCTGCTCAGCCGCCTCGGGACGGTACCCGCGCCACTGCGTGACATGCTGGCGAGAAATGCCGAAGGCAACCCGTATTTCCTCGAAGAGCTGGTGGCCATGCTGATCGATGACGGTGTCATCGCCACCGACCGGGACCAATGGCGGCTGGCCACCGACAACCTGACCAAAGTGCGGGTGCCGTCGACGCTGGCCGGGGTGCTGCAAGCCCGCCTCGACGGGTTGCCGCCCACCGCGAAGACTGCGCTGCAGCAAGCCAGCGTGATCGGCCATGTGTTCTGGGACGAGCCGCTGCGACATATTGCTCCGGCTGCGCCGCAGGCGCTTGATGTCCTGACGCGACGCGATCTGGTGCGCGCCCGTGACACCAGCACGTTCGAGGGTGTCCGCGAGTACGTGTTCAAGCACCATCTCCTGCACGAGGTTACCTACAACAGCGTGCTCAAGCGGGACAAGCGCGAGCAACACCGTCTGGCGGCGGAGTGGCTGGTAGCCACGAGTCGCGAGCGCGCCGCTGAACACCACGGACTCGTTGCTGATCACTATGAGCGAGCAGGCGACCCGGTCAACGCAGCGATCTACCTGCGCAAGGCGGGCGAGGCTGCGGCAAGAGCCTATGCCGCTGGCGTCGCGCTGGACTACCTGGACAGAGCGCTACGGCTCACATCCGCCCAAGAACTGGGCCTGCGCTACGAACTGATCACGACTCGCGTCAATATGTTGAACTTGACGGGCCGCCGAATCGAGGAGGAGGCCCAAGTCCTGGCGCTCGAGGAGTTCGCGGAGACGTTGAATGACGATGAAAAGCGGGCAGGCGCAGCTGCGCTCCGTGCGAGGTTTGCTGTCTTCACTGCTGATTATCCGGCCAGTGCTTCGGCCGCCGCTCGAGCGGTGGCCTTCGCAGAAAAGGCCGGTGTGGCCAGAATCGCACAGTTTTCGCGCAGCGTCTGGGCCAGCGCCCTGCTGGCCCAGCGCGACTACGCCGGCGCTCGAGCCCTGGCCGAACAACTGCTCCCGTCGGCGCGAGCGGACGGCAATCACAATCGCGAGGTCGACGCTTTGCATCTGCTCGGCAATCTAGCGGGCCACGACGGCCGCTACAGCAAGGCGCGCGGGTATTTCGAACAGGCACTGCAACTCGCCCAATCGACTTCGAACACGCTATTCGAAAGCATTCAGCTCCACAACCTGGGTAGTGTCGAGCACGTGCTTGGCAACTACCGCGCAGCGTTGGACAGGCTTCAGACGGGGCTGACGTTATGTCGTGCCGTGGGCGCGGCAAACCTTCAGGCTCACTTCCTCGGTGAGCTTGCCGAGGTGACCAACGCGTGCGGCGACTCGATGGCCGCGCTCGATTACATCGCGCAGGCGAGAGTTGTCGCTCGAGAAATATCAGACCGCAATCGCGAAGCCGTTCTGATGGTTGCGCAAGGCGACGCCCAATCGGCTCTCGGTCGGCTGGTCGATGCGGCGGTTTCGTACGGCGAGGCGATTGCGATATATCGTGAGGTCGGCCGCTCGAGTCCGCCGCCCGAGCCACTCGCTGGACTAGCCCGTGTGGCACTTGCTCGTGGAAATATCGATGAAGCCCTGATCCATGCCGCCGAGGTCGAGGCGCTGATTGATGCCGGGGAATGCGTGCACAGCTCTGCAGCGCTGCTTTGGATCTGTCATCAGGTGCTGGTGGCGGCGAGAGAGCCCCGCGCGAATGAGATTCTGATCCGCGCCCATTCACTGCTGACGGAAGGGGTAGATCGTCTGGATGAGGCCGATCGCGAGACTTTCCTCGGCAGTGTACCGTCGCATCGCGCGATCATGACCGCGTGGGTTGCGTCCAACGCAGGGATCGGATCATGACCAGACACCGGTTGAGCGACGCGAAGCGCCGGCCGATTTCGCTTCACGCCGCGGACGGAGGGCGGCGTCGTGTGGTTCGACTTCGAGGGCGAGGGGTTACTGACGCCGCTGCTCGTGGGCACGGTGCTGCCTAAAGTGTTGGTGCCCCCGGGGTGACTCGAACACCCGGCACGCAGTTTAGGAA
>Ga0066710_100000999_pt1 | contig 19703 bp, 15 predicted proteins | sample GraSoiAngelo_159_FD_79666 | JGI IMG/M metagenome (GOLD analysis project Ga0066710, IMG submission 79666) | Grasslands soil microbial communities from the Angelo Coastal Reserve, California, USA - 14_1009_16_40cm | ecosystem: Environmental > Terrestrial > Soil > Grasslands | place: USA...
GGCCGTCACCGTGTCGCGCGTCTGGCTAACGATATTGTCAGAAACCTGAGCGATCCCAAGCGCCGTCTGCTGGAAGCTCTGAGCGGTTTGCGCCGCCTGGTCGATCACGCTTTGACGGGCGACTGCGTCATTCGGGCTGACACTCAATTGCGAAAAACTGTCGAAGAGCTTGTTGATCGCGCCCGAAAGACCGGAGTCCGAGGTCAGGTCGAACAGGGGCTCGATCAGGCCCAGGTCGCCGGCTTTCTGACCCGCAAACCCGAGCGCTTCCTGTTGCGCGCGCACAGCTTGCTCCAAGAACTCTGAACGGGCGCTGATCACGGGTCCCGCTATGACGCCGCCGGTGAATCCTGCGTGCGGATCGAAAGGCGCGGCAATCAAGGACTGGGTCTGCTTCGCGTAGCCCGGCGTGTTGGCGTTGCTAATGTTGTTCTGAATGACATCGAGCGAGCGGCCAAAAACCTGCAGTGCGCTGGTCGAGTTCAGTAACGAGGTGAAAAGAGTGCCCATTTATGTCATCCGCGAAGGGAGATGCTGCCGGGCGGTTGAAGTGCCGCCGGCTGGCCGGCGGACGTATAACCGGCTGCCGCGGCGCCGAGCATTTTGGCCCAACCTTGGTAGAACGCCGCACCGTTCGCGATCAGCCCTTTCACTATGCGCATCGCTGTCTCAAGAGATTTCAGCTCCGCGCGAAGCTCTGGACGAGCCGGACTTTGCACGCCCCGCAGCTCTTGTTCGACGGAGATAAGATTTCGCACCGCCTCTTCAAGAGCCGGCAGGCATTGTTCGATTGGATCCGGTGAAGGCAACAGCAGGGCGGCACGCAGCGCTTCGATATGCCGGCGCGCGTCCCTAATATTCGATTGCATCGTCGATGATCTTCGACGCTGTCGCCTCTGCGTTTACTTTGTAAGTGCCGTTGGCGTATGCGCGAGCCAGTGCTTCGATTTGAGCTTGCCGGTCCGGCGAGTTCGCCGCAAGCGCGCGTAGATGGCGCACCAGCTCGGAAAGATGAACGTCGTCGCTCGGAGCCGCACTCGCGTTCCGGGCGTTCACCAGACGGGCATCTTTGCCGGTCCGCTCGGCTTCCTGAGTCCTGGTTGCTCCCGCCGAGCCGAGGGAGGACACGTTCGGATCATTTACTTTCATATATCTGTTGGAGCTGAGCCCCTAAGTGCCGTATCGGACACCTGTTCCTATTTTTTACATCGTGACTGCTCGAATGAAGCTAGGTAAAGCCCTACACCACCGCATCCGGTGGTGAATACTCCAGTACGGGCAACCGGTTCATTCGGTCTCCATGAACGAATAACAAATCATATGACAAATAATGTGGTGGGCGTCTTCGATGCGCCCCATATGCGGTTCCGGGACATGGATATTGAGCGCCGCCAGGCCGCCGAGCCGGCCCCCGTCGCGGCCGGTCAGCGCCAGCGTGCGGCAACCAATCGAGTTGGCGTACTCCATCGCGCGTACCACGTTCGGCGAATTGCCGGAGCCGCTGATCGCCATGTAAACGTCGCCTGGCTGCGCGAAATTCTTGAGCTGCTCGACGATCGCATCGGCATAGCCTACATCGTTGGAATAGGCGGTAAGGGTCGGCATGGAATCGTTGAGTGCCAGAATACGGAAACGCGACGGCTTGCCGAAGCTCGCGCCCTTGACCATATCACAAACGAAGTGAGAGGCTGTCGCGGCGCTGCCGCCGTTCCCCGCGACGAAAATCGAATGTCCTCCTCGGCGGGCTTCTTTGAACCACTCGATCGCGTTAGCCACCCGCTCCAGATCAATAGAGCCGACGGCGGAAAAAAGGCGCTCGCGGTACAGCGCCGGGAAATCCATGGCTCCATTGTATAACCCCCCTAGCGGCGTTTGGTCTTGATCACAATGGGCGTGCCTGCGAAACCGAATCGCTCGCGCAGGCGGTTGATGAGAAAGCGCTCCGCGGAAAAGTGGAGCTTCCCCGGTCTATCGGTAAACACCACGAACATAGGTGGACCCACCGCAGCTTGGGTTACATAATAAATCTTCGCGTCGTATTCCCACTTGAGCGTCTCGACGAAGCGATTGAGCTCGCCCGTACCGATGCGTTTCGACCAGGATTCGTAGGCTTTCCGGAGCAAAGGGAACAGCGCGCGCGTGCCCTGGCGCTTCTGCGCGGACACGAAGGTAACGGGGGCGTATTCAAGAAATTTCAGATGATCGCGGATATTCTCGAGAAATTTGCGTTTGCTCCGTTCCTTGGCCACATCCCACTTATTCACACAGAGCACCACGCCGCGCCCTTCCTCGTGCGCGTAGCCCGCAATCGTGGCATCCAGCGCGAGGATTCCTTCGCTCGCATCAAGCATCAGCAGCGCGACGTTCGACATGCGCAGGTGCCGCCGAGCCATCACCACGCTGAGCTTTTCCGCCATCAGTTTCGTTTTGCCCTTGCGGCGGATGCCGGCGGTATCGACGAATACGTACTCGTGGCCGTCGTGAATGATGGTCTCGTCAACCGCGTCACGGGTGGTCCCGGGCACCGGTGAAACGATCGCCCGCTCAACGCCGGCCAGGGCGTTGAGCAGCGTCGACTTCCCGACGTTGGGCCGTCCGATGATGGCTATTTTTATGGAACCTTCCGGCCGGGAGGCGGGAGTCAGGGCCGGCTCTGTCTCCGCGGCGAAAGCACTGGTCACATGCTCCAGCAGTTCGTCCAGCCCCAGATGGTGCTCGGCCGAAATCGGAAACAGGTGCTCGAATCCCAACGAATGGAATTCGTGCGCCAGATCCTCGCTCCTCCGGCTGTCGATCTTGTTCACGGCGAGCGCCACGGGCTTGCCCAGACGCCGCAGCATCCTCGACAGATCCCGGTCGGCCCCGGTGATCTCGGTACGGCCGTCGATCAGGAAAATGATGTGGGACGCTTGCTCCAGGGCGGTGCGTGCCTGCTTCAGGATCTCGCTCGGGATTAGCTCGGCTTCGTTCAGCACGATACCGCCGGTGTCAATGAGTTCGAAGCGACGGCCGCGATAGCTGGCCTCTCCGTAAATGCGGTCGCGCGTAATGCCGGGTTCGTCGCCGACGATAGCACGGCGCTGGCGGAGAATCGCGTTGAACAGGGTCGATTTACCCACGTTAGGGCGCCCGACGATCGCGACGGAAGGAAGCGGCATGCGAGGATGGAGGGACAGCATGTCATCGTCCCAGAAAAACTCATCCATCCGCAACGTAGCCATCATCGCCCACGTCGACCACGGCAAAACCACGCTGGTCGACGCCATGCTGCGGCAAAGCGGCATTTTTCGTCCCAACGAGGAGGTTGCCGAGCGCGTTCTGGATTCGAACGACCTCGAGCGGGAACGCGGCATCACAATTCTCGCCAAAGCCACCGGCGTTCGGTACCACGAGGTCAAGATCAATATCGTCGACACGCCCGGCCACAGCGACTTCGGCGGCGAAGTGGAGCGGGCTCTGAAGATCGTCGATGGCGTGATGCTCCTGGTGGATGCCAGCGAAGGCCCTTTGCCCCAGACGCGCTACGTTTTGATGAAGGCGCTTGAAGCGCGGCTTCCTCCGATCGTCGTGATCAATAAGATCGATCGGCCCGATGCCCGCATTCAGGAGGTCCTGAACGAAATCTACGACTTGTTCATCGACCTCGACGCGACTGAGGATCAGCTTGGATTTCCGGTGATCTATACCAATGCCAAGGCCGGTATCGCGAGAATGGAACCCGGCGCCGGCGGCTCCGATCTGCGGCCCCTGTTCGAAGCGATCGTCGAACATATCCCGGCGCCGGCCGGCGATCCTGAAGGCCTGCTGCAACTGTTGGTGGCGAACCTCGATTACAGCGATTATCTTGGCCGCCTAGCCATCGGCCGCGTCTTCAACGGCACGCTCCGGCTTGGTGACGAGGTGGCCATCGCCAAGCTGGACGGCACGTTCCAACGGACCAAAATCACCAAGCTTTACTCGTTCGAAGGACTGAGGCGAGTGGACGAAACCGTGGGGCAGCCAGGCGACATCCTGGCCATCGCCGGGGTCGAAGGCATTACGATTGGTGAAACTGTGACCAGCGCGGAGTCGCCCCAGCCGCTCAAGAAGATCCAGATCGATGAACCCACCATCGCGATGACCTTCACCATCAACACCTCGCCATTTTCCGGCCGGGAAGGAACCTACGTCACGTCGCGCAACCTGCGCGACCGCCTGGATAAGGAACTATTGACCAACGTCTCGATTCGCGTCGAGGAGGCAGGCGGGCCGGACGCGTTCAAGGTGATGGGCCGCGGCGAGCTGCAACTCGCCATTCTGGTCGAGATGATGCGGCGCGAAGGCTATGAGCTGGCTGTCGGCAAGCCGGAAATCCTGACCAAGAATAGCAATGGCAGGCTGAGCGAGCCACTGGAGCTACTGGTGGTCGATTGCCCGGAGCTGTACATCGGAGTGGTGATCGAAAAAATCGGCGGCCGCAAAGGAAAGATGCTGAAGATGATCAACCACGGCTCTGGACGCGTCCGGCTGGAGTTCCACGTCCCTTCGCGCGGGTTGATCGGCCTGCGCAGCGAAATGCTCACGGATACCAAGGGTACGGCTATCATGAATTCTCTGTTTCACGGTTACATCGAGTGGCAGGGCGATATTCCCAGCCGGCCCACGGGTACGCTGGTCGCCGATCGCCCCGGCAAGACCACCGGCCACGCCATCTTCAACTTACAGGAGCGCGGCGAAATGTTCGTGTCGCCGGGTACCGAGGTCTATGAAGGCATGATCGTCGGCGAGAATGCCCGCGACGCAGACCTTAACGTGAACATCGTAAAAGAGAAAAAGCTCACGAACATGCGGGCTTCGACCGCGGATGACGCCATCCGGCTGGTACCGCCGAGGTTATTGAACCTGGAGCAGGCCATCGAGTTTATTCGAGAGGACGAACTCGTGGAGGTAACTCCGAAGTCCATTCGATTGCGGAAGAAGGTCCTGAAGGCAAATCAAAGGTAATGAACGCTTTCTTGTTCCAAATCTACATAAGTCTTTTAATATCATAATATTAACCTAAAAAGCCGGGGCTGATTCTCTTTCCAACAGCTTGGTCAGCGTGCGATACTGGGCATTAGAAGCCCCATGACTCAGGTGGGCGAGGCGATAGCCCGTTATCACAAAATCATCGAAAGCGAACCGTACATCGACCTGGCTTGGGCCCAAGCGCTCCAGGAGCGCATGAAGGCCGAGCGGCTCGGTGGCCGGATGATTTCTCCGGTTTTGCGGCCGCATTTTCTCACCAATCGCGAATACGCGTCGCTGGTGAAGGCGGCTGAGGCTTTGTTTTCGGCCATTAACCGCGTGGAACAGATGGCGCTCTCGAGTTCCGCGCTTATGGCGCGCCTGCAACTGCTGCCGGCCGAACGCATGCTGGCTGCCGTCGACCCGGGTTATTCGTTCGTGAGCGTAACAGGACTGCTGGACACAAATCTAAATGACGGCACTCTGCGTTTCGTGGCGCACAACGCCGAAGCTCCCGCAGGAGTGATCTACGGGGACACGCTGGCCGATCTTTTCTACGAAGCAGCGCCGGTCAAAGAGTTCCGGAAAAAGTACAAACTCAAGAAGCTCGGCGGCAAGGCATACTTGCTGAACGCAATGCTCAAAGCGTACAAGGATTTTGGGGGCAAGCAGAAGAAGCCGCGCATCGCGATCGTCGAGTTCCGGCAGCCGTTCCAAACGGCCGAGGCGAGCGAACACGCGCTGCTGGCTGAGTTCTTCGCTAGCGAAGGATTTCCAACCGAGATCGTTTCGCCGGACCAGCTCGAGTACCGCAGCGGCATCCTGCGGCGGGGTGAGTTCGCGATCGACATCGCGTTTCGCCGTATCAAGCTACAGGAATTCCTGGTGCGCTTCGATCTATCGCATCCGCTCGTGCGCGCATACAAGGAGCGCGCGGTGTGCATGGTGAACAGCTTCCGCTCCGAGTTGGGAGCAAAAAGGGTCATCTTCGACCTGCTCACGGACGACTCCGTGACTGCGCGCTTTCCGGCGGGGGAGCGCAAAGCCATCAAGGAGTTTATTCCATGGACGCGCCTGGTGCAGGCCGCCAAGACGACCTACCGCAACCATACCGTGGACCTGCCGGAGTTCGTGATGAAGCATCGGAACAAGCTGGTGCTGAAACCGAACGACGACTCAGCCGACCTGCACTCCTTCCGCGGCGCTGAAACCGACGACAGCGGATGGGAGAAAGCGCTTCGCCAGGCCATGCGCACACCCTACGTGGTACAGGAAGCGGACGAGCCGTCCCACGCCGTTTTCCCGCTGCTGCAATATGGCAGCTTGATGATGAAAGAGATGCAAGTGGACGTGCACCCGCATTCGTTCCTGGGCAAGGTGCATGGCTGTTCCAGCTGGCTGAGCGTGGCGGGGTCGAACAGTTTTTCGACGCTGACGGGCCTGGCGCCGACGTTCTTGTTAGAGGGGAAGTAGCGAGCCTCGCTCAGGGCTGCGGTTCACTCTCCGCCGTCACCTTCGCCCGCAAATTCGCAACTCCGGCTGTCGGACGCTCATCGGTCACAGCAATCGCGATCGCGTCATCCAACCAATCATGAGCCGTGCCATCAGGATCGTGCGAGGCAAGCGTCAGCGTGTACGCCTGCGGGCACAGATCGCACAGGAACGAAAAAACGATCGTAACCGTGGCGCCCGCTTCGCGCGGTCCGATCTTCACCTGCTCCAATTCGGTGTTGGTGCCGTACACCTCGAAGCCGATCTGGGTGCGGATCAGAAGTCCCAGCACGGGCTCGGCGACCGCTTCGTGAAAGCGCACCGTCGCGCGTACGCTCACCATCTCGCCGCTCTTCCAGACGATGGTCGGTTTTCCGCCCGCTCCGAGCGTTTCGATCGAGATCACTTCCGCCCGCCCGTCGCCGCGCCGAAACGCCGGAGCCAAACGCGGCGGAATCGTCTCGCCCCAACTCCGGACGCGTTCGGCGACGAAGCGCCGATACCTGTCGAGCGTCTCGCGCGGATCACCCTTGGCGGCCATTTGGCCTCCATCGAGCCACCACACCTCGTCGCATAAGCCTTCAAGCAGTTTCTCTTCGTGCGACGACAGCAGCACCGTGGCGCCCGCGCGCCGCAAGCGGTCCAGGCCGGCTAGCGTTCGGGCCCGCACCACGGCGTCCTGCGTGGCGAGCGCCTGGTCCAGCGCCAGGACCGCGGCCGGCGCCAGGTTCAGAGGGTCGCCGAGGGCCACGAAACGCCGTTCGGGACTCGAAACGATTTCGCCCTGCTCGGGTTGCAAGATGCCGCCGGCAAGTTTCAGCAACTCAGTGATGCCCGAGGTTTTTTCTCCGATGACACCTATAATCGCCCCTCCAGGCGCAACTGCGCTGAAACCGGCCAGGGGCGCGGCATACACATTCCGGAACTCGATGGACACCCGGTTCCAGGATACGTCAGCGGGAGTAATCGGAACAGGTGTTCCGCTCGATCCGGTTTTGCGCGAGCGAGACCCCGGGGCCGGCGGCAATGCAACGCGTTTTCATCTTGTGCCCCGAAATCTGGTTGTTACGAATCACGTTTCCCCGTGTCTGCTCGAAGCGAGCCACGCCGCGGCCAAGATAGATTCCCGATTCAAGCATCTTGGGTTCGTCCTTTTTGTATATGCAGCCGAAGCGGGCCGCGTTCTCATTGCACTCCGCCTTGTTCAGGTGGCGGAACACGTTCCCGATGACACGGTGACCGCTGCCCATCAGGAACAGGCCGCCGAACTTGGTTCCGTCGATATCGTTGCCGGTGATTTCGATGTTCTCAGAGCGCATGTCGGGATCAGTATTATTCATCACGATCCCGAAGTGGCCGAACGGGTATTCTTCGGGCGGGCGGCGGTTGATGCAACGGTTGTCACGGATGGCGCCGTCGTGGAACCCGTCGAGATCGATGCACTTGCCGTTCACCTCCTCGAACTTGTTGCCTGAATATTCCGAATGGTCCACATTGCCCGAAGTGTCGATCGCCACGGGCGTGGCCCCGCTTTCGAAATCCACGCCTTCGGACGGAAAGCCGACGCGCGTTCCGGTGTTCTCTTGCACGCGCACGCGCGTGGCGTGACCCACCTGGATCGCGTCCCGGCCCACCGAATCGAACCGGTTAGCGGCGAACAGTCCGTCCTCCGAGCGTGGCGAGGTGTACAGCGAGTGGGTCCACAACCCGTTTCCATTGATCCGCCGGAAGGTACAGTCGCGCACCTCGAAATTCCTGGACCCCTCTTCTATCACGATCCCGCCTGTGCTATTGTTCCGGCCGCGTGCGTTGCGCGAGCCTGACTCTTCTACCTCAACGCCGCGGATTCGGATCGCCGAGGAGCGGCTGACCAGTATCGCGAAATTGACAACGTTAGCGAGCTTCAGATTCGAAAGCTCGGCCCCCTCCACGCGGTCGAGGAGCACGCCGTTGTCAGGATAGTAAAGTCGAAAAGCGTTCTCCGGCGGCGCCATTTCAAGCGGCTTGGCGAGCGCCGCCCGGTTGCCGTCGATCGAAAAATCACGCATCCGTAGGCCGCGCGCGCCCTCGGCAGCGAAGATCGCCCGGCCTTTGAAATCCTTGCCGGCCTTGAGCATCGTCCCCGAGCCCACAATTTCGAGATCGTGCGCTCCAGGTGCGACGCGAAGCTCGGAAGAAACTTCGATCACGCCCGACGGCAAATGGACCACCCCTGTGATCTGTGCCGCAAGGGTTTTTCGCAGGCGTGCTTCAGGTGAGCCGCAGCCCGCGAGCATGAATACAATACAACCAAGTCCAGCTGTTAATCGGAACGCTTTTTCACCCACTCGCCGATCCACTCGAGAAACTGGTTGTACCACAGCATGCTGTTTTGCGGTTTCTGGATCCAGTGGCCTTCATCCGGGAACAACAGCAGCTTCGACGGGACTCTCTGCATTTGCAACGCCGTAAAGAGTTGCAAGCCTTGTCCCACCGGCACACGATAATCCAGCTCTCCGTGAATCACTAGCGTCGGCGTCTTGAAATCTTTCACGAAGTAGCTAGGCGACCACCTGGCGTACATTTCCGGGTTGTCCCACGGCATACCTCGAAACTCCCACAGAGGGAACCACAGCTCTTCGGTTTCGCCGGCCATGCTACGGAGGTCGAAAACGCCGGCGTGCGAGACCAGCGCCTTAAATCGCGAGGTGTGTCCGAGCAGCCAGTTCACCATGTAGCCGCCATAGGAGCCGCCCGCGGCGGCCATGCGGTCCGCGTCAGCATAGGGCAGCGTAGCCACGTGGTCGGCGACTGCCATCAGATCGTCGTACACTTTGCCGCCCCAGTCGCCATTAATGTCGTCGATGAACTTCTGGCCATAGCCGGTCGAACCGCGCGGGTTCGGCATCACAACCATGTAACCGGCCGAAGCGAATACTTGCGCGTTCCAGCGATAACTCCACGTCTCTCCCCAGGCGCCTTGCGGTCCGCCGTGAATCAGCAATAGAACGGGATATTTTCTGAACGGCGAAAAATCGGGCGGCTTCAGAACGAACGCATGCACGCGCGTTTTATCCGCGCTCTCCACCCAGATTTCTTCAAGCGGCGTGAGCGACGCGCCGGCCAGCACGGCATCGTTGAGATGAGTAAGTGGCACGCCCGTGCCGCCGGTCGAGGTTGCGCGATAAATCTCGACGGGCCGCGATCCGCTCTGCTCGGTGTAGATCATGATTCGCCCGTCCGATGTGAAATGCACGTCATCGAGGCTGGACGAGCCGGAAATAATATTGCGCAAAGCACCACCCGTGACCGGGATCATTTGCAAGCCCGTGCGGCCGCGGTCTTCCACCGTGAAAAAGAGCCGCGTCGAATCGGGTGACCAGGTCATGCTGCCCACCCAACGATCGAGGCTCTCAGACAGGCTATTGGTGCGGCCGTTCGAGCGTTCGAGCACCATCAGCCGCCACCGGTCGCTTTCATAACCAGGACGAGCCTGCGAGCGGAATGCGAGGTATTTTCCGTCGGGCGAATAAAGCGGCGCGTTATCGGCCCCCAGCCCGATCGTGATCTTCTTTGGCTCACCGCCCGCGATCGGCACGGTGTAGACATCAGAGTTCGTGCTGGTAGCCTGGTCGGCGCCGGCGTTCATCGTGAACGCGACCTCCGTCGAGTCGGGCGAAATCGCATAATCCTCTGGACCGCCCAGCGAGAATGGCGGTACGTCATGCGTGCCCGGAGTCAGATCTCTGACCGCGGTGCCGTCGTCAGCGTTCATGACCATCAAATGCTGCCGGCGCTTGCTCTTCCACTCGGTCCAGTGCCGGTAGAGTAGTGAGGTGTAGATGCGCGCTTTCACCTTGCTGCTGTTCTCGCCTTCGAGTTTGGTCTTGTTGCACGGGTCGTCGGATCCGCACTCAGGATAGACGCTCGACAAGAACACGACCTTTTTACCGTCGGGCGTCACAAGGATGCCGCTGGCTTCGGTCGAAACATGACTGACCTGTCGCACGTGGCCGCCATCCGGATCCATCGCCCAGATCTGCGATGAGCCAGAGCGGTTCGAAACAAAGTAGATTTGTTTGGAGTCAGGCGACCAGCGCGGGCGCTCGTTCTGCGTACCGTCATGACTAATCTGGCGGGGGAAGCCACCCTCCACCGGGACCACGTAGATCTGTTTCGGCTTCGCGTTTTTCTCCATATCGATGGTCTGGACAGTGAAAGCCACTTGCTTTCCGTCCGGCGAGAGCGCCGGCTCGCTGATACGTGCCAGCTTGACCATGGTTTCGACGTTAAACGGTTGTTTCTGCGCAAAAAGACCAGCGGCGCAGGCGAGAGCCAAAAGCGGACGAACCATATGCGACTATTCTATCGGTTAAGTTATCCTCGAAGCGTGCTCACAAAGGCAGAAGTCTTTAGACGCCTGCATTTAAGCGCGCCGATTCTGGTGCTGCCAAACGCATGGGACGTTGCCAGCGCGAGGATTTTCGAGAGCACCGGATTCCCCGCCCTCGGCTCTACGAGTGCTGGAATCGCCTTCGCTCTCGGATATCCCGACGGGCAACGCATTTCGCGGGGGGAAATGCTCGAAGTGGTGGCGCGTATCGCCCGTGCGATCCACATTCCGGTGACGGCGGACGTGGAGGCGGGCTATGACGATGCGGTCGAGACAGCACGCCAGGTGTGGGCGGCCGGCGCAGTCGGGATGAATCTTGAGGACACATACGGCGAAGACCGGCTGATTGAGGAGGCGGAACAGACCGCCACGATTCGGGCCATCCGCAAAGCAACCCCCGAAATGGTGATCAACGCGCGTACGGACATTTTTCTCAACGCCATCGGCGATGAAGCGACGCGGTTCGATCGCGCAGTTCAGAGACTGAATGCCTATCGCAACGCGGGCGCAGATTGCCTCTTTGCGCCGGGCGTGCGGGATCGCGCGACGGTCGGCCGGCTGGTCAAAGCCGTCCGTGGCCCGCTCAACGTCCTGGCGGGGGAAGGCACGCCGAGCGCGCCAGACCTGCAAGAAATGGGCGTGGCCCGTGTGAGCGTGGGGTCGGGCCCGATGCGGGCGACAATGGGTCTGGTCTACCGCATCGCCCGGGAGCTGCGCGAATCGGGCTCTTATACATCCTTCACCGACGGCGCCGTTCCCTATGCGGAATTAAACCGGCTGTTGGGATCTGGATAGCATGGACTGATCATAAAAAGCAGACGACAGCCCGTTTACCTGCTACCCACTTCCCACTGCCTGATCCCGATATATTCGTCCAGCCACTTAAGCGCTTCCTCTTCGGTCGAGAACGCGCCGTCGAGCTGCGCCTCATACGCCGCGCGGGTCACCGCACCGATGTGTTTTCCGGGGCGGCTGCCGAAATAAGGCAGCACGTGACGGCCGAGGATCAGCGGCAGCTGCGGCTGTCGCTCCACCGCCTGCGCTGCGGCCATATCGCGGATGCGCGCCGCCGCCTCGGGCAGCCCGGCTGGCCTTGGCGGGCGTCCGGAGGCATCCGCTTCGATCAGCCGCACAAGTTGGGCGATGCTCGCAGGTGCGAGGCGCACAGCCAGGCGGCGGATGTTACGCGGCGTCACATCCATTCCCAGATGCGAATGCACGAGGTGATTCTCCACCAGCGGAACCACGTGCTCGACGATCGCACCCTTGATGCCGATCCGTTCGAGAAAGTTCCGCGCCGCAATGCCAGCCGCCGCCTCATGACCATAGGAGGTCCACCGCAGCGCGCCATTCTTCTCGCGCAATGCGGTCGTCCCGGCTTTGGCGAAGTCGTGCGTAAGCGCGGCAAACAGCAGCACCGCCCGCTCGTCGCCTTCGAGGCCGTCGCGGTCAGCGATCGCCGCCGCCGCGTTGACGACGTGCATTGTGTGCGTTGCCACATCGCCCTCCGGATGCCACTGCGGATCCTGCGGCACGCCGACGATCTGTTCGATCTCGGGGAAATGGACTAGCCAGCCGGTGGCCGCAAGGTATTCGGCGATCCGGCCAGGCTTCACACTTTTGACGGCCCACTTCATGAATTCTTCCGCCACCCGCTCCTTGGGTAAAGTCGAGTACTCGCCGGCTATGACTCGGGACTTTTCCGCCGTCGCCGGATCGAGCGCGAGGTCGAACCGGCATGCGAACTGCATGCCGCGCAGCACACGCAGGGGATCCTCGCTGAAAGCGTCGCTGGTCGCGCGCAGTATTCGCTTTTCGAGGTCCGGTACGCCGCGGAAGAAATCGAGCAGCTCGCCCGAGACCGGATCGAACGCGAGGGCGTTGATGGTGAAATCGCGGCGGCTGGCGGCTTCGCGCGGGGTGATGTTTTCGTCGAAGGTCGCAAGAAAATCGCGATGACCGAGGCCGATCTTGTTATCGCGCCGCGGCACGCTGAAGTGGCACGCCTCGCCGTTCGATGCGGCGAAGTTCACCACGCCGAAACTCTTGCCCACCACATCGATGCGCCCGTGTCGCGAAAGAACTTCGGCCAGCCGGTCATAGGTAATCCCGTATACCTCGATGTCGATATCTTTAGGCTCCAGGCCAAGCAGCGCATCTCGCACGGCTCCGCCGACCACCAGCGCACGAAAGCCTCTCCCATGCAGGTCACGCACGATCGCGTCGAGCGCCGGCGGAAGGAAGAGGTTCATCCTCTTTCATTGTCGCAGCGCTTGCAGCTCAGGCGGGTTAGGGAGCTGTTGAGGCAGCGGCGAGCTCGGTCGGCCGCTTCGCGCCCTCGTTCCCGTTCAGGAAGCGGTCGAACCAGTAACACTGCCAATTGAGGCTCTCCACCAGATGCTTCGGCTCGCCATTGCGGGTCAGGTTGTGATTCTCGCGCGGGAACATCACGAACTCCGAGGTGACGCGATAGTGCTGCAGCGCGCGAAACCACTGCTCCCCCTGCTCGATCGGTACCCGGTAATCATTGTCGGAATGCAACACGAGCGTCGGCGTTTTCACGTTCGCCACATATTTGAGCGGCGAGTACTTCCAGTACAGATCGAAATTGTGGAAAATATCGCCGCCGAAGTCGCGTTCGTGGCCGTATGCGCCGTCGCGGGTTCCGTCGTCGCTGATGAAATTGGAGATGCTGCGCAGCGTAACGGCGGCTTTGAAGATGTTGGTGTGGGTGATGATCCAGTTCGTCATGAAGCCGCCGTATGAGCCGCCGGTGATGCCCAATCGGTCGCGGTCGATCCAGGGATTGCGCTTCAGCACCTGTTCGACACCGGTCATGATGTCGGTGTACGCTTTACCGCCCCATTCCAGTGCGACGGCGCGCTGAAACTTTCTGCCATAGCCGGTGGAGCCGCGCGGGTTGCAGAAGAAGACGGCCCAGCCTCGGCCGGCATAGACCTGGAACTCGTGGAACCAATCGACGCCGTACATGCCCGCCGGCCCGCCATGAATGCTCAGCACCATGGGATACTTTTTGCCCGGCTCCCAGCCAACCGGTTTAACCAGGAAGCCGTCGATGGGCAGGCCATCCTCGGCTGTGTAAGGCACACGCTCCACTTTGGCCAATGAAAGCTTGCTCCATAGCTCGGCGTTCAGGTGCGTGAGTTGCCGCTCCGGGCCGCCCGCGTCGTCGCGGGCGTAGAGATCGTCCAGGTGCTCGAAATCATTTGCGATGTAGACCAGTTTGCCGCTCGCGTCGTGCGCCGCAAAACCGTGCACACCGCGCGGGCCCGAGGTAAGCGGCCGGATCTGGCCGGTCGCGACGTCCAATCTATAAACGTGGGTTTCACCTTTCACGCCTGACCCGAAATAGATCGCCTTGCCCTGTTCCGCCCAGACCATTTCCGAGACCGTTTGATCGAAATCCTTATTCACTACCGTCGACGGCTTGCCTCCCTCGGATGGCGCGACATAGATTTTCGGTTGATCCTCCTCATCCACGGCGCCCAGGAAGGCGATGCGGCGTCCGTCGGGCGACCAGCGGGGACTGCGATCCGGGCCTTCGTGATCGGAAATCTTCGTGAGCGCGCCGCCGGCGGCAGGAACTACCCAAATATCGGTGTTGTGGTCGAAGTCAAACTCTTTGCTGGTGCGATTGGAGACGAATGCGACGCGCGCAGAATCCGGCGACCACTGCGGTTCGGTATCGTTCCAATCGTCGCCGTCCGTGATCTGTTTGGCGGCGCCGGATTTTACATCAACGATTGCCACGTGCGAGCGCCTCTCGTCGAAATAGCCGGTATCGTTGAACTTGTAATTGGCGTGCGTGTAATGGCGGACGTCGCTCGACTTGCTGGGCGGCGGGCCCGTCCGTGTAAGACACGCGATGCGCGTCGAATCGGGCGACCATTCGATGCTCGAAGCTCCGTTTTCGAAGTTCGAAATCCGCCGCGCTTCGCCGCCGTTGCGCGAGAGCAGCCAGATCTGGTTGCGGCCTCCGTCGCGCCCCGAGAGGAACGCCACGAAGCGTCCATCGGGAGACCAGCGCGGCGACATGGACGACGCCGATTCACTGGTAAAGGGCACCGGGGGATGACTACCGTCAATCGCTGTGAGCCAGATACGCGACACCCGGCGGTTGGCCTTTTGATCGACGCTGGTTACCGTGTAGGCAACCCACTTTCCATCCGGCGAAATCTGCGGATCGCCGGCAGATTCGAATGCGAAGTAGTCTTCGGCGGTGACGCCGCGGCGATTGCCGGATTGACCGAACGTCACGCAGACCACGCAGAAAAATATCAGTATGCGTCGCATATCCATCCGGTCGATTATGGCACCTTCACTTCGGGCGGGTCAAAAACCGGCTACATCGAACCGCAATCTCCGACCATTCTGGTCCGATATGGTGTATCCTGAAATTTAAGTTAGGCTCCAGCCTAAGTCTGGACTCAGATGCAACCGACTTGTGATCGCCAGAGGGCGTCGGGATCTGATAGGGAGCGGCTACGGGTGGGACTCAGAACAAACATGCAAACGAGTTTCAAGAAGAAACCGAAGGCGCCCAAACGGAATCCAGGCGCCCGGAATCTGACGGAACTCAAACATGGAGAATCCGGTATCATCGAGCGGCTGGATCTGCCTGAAGAGGATTCACGGCGGCTGATGGAACTGGGATTTCTGCCCGGCCACGTTGTGACGCCGGGGCACTCGGCGCCCGGAGGCGATCCGAGAGTTTTTCGCGTGGACGGATCGGAAGTTGCTTTGCGCCGGGAGACCGCGCTCAAGCTAATTCTTCGCTAGGATACACAAAACATGGGCGACTGCCACGGCTGCGCTGCGGCAACGATTGCTCGGCCGCCGGTTCAGAGCCGCCGGCCCATCGTGGCCATTGCCGCCCCTCCGACCTCGGGAAAGTCGACGCTATTCAACCGGCTCACGGGACTTCGTCAAAAAGTGGCGAATTTCCCGGGCGTCACGGTCGAACACCGCATGGGACGCGTGAAGCTAGAGGCGGGCCGCGAGATCTACGTCGTCGACCTTCCTGGCGTCTACAGCCTAAGCCCGCGTACCGAGGACGAGCGCGTGACGCACGACGTCCTGTGCGGCACCATGAAGGAACTTCCCCGGCCGGATGCCGTCTTGCTCATCCTGGACTCGACCAATCTAAGCCGCCATCTGATCCTGGCTGCGCCCGTGCTGAGCCTGGGCCTGCCGACGCTGGTAATTCTGAACATGGCCGACGATCTGGAGCGGCGCGGCGGCGACATCGATTCGGCCGAGTTGGCAATGCAGCTGGGCTCGCCCGTGGCGCTCGTAAGCGCGGCCAAGGGCAGTGGAGTGGACAAGGTGTTCCAGTTCCTCTCCGGGACGACGCTTGGCGCCGCGGCCAAGCCGCCGCTGACCGAGCTGCCCGTTATACAGGACATTCCCAAGTGCCGCGCCTGGGCTGCGAGCGTCGGCACCAAGACGAACTACCAGGCGCCGGCGCCGCCGCTTTGGACGCGGCGCCTCGACGCCCTCTTCCTGCATCCAATTGCCGGACCAGCGGTATTTCTGCTGGTGGTGATCGCGGTGTTCCAGACGATTTTCAAGGGCGCGCGGCCGATCATGGATGCGGTGCAGACGGCGATTCAATCGTCGGGCCTGTGGTTCGGGTCGATGCTGCCGGATTCCGCGCTGCGGTCGCTGGTGGTCGACGGAATCTGGAGCGGTGTGGGGTCGGTGGTCGTCTTCCTGCCGCAGATTCTGCTGCTGTTCCTGTTCATCGGGATCTTAGAAGACTCGGGCTATCTTGCACGCGCCGCGCTGATCGCGGATCGCACCATGGCGCGCTTCGGCCTTCAGGGCAAGAGCTTCATTCCACTGCTCTCGGCCTATGCCTGCGCGGTGCCGGCGATCATGGCCACACGTACCATTGAGAACAAGCGGGACCGCATCGCGACGATTCTAATCGCGCCGTTCATGACGTGCTCCGCGCGGTTGCCTGTCTACATTCTGATCATTGCGGCGTTTATCCCCGAAAAGCCTCTTTTGGGAGTCTTTTTCGGAACACGCGCTGCGGCGCTGCTGGGGCTGTACGTGCTCGGTTTTCTGGCAGCAATCCTGACCGCGCGGCTGCTCAAATCAACCGTACTAAGAACCTCCCGCTCATCATTCATGCTCGAGATGCCGCCTTACCGCTGGCCGACCGTGCGCTCCCTCGGATTGCGTCTGGTGGACCGGTCGAGGGTTTTTCTGCGCCGGGCAGGAACGGTGATCCTCGCCGTGGCGGTGGTGATATGGGTACTGGCACACCTGCCGCTAAGCGGCGGCAAGACACCGCCCATCGAACACAGCCTGGCCGGCATGATCGGCCATACGGCGGAGTCGGCGATAGCGCCGCTCGGCTTCAACTGGAAGATCGGGATCGGACTGATCACGTCGTTGGCGGCGCGCGAAGTGATTGTCGGCACGCTCGGCACAATCTACGGCATGGAAGGGACGTCCCAGTCCGTCGGCTTGCAGCAAGCGTTGCGCCAGGACCTGACTCCCGGCGGTGCGGCCGCGCTGCTCGTTTTTTTTGCTTTCGCCATGCAGTGCATGTCCACTATCGCCGTGGTGCGCCGCGAAACCGCGGGATGGCGCTGGCCCGCGGTGCAGTTCGCGTACATGACCGTACTCGCTTACGCTTGCGCGTTTCTCACCAACCGCGTGGTTTCAATTTGGTTTTGAGGGAAACCCGCGCCTCCGGGGAAGTTCCCAAACGAGCGCGATTACTCATCTGCGCTTGCTACCATAAATCGTGCGAAATTTGATGATTCTTGGCTCCGGCTGCGCCGGCAATACGGCCGCCATTTACGCAGCCCGAGCCAATCTGAAGCCTCTGGTCGTAATAGGCCATGAGCCCGGAGGCCAACTCTCCCTGACCACTCTTGTCGAGAATTTTCCCGGCTTTCCCGATGGCATCGATGGCCCGGAGCTAGTGGAAAACATGAAGAAACAGGCCGAGAATTTCGGAGCCGAGTACATCTACGGCACGGCAAACGAGGCCGACCTTTCGAAACGCCCTTTTCGGATCAATGTCGACGGTGAATGGCACGAAACGCGTACGCTGATCATTGCTTCCGGCGCTTCGGCGCGCTGGCTGGGACTGCCGAACGAGCAGAAGCTGATCGGGCACGGCGTCAGCTCTTGCGCCACCTGCGACGGGGCGTTTTACCGCGACCGGAAGATCATGGTGATCGGCGGCGGCGACTCGGCAATGGAGGAGGCGACGTTCCTGACGCGCTTCGGCTCGGAGGTGACCCTGGTTCACCGGCGCGATCAGTTCCGCGCTTCAAAAATCATGCTGGATCGCGCGCGCCACAATCCAAAAATCAAATTCCTCACCAACACGATCGTCGACGATGTCTACGACGCGTCTAAAATGCTAGTTACTGGAGTCAAACTCCAGGACGTCTTGACCGGCCGCCAGTGGGACCAGGCAGTGGATGGGTTCTTCGTGGCGATCGGGCACATCCCCAATACGAAGCCGTTCGCTGGACAGATCGATCTGGATCCTGACGGCTACATCATCTCCAAGGGCGGCGCGCGCACCAACGTGACTGGAGTATTTCACGCCGGCGACGTGCAGGATAGAAGCTATCGCCAGGCGGTCACGGCAGCAGGCGCCGGTTGCATGGCGGCGATTGAGGCGGAACGGTTCTTAGAGGCTGAGGGCCACTAATACAGTCGTTTGTGGTTCCTAGTTCGTATTCCGCGGGCGCTCGAATTTCTGGTTCACGTACTTTCCAGCTTCCTCGATCGCGCCCTGGGTGTTGTCCTTGGTGCGGAGCGCCTGCCGGTATTCATTCACTGCGCGCTCCCTCTGGTCGGTGATGTCGAAAATCTTGCCCAGATTGATGTGCGACCACACCTCGGTCCACTTGGGATCGAGATCACCTGAAAGCGCTTCACGGAACTCGTTGGCCGCGGACTGATAATTGTTCTGCAGGAAAAAGAGCTCTCCCACCCGGTAATGCGCCAGCGAACTGTTACGGCTTACTTCCAGCGCCTTTTGATACTCTTTCAACGCATCGTTGAACTCGCCCACTTCGGCAAACTGCTCGCCGCGGCGGATGGCAACAGCCACGCGCATTGGATTGTCAAACCGCAAGACACGACCTTTGGGATCGAGCACCACGTTTCTCGGCTTGCCGAACGTCTCGACCACGAACTCGGAGGAAGTTCCCACCACTTCGACCTTCTTCTCCTCGGGATTGCCCTCTGTATCGATACGCAGTTCCACGGGCATGCGGAACGTGTCGAGGTCCTGGGAGATCTTGCCCATCACGCGGAACCCCTTTTGAGTGCGAAAGACCGTGTATTCCATCTTGAACTCAGGCGCGCCGCTCGATTCGATCCACTGCAGGAAGAACCAATTCAGGCCTTGGCCCGAGATTTCCTCGCTCAGCTTCTGAAAATCGGCGGTACTGGCTGATTTCCAGGCGAACTTCTCGGGAAATGCTTTCAGAACCTTCAGGAAGTTCTCATCGCCAATCACGCCGCGGAGCATGTGCAGCACCGCCGCACCCTTGCCGGCTGTGGCGGCCCAGAATTCAGGCGAGTAATCCTCCAGGCGCGACGCCTGCATCAGGGGAGGCTGATCCACCGTAAGCGCCTCAACGTAAGTATCGTGCACCTCGCCCTCGAGCGCGGAAGGCCCATTCACGTGCTCCAGGTAAAGGAACTCGGCGTAGCGGGCCAAGCCGTTTTCGAGCCAGATGTGGTTGCGCGTGGTGGGTGAGACGAGCGTGCCCCACCATTGCCGGGCGACCTGGTTCGCAACCAGCTTAATATTCACCTGTTTTCCGATGCCCTTCGGCGAAAGGAACAA